>Ga0209828_1000028_pt1 | contig 109299 bp, 106 predicted proteins | sample MaitaG_FD_187429 | JGI IMG/M metagenome (GOLD analysis project Ga0209828, IMG submission 187429) | Marine algal microbial communities from Maine, USA - Maine_Asex2 metaG (SPAdes) (version 2) | ecosystem: Host-associated > Algae > Red algae > Unclassified | place: Maine, USA | collected 2015-01-05
GCAACTGGCGGCACAGCAACTGGCGGCACAGCAACTGGCGGCACAGCAACTGGCGGCACAGCAACTGGCGGCACAGCAACTGGCGGCACAGCAACTGGCGGCACAGGCACTGGCGGCTCAGCCACCGGGACCAGCGGCGCAGATGGCACAGCAACTGGCGGCTCAGACACTGGCGGCTCAGACACTGGCGGCTCAGCCACCGGCGCAGACGGCTCTACCAGCGCCGACGGCACAGCAACTGGCGGCTCAGCCACCGGGATCACCGGCGCAGACGGCTCTACCAGCGCCGACGGCACAGCAACTCGCGGCTCAGACACTGGCGGCGGCACAGCAACTCGCGGCTCAGACACTGGCGGCGGCACAGCAACTCGCGGCTCAGCCACCGCGGAGGTTCGAGCGGTCGCTGCCATCTCGCGAGCTGGCGGCTCAATGGATGCCCCTGATGAGGCGGCCGAAGCTTGGCGCAGGCGTCCAAGCGCCGACTCCTTTGCCCGAGCCTGAGCAATTGCTTCATTAATGTCAATCTCGCCATCGACCTGGTCATGCTCTTCGCTCGTCGGCCACAGCAAGGCGAGTGCAAACAGTCCAAGCGACATGACGCCGAGAAGAATCCATCCCGTAGACCACGCAGTTCGATCGCCACGGGCGGAAATCGCAGCAGCAGCGGCAACAGCGCCCGCAAGACCCGCTACCCATGGTGCGGCATGCGACTTCCTTGTGCGTGACTCGCGCATGCCGAGCATCGCAAGTCCGAATGCTCCGGCGCTCCACGTCAGAAAGGCGAAAAGCACTGCCCACCAACCTCTGTCAAGCGCGCTGCCTGCCACGGTGTAAGCTAGCAGTCCCGCGGTCGCAGCGGCGGTGGCAAGGACACCGACAAGTGGCGCAGTCAGCTCCCTTGCCCTACCTGCGGCTAGCGCTGTGGTGGCCAGTAGGCCACCAACGACTGCCCACGACAGGCCCTCTAGGACTCGCTGGGCAGTTTCAGAGCCGAAGTCGCTGTCGAACAAGAAAGCGACTGACGATCCGGCCATTCCTGCTGTCGCTGCGGCGCCGAAAAGCACGAGGCTATCGAGCCCAGCGGTTGTGCGGCCCAAATCCTTACTGGGACGCGAAAGTAGCCAGGTTGCTGCGAGTACACAGGCGCCGAACGCCAGCGAACCAGCATGCTCCCATCGTTCTTCGGACAATCCGCGTTCCGAATTCAGCACATACCACACTGTAGGAACAGTCTTGGCAGCCGGCGCAAGGCTAAGCAGTAGCCACGGCGTGAACGACTGTGCGTGGCGATCCATCGACGTGTCAAAACATGCGAGGCCCGCAATGACGGCGCAGACCATGAAGAAGGTGATTTCGAGGTCGCCTGGTGCAAGTACGGCGCCGACCGCTGCACTGGTCACGGCGGCAACGGCAAACCCGTAGACCGCTCGCTCAGCAGTGTTACGCGTCACGACGTGAAAGCAACTGCAACGAGCGCTTGTATAAAGCCCGCCGTATCCGACCAAAGATCCCGATCGGCACCGCTGATGAGTGACCAAACAGCGACTGCAGCCGCAACGCCAGCGACCACGTACACCAGCACGCGCCCAATACCAACGACGACAGGCGTGCGTCGCCGATTTGCGTCTTGTTGTGATTCTGTGCGCGCCACTGGCACTCCCGGGTCGTGACTAACCCCACAAAACTATCAGGGCACCCCACTGGGTTGGTGTGCTTACGCACTTCGCGCTAGGTCGATTGATTCACCGATTGGAGTGAATGACCACTAAGCTCGCCAGCGAACACGCTGTCAGGAGTGGACATGGCACGGACATCCGGCGGGGTCGAACTCGCTGAAATCGGCATCTTCTCAGAGCTTTCGAAGCGAGAGCTCAAGACCGTGTCAAGGCTCATGACCGAGCTTGAGTTAGACGCTGGGTCACAACTCACCCGGCAAGGCGAACCAGGACGCGAGTTCATCATCATCTGCACTGGGACCGCCAAGGTAGAGATCGATGACACAACCGTCGCCCACCTCGGGCCGGGTGACTTCCTTGGCGAGTTGGCCGTCATTAGTGGCACCCCACGCACAGCAACGGTCACAGCAACTTCGCCCATGGTCGTCGAAATTTTGAATCGCCGAGAGTTCATGGCGCTACTCGACGAGAGTTCAAGCCTTGGCCGCAAAATTCTTGTTGGCGCAGTGAAGCGCCTGCAGATGAATGAGCGCCCCCGAACAAACTAGGTTCTGCCAACTGCGCCGCACCAAACCAGACCGTTGATGCAACACTGGTGACGCATGGTGCTCTTCGTTTTCGCCCACATCTTCGACAACGCCAGCTCATCGTGGTCGCTTGGCCATACCGTCGCGTTGATAGTTGTGGCAGGCCTCTGCGCACTCGTGATTGAAAATTCGTTCGTGCGGTATGGCGAAGTACGCATACGGCAGCTGCGCAAACCAACTGCTGCGCTGCTCGCTGTAGCGCTCGCAGCGGTTCTTGCGCCAACGCCCGGATTCGCGCAAAGTGCGACTGTTCCGAGCGGCCTTCCCGACCTCGTCAGCGACCCGGCATTTATTTGGATCGAACGCGACCTCTACGACGCAGAAGACAACATCGTTCACGTTCTCACCTTTGATGGCTTCTTGCACAACATCGGCGACGGCGCGCTGGACCTCGCTGGGAATCCGCAAGAACCAGGCGGAGTCAAGCAGCGCGTATGGGACGGTGAAAATTGGACAGAGGTCGGCACACCGAACGTGCGGTTCGAAAACGACGACGGACACAATCACTTCCATCTGATCAACGCTGCGGCGTACACGCTGTGGAACGAAGCGCAGACCGAGCAGGTCACCATTGGCTCCAAGATCGGCTTCTGTTTGCTTGATACGGCGCAGGTCGAGGAACGATATGACGCTTCCTACAACATCGACGAGATCAACTACTGCGGCATCAACGACCCTGACACGACCAACCTTCGAATGGGAATCACTCCCGGCTGGCATGACGTCTACGAAGCATCGATTCGGCTGCAGTGGGTCGACGTCTCGAACACTCCACCGGGGCGATACTGGGTCGGCGCAGAGATCGATCCGAATAACGAGATAGTTGAGAGCAACGAAGACAACAACGGGAATGTCTTTTCCCGCAACAAGTATGCGGTCAGCGGCTACGTCGGTCATGACCTGGCGGTCACCGACCTCTCGGACATCACCCTTCGTTCCTCTGTATTCGGAACGGTCGGCGCCCGCGCCTTCGTGATCGTCGACCCGCCCGAGCACGGGACGCTCTCGGTCCCGCCAGGCTTTGATCTGCTTTCTGACACCGTGCAGTACATGCCAGACGCCGACTTTGTGGGAAGCGACTCGTTTACCTACTACGCGCACGACACGAACACGCCATTTCCCATCGACCCGATCATGGCCACCGTCGAAATTGCTGTCACTGACGCCTTCGACCCGGTTGACGAGGCCGACAATCCAGGTTTCGGAGAAGACGCTGAAATCGTGTCTTCTACGGTCAACATTTCGGCGACCCGTTATGACCCGGTCGAGGTTCCGTTGACACTCCAAGGCAGCTTGGTGCCCGGTGACGTGACTTGGCATGCGCAAGGTCTGCCCGCTGGCGTCACGATCGATCAAACGTCTGGCCTGATCTCGGGCGAGTTGACAATTCCCACCGAGACGACGAGTTCGATCACCGCTGTGGCCGGGCAAACGAGCGTCTCGATCAGCATCGATTGGAAGGTCCAAGACGGCCCGATCGCGTCGCTGCGACCGGTCAATGACATGTCGACCGTGCAAGAACGACGCGACATCGTCTTGGGTGAAGGCACAGCCGAAACGACGTACGAAGCAACCGGTTTACCCGAGGGAACCATCGTCACCGAGGGGCAACCCAACCTGCTCGGAACGCCCAGCGAAAGCGGCGACTTCGATATCACGGTCAACGAACTTCTCGACGGCGAAATCGTGGACACCATGCAGTTCACATTGACAGTCCGTAACACAACGCGGCCAGCTTTCCCGCTGTAACACCGCGAACGCCAACAGGCGTGCCAGACTTGCTGCAGTGCGGCACAACATAGCCCATATCTTCGAGTCAACGAACGCGATAGCGGCGTGGTGGATACCTTTTGGTGCGCTCGCTCTCATGCTGCTCGTGGTCGAGCACCACATCATCGCTGGTTACAGCTATGCCACCTGCATGCGCCGCGCCCGCTGCGGCGTCGCTGCTGGACTAGCGATCGCGCTGTCTGCGTTTGTGCTTCCATCCGGTAGCGCGCAGCAGACACCCCCACTGCCTGATTTGGTCAGCGACCCTCCACGCCCATCGTTCTTCAACGAGATTCTGGGGGCCGACGGCAACAGTCGGCTCGTGCTGACCTTTGATGGCTATGTTCACAATGTCGGCGAGGGTGCCCTCGATGTTGTGGGTAACCCGCAAGAGCCCGACGGCATGAAACAGCGCGTGTGGACCGGCGATGACTGGCAGGAGGTGGGTTCACCGACGGTGCGCTACGAGACCGACGACGGACATGATCACTTTCACCTGATCGAGGTGATCGAGTACGTCTTGTGGAATCAGGCGCGCGGCCAGCAGACTGCGACCGGCTCCAAGATCGGCTTTTGTCTTGTGGACTCTGAACAAATGGAACCTGGTACCGATCAGGTCTACAGCGAGGACAAAGACAACTTCTGCGAAGAAGGAAACCCGGGAGCGACCTCGCTTCGGATGGGCATCAGCCCGGGATGGCGCGACATTTACGACGCGACCACGACCTTGCAGTGGGTCGACGTCAGCAACGTGGCGCCGGGCCGGTACTGGATCGGCGCTATCACGGACCCAAACGATGAGATACGTGAGAGCAACGAGGACAACAACGATCTCGTCTTCTCGGATCGTTCGATCGCAGTGCCGGGATTCGAGCCACGTGAACAAGCGTCGGTTGACGTCGACGCTGCCAAAGTGCCGTTCACGCTGGGGTCCACGGCTCACGGGAATGTGGGAACACCGGTCTATGTGATCGAGAGTGGTCCGACCGCGGGGGTGCTTGACGTTCCGGTCGGTGTCGACCTTCATTCTGGCCTTGTGCATTACATACCAACTGCCGGATTCGTTGGTGAGGACCAGATCACGTTCTCGGTGCGCGATTCGGCGAGTCCATATCCGTCAACCCCACCGGTTCAGACCGTTACGTTCGAGGTAGATGGCGAGGCCGCCGTTGACAACGTTGCTACACCAAACGTGGCGCCATCGCTTGAAGTTTCAACGACGCTGTTTGAGATCGAGGTCGGCCAACAGTTCGAAGCAGAGGTCGATGTTGACGGCGCCGGCGGGCCAGCCAGGCTCTTCGCGACGGGACTCCCCGCGGGTCTGCGAGTCGACGATGCAACAGGCCAGATCTCAGGCAGGGTGAGCCAGGCTGGCGTGTACGATGCGGAGCTTGTCGCTGTTGGCGCAACGGCCGACCAGGTGACGGTGCAGCCAGTCACCTGGTTCGTGACAGCAGCCGCCAACCCGCTAGCGCTCGCCGCGGTGCCCGCCCGTTCGAGCCCACGGGGCGAAACGACGCAACTACGGGTCGGTCCGAGCACGCTCGGGCTTACCTACATTGCAACCGGCCTACCCGAAGGTTTGGCTATCGACGAGACCTCGCCATCGATTGTTGGGACGCCAAGCGAGCTTGGTGATTTTTCGGTGGAGGTTCGCCAGCTCAAACAAGGAGCCGTTGTCTCTGAGACCTCGTTCGAGTGGACGATTCGACCCGCTATCACCATCTCGTTTGCCCTGTAGCTCAGTTGCCCTGAAACTCAGTTGCCTGAAGCTCAGATGAAGCCAGCGAAGGTGACAGTGTCACAGGTGTCGGTGATACTCATCCTCAGTGCGGTCACTGCGTGACCATCAGCTTGCGACGCTGAGCACTACCTCGTCGCCGTGATTACGAATCAAAGGCCATCATGGCTACCGACTACCCCGCCCGTCGCAACGCCTCCCCAGGGTCTGATCTCATTGACCGGGCTCAGCTTCAGCAGTTGCTGCACCGCCGCCTTGAATTGCACCTCAATCAGCAAAGCGCTATGCCGACCTTGACCATTGTTGGCTTTGGCTCGCACAGTGTCGAGGTACTCGCTGATTGCGACAATCATCCCGAGCGTTCGTTGCTTGGCTACCTACTGCCGCAGCGATTCTTTGCCATTGGGATTCTTGCGCCCTCGGTCATAGCGAGCCCGCCCGAGCGCCGCCATCGTTCTGCGGCTTTGGGTTTGGCAGTGAGCCGAAGCAACGACATCGTCTCATTGCTCGGCTCGACAGGAACGATTGCAGAGACGCATGAGCCACAAGGCTGGCTTGTCGATGCGTGCCACCGCAGCCTTCGACTGCCCACGTTGCCGTGTGTGGTTGCATCTCTGGAATTCCCTATTGCCCTCTGGCTCGATCGGATCATGATCGCAATTGTGAATGCGACGCTCGCTGGGCCTGTGTCATGGCCCGACGTCGTGGATCTCTGTCCGGTACCCAATGGTTGGCGTTCACTCGATCCTGTAGATTTGGGGACCACCCTTGGCTCAACGACTCCGTCCTGGGCAGCTCTGCGAGCCGGTACTGCGCACGGGACCCGTCGGCCAGCTGGGGTTCGACCGCTCTGGGCTGAGTGGATGGACGACGCCATGTTCGCCCGGTGGTGCATGGGTTCGTTTCCAGACCTCGCGAACCTTCGCGCCGATGTGGAATTTCTTGCGTCAGACAGCGTCGCGTCACACGTCGACGACGCGCTACGAGCGGCATGGCTCGCCTTTGCTGATTGATCAACGCCAGCCGACCTAGCTGCGCCGGACTTAGTCTTCGCCGACGAGTGCTGCGGTGCCGGTCGAGAACAACTCCGCCATTTCGGCTCGACCAGCCGCATCGAGGGTGAGCCAGTCGTACACCGACCCGCCAATCGAGTTCGTGTCAACTAACGATTTGGCGAATCCTTCAAGCTGGGACACCTGAGCGATGTACGGCTCGGTGCCCGACGGGGGTGCATCGATCTGTCCGCCGATCCCGCCAATCGGATGTACGAGGGCATCGGGGTCGCCCAGGTTCGAGCGCAGGCGCTGCACGCTCTCGTGGTTGTAGGTGTACCCGTTGCCATACGGATCAGTACGAAACGACCAATAGCTCATTGGTAGCCACACGTCATACAAACTGTCGATGTCGCTCCACGGGAACTGAGGCCAGAACGCCGGATTGATAACCTCGGTTTGTACCGGTGGTAGCACGATCGCGCCGATTGGGTCGCCCGCCGTCTGAATGCTGAACAGACGCGAGAGCTTCACAAAGCGCTCGTTGCGTTCCGCCACATCGAGGCCGTCCTGATTCCATTCGATGTCCACAGCGACGCCGTCGAAGCGATAGCCGAGCGCTTCGAAATCGTGTGCCGCCATGAGATGTTGGAGGTCAACCGTGTCTTCTGTCCACTTGGGGAGATACCACCCGATCACGTCGATGTCATGTTGCGCCGCTCGCATCAAGAACTCAGTCAGGATCCACCGATCTTCGAGCAAGTCCGGCGAACGGTCGTCGAGGCGGCCGGACTGCAGATAGAGCGTCTCAACCCCACTCGCAGCCATTTCGTCGACCGCCCGCGGCACCAGCGGCGGCACGCCGGTTGAGCTGTACGGCGGCGAGTAGTCAAAGCCGTCGACCCACGCGCCAAGCCCCCGGTACGAGTCAACCGTGCGGGGCTCTGGCTCATTTAGCGCGACCCGGCTCGGACTAACGACTTGAAACGTCAATTCCTGCAGCGGTGCCGCTTCTACAACGTTGCGACTACGTAGAAAGAACAGGCTGATTGCGACCAGAAACACGAGCACCAAGGCTCCGCTTGCGACTTGGCGCAGGACCTGCTTGGGGGGCACAGCATAAAGTTAGTGCTCAACGCTGCCAGAAATATGCCAAGAAGGGGTGCAATCGGCGTCTCGTTCGGGCATTGTTGGGTGTTCGATTAATCGCCACCCTGGAGAACCATGTCGTTCAAGCCCGGAGACCGCGTTGTCTACCCTCATCATGGCGCTGCTGTGATCGAGAAGAAGGAGAAGCGCGAAGCGTTCGGTCGCGAGACTGAGTACCTGGTCCTGCGCATGGCGCACGGCGAGATGACTCTTGCGGTGCCCGTCGACAAGGTCGACGATGTTGGCATGCGCTGGCCAATCAGCGGAGACGACGTTGACGACCTGTTCGACGTGCTCAAGAAGCGTGACGTGCGAGAGCCAGCCAACTGGAGCCGTCGCTTCAAGAACCACCAAGAAAAGCTCAAGTCTGGTGACGTCTATCAGGTGGCCGAGGTTGTGCGAAACCTGGCATTACGAGACCGCGACAAGGGGCTGTCGGCTGGTGAAAAGACGCTCTACCAAAAGGCACGATCCGTTCTTGTAAGTGAGCTCAGCTTTGCCCTCGATGTGAGCGAAGACGACGCCATGGACAAGGTCGACGCCGCACTCGAGTAGACCAAAAGCCGCGTAATCGGTGTGGTCGGCACGGCGCGCGGCGCTACGCTAACCAGCTGCAATCGGGCGTGGTGTAATTGGTAACACAGCTGGTTCTGGTCCAGTCGTTGGGGGTTCAAGTCCTCCCGCCCGAGCAACACATCTTAAGGTTTCGACCTTACGATGTGTCGCAGTTTCGACAGCACGTCGTTTTCACGACATCAAAAGTCCGGCCCCGTTCGTCTAGCGGCCTAGGACGCCACCCTCTCAAGGTGGTAGCACGGGTTCAAATCCCGTACGGGGTACTGAGAAGACAAGCCCGGGTGGTTTCGACCGCCCGGGATTTTCGTTTTCCTTTAGCAACACCACACCGTGCGAGCGGTTGCCGGGAACTGTTGCACCGAACTGTACGTTTAGGCCGCCTTCGCGATGTACAGTTGAGTTATGGACGTTGCAGTCACTGACCTCAGGGCACATCTCAGTCAATGGATCGATGCAGCGCGTGATGGCAAAGACGTAGTCATCACCGAACGAGGAATTCCCGTTGCCCGAATCGTCGCCCTCGACTCCACATCGGTGATCGACCGCCTCACTCAGCAAGGAGCGATCGGCCGACCAGTCACACCAACGCGACCAGTCGCCGGTGATCGGAAACGTCCAACACCAAAGCGACCCGTCGCTGACATCATTAGTGAGCAACGTCGCTGAGCATGCCGCTCGTCTATTTCGACGCGAGCGCTCTGGTCAAACTTGTCCTGGATGAGCCTGGGTCCGACGTTGCTGCAGCTTTGTGGAACGGATGCGACGCTGCGTTGTCGAGCCGTTTGACCTATCCGGAGGTATGCGCCGCCCTCGCCGCAGCAGGACGCAACCATGACCTCACGCATCTGGAGGAGCGCACTGCCGCTGCCGACTGGGAGACATTCTGGGCCTCGATCCGCCCCGTGGAACTGTCCACCCAAGTAGAGCAAAGCGCTGGACAACTGGCAGCGCTTCACGGCCTCCGTGGCGCCGACGCCGTACACCTGGCGAGTGCAGTCGCCCTCGGCGCACCAGACCTCACCGTCGCAGCCTGGGACCGGCGACTCCACGCCGCAGTTCTCGCTGTCGGCCTTGCCGTTGCGCCGGCAACAATCGACTGACGACGCCCTGAGCTTCAGAGCAAGCCGATATCGGGCATTCGGTCGCTTATGGCGCGGGTGATGCAGCGCCGCCCTTGTCGTGCGACCAAGGGATTCTGTTGGACGCCTGGACCGAGGAGGCCCCACCGTCCATCGCAACGATCTGTTGCGTGCCCATTGTCATAATCCAACTGTTCATCGGGGACCGCCTGCTTAGTGCTGCTCGCGTAGGCCCGACGACGCACTGGTCGAGGTACGGTCGCAAGATGGGTGCATGGGATGCGACGCCGTTCGGCAACGATCAGGCCAACGACTGGGCCTACGGCCTCGACGACGTGGACGATCTATCGCTGATCGAGGAGGCGTTCGAAGCCGTCAGTGAGGGCTACATCGAGTCGTTCGAAGGTGCCCCTGCGATCGCTGCGGCCGAGGTCTTGACGTGGCTGATTGGTCGCCCCGGCGAACGCACCGCGTACACCGAGAAGATTGCGACCTGGTCCGAAGCGCATCCTCTTGAGGTCGAGGAGGCAGTCATCGACCGAGCACTTGAGGCCATGCAACGAGTCCTGTCGCCGGAGTCGGAGCTGGTCGAACTGTGGGACGGTCGACCCGAATGGCGGGCCGAGGTGGAAAGCGTGATGGAACGGTTGAGGGCTGGTAGTTCGGCGGAGCGCAATCGTTAGAGGTTGCCGATACGTGAGAATCGGTTCCTCGGCAGTGAGTTTCGGTTTGATGGAGAAATAGCTATGCGGGCAGCGAGATAACACCCGCCATAATCACCACCTGTGACCGCACCCTTTGACCCACTTCGACCCCATGCAGTGCCCCACATTCGCGACCATGCCACGACCATTGATCTGTCCAGGTTCCGGCATTGTCGGGCGCTCGCGGACGCGTGGTTGAGAGCAAGATTTCTTGGAGTTCTTTCGCGCCAGGGGCCGTGGTTGAGGATCGCGGTTCTCTCGAGATTGTCGCACCCCTCGCGTAGCCTTGGCACAATTGCTCCCCGGAGCAGATCAGGTTCGAACAAGCGCTCATGAGGGCTACAAATTCGAGGCCGCATGGGACGAACCCTTACGGACCCGTGAGGTCTGGGCGTTTTACAGCAGTTGGTTGGTGTGCGCTCTGGCGGTTCTCATCCGGGCTGTTGCCGCGCTGAGAACTGGACACGTTCTCAGCACTGTGAGCCGCCGCTCGTGAACGCATCTGGGCCACTCACTCCTAAGGCGAGCTGGCGTTGGGCTTCATTGTCGATCACGACGAGCAATGTCGGCACGGTGTCAGCTCTAAACGGCGCCCTGGCTGGTTGACCGTTCACGCAGAAATGAAGGAACCCACTGAACGGGATATATGCCGTGCTGTCATCGTTGAAGATGTAGTCAGCGCTACGTTGCACGACCAATCCGCTCGAGTGGCGGTAGCTACGTGCCGCCGCCACTGCGTTCGTCCCCGCTCCGGCGCAGTACACGCGTCCGCCCTCGAACGACAGCTGATCAACCCCGTCTACAAACCCCCGATAGACCTGCACAACGGTGTCGTAACACTCCAAAGGAAGCTCGCTCGATGCCGCCACCACGGTCGTCGGTGCTGCGGCCACGGGCGTCGATGCTGTCTCGACCTCTGCTGTTACTGTTGGAACAGCGGTTGCTGCTGGAACCGCGGTTGCTGCTGGAACCGCCGTTGCTGCTGGAACCGCCGTTGCTGTTGGCACCGGGGTTGAGGACTCGCTGACGACGTCGGCGCCAACGGTCGGTGTGGTATCGGTCGATGCAGTCGCATCATCTGACGCTGTGGCAGTCGGGCTTGCCGGCGCAACGGTTGGCGCCGCAGGAGCAGCGGCAACAACTGTCGTCGGAACCGCAGTCGCCGGAGCAACTGTTGGCGTAGGAGGCGGCGTCGACGTGGCCTGCACCAGCGCTGCCGTTGTTGGCGTTGTAGTTGGCGTAGAAGTCGGCAGCGATAGCGGCGCCGTTGTTGGGATCGACGTCGGCGGCACCGAGATCACCTCTGCCTGCTCGCCGCCCTCGGTTCCGCACGCGGCCAGAAACACGGCCACTGACGCCAAAACCACTGACCCTCGGAACAGGCCGAGCAGCACCCGGCGGTTCATCCTTGATACCGGCAACACAGCCAACATGAGCAACACTGCGACGACGATAGCAAACCGTCGGGCTTGGGTCATGCGGGTCCGTCAGTTCTTGTGAGTGCACAACGATGCCAAGATGGCTAGTTTCGGAGCATGAGTCTCACGGGCACGGTCGATCTGAGTCAGAACGACTTGACCGAGTTCTCGCCACTTCTGTGCGAGCTCACGAACCTGAACAACTTGGCGCTTAACGACAACCGAATCACCTTGGTGCCCGACGCAATCAGTCAACTCACAGGTCTCGGCGACCTCACCATCGGGCGCAATCAACTCACCACGATTCCAGAGTCGCTCGGTGAGCTCAGCAACCTCGGATCGTTGTATCTGAGCAGCAATCAGCTCTCCTCACTGCCCGACTCCCTCGGCGAACTCAGCAATCTCTACATGCTGTTCGCCGGAAAAAACCGACTGACGACCATTCCGGATTCGATCGCGTCGCTTCCAAACCTGCACCAGCTCTACCTCGCAGACAATCAACTGGCCACACTGCCCGCAGCGTTTAGATCGCTACCAGCAAACTGCGACCTCCACCTCGACCGGAACCCACTTAGGACTGGTCCAGGTTGGAACTAAGCGGCAATAGCGCGAGCGTCTACAACAGTCCGAGTACAGCCCGGCAGTCGTTGACGCCGAACAACTCAATGTCATCGCGTCGCGTTTTCAGCCACGCATCGCGATTGAGTAACCATCGTTGACCGTGCACGGGTTTTCCTTGATGTGTCGCCCACGCCGTGCCGTTGCGCCGATAGCCCAATCGTTCCGATATTCCGTTGGAGCCCGCATTGTCAACGCCAGCTTCACTCACTGCCTCCTTTGCGCCGAATCCTTCGAAAGCGAGATGCAAGATCGCTGACCTCATCTCAGTACCAATGCCCCGCTGACGAAGACCAGACGACAACCATGACGAGGTTTCGACCGTCCCGAAGGAGTCGAATTCGTCGCCGATCACGTCTTGCATACCGACCGGCTCCTCGTTGACCATCACGACGAAGTACAGCCGCCACCGGTCCGGACGCACCGTCCCTCGGCCACGCCATATCCCCTGCAACCACTTGTTCACGCGGACACCAGGATCAGGTTCGTAGAACGCGCTTGGATCATCCCACGGCGGCGGATCAGCGGTCGCCTCACCAGCCCGAATCGCAGGCACAAGCCGCTCGAGCATCTCATCGGTAGCTGCCCGCAGCTCCAGCTTGGGCGTAACAACTCGGAGATTGAACAACGGGTACGGCGACATGGATCGACCCTACTTTGGGTTCGCTATCAGGCCGATTGCTTTTGTGAAACGCTCAATCTCGTCTTCGGTGTTGTAGTAGTGCACCGACGCCCGCACCAGTGTCGGCAAACCCCGATGCGGCAGATCGAGCCGAGCATGACCTGCCGGCGATGTTGACGTGTTGATGTTCTGCGCCCCCAGTTGGGCCTGCACCGCAGCAGCTTCGACACCTTCAACAGCGAACGTGACGATGCCACCCCGCCGGATCCCCTTATCGTGCACTGACACACCAGGAATCACCTCCAACGCAAGCCGCAACATCTCGCCCAGACCGCACAACCGAGCCGACGTTTCTTCGATCCCCAGAGCGAGCGCGTAGTCAACAGCTGCGCCAAGTCCGAGCTTGCCCGCATAGTTCGTCTCCCAGTTTTCGAAGCGACGGGCATCGGCACGGATCTCGTAGGTCGTGTCACTTGTCCATTCCGCCGCGTGCAGGTCGAGGAACGGTGGTTCTATGCGTTCCATCGCCCGCGGACCGGCATACAGAAAGCCTGTGCCGCGCGGGCCACGTAAGTACTTGCGACCCGTGCCAGTAAGCACGTCACACGTGAGGCGACCAACGTCGAGTGGAACTTGACCAGCCGACTGGCAGGCATCGAGCACGTAGAACGTGTCGTACCGTTCGCACAGCGCTCCAACCGCCTCAGCTGGGTTGATCAGCCCACCATTAGTTGGCGCGTGCGTCATCGCGACCATCGTTGCGCCACGAACGAGTTCATTCTCTAGCTGTTCAAGGTCAATCTGTCCGTGCTCGTCGTCTTCGATCACCACGATCTCGATGCCGTGTCGACCTTGTAACTGCAGAAGAGCGATCACGTTGCTGACATACTCGGCGCGGCACGTTAGGACGCGGTCACCCGCTTGGAACGGGTAGCCATAGACCGCCATGTCCCATGCCCGGGTTGCGTTCTCAACAACAGCGATTTCTTGTGGTTCGGCGCCAATCAGCTCAGCGAGCGATCCGTACACAGCGTCAAGCCGGACCTCGGCTTCGGCAGCTGCTTCGTAGCCACCAATGGTCGCCTCACGCTCCAGATGCTCGACAACCGTGCGCAGCACAACGTGTGGCGGCAGCGCACTTCCTGCGTTGTTAAAGTGCAAAACGTGCTCAACACCCGGTGTTGCAGTTCGAATTGCGTCCAGCGAGAAGTTGGTCGTCACCAATCCAAGCTACAACGGCACAGCGAGGTATGAGTTGAACCCGGATCGCGGATTTCCCGACTACGAGTTTGAAGCACGAACCCAGCAGTGTCAGACCGCAATGGCTGCTCTTTCGGTAGATGCAATCGTGGTGTCGACCGAACCCGAGGTGCGCTACTTCACAGGATTTCACACACCTTTTTGGCAGAGTCCGACTCGCCCCTGGTTCGTTGTCATTCCTGCGAGCGGTAAACCTGTCGCAGTCATCCCAAGTATCGGTGCGGCGTCGATGGCCGCTACCTGGATCGACGACGTACGCACGTGGTCATCACCTCAGCCCGACGACGACGGCGTCACTCTGCTCGCCGACACGATCCATGAGCTCACCGGCAAGAGCGCGTCAATCGGCATGCCCATCGGCCCCGAAACCCACGTGCGAATGCCCTTGCGCGACGTCGATCGGCTGCGGACACGTATTGGCGACGTGGTCGACGTCACCGACATTGTGAGTGGACTGCGCATGATCAAGAGCGAGTCTGAAATTGCAAAGCACCGTCACATCTGCGGCATCGTTTCAAGCGCCTTCGAAGAACTACCCAATCTGCTGGCAACGGGTATGACCGAACGAGAAGCGTTCCATGCCTTCCGTAGTGAGATCCTGCGACAAGGCGCCGATGACGTGCCCTATCTTGTCGGCGCAACCGGGCCGGGCGGTGTCGATGACATCATTCGCACACCGTCGGACCGCACGATCGCTAACGGCGACCTCTTGATCTTTGACACTGGATCAACCTACGACGGCTACTTCAGTGACTTCGATCGAAACTTCGCCTTCGGCAGTGCCACCCAAGGAGCGCTCGATGCCTACCGGGCGGTTTGGGAAGCCACCGAAGCAGGGCTCAGCGCAGCTACACCAGGCGCCACGACAACCGACGTCTTCAACGCAATGAACAAGGTGCTCAAGGCGAACGGTTCGCTTGGCAATGACGTTGGCCGCATGGGCCATGGCTTGGGCATGCAGGTCACCGAGTGGCCGTCACACACGGCAAGTGACAACACGGTGATCCAGGAGAACATGGTTCTCACGTTGGAACCAGGGCTGCTGTGGGCGCCCGGCAAGGCCATGGTCCACGAAGAGAACATCGTGGTCCGCGCCAATGGGCCCGAGCTGCTCAGTCGTCGGGCCGCTGCTGAGATGGTGATCATCTGATGAGCTCTCCTGAACTCTTGCAGCTCGAGTACGACACCGACGCGGGCTTTGGGACACGAGCGCGCCTAGGTCTGATCGTTCTCGAAAGTGACCAAACGATCGAGGCCGAGGCCCGGCTGCTGAATGTGCCCGGCGTCGACTTCTACCATTCGCGCATCGCGAACGCCATGGAAGTCACGCCCGACACCCTCACCGAGATGCGCGAACGTTTGCCGGCTGCCGCTGCCCTACTTGCTCCGGAATTCGAGTTCGACGCCATTGGTTATGGATGCACATCAGCAGCGACGCTCATTGGTACTGAGGGCGTCGCCGACTGCATCCACGCCGCTCACCCGGGCGTGGCATCAAGCAACCCAATTGCCGCAGCCGTCGCCGCGTTTCATGCACTCGACGCGCAGCGCATCGCTGTGGTCACCCCTTACTCGGCCGAGGTCACAGCACCTATCGTGCAGCACTTTCACGACGCCGGGCTTGACGTCAGCGCCGTTGGATCGTTCCTTGAATCAAGCGACTTGGTCGTGGCCCGCATTACCCGCGAGTCCGTGATTCAAGGAGTGCGCACCGTTGCAGCACAAGCACCGTGCGACGCTGTATTCGTGTCATGTACCAGTCTGCGGTTGCTCGACGTTGCGCACCAGATCGAAGCCGAAGTCGACAAACCAGTTGTTTCCAGCAACATGGCGCTTTTCTGGCACCTACTGCGCCTCGCCAAGGTCGACGATGATCTCGGGCAACACGGACGTCTCTTTTCGATTGGACTCCCCGGGTAGCTGCACACGTGGTTCGCTGAGACATAGCCGCTTCTATGCTGTGGCGATGGAGAGCGCAGTTCTGACCCGCGACGAGATCCACTTTTACCGCACCAATGGCTACGTATGTATCGAGAATGCGTTGACCAAAGACCAGGTCGCAGCGCTGGCCGCCGGGTTCGCCGGTTGGGTCGAACACAGCCGCCAATTTTCGGAGTCATACGGCGAGACGCTCGACGGGCGGCCACGATTCGATTTGGCCCCCGATCACTGTGCCGAAACACCGGTTCTGCGCAGAGTCACATCGCCCGTCGAGGTATCTGATGCCTATCTCGACGTCATGCGCGACAACCGCGCACTTGATGCCGTGACCCAGCTCATTGGCCCTAACGTTGAGTTCAACAACTCAAAGATCAATGCGAAACAACCCGGCTCATCCACCGAGGTCAAGTACCACCAAGACTTCATGTTCCAGCCGCACACGAACGAAGACCTGATTGCCGTCTTGTTCTTTCTCAACGATGTCACGCTCAAAAATGGACCGCTCAACGTCGTGCCCGGCACCCACCATGGCGACCTATTCGACCACTGGCATGACGGGGTGTACACCGGCGCGGTGAGTGCGGAGGTCGCGTCGAGCCACGCCGAGCATGCCGTGCCAGTGTTTGGTTCTGCTGGTTCGGCGTGTCTGATGCATACTCGGCTGCTCCACGGTTCGGCACCCAACAACTCAGATTGCCAGCGCACCTTGTTCATTAGCGAGTACCGCGCTGAAGACGCAAAGCCGCTCCAGGTCAATCACATTCCAAGCCGATATGACGGCGAGGTCGTGCGTGGCGTGCGCACCAACCGGGTGCGCTGTTCAAGCTATGAGATGGAGTACCCCGAAGTACCAACCGCGGCTTCGTTCTTCTCCCAACAAGCGAAGGCGTAAACGCCGTCGGCTACGGAGCCGCTCGAAGGAGCTGTTTGGTTTCGACCAGTCGAGAATCAGCCAGTGCTGCCGCTCGTATCGGCGCGATTGCCTGGTACTCAGGATCATTGACCATGTCTATGAACTGGCGTCGGGTTGGGTAGCGAACCAGAATCACGATGTCCCATATTTCGGGACCAATGATCGATCGCTGGCCGCGCCCTATCCAGATCGGTTCGCCTCCGAACCGAGGGCCAAGTTCTGCAAAGGCTCGGCCGTACGTGCGGTAGGCCTGCTCCCCCGTCATGCCGTCGACGCCGAAACCCTCTTCCGCGTGCTCCCGGTACTTGATCAGGTTCAACATGACAACAGGCTCGTGGGGGTCACCCTCTGCCATCGCCGAGACTTCACTCGTGTCCATGTTCACATTCGTCATGCAACATGTCTAGCAATCGTGATCCACCAAGAGATGATTGAGGGTCTGGCTACCCGGCTTAGAACATCTCAGGACACCACGGCGCCCGGGCGGTACCGAAAATCTGTCCGAGCAAGCGGACCGATTCTGCCGAGCCGCCGATACGTCCAATCGACGCGTACGTGTCGGCGCACGCTCGCCCAAGATATAGCGCCCCCAGATCGCGGGCGTCGAGACGGATATCGGCAGGTAAGTCGGATCGGGTCGCGGTAGCCGCGCCGTCTCGCACGCGCAGCGTGACCTTGCCAGCGGCGTAGCCCATGTCGTCATGAACCTCGATGACGAGTTCGCCATCTGACTCGAAGCGTCGGGCAATCAGCGCTGCGGACCGATCAAGCACTTGCACATACAACGTGTCGGTGACCAGGCGCCGCACTGCGCGCGGCTCACTGGCCTCAACTCCGATGGGATCATCGGTCGCTGCGTTCCAGAAGTGCACCTTGGGGAAGAGGTCAATGTTGGTGACGTAGTGCCACAGCGAGCGGTGTGCGTTCGAATCGGTTGCCACGAGGTCACTGATCGTGACCGTGCCATCGGGAACGCCGTCGTCCCAGTCGCCCGACTGTCGGTATGACACATACCCACAACCGAACCGGACCTTCGCGCTACCACGTGGCGATTCTTAGACTTGCCACCACGTCGATTCTCAGGGTCGCGGGCAATGTGGTTCCAACGCGCGACCTTGCGGTCAATGAAGCCGACTCAGCTCTCAGCTAGCGCGCGCCAGAAGGGTGAGACAACATCAACGATGTCGTCGGGCGCCAGGAGCGCCATGTTCACAGAATCGTCGGCGGCGGCAAAGCTGCTTCGACGACTGTCGAGCTTGATCTCATGACTCTCGACGGCCAGGCCGAAGCCGAACCGCCCATAAATGTCAGGTTCGCTCGCCCAAAGGCCTGCCAGGGGTTCACCGCGCGCAACCGCACTATCGAGATGCGATCGCATCATGGCACGCAAGATGCCCTGGCGCCGGTGGGTTGCTCGAACCGTAACCATCGTGGTGCCTGGAGGCCGCGCGGATAGCGACGAGCTCAGAAGCCTCCAGGCTCACGTTCCCGCTCTTGTTCGCTGCGCTCACGGGCCGCTAGGCCACGGTTCAGCTTGTTTCGACTCGCACGCTCTCAGCTATCCGCTGAACCTCCCGCCATCGACAGTTGGACGGCCCCGGGCACGGTCAGTCTGAGGGGAAAGTCGCCGAGCGTCGCCACAAGTTCGTTGTCGTCGAACGCTGCGACAGTCCGATCGAGCGGCATCTTCTTCGTGAAGTCCGCGTCTTCAGCAGCCACCGCATCTTCGCCAAATCCCATAGCCAGGCTGGTTCGAAAGGCCGATACCTCGTCGCCGGTTATCGGCCGCAACTGATAGTCCATTTGAGAAAAGCTACTCACTACCAGCCTCCCGTGTGATCTAGTTGAACGTCTCCAGCCAGATCAGGCAGAAACCTGGGAGCCAGCCCAGGACATATCTAGGCGACCACCGTTTCGACCATTCCGACGACCATGTTCGTGATTGGATCATCGAACCCTTCGAACACCGCGGTGCGTTCTGGGGACACGTGGTAGACCTCGACTGCAGCTTCGAAATCACCGTCATGGCTTACGGACCATAGAAACTGCAAATTCTCATAGTCGGCATAGGCCCAGTTGACCGTGAATCCGTAATGCTCTCGCACTGGAACGAGCGTCGGGAACCACGCCACAAGCCGATCAAGTCCTGCTTCATCGCCGACGGTATAGCGACGTAACTGCATAGCCATGGTAAAACTCCTGCGTTCGTACGTGAACGCTAGCCGAACCGGCAGCACCGAATCATTGGCGAATGACCTAAATCACCGTCGTTTTGACTCCTGATCGGGCATACTGTTTGCCGGAGATCTAGGACTACGTTTCTGGATCATCGGGCTGTGGCGCAGCTTGGCTAGCGCACCTGCTTTGGGAGCAGGGGGTCGTGAGTTCGAATCTCACCAGCCCGACAGTGTCAGAAGCTCGCTGCAACGCAGCGGGCTTCTGTGCTTTTGAGCAGCGCTAGATGTGTGGCCGCCTGCTGGCTACTGATCTGCGAGCAGGTCGATGAGGTTGACTTCGATTCGGCGATTGATCTGGCGGCCATCGGCGGTGTCGTTTGAGGCAACCGGCGTCGATTCGCCGAGTCCAACGGCTTCGAGCCGATCGGCGGGAACACCGCGTCCCTCGAGATATTCCACAACAGCCTGAGCCCGACGCTCTGATAGTGACTGGTTCGACGCATCAGAACCGACCGAATCCGTATGGCCTTCGATGATCATGGTGACTTGAGGGTTAAGCGTCATAACCGCGACGCCGAGCTCAAGTGTTGGGATGAACTGCTCGCTGATGGTCGAACTACCAGTCGCGAACAAAACCGCCTGTTCAACACGGACATTGCCGTCGGTTGCAGCCGGTGCGTCAGGGCGAACGACATATTCGTTTACAACGTTGTCTGGACCAACGACCTCAATCGCACGCTGATAGAGCGCATCTGCCTGCTCTTGGGTCTGTACTGGCCCTTCGAGGTACAAGATTGGTGGTCGGAATACCGCGCCGCGTTCTGGAAGAGATGCAAGCGGTGGTAGCCCCGCGAGTGGGTCGGTCGTGGGCTCGGGTTCAGGTGTTGGTTCAGGTTCGGGCGTCGCCGTCGGCTCAGGCTCGGCGGTAGCAGTCGGCTCTGGCGCGGGGGTTGCGGTCGGCTCTGGTGGTGATGTCGGTTCTGGTGCTTGCGTGGCGGCCACGATCGCCGTGGGTTCTGGCAGGGGCTCCGCGGTGTCGTCACCTCCCAGGCACTGCGAAATCAGCAAACCCATCAGCACGACAGCAGCGAGCCCGCCCAGGATCAGCAGCAGTGGGCTAGCGCTACGGCGGTCTTCGTCAGCCACCGCTGTCGTAACAGTCGGCGCTACCGGTTGTGAAGGCACAGTCGCAGCGATTGGTGCGGCCGGGACAGCGTGATCGACTGCGGGGATCGACGGCTGCGGTACTGCCGCTCCGGCGGCTGGGAAAGCAGCGGCTGGCATGGTGAGGTCGTCGTCTCCGAAGCCGCCCGCCTGCGTGACGTCGTCCGTCAGTGTCACGTCGCGTTCTACCGGTGGCTCTGTGATGTCGTCGTCGACCGCGTCAGCTGCAGCACGGACCGGCGCCGTCGCCGTCGCCACATCCTCGACAACCTCAGGCAAGTCATCAACCTCGGGCGCCGTCGCCACATCCTCGACAACCTCAACCACACCAACCTCGGGCGCCGTCGTCACAATCTCAACAACCTCAGCCACATCAACCTCATGGGGCGCCTCGGGGCTGAGAGCGGCGGCCGTTGCAGCCACGGCGCTGGCGGCAACAGCGCCGGGGACAACGGCGCCGGGGACAACGGTGGCGGCCGCCTCACCCTCATCTTCGGCGCCTGCCTCGCTACCTTCGTCACGACCTAGTAGCGCATCGTCGCCAGACTCAGCATCGTCTGGCTGCCAGACAGCGAGTGGCTCGTCTTCTTCATCGACGAGAACTACCCCGAGACCAAGTCCAGTTAGACCAGCCCCGACAACGGCGGCGAGATCTTCGAGCGCTAGACCGTCATAGCTCGCCAGCAAACCGGGCGCGATTGCGCAATCGACGAGTTCTTCGGTTGCGCCGCCGCCAGGATTCGCACGCTCGCTCGCAACCGAACGCTCTACCGTCGTTACACCATCGAATCCCGCATCGGTCAGCCCGTCAACAACAGCGTTACCGACCTCATCGGGCAACGACTCTGCCAGCGCGACCACGATCGGTAGCGTGAGACCAGCATCGAGCGCAGCTGCGATTCTTTTCGCGCTCGCCACCGGGCCAGCATCTTTGGTATAGCCAAGCTGCGCGTAACCGCCAGCGGTTGACGGATCGCCTCCAGAGAGAACGATGCCGCGCACCACTGCCTCGTCGACGTCGATTGCCAGCACACGTTCAGGTATCTCAGCCACCGCCTGAAAATAGCCTATGTCGCTGGACATCGCTCCTTAAGACCGTTCGAATCCCCCAAAGAAGCACTGGCGCCATGCAGCCTCTAGCATGGCCTCATGGCTACCGCAGATCCTTTTAGCGCACCGTTCGGCACTCTCTTTGGAGACCAAATCACTGTTGCCCATGGCGACGTCACCGGATACTCCTATGGCGGTTCCGCCCAGCCACTGGCCAACTTTTCGATCCACCCTGGCACCCACGCCTTGCACTACGGCAGCACGTGCTTCGAGGGACTCAAGGCCCACAAGCAGACCGACGGCACCGTTGCGATTTTCCGGCTCGATGACCACATCGCCCGGTTCCAGAACTCGATAGGCCTGTTGCGTCTACCGGTACCAACCGGCGAGCTCTTGCGCTCCATGTTCGTCGATGCCACCGCAGCCAACGCGCACCACACGCCTGACCAGCCCGGCTCCCTTTACCTGCGTCCGACCATCATTGGCGCTGACCGCAACATCGGCGCTGCGGCTGCGCCCAGTCAGTCCAGCCTGTTGTACGTCTTGACGAGTCCGGTTGGGGACTACTTCGCTGGTGGCATCCGTCCCCTTAGTTTGCTCGTTGAGACAAAGACACCCCGCACGACTCCACAGTTCGGATCCATCAAGAGCGGGGCAAACTATGTCATGGCGCTCGGGCCAACTCTAGAAGCCAAGGCAGCCCACGGCGTCGACCAGGTTCTGTTTGCAACCGATGGTGACACAACCGAAACCGGCGCGGCGAACTTCTTTATGGTCGATGACACCCGGCTGATCACACGTAACCTCGACGACTCGTTCCTGCACGGTGTCACGCGATCATCGATCATTACCATGGCATCGGATCTGGGCTACACGATCGAAGAACGTTCCGTGCCAGCCAGCGAGATCATCGATCGAGCAGCCGAGACCGAAATGTTCCTATCTGGAACGGCTGCGGTCATCGCTCCAGTTGGCTCATTGATTCACGAGGGCGCCACGGCCAATGTTCGCGATGGTCAGCCAGGCCCAAACACGTTGCGGTTGCGCGAGGCGTTGGTCAACGTGCAGAGCGGCGTTGCAGCTGATCCGCACCAATGGCGAACCACGATCGCGTAAGAGGCGTTAGGACGCTGATTCTTGAGTCAGCGAGCTGAGTCGCCGGTACCCAATAATTCGCCCGACCGACACAGCAACCGTCTCGCGGACATACTCCGAAATCGATGGCTCAGCGTCGGTTGGCGACACATAGGCCTGCACACCGACCTCGTCGGCGATATCGATAAGCCGGTAGTTGTGGTAGCCGTCAGATACGAGCAGTACTGAACTGATCTCAAGATTGTCGATCTGTACTGACGACGCCGTGAGTTGTTCATACGTGTTGCCGCCGTCGACGATTGGTACCAGCGCACTGTCGGGCACCCCGAGATTGCGAAGGTAGTTGTACCCAGCGATGCCTTCGGTGACTTGATCACCCTGTTGTTTTGATCCTGTGGTCACGATGCGGTCTGCGAACTCGCGCTCCCACAGGGTGAACGCATGATCGAGGCGTTCCTGGAACACTGGCGATGGGGTGCCGTCGAACTGTGCAGCTCCGAGTACAACGATCGCGTCGGCGAGTCGAGAATCATCGTTGTTTGATGCCACATATACCTGCACGAAGGTCACCACGAGGTACGCAAGTGCTGCGAGTAGAACCAACCCAACAGAACGGGTGAAGAGCTTGACGATCTTGGCGCCGCTTACTTTTGGACGTCTGCGAACTTTTTTGGAGTTGGCGAGCCGACCGGTCCCGTTTGAGTCAACGGTCGCTTCATCGTCTTCGCTTGTCGTCCAGAAGTCGTAGCCCCGGGCGGATCGAACTTGGCCTTGAAACCGAGCTTCAAGATCCTCAGGTTTGTGTGGTGCGGATGCGCTCACGAGCTGCTCTCAATCTCTCAATCGTGGTCTGTCGCCCGAGCCGTTCCAAAGGACCATAGAGCGGGATGCCACCCATTTTTCCTGTAACGGCGACTCGGATGGGTACTGCAGACTTGACGCCGAGCGCATCACCGACACCGCGAACGGTTTGGTTAAGGACTTCGTGTTCCCATGCACAGCTGGCAAATGCCTCAATAACACCATCGAGTACATCATCGGCTCGTTCCGGCTTGACTAAACCCTTAGCGAAGGCTTTCTCCTCTATGACTATGTCGTCTAAGAACAGCCAGTCGTACCAATTTGGGGTATCAGAGAGCTGCGAAACACGCTGCTGCACATCGCTGGCGAACTCAGCAACGATGTTGCTGTTGACAGCTTCGGGAGCCCATCGCTCGTCGGCGTGCAAGTACGGCAAGGCCTGAGCAGTGAATTCAGCAGGTGTGAGTTGCTGGATATAGGTGGCGTTGAAATGGTCAAGTTTCTTGATGTCGAAAAACGCCGCCGACTTGTTGACCCGCTCCAACTCGAACTTCTCGACTATTTCGCCAACCGGGCGGATCTCAATGTCATCGTCGGGACCCCAGCCCAGCAGGGCGAGGTAGTTGACCATTGCCTCAGGCAGATAGCCCTTGGTGCGATAGTCAGCAATCGATACGTCGTCGCGCCGCTTGGACAATTTCTTGCGTTGCTCGTTGACCAACAACGGCAGATGTCCGTAGGTCGGAGGTGTTGCACCAATTTCTTCGAGAAGCAACTGAACCTTGGGCGTACTCGACAACAGGTCTTCGCCGCGGATTGCATGGGTAATGCCCATGTCGGCGTCATCGACGGCATTTGCCAACAAGAACGTTGGCGAACCGTTCGATCGCCAGATGACAAAGTCTTCAAGTTCATTCGTGTCGAAACTGACCTCGCCTCGGACCACATCGTTAAACACGACACGACGACCCTTGGGCACTCGATAACGCACGGCGTGGCCCTCGACCAGCTCCTTGCCTTCGACGGCGGCATCGCCATCAACGAGGTATGCGCGGTCGTCGCTCAGCAGTTGCTCAACAACCTCTCGATGCCGGTTGCGATTATCGCTTTGAAACAGCGGCCCTTCGTCCCAGTCGATTCCAAGCCAGCGCAGCTCATCAAAGATCACGTCGATGAGTTCAGGTCGGTTTCGATCACCGTCCGTATCTTCGATTCGAAGTACGAACGTTCCGCCCGTCGCCCGAGCAAAGAGCCAGTTGAACAACGCAGTGCGAGCACTACCGACATGGAGGTAGCCAGTCGGCGATGGGGCGAAGCGGCAGCGGATCGAGTCTGTGGTCATGAGGAGGCCGTTATATCTGAAACGACCGTCGACTCATCGTGCTCCCAATCGTCATCCAGCACAACGCCGTCTTGCAAAGCGTCGTCCTGCACACCGTGATTCTGTTCAATGTCGTCATCGAATTCTGGAACGATTGCAGACTCGACATGATCTGAAGTCTGCGCCGAGGCGTCACGAACGACGCGGGTGCCTGCAACCAGATCGTGCGCAGCCCGGCTGTCTTTACGCAGCGCGGCCATGGCCAGCATGACGAGAGCCGCCGCCACCATGAGCAACGCAAGGATTGGTGGTGCAGGAATGGCGATAGGTGATGCATCAAGCAGGAAAAAAGGCAGCAAGAAGAAGACTTGCCGAACCATGGACCGCACGAACCCACGGGCCGCTCCAACCGGGCTGTCATCTTGTTCGTCAACGACTCTGAGCCCCTGCAAACGCTTTCCCGGCGTAGCGCCGTAACGACCCTCAAACACGGCGTAGTACGCCACGGTGCTCGTGAGCAGGAAGACCAGCAGCAACGCCCAGAGTCCGGTGGTTGGCCCTTCGCAGAAAATATCTGCCCCGGTGAACTCATTGGAATCGCAGACCCACGTTGAGGTCAGTCCTACCGCTTGCAGTTGCCGCGATATGACGATGACGATGGCCCACTGGGCAAGAAACAACAGGACGCCATCGATCATGAACGCGGAAAAGCGAGAACCAAAGTCAGCTGGTTGTGACTCGACCCGCATCTCGTCAGACATGTCCGCTTCCTGCAGACTCAGTGGTTGTTCTGCAGGTGCAGGATCGAGCGCCAGTCACTCACTGACTCAAGAACTCTGACGTGCGGTTGGCGCAGGAAGTCAATGGGCACAGCATCGACAATCGATCGACGTTCGGCGTAGTGGTGAGGATGAGCGACCTCTTCGAAGAGCTGCTTTCGCACAGCGACGAGCTCCGGGTCGGGAGACGCGTTGAGGTAACCGAAGATTGAATAGGCACATCGCACATCGTGCACCGTAGGAGCACGGCCGAAGGCCGACGCCCGCTTGAGCGCCACGGCCACGCAGCCGGCGACAACATCGGCTTCATTTTCGCCTTCGGTGAGGTGCAGCTGATCACGAAGCGACTTGGCGAGCTTTATAGCAAATCCTTGATCCGGACCTTGCGAGCCAATCAGCTCGCCATGTGGCTGGCCATCTGGAAAGACGTCACCAGGTCGATCTGCATTCCACACGCGATTACGGCGAGGCGGTGACGCGTAGTGTGATGACGCTACGGGATCGAGCGGAACATTCTGCGGCTGACTCACAACGCACAGCCTACTTGTCGGCGCTGGCGTGCAGCAGTCCAAACACAATGCCATCGACCAGTGCCTGCCAGCTGGCCTCAACGATGTTCTCGCTCACGCCAATGGTGGTCCATCGTTGCGACCCATCTGACATGTCGATAAGGACACGCGTCACAGCACCGGTTCCGGCTGATGTGTCCAAGACGCGGACCTTGTAGTCGGTAAGCGCTATGTTGCCGAACGCCGGGTACCGGCCCCCAATGGCCTCGCTCAATGCTTGATGCAAGGCGTCGACTGGTCCGTTTCCTTCACCAATTGCAGCGATTCGTTTGCCGTCGACCGACAGCTTGACGGTCGCCTCGGTCTCCATGTCGACAGCGACGTCGTTCCACGCGCGGGCGTTGTTCCCGCTGCGATGCTGGGTGCTGATACGGAAACTTTCCAGTTCGAAGAAAGGTTGAACCCAGCCAGCAGCGCCACGCAACAGCAATTCGAGTGATGCGTCGGCAACCTCGAACTGATAACCCTCGTGCTCAAGCCGTTTAAGGATGTCGATGACTTCAGCCGTTGCGGAACCATCGAGCTCGATCCCGATCTCTTTGGCACGAATATCGATTCCGGCACGGCCTGCCATCTCAGAGACAACGAAGCGAGCGTTGTTTCCAACCGAGGCAGGGTCGACATGTTCGTAAGCGTCTGGGCGGCGTGCGATAGCGCTTGTGTGCAGTCCAGCTTTGTGGGCGAACGCCGACGAGCCCACGTAGGGCTGCTGTGGGTCTGGCACGAAATTGGCTAGTTCAGCGATCTGATTGGCAACGGAGGTCAGGTATTTGATGTTCTCGACGGGGATGGTCTCAACACCCATCTTGAGCGAGAGGTTTCCAATGATCGGAACAAGGTTGCAGTTGCCAGTTCGCTCGCCATACCCGTTGATCGTTCCTTGCACCTGGATCGCACCGCCCTCAACACCCGCGATGGCGTTTGCGACCCCACATCCCGTGTCGTCATGAAGATGCACGCCGATGCCGACGTCGCCGCCAAAGTACTCAACAATCTCACTGACGGCCTGACGCACCTGCGAAGGCAAGGATCCACCGTTGGTGTCGCACAGAACAAGACGACTCGCCCCCGCTTGGGCCGCTGCTTCGAGCACCCGCAAGCTGAATTCAGGGTTGTTGCGGTAGCCGTCAAAGACATGCTCGGCGTCGAACATGACCTCAAGGCCGTTGGCGACGAGATGCTCGACCGACTCGCGCACCATTGCGACGCCCTCGTCGAGGTCGGTGCGTAGCGCCTCGGTCACGTGATAGTCCCAGCACTTGCCCACAATGCATACCGCAGGTGTGCCTGCACTGATCAGGTTGCTGAGTGTCTGGTCTTGGTCGATACGTCCTCGCGGCCGCCGAGTGGAACCAAACGCGACAAACGTGGAATTCTCTAGCTCAAGTTCTTGTGCGGCGCGACGAAAGAACTCGTCATCTTTAGGGTTTGCGCCGGGCCAGCCGCCCTCGATGTAGTGCACGCCGAGTCGATCTAACTGACGGGCGATTCGAAGCTTGTCTTCGACAGTGAACGAAATGCCCTCAAGTTGGCTTCCATCTCGCAACGTGGTGTCGTAGATCTCGACTCGGGTAGGGATCTGGAGGTCGGTCATGGTTTGTCCTTCAGGCTCGTGAGGCTTAGGAGACCGCTGCGGCGATCGCGTCACCCACAGCGATTGTTCCGCCGTCGTTGTCGCCGAGTTCGAGTGCAGCTGTCGTAATGCGATCAGCAGCTGCGTCTTCGCCTAGGTGACGTAACATCATGGCGCCCGAGATGATCGCTGCAGTCGGGTTGGCCACACCGGTGCCGGCAATGTCGGGAGCTGAACCGTGGACTGGCTCAAACATCGACGGGCCTGTCTTGGTTGGATTCAGATTGGCTGAGGCAGCAAAGCCGATACCACCGCTCACCGCTCCCCCAAGGTCCGTCAGGATGTCGCCGAACAGGTTGTCGGTGACGATGACGTCGTACTGCTCGGGTGACTGCACAAAGTAGATGCATGCGGCGTCGACGTGGTTGTAGTCCGTTGCTACCTGCGGGAACTCGGTGGCGACCTCGTTGAATGTGCGCTGCCAGAGGTCACCGCTGAAGTTCAACACGTTCGTTTTGTGGCAGAGCGTGAGGTGTTTGCGCTCGGTAGTACTGGCCAACTCGAACGCGTAACGAATACAGCGTTCGACGCCCATGCGAGTGTTTACCGAACCCTGGGTTGCCACCTCATGGGGCGTGCCTTTGCGAAGGATGCCGCCCTCACCGGCATAGGTACCTTCGGTATTTTCGCGAATGACGGTCATGTTCACGCCGTGCTCGGCGGACACGAACGGCCGCTGGTTGATGTAGAGGTCGAGCTCAAACCGCATCTTGAGCAACAGCCCTCGCTCGATAACGCCCGGCGGCACACCAGGTGTGCCAACCGCTCCGACATAGATGGCATCGAGGCGGCGCCATTCCTCAAGCGTGGCGTCGCTGAGAACTTCGCCGTCGCGCAGGTAGCGGGCACCGCCGAGGTCGTAGTTGACGGTTTCGAGCTCGACTCCCGCCGCAGAGATGACCTTGAGACCTTCAGCAATGACCTCCGGCCCAATGCCATCGCCACCCATGATCCCAACTTTGTGTGCCATTGCTTTACATCTTCCCCATCAGCCTCAGTGAGGCCCGTCAAACGGACCCATTGAGCCTACGGGGGTGCAGCTAGATAACGTGTGCCGTTATGGCTGACCCCAAGCAACTCTCACAAGACGCGCACGATCGTTTACAGGCTGAGCTTGATGACCTGACGACCCGCGGGCGTATCGACATTGCGCGCAAGATTGAAACCGCCCGCGAGTTGGGCGACCTCTCTGAGAACGGTGACTACCACGCCGCTAAAGAAGAGCAAGGGAAAATGGAAGGCCGCATCATGCACCTTGAGGGAACGCTCGAGGACTGCATCATCGTTGCGGCGCCGGCCGCCACCGACACTGTCTCGATGGGCAATGTCGTCACCATTCGATATGAGGGCGACAGCGACACCGAGCAGTACCTCGTCGGCAGTATCGAGGAACGCCGCGAGGGCGTCACGGTGATGTCCTCGGAGAGCCCTCTCGGTGGTGCCCTGCTTGGCGCCAAAGTTGGCGAGACCGTTTCTTATCAAGCCCCCGGCGGCATGCTCGCCGTTGAAATCGTTGCGATCGAGGTCTGACATGACAGATGCACCAAGAACGTTGAGCCAGAAGGTGTGGGATAACCACGTCGTTAAGTCCGAAGATGGCGGCGCTGCGCTGCTCTACATCGATCTTCACCTCGTCCATGAGGTGACCTCACCCCAGGCATTCGAGGGGCTCCGCATGACGGGTCGAACAGTCCGCCGTCCTGACCTGACCGTCGCGACCGAAGATCACAACGTGCCAACCGAGAATCAGTCGAAACCAATCGCTGATCCAATCGGTGCGAAACAGATCGAGACGCTGCGAGCAAACACTGCTGAGTTTGGCATCACGAACTACCCGATGGGTCACCGCAACCAGGGCATCGTGCATGTCATTGGCCCTGAGCTCGGCTTAACGCTGCCAGGCATGACCGTGGTCTGCGGCGACAGCCATACCAGCACCCACGGTGCCTTCGGTGCGATTGCGTTTGGCATCGGCACCAGTGAGGTTGAGCACGTCCTCGCAACCCAGACGCTCCCTCAGCTGCCACAGGAGACAATGGCGATCACGATCAATGGCGAGCTACCACAGGGTGCCACCGCCAAAGATGTCGTGCTCGCCGTGCTCGCTCGCACCGGCACGAGCGGTGGGATCGGCGCCATCGCCGAATACCGCGGCTCGGTCATCGAAAGCCTTTCAATGGAAGGTCGCATGACGGTCTGCAACATGTCGATCGAGTGGGGCGCCAAGGCAGGATTGATTGCCCCAGACGACACGACGTTTGAGTATCTCAAGGGCCGACCCCATGCGCCGCAGGGTGATGCGTGGGATGAAGCCGTTGCTGCGTGGCGTGAACTGCGCACCGACGACGATGCTGTGTTCGATCGCGAGATCATCATGGACGGCAGCGAGTGCGTGCCCCATATCACGTGGGGCACCAACCCCGGTCAGGTAGCCCCGATCGCGAGCACAATTCCGAACCCCGACGACTACGAAGACGCTGGCGAGCGCGATGCTTGCACCCGCGCCCTTGAGTACATGGCTCTCACCCCGGGTATGGCCATGCGCGACATCGCGATCGACACCGTGTTCATTGGCAGTTGCACCAACAGCCGCATCGAAGATCTACGGGCTGCTGCTGATGTCGCCAGGGGCCGCAAGGTCAAGAACGGCATGCGCACTCTGGTGGTGCCTGGTTCTGGCCTGGTTCAAGAGCAGGCGGTCGCCGAGGGTCTCGACAAGGTCTTTGTCGAAGCAGGCTTCGACTGGCGTGAGCCGGGCTGTTCGATGTGCCTTGCGATGAATCCAGACAAACTCGCCCCAGGTGAACGAAGCGCAAGCACGAGTAACCGCAACTTTGAGGGACGGCAGGGCCGTGGTGGGCGTACTCATTTGGTGTCACCTCAGGTCGCTGCAGCTACCGCAATCCTTGGCCACGTCGCAACCCCCGAGGACCTGTCGTGAAAAATCAGCTCGCCAGGACCACACCATCTACCGCTGCAAGACAGCCGCAGCGAAGCAAGGCGGACTACTCGTGAAAAATCAGCTCGCCAGGACCACAGCATCTACCGCTGCAAGACAGCCGCAGCGAAGCAAGGCGGACTACTCCGTGACAAGCCAACTCACCAGGACCACACCACCTACAGCTATCCAACAGCCGCAGCGAAGCAAGGCGGACTACTCCGTGACAAGCCAACTCACCAGGACCACACCACCTACCGCTGCAAGACAGCCGCAGCGAAGCAAGGCGGACTACTCGTGAAACCAGTACGCATCGTTCAGGGCCGAGCGGTTCCGCTCGAACGCAACGACGTCGACACCGACCAGATCATTCCGAGCGACTGGCTCAAACAAGTCGAACGAACGGGCTTTGAAAAAGGCCTTTTCAGTGAATGGCGCGACGATCCTGACTTCGTCATGAATAAGGAGGAGCACGCTGGCGCCAACGTGCTGCTCGCGGGGCCAAACTTTGGCACGGGCTCGTCGCGTGAACATGCCGTATGGGCGATCATGCAATACGGATTCGAAGCGGTCATCTCACCGCGTTTCGGTCCAATCTTTGCGAACAACTCGACCAAGAACGGATTGGTCTGTGTTCAGGTTGACCAAGAGATCGGTGATCAGTTGATGGCTGCTGTCCAGGCAAACCCGGAACTTGAACTGGTCGTTGACGTCGAGAAACTTCGTCTTGAGGTGCCAGCACTCGACATCGACGTCGGTTTCGCCATGGATGCCGGGGTGCAGCACCGATTCCTTGAGGGCCTCGATGACATTGGCCTGACCATGCAGCGCTCAGAGGACATCAGCGAGTTCGAATCATCCCGTCCGAGCTATATGCCAGCGAGCACCTAGTGCGACTGTTGCGTCGACTTGGCTGGCTCAGTGCCTTCGCTGCGCTCGCGAAGCGCGCCTACACCGGGGTGAGCAAGCTAGACGAACCGCTACCCGAAGAGCAGCGTGCCGAGTGGCCAGCACTCGCCTTCAAAACACACACATAGCCAAACACACACATATAGCGAGCGTTCGTCGCACCCTGCGACGTGCTGCCGCGCGCTATTCGGCGTTGACGGCGAAAGGAACTGGCTCGCCCGCAAGGCCGAGCACGACCTGTTCTGCGACCTGAACGCCAGCCTTGAGCTGCGCTTCGACCGTGCTTGCGCCCAGGTGTGGTGTAACCGTGACCTCAGGAAGCGAGAAGAGTGGCGAAGCGGTGGTGGGCTCCTCGGCGAACACGTCAATTGCTGCGCCGCCAACCGGACCGTTTGCGATGGCGTCGGCGAGAGCATGTTCATCGATGATGCCGCCACGGGCCACGTTGACGATCCGCATGCCGGGCTTTGCTTTGGCTAATAGATCGGCGTTGATCAGATTCATCGTGTCAGGAGTGCGTGCAAGGTGCAGCGTGACGAAATCGCTGCTGCTGAACAAGGTCTCAAGTTCGACTAATTCGCAACCGACTTCAGCGGCGCGTTCGGCTGCGATATACGGGTCATAGGCCACCAGGTTCATGTCGAAGGCCTTGGCGCGGGCCGCAACCAGTCCACCAATGCGACCAAGGCCGACGATGCCCAGGGTCTTCTCAGCCAGTTCGACACCGTTCCATTTACTGCGCTCCCACCGGCCATCGACCAGCGCAGCGTGTGCGTGTGCAATGTTGCGGGCTTGGGCGAGCATCATGGCCAGCGTGTGTTCGGCGGCGGTGACAGCGTTGGAGAACGGAGCGTTTGCCACCAGCACGTTGTGTTCGGTCGCAGCGTCAACATCGACGTTGTCAAGGCCAATCCCCGCCCGACCAACGATCTTCAAATCGGTGCCTGCAGCGAGTAGATCTGCACTCACCATGGTCGCGGAACGGATCACGATGGCATGTGCGCCAACGATCGCTTCGGTGAGCCCGGCTTCGTCAAGACCAACCCGCACGTCGACGTCGTGACCCGCCTCTCGGAGTAGGTCCAGACCTTTGTCAGAAATCTCTTCAGTTACAAGCACACGAGCCATGGTCTGAATCTATTGGTATGACCATCGAGTTCATCCCGTTCATGTGATCTACGCTCGGAACTATGACGCGCACCATCATTCTTGGAGCCGGTGTTGCTGGGCTTGCTGCCGCGAACCACTTGGCGGCGGCTGGTCACGACGTCGCCGTAATCGACAAAGGACGGGGGGTAGGCGGCCGGTTGGCAACCCGCCGTATTGGACAGGCTCGCCTCGACCATGGCGCTCAGTTTTTCACGACCCGAGGTGAGGCGTTCTCCAACATGGTCGCTCGGGCTGAAGCTGGCGGCGCGGTCGTGGAATGGTGCCGGGGCTTCGCCGAGCAAGACGGCTACCCGCGCTACCGCGGCGCAGCTGGAATGACATCGTTTGCCAAATGGCTTGCCACGGACCTCGACATCAGACTGGGTGCCGAAGTTCACGCAATCCATACCGGTGACGACGGTGTCCGGCTGGTCGCTGCAGACGGATCGACCTTGCTTGCTGGCGACCAAGCGATTGTGACTGCGCCTATTCCCCAAATGCTCACCCTCTTCGACCGAGGCAACGTGGCGGTCGCGCCAGATCTCGATGCCGCGCTGAGAGCCACCAGCTATTTCGCAACGCTCGCTTTGCTGGCGGTCGTCGATGGTCCACACAATGTGGCGGAGCCCGGAGGCATGCAGTTCAATGACGGACCTTTTACCTTCATTGCCGAAAATCGACGCAAGGGCATATCACCGGTCACCGCAATCACATTTCATGCCGAACATGATTACAGCTTGCGTCGTTTCGATGACGATCCCGACGACGTCCATGCCGAGCTCATTGACCAGGCGCGACCCTGGATCGGTCCAGCCAGCATCATCGAGTCGCAGCTAAAGAAGTGGCGGTATGCCGGACCCGTCACTCCCCTCGCTGAACCAACCTATGTCATAGGGTCTCGTGTTATCGGGTCTGGCGCTGGGACCCCGGGCATCGGGCGTATAGCGCTAGCTGGCGACGCATTCGCAGGACCCAAGGTCGAAGGTGCGTTCAAATCCGGACTGGCGGCTGCCGCAGCGCTCGCTGACCCGGAGTCCTAGCCGAACGGAGCCCGAGCGAACAAGTCAGTTGCCGAGCCAGTCGGCTGACGAGAGATCTGCAAGCGAGTCTGCTCGGGTCGTGGCGTGGTCGAAGTTCATACTGCGTGTGATGGGTCCCGGAACGGCGATGCATCGCATCCCTGCTGCGACTGCGGCCGAAACACCATGTGCTGAGTCTTCGATCGCCACCGCTTCGGCTGGCTCGACGCTAAGACCTCGGCACGCAGTGAGGTAGACCGCAGGGTCGGGTTTGCCAGCAATGCCAGGATCGGCACAGCTCACAACCGGGAAGTAGCTGGCGAGGCCCAGATCGGCAAGGTGGGGTTGGACCCAACCGCTTGGCGAACTGGACGCAATAGCTAGGCGCACACCAGCCTTGTAGGCAGCCTCAATCCACGCAACAACGCCCTCACGGATCGGCTGAGCAGCCAACAAGTCAGCGCGTGTCGCACGCCGGTGCTGCTCAACCTCGGCCGGTATCTCGTCGGCGCCGAGCTGCTCACAGAGAATCGCTCGAACGTTAAGACCCTGACCATCAGCCTGGCCAATGTGCTCACGCCAGGTTGCCAAAGGAATGGGCTCGACACCAGCTGAGCGGTACGCCGTCGCCCACGACTCATACACCGGTGTCTCGGTGTCAACAATCGTGCCGTCAAAGTCAAAGACAAGCGCCTTTGGTGGGGGTCCATTTCTCACACGAGCTCGAGGGTTGGGATCTCGCCCGCTGGTTCGATGCCAAGAATCTGGCAGAAGAACGAGAGCTCGGCTTCGAGTGCCGTAACGATCGTGTCTGCATCGCGAAAACCGTGTGCTACCCCGGGGAACACCAGATATGCGTGACGCACGCCATTGGCGACGAGGGCAGCGACGACCGCATCAGATTGATTCTTCGGAACAACGGGGTCGGCGTCGCCCTGCAGAACAATCATTGGCGTCTCGATCATCTCGGTTCGGTTGATGGGCGACCGAGCAGCGTAGATTGCCTCGCCTTCGGGCCACGGGGCGACCAGCCGATCGCAGTAGCGGGCTTCGAACTTGTGCGTGTCGCGAGCAAGCGCGCTCAAGTCCGCGACGCCGTAGCGCGATGCACCAGCGGCAAAAACATCGCTGTCAGCGAGCGCTCCCAACACCGTGAGCCCACCAGCACTGCCTCCCTTGATCACGATTCGGTCTCGATCGACGCGCCCCTCATCGCTTAGGAAGAGTGCAGCAGCAACGCAGTCTTCGACATCGGCAATGCCCCACCGGTCGCGCAGCGCGTGGCGGTAGGTGCGGCCGTACCCGGTGCTGCCTCGGTAGTCGACGTCGACCACAGCGAAACCCCTGCTCGTCCAATACCGAATCGACAGCTGCAACTCGGTGCGAGCCCGCCCGGTCGGCCCGCCATGCGCTGCGACGAGCAAGGGCGGACGCTCATCGACAGGGCCGACGGCGGTGTCGTGCGCTGGCGCGTAGAACCAGCCGTGGGCTTCCTCGCCCTCGCTGGTTGGAAACACAATGTGCTCAGGGGCAGGGAAGAACGCTTCGTCAATACCTAGGTCGCGAGCTGGCCGCACGACCTGTGGCGCCGACCCCGGCGTCCACCGCACAATCTCGGCCTCGCCGTGATGGCGGGCACCAATAAACACGACCCCGTCGCCATGACGCCGCACCGCAGAAACCGCTGACCAATCGGCCAGCACCTCGCCAGTCGCCGTAGCGGTAATGGTGTCTCCACCCGGATCGGTTAGCGCCGCAATCGCGTAGCCATCGACCTCAGCCCACCGTGCGAGTCCAAAGACCCATCCAGGCGTCGCAACCTCGAACGATCCTTCGAGCACAGGCTCAGGTCCTGGACCGACCGGCGTCCTATCGGCCGATGCAAACCGATACAGGTTCCACCACTCGTGATGATCGCTGACCGCCCACAGCTCACCGGTCGACGTAAAGCCGGGAAATACGATCGACGTTGGTTCATGGTGCCCGGCAATTTGTCGAGATGAAACGAGCGTGCCGCCAGCACATTCGCCGAGCCAAAGCTCGGTCGCATCCCATGGCATGTTCGGGTGGTCCCACTGGATCCAGGCCAGCTTTTCGCCGTTGGCGGACAACCTCGGCGAGCTATAGAAATCAGCGCCGCTTGCGAGAACCTCGATGGCTCCAGAACCATCACCGGCGACAGCGACCAGGTCGTTTATGGGCTCGTGGCCATTCGGTTCATGAGTTTCGCGAACACACACGAACCAGGCTTTGTCCGCCGTCGGCCTCCCGTCGGCGAAACGAACAGCGCGAGGTTCGTCAGGCTCAGGGGTCAAGAACGTGATGGTGCCGTCGGCGTCTTGGCGGCGGAGTCTCTGGTCACTGTCATCGACGTACCAAAGCGTTTCGTCGCTGACATACCAAGCGCCACCGCCGTACTCATGGACTCGAGTACGTACGTTGGCTTCAGGGCCCGACATTTCAACAAGTTCCGTGTCGCCACTGCCGGTTGGGCGAAGTCGCATCAGCGCAACGCGCCCGCCCTGGTCCGGACGCGACTCACTGAACCAAATATCGCGATCGTCGACAATGATCTCGCTCAAGCCAGCAGCACCAACAACCAAGTCGAGCGCGGCAATCGGAGACGGCCACGACCCATATGGCGACACGTGCGGCGATCGGGTTGCGCTCACGTCAGTCACGTCCAAGCAGATCACCGATGCGGGTGACCCCTTCGATCAGATCTTCGTCGGATAAGGCGTAGGCCATTCGGCCATACCCAGGTGACGAGAATGCCTCTCCCGGCACGATCGCCACATTTATCTGCTCAAGGAACACGTCGGCGAGCGCAGACGTATTCGTTGGGGTTACACCACCAATCTCACGACCGAGCACCTCGTGAAACGAGGGGAAGGCGTAGAAGGCCCCTTGAGGCTTGATGACGCTCACACCCGTGATCTCATTGAGCATTGAGAAAATGGTCTGGCGCCGCCGATCGAATGCAGCATGCATCTCGTAAACCGCGTCAAACGGTCCTGTTATCGCAGCAAGAGCGGCTGCCTGTGCCACATTGCATACGTTCGATGTTTGATGAGATTGCAGCGTCGATGCTGCCTTGACGAGGGCAGGAGGACCAATCATCCAACCGACGCGCCAACCAGTCATTGCATATGTCTTTGCTACTCCATTCAGAATGATGCAGTGATCGGCGAGCTCGGGCACGAGGACCGGCATCGAGTGGTGTTCGACGTCGTCATAGACCAGGTGCTCGTAGATCTCGTCGCACAAAACCCAGATGCCGTGTTCGACGGCCCACTGGCCAATGGCCTCGATCTCTGACTTCGGATACACCGCGCCGGTCGGGTTCGACGGGGACACAAACATGAGGGCCTTGGTGTTTGGTGTGCGGGCAGCTTCAAGTTGTTCGATCGTGACGCGAAAACCACTCTCTGCCGTGGTTGGTAACTCGACTGGCGTCGCGCCCGCCAACCTCACCGGTTCGGGATAGGTCGTCCAGTACGGAGCCGGCAGCAACATCTCGTCGCCAGGATTCAACAATGCGGCGAGCGCGTTGTAGACCGCTTGCTTGCCGCCGTTTGTGACGACGACTTGGTCAGCTTGCACCTCGTAGCCCGAGTCGCGCAAAGTCTTCTTCGCTATTGCCTCGCGCAACGCTGGCTGACCAGGGGTTGGCGAATACTTGTGATTCGCACTCTCGTAACAGGCAGCCACAGCGGCTTCGACAATGTGTGCCGGAGTCGGGAAGTCAGGCTCACCTGCTCCAAAACCGATGACTGGGTTTCCGTTGACCTTGAGCGCTTTGGCCTTAGCGCTCACGGCGAGTGTGGCAGATGGGGCGATAGCACCGACACGGCGCGAGAGTTCTTTGGTCACCGCTCGAGTGTGACAGCGATGAGTGACAAGAGCCAACGTTTAATGTCGACTGATCTCTGCGACTGGCTAGAGGTTCAGCGGATAGCTGAGAGCGTACGAGTCTAAACAAGCTGAACCGTGGCCCAGCGACCCATGAGCGCAGCGAACAAGAGCGGGAACGTGAGCCTGGAGGCTTCTGAGCTTGTCGCTATCGGCGCGGCCTGCTGGCACACTTCTGGGGTGAGTGAAACACTGCCAACCATCAAGATTCCTGCAGACCTTCTGCCTGCCGATGGCAGGTTCGGATCTGGGCCAAGCAAGGTCCGGCCCGAGGCCGTCGAAGCCCTCGCCGCAACCGGCACGTCCTTCCTTGGGACCAGCCACCGCAAACCCGGCGTTCGTGACATCGTGGCGCGTATGCAGACCGGCATGCGTGAACTGTTTTCGCTGCCGTCGGACTGGGATGTCATTATCGGCAATGGAGGCGCGACCATCCTGTGGGATGCGTTGACTTTCGGTTTCATAAACACCAAGAGCCAGCACCTGTCCTTTGGAGAATTCGGCTCGAAATTCGCAAAGGCAGCCGCAGCAGCTCCGCACCTCGACCCACCTCACATCATCGAGTCTGCTGCAGGCGACCATCCCGAACTCGTGGCTGACGAATCGATCGACACGTACTGCTTCACCCACAACGAGACATCGACGGGCGTGGCGATGGACATCCGTCGCCCGGCGGACGCAACCGGTTTGATGTGCGTCGACGCTACATCAGCTGCCGGTGGTCTTCCATGGTCGCCTGACCAGGCCGACCTGTACTATTTCTCACCGCAGAAGTGCTTCGCCAGCGATGGTGGCCTCTACCTTGCGCTGGCCTCCCCAGCAGCAACCGAGCGCATCGAACGAATCGCAGCAAGTGACCGTTGGGTGCCAGCCGGCCTCGATCTCAAGACAGCGCTCGACAACTCGCGCAAGGCGCAGACCTACAACACGCCTGCGCTGGCGACGATCTTTATGACGATGCACATGGTTGAGTGGATAAACGCCAACGGCGGACTCAGCTTTGCGACGGGTCGCTCCGCTGAGTCTTCGGCCCACCTCTACGCATGGGCCGAGGGCAACGAGCGAATCACCCCGTTCGTAACCGACCCGGCGAAACGGAGCAAGGTCGTCGTCACGGTGGACCTCGATGACTCGGTCGACGCAGAAACGGTCTCGGGTGTCCTCGCTGCAAACGGAATCGTTGGCACCGACGGGTACCGCAAGCTTGGCCGTAACCAACTTCGGCTCGCTGCGTTTCCTGGCATTGAACCCGATGACATTCGAGCGCTCACGATCTGCATTGACTACCTGATTGGTGCGCTCGTAGACCAATGACACATGTGAGCACGACCGGCCAGCTGCTGATTGCAACGCCAGCGATCGGCGACGGCACATTTGATCAATCGGTGATTTACATGCTGCATCACGACGCAGTGGGTGCACTTGGCGTGATCATCAACCAGCCGAGTGAGATCGTGATCGATGAGCTACTCCCGCGCTGGTCTGACCTCGCAAACAAGCCACCCGTGATCTTCACAGGCGGGCCTGTTGAGCCGAATGGTTTTATTGGCGTCGGCCGTTCAGCTGTCGGTGCTAAACCCGACGACACCGACGGGCACGCGGCTTCAGTTCCCGGCACTGATCTGGTCACCGTTGACCTCGACGGCGACCCAGCACTGGCTTCGGCACGGATCGATCGTCTTCGGATCTTTCGGGGATACGCAGGATGGGCTCCCAACCAGCTCGACTCAGAAGTAGGCTCTGGAGCCTGGTTCACCGTCCCCGCTCTCGCCAGCGATATGTGGACAGAGAACCCTTCAGAGATCTACGAGTCGGTTCTGTTGCGACAGCAGGGCACGATGCGGTGGTTCGCCAACGCACCTCGCGACCTCTCACAGAACTAGTTAGCGCACAAATTCTCGAGACCCAGCGGCTGGATGCGGGCCCTGCGTTAGCTGACCGTCGCCTGGATGAGGTAGCCCCAGCGCTCGTTGTCGAAGCTGCCGATCTCGACCGTGTACGCGCCTGCTACCTCGGCGGTAAACGAAACCTGTGAACCGGTGCCAAAGAGCCCCAAGCCCTCGTCGTCACTCGCAACAATGGCGTCGCCGTCTAGGCGCACCGCGATAACCGTGTCTGCAATGCCGTCTGCGATGATTTCAACCTGCTGGCCAGCTTCGAGCGTCAGGGTCCATCGGTCAGAATCTCGCGACCAGTCGATCGATCCCTCGACGACCGATCCAACGGGCAACTCTGCGTTCTCCTCGGGATCTTCGAACGGCCACATCGCGCTGGTCGACATGACCTCGACTTGGGCCGGACCAGCGCCGAATGACCCAACAACGACCTGATACAGCCCCGGATCCATCTCAGCGATCACGTCTTCGCCGCCTTCGACGGCTTCGTCGACGTACAGCCGTTCCTCAATGTTCGACTCGCGAAACGGATCAGGCGACAGCGTGACGTTGTTTACGGTGACACCGCCAAGCGTTTGCACATCGACATAGATGTCGTCGTCGCTCCTGACGCTCATGTTGATCATGCCGGTCTCATCTACCTCAACGACAAAGCCGAGGCTGCGCAACGGGCCGATTTCATCTGTCAAGGTGTTGCTTGCGGTTCCGCTCGGCAGTGGTGTGCTGCCTTGTGCTATCAACGCGTCGATTCGTGGCCACATCGGATCCGACTCGAAAACAAGGCCGAACTCGCCTTGGCCAAACTCCAGGCCGCTAATGCCAACCAACCGGCCATTGCCGTCGACCATTGCCCCACCACTTTGCCCCGGGGCGATGGTGGCGTCGACCTGAAGAAATGGAAAGTCACCAAGTGCGACGTAGCGGCGACGGCTCACAATGCCCTCGGTCAACGTTGGCGTAGGCGCAACAGTGTCCTCGTCTGGGAACCCAACCAGCAGTACTCGATCGCCGAGTGCGAGCGTGGCTGACTCGGCCCGTTCCATGGGCACCAGCGACGGATCGTCGATCGGGCCGATCAGGGCGAGATCGAAAATCCAGTCGACACCGTGAACTGTGTGCTCGCCAAGATCAGTGCCGTCACTGCGGCCAACCACGACGCGCTCAAAGCGATCGACCACATGTGCGTTGGTAACGATCCAGCCGCCGTCAATCACAACGCCACTGCCCGATGAGTCACCGTTTGGCGCTTCGATGTAGACGATCGAGTCTTGGATCTTCTCGTACACGTCCTCACTGGACAGCTCACCGTCGGCGCCGGCTGACACTGCGCCATCGTCTGCTTCGTAAAGCGGATCCACCACAGCAACCGACGCGCTGCAACCAGCGAGAACAACGACGAGAACAACCAAGTATCTCGCAACGTGATGGCGCACTCGGGCACAGTACTGGCTCAAGCACAACAATGTGGTTAGCCTGCTGCAATGCCCAGCGCACAAATCTCCAGCTACACCGCTCACGTCGGCCGCCTTGGCCCCTTGGGTACCGACCGCCTTCTCGTACTGTCCCACACGTTGGTGAACAGCGAGTCGGGCGCAGCCGAAGCCAGAAGCGAGATCTACTTTTCCGATCGGTTCGGGACCCAAGACGGCGGCTTCAACACACTTGGTGCGGCCGACAATGTGCGGGCCCATCTCCCGGCTGAGGACTACGAAATCTGGCTCGACCTCTTGCGGCACGAGGCGCCGGTGTATGTGCACTGGACTACATCAGACGTTCCCGGCACCCATGAGACCGACGGCATCATCCACCTTGCCACCGGTCCAGAACCAATCGGCGAGGGCCCGGTCGACTTCTCGTTGTAGACGCCCTGACCGTGCAGTCCGATTGCGACGACACGGCGCCAATCGGCTAGGTTTGCGCAGGCAATTTGATTGTTTGAAGGAGTACGCATGGAACTGCGACCTGGGCTCAAGCTAAAGAGTGCCGTCTGCGCAACCGAAGTGATCGTTGTCGCTGGTAGCGGCGATGTTGACCTGACCTGTGGCGGCGTCGCCATGGGCGAAGCTGGCAGCGAAGGCGGCGACGCAACGGCTGCCGATGGCCTCAACGAAGGCACACTTCTTGGCAAGCGCTACTGCGATGAAGAAGGCACTGTCGAGGTCCTATGCACCAAGCCGGGTGACGGCTCGGTGGGAGTTGGCCAGACAGCGCTGGGGCTAAAAGAAGCGAAGCCCCTCCCCGCTTCCGACTGACGCAAGGTCTTCTCTCGTGAACATCTTGATGCTCCTCGACATGGCAGTGAGTGGGTTCGGCGATCGGACGGCGGTTGGCTCAATCGGTTCGGGTCTGACGTACGCCGACCTGCTCCAGCGAGCGGCGCGAGCAGGTCACACATTCCAACAGGCTGAGACTGAACGCGTGTCATTTCTCGATGTGAGCTCGCCAGCACTTCCAGTTGCGCTCTTCGGTGCCGCCTATGCAGGTCAGGCGTTCGTGCCCCTCAACTATCGGCTCGCTGACAACGACCTGGTAGCGCTCGCCGAGCGCACTGCGCCAGCCTCACTCGTAGTCGGCGACGACCAAGTGTCTCGGGTGTCCTCGACCAGCGGCCTAAGCGCAACGCAGCGCGACGAGTTCCTTGACGGCACCGCCAGCGGCGACGCACTCGGCGAGTCCGAGTGGCCAAATGACCCCGACGACATCGCCGTGCTGCTCTACACCAGCGGTACTACTGGCGCACCAAAGGCCGCCGTGCTCCGGCACAAGAACCTGGTTGGGTACATCTTGGGTTCAGTTGAATTCATGGGTGCTGGCGAAGACGAAGCTACGCTCGTTTCTGTTCCGCCGTACCACATCGCAGGGCTTGCTGCGATCTTGAGTTCGGTCTACGCCGGGCGCCGGATTGTGCAGCTCCCAAATTTTGATGCCGACGCGTGGATCGACACGGTTGCCGCCGAAAACGTGACCCACGCCATGGTCGTACCGACCATGCTCGCTCGCATCGTCGAACAGATGGAATCGCGCTCCATTGAACTGCCTTCACTACGGGCTTTGTCCTACGGGGGTGGGCGCATGCCGCTTCCAGTGATTGATAAGGCGCTCACGCTGTTTCCAGAAACGCGCTTTGTGAACGCATACGGCCTTACCGAAACCAGCTCGACCATCTCGCTGCTCGGGCCCGATGACCATCGCGAAGCTCACGCCAGCACCGACGACGCGGTGCGCCGTCGGCTTGGGTCCGTTGGGCAGCCGCTACCCACGCTCGAAGTCTCGATTCGAGACGACGGGGGCAACGAGGTCGGTGCCGGTGTACCCGGCGAAGTCTGGGTACGAGGCGAACAGGTCGCTGGCGAATATCTCCAGCAGGGATCCAAGCTGACACCAGACGGCTGGTTTCCCACCAACGATGGGGGCGAACTCGACGAAGCCGGCTACCTCTATGTCACCGGTCGACTCGACGACGTCATCGTCCGCGGCGGCGAGAACATCTCGCCCGGGGAAATCGAGGATGTTCTGCTCGGCCACCCGAACGTAAGTGACGCTGCCGTTATTGGCGTACCAAGCGACCAGTGGGGTGAAACCATCGGCGCTGTCATCGTTGGCAGTGCAACCGAGGACGAGCTCAAGGCTCATGTTGTCGAACGACTCCGATCGTCTCGAGCACCGGACAGCATCGTCTACCGAGATGAGTTGCCGTACAACGACACCGGGAAACTCCTGCGTCGAATCCTGCGGTCCGAGCTCGCTGATTCCGGCGACTGACTTGCTAACAGCCAAGCAGGCTCTTGCACGAGCACGGCAGTGGCAAACAACTGTCGCTCTCGGCGACGCAGAAACTCCACAACTTGTAGTCGACCTACGCGGCCTGAGTCGCTCCTTTCGTCGTGAAGATAGCGATAGCGAACTGGCTAGCCTTTTGGAAACATCGCCCTGGGTCAACATTGCGATCGTTGATCACGAACTCGATCCCGTCTTTGCGCCACTGGTCGATGCGTTCGACGTAATCCTGGGCTACGGAACCTCGAGCACAACCGCAATCGACCTTGAACCTGACGAAGCGCTGGTCCAGTCCAGTCTGCACGAGCTAGCGGCGGCAATCACCGCAAGTCCCCACGCGTCGGTGTCGCTAGTCCAACTTCTGCGGATCTCACACCGACTGCCTGTAGCTCAAGCGTTGCATGCCGAATCGCTGACGTACGCGATGTTGCAGACCAGCGAGACGTTTCGCTCCTGGTTGACACAGCGCTCGGCGGACCTCGTTGTAGACCCGACCGAGCAGGCGGTCGACATAGAGCTCGTTGGATCGACACTGCGCATCAGACTGCAGCGGCCATTGCGACGCAACGCGCTGAATGTCGCAATGCGAGATCAGCTGGTCGAGGCACTCGAACTGCTGGACCTAGATCCGAGTATCGACGGCGCCGTGATCAGTGGAGCCGGTCGCAACTTCTGCGCTGGCGGGGACCTCGATGAGTTCGGCACGACCCCAACGCCAGCCGCTGGCCATCGGGTGCGCATGCTTCATAGCCTGCCGGCACTCATGCACCGCCTGAGATCACGGATACGCGTGCACGTGCATGGTTCGTGCGTTGGCGCAGGGATTGAACTGCCAGCGTTTACGTCATCGGTGATCGCTCACCCAAACGCCACGTTTCGATTGCCTGAGATTGGCTTTGGACTCGTTCCCGGCGCCGGAGGCACCGTCTCGGTCACACGACGGTGCGGGCGCCATCGCACTGCGTGGCTGGCACTCACCGGTGCAATCATCACCGCTGAAAACGCGCTCGAATGGCAACTCGTCGACCGGGTCGATCCCACGAAGTTCGATGCACCCGGGGTCATCCAGTAGTTGTGGAAATCTCAGGGTCCAATCAGGTTTCTTACCGATTCGAGAGGCCCTCGCAAACCGTCACGATGGCATGAGCCGATCTCCCGAAGGAAGCTCATGACCAATCACCAACCAACAGTGCGCCCAAAATCACGCGAACGCTTGCTCGCAGTCGTGTTGCTCACCTGTGGGCTCTTGGCCACCGCATGCGGAAGCGAAACTGCGGCCGAAAACACTGCGAGCAGCATCGACGCGACAGCTGAATAGACATGGATGCACTGGGCGCAGACGAAAAGCTGATCGCTGTCGCCGGTCCCGGAGCTACGGCAGCTAGGCACCCCCTGGCGTGTCTAGGACCGGCGACGGCGTTTGTTGCGGCGACTCGTTGATGGCGCACGTTGACGCCGCTCAATATCGATCGTCTGTTCAGCTAGCTCTTGCCACAGCAGCTGGTAGCGAGCCAGGCGTAGGTCATCGATCTGCCCCTGGCTCACCGCGGCCTGCACCGCGCACCCCGGCTCCTGGCGATGTGTGCAGTCACGGAAGCGGCAGCCGTCGGCTAACTCGGCAATATCGGCGAAGACTTCGTCGAGGGCTATGTCCGCTGCCCATAGACCGATCGCTCGAATACCGGGGGTGTCGATAATCACACCTCCGCTTGGCAGTTCGATCAGCTCCCGCACCGTCGTTGTATGCCGTCCACGGCGATCGGCTTCTCGCACGTCGGCTGTCTCGGCCACGCACTCGCCTACGAGTGCGTTCACCAACGAAGACTTGCCAACACCCGATGGACCGATCAAGACCAACGTGTCACCCTCATTCATCGTCGCGCGCAGCTGATGAATACCTTCGTCGGTAGCGGCATGGTCGGGATGCGAACTCGCCACAATGACGGGGGCAACGGACTCAAGCCAGCCGTATTCTGGGGACCGCTCACCAAGATCACTTTTGGTCAAGATGATCAACGGCTCAGCACCGCTATCGATCGCTAGAACCAGAAAGCGCTCGATTCGAGCATCGTTCGCCGCCTGATCAAGCCCGTGCACAACAGCGACCCGGTCGATATTTGCTACGAGAACCTGGTCGCTGACTTGTTCAGCCGGGTCTCGGCGCACCATTGCCGTCCGCCGTTCGAAAATTGATGCGACCCGCATGCCGACTTCTTCGTCCGGAGCAACGGCTACCCAATCGCCGGTCACTGGCGCAAGCTGCGCCTGAGCTCGCTGGGAGTCGCTTACGGCACGAAGTTCACCGGTTTCTGTGAGCACATCAACTTCGCCTCGATCCACTCGGCTCACTCGGCCGAGCTCGAACTCAGCAGACTCGCCAGCAGATTCACCAGCAAGTTCAGACTCGGTGCCGCAAAACGTCGTGAACGCATCTCGAATATCGTTGCTTAGTCCTAGCGATTGCAGTCGGGTCACGACGCGAGCGTAGAGGCAGCATCGTGCAGGCGCAGCGGGCGACGCTTGCTTTCTGCGCCCGACCCCGGAAAGCCAAGGCAATTGAACTTAAGGACTTGTTTCGCGTTCGCGACATCGCAGAGCGTCGTAGGCGCACAATACTGGTGGGTAAAGGCACGACATGAGTGATGTAACCCCAGACACAAACGGCCTACCCCTAGACAACCCAGCCATTGACGACGCAAGCGTTGAAGACACAAGCATTGACGACGCAGCGGCGGCGCGAGTCAATGAAGACGCAGCGACAATCACTGCAAACGACAAGGCACGATTGCCGGTAGCGAAGCCCATCGCTGCAGTGGCTGGCGTTCTCGCTGGTGGCGTGGCGCTCGGAGTTGGCGAATTGTTGTCGGGCATGAGCAACAAGATCCCGTCGCTTATCGTGCGCGTCGGCGATGAAGTCATCGCACGCGCACCCGGACCGGTCGAACGATGGGCTATCGACACCCTTGGCACAAACGACAAGCCCGCACTCGTTATCGGCATCACGATTGTCAGCCTGCTGCTCGCTGCCATCGCTGGTCTGCTCGCAGCCAAGAAGTTCCGCAGTGGCGCCGCGATCTTCGCTCTCTTTGGATTCGTGGGCGGGCTTGCGAGCGCAAGTGACCCACAACGCCCTGCGGGGTGGGCTTGGTTCGCCGCAATACTCGCGGCGGCCGCGGGAATCGCCTCGCTTTACTACCTGCTGCGAGCTGCTCAGTCAGCACGAAGCACCGATGCGCCGCTTTCACTAGACACCGCACCTCGTCGTGGGTTCTTGGGGGCCGCAACTGCCGCCGCGGCTGTTGGCATCGTGACCCCGATCGTGGGTAGCGCGCTGCGCAAGCGACAAAGCGCCGAGGTCGAAGGCGATCGTGAGAACGTGGCCGCAGCGCTTGACCAGATTGAGCAGCCAACGGTTGAGGCACAGGGCGCCACGCTCGAATCGGCTTCCACCGCCATGCCAGAGCTCGAAAGCCTGGATCACGTCGAAGGAATCTCTACGCTGGTCTCCCCCAACGACAACTTCTACCGCATCGACTCGGCCCTCTCGATTCCACGCATCGACGTTGAGACATGGTCAATGAAGATCACTGGCATGGTCGACGAAGAGCTCGAATTCACCTTCGATGACTTACTTGCTATGGACCCAGTCGAAGAGTTCGTCACACTCTCGTGCGTCTCGAATCAAGTTGGTGGCGACCTCGTAGGTAACGCTCGGTGGCTCGGCGTGCCGATCAAGAAGCTCCTGGACATGGCCGGAGTACAAGGCGGAGCGACCCAGATAGTGGGCCGCTCGGTCGATGGGTGGACCGGCGGCTTCCCCACCGAATACCTCGATGACCCAGACCGTGTCGCGCTGGTTGCCGTGGCGATGAATGGCGAGCCCTTGCCCACACGACATGGTTTCCCCGTGCGGCTCGTGGTGGCTGGGCTGTACGGCTATGTGTCGGCAACCAAGTGGCTCAAAGAAATCGAATTGACCACACTCGACGACTTCGACGGGTACTGGATCACGCGTGGCTGGTCCAAGCTCGGTCCAATCAAGACCCAATCGCGTATCGACGTGCCGAACGGCAACGCACGAATCTCCGCGGGCAGCGAAGTCATCGCCGGTGTCGCGTGGGCACCAGATCGAGGCGTTGATCGAGTCGAAGTTCTCGTTACCGGCATCGTCGATGGCCAAGAGGTGGAAAGCGATGCTTGGATCGAGGCTGAGCTCTCGGGCGATGTGACCAACAACTCGTGGCGACAGTGGGTCGTGCCTTGGGATGCGACGCCCGGCGACTACGTCATTCGGGTACGCGCCACCGACGGGACCAACGAGACGCAGACGCCCGTTCGCACCAGAGTCGACCCCGATGGGGCTTCGGGCTGGCATTCCATCGCTGTACAAGTCACGTGATGCGTGGGATTTGTCACAATCCCCTCGATGTCCACCGTTCTGACAGCCCCACTCGGTATGGTTTAGCGCCGATGTACCTGCCCCCAACGGGGAAGACTTCCGTAACTGCCATATTCGTGTTACGTGCTTCCACCGGGAACGGCGGATACGACCACGACGATTCGGAGTTCTGAAATGGCAAGTCGCCGCGGAGACACATTCGACAAACGACAGCGGGAACGCCGTCGCCAAGAGAAGGCAGCCGACAAGCGGTCGCGCCGTCAGGGCACCCCATCGCCCAACGGCCCCCTGGTGGCAACGGTCGCTCAGGAGCAGGCGCCGTCTCGTGACCTCGACACCATGATTGAGGACTTCACGCCCAAGACGTCAGCACATCGTGACCTGCTTGAGAAGTTTGGCATGATCAAAGAGCACAAAAAGGCCGGTGGCATCGACAATGACACCTTTGAGCTCTTGCGCATGGAGATCTTCGAAGACCTGGGCCTCGAGCCCTAGTCGGCCTTCAACAGATGCTGGCTAAGCGATCGCTTAGCTAGATCTGCCGACACCAACAAATCGCGGGCGAGCATGGGCCGCAACGGCAGCGAGGCTGCTGGCGCAGGTACCGGCACGTCGAGCAGCGCTCGCACTGCCGCTGCAACCTGCGATTCAACCGTGCGTTGTAGACCGGCTGGCGCGATTGCGTCGCCATCGTGTTCGATGAGGCTGCGCAAACTCGCGCAGCTGACCGCCAGTCCGCTTTCAACATCCGACGGCCCCATGCCGTGGAGAGTACCGTTGAGCCGTGCCGGAATACCCCGACGTCGTCGTCTACCTCGAAGCACTTGACCGACATGTCGTTGGCCGCCCGATCGAGAAGATCCTGGTCAAGGGCATTTCGGTACTGAAGTCATATGACCCGCCAATCAATGCGCTGAAGGGCATGGCAGCCACCGGAACACGTCGGCTCGGCAAGCGTTTAATCTTGACTTTCGAAGACGACCTCTTCATGGTCATTCACCTGATGGTTGCTGGGCGTCTCTACTGGCGCGACGCTGGGGCCAAAGGCAACAAGAACCTGCTGGCATCGTTCGAGTTCGAGCATGGACAGTTGCAGCTCACCGAGGCCGCTTCCAAGAAGCGAGCGTCGATTTGGCTCGTACGCGGCGAGGAACAGTTGCTGGAAGATCATGATCGTGGTGGACTTGAGCCGCTTGAGATCGACCTCGCGACCTTCGCCGCCCGATTGACCGAGCAGAATCGCACGCTCAAGCGAGCCTTGACCATGCCGGCGATCTTCAGTGGCATCGGCAACGCGTATAGCGATGAAATCTTGCTTCATGCACAGTTGTCGCCGGTAAAACGCACCGGGCAGCTCAAAGACGACGAAATCGACCGACTCTTCGCTGCGACCAAGTCCACGCTGCTCGATTATGCGGACCGTTTACGCAACGAAGTGGGCGATGGCTTTCCCGGCAAGGTCACGGCGTTTCGCAAAGACATGGGTGTACATGGCAAGTACAACGAGCCGTGCCCGGTATGTCAATCGCCCGTGCAACGCATTGTGTACGCGTCCAACGAAGTCAACTACTGCGCAACCTGCCAGACCGGCGGCAAACGATTGGCTGATCGGTCGCTGTCGCGACTTCTCAAAGATGACTGGCCTCGCACAATCGAAGAGCTCGACGGCGTCGAGTGATTCGCTTAGCCAGATAACCTCGGCCTCCGTGCTTACGGCGTCGGGGCTAGGAATTTCATTTGGGGCACGTCAGCTGTTTGGTGACGTCACACTTGAGTTGCGGCCGGGGCGTCGCATCGCCCTTGTCGGCGGCAATGGAGCGGGCAAGACAACACTGATCGGCATGCTGCTCGGTGAGGTCGAGCCCGACGAGGGTGTCGTCCACCGGCCAGCCGACTTGCAGATTGGGTATCTGCCCCAGGATCTCGCCGACGACCCGCAGGGGACGGTGCTCGAAGAAGCAATGGCGGGCGATGAGCGGATGCAGTCGGCTCGATCTCGGCTCGCTGAGCTCGAAGCCAAGCTCACGGCATCGACGGGAGATGACCCCGACCTCATCCAGGCCTACAGCGATGCGCAGAGTCAATTCGAGCAGCTCGGCGGCTATTCCGCCGAGGCGGACGCTCACCGAGTGCTCTCTGGGCTTGGATTCAAAGGCACCGACGGCGACACCCCGCTCAGCGAGCTGTCCGGTGGTTGGCGGATGCGAGCAGCGCTCGCCCGACTTCTTGTGGCCAAGCCCGACATCTTGATTCTTGACGAACCAACCAACCACCTTGACGTCGACAGTGTCGCCTGGCTTGAGCGTCAACTCGCAGCCTGGCCATCAGCGCTGCTCTTCGTGTCGCACGATCGCGACTTCATTGACGCCGTCGCCGAGCGCGTGCTTGAGCTAGCTGGTGGCACGACAACCGAGTACGTCGGTGGGTTCGCCGAGTTTGTTGTTGCTCGCGAGGAACGGATCGCAGCGATCGAAGCCGCCGCAGCTGGCCAGGCCCGCAAGGTCGCCCAAGTCGAGCGTTTTGTCGAGCGATTCCGATACAAGGCCACCAAAGCGCGCCAGGTGCAAAGCCGCATCAAGACACTGGAGAAGCTCGAACGCATCGAGGTGCCGACCCGCGAGTCTGTCAAAGCCAAGTTCGGATTTCCTGAGCCACAGCGTTCATCCAGGATCGTTGTCGAACTCGAGGATGTGACGGCGGGCTACGACGGGCAAGCGATCGTGTCCGACGTCAACTTGGTTGTTGAACGCGGCGCCAAGGTGGCGCTGATCGGCCCGAACGGGGCAGGAAAGACCACCTTGGTCAAGCTCATGCTCGGCGAACTTGCGCCAATGGCAGGCAACGTCAAGATCGGCAATAACGTCGACATCGCGACCTTTGCGCAGCACCAAACAGAGGTTCTTGTTGAATCGCGTTCAGCTTTCAACGAGGTGCAATCCACTATGGGTGACCTTGGCATGCGCAACTTGCGCACGGTGTTAGGTAGTTTTGGATTCAGCGGTGAGGCCGCTGATCGCATGATTGGCGATCTCAGCGGTGGTGAACGGACTCGCCTGGCGCTCGCGAAAACCATGATCCATCCCGTGAACCTGCTGGTTCTCGATGAGCCAACTAACCATCTCGACCTGCCCTCATGCGACCTACTCGAAGAGGCACTCCAGGCGTACCCCGGCACGGTGATCCTGGTGACCCACGACCGTCACCTGATCCGATCGGTCGCAGAGACACTCGTTGAGGTACGCGACGGCCAGGTTCGGGTCCACGACGATGTCGACGAGAAGCTCCTCATGCCGGGTGAGCCGCTCGCGGTACCCGCCAAACGGGCACCAGTGAACCGGTCGGCGTCTCGGCCAGTATCGAAGAAGCAGGAAAAGCGATCCCAGGCTGAGAAGCGAAACGAGCAGCACCAGAGCACGAAGTCGCTGCGAATTGAACTCCGAAAAGTCGAAAAGCAATGGGAGAAGGCTGAACACCGCGTCGCTGAACTTCAAACAACGTTGGCCGATCCAGAAATCTACGACGACGGCAACCGCGTCGCCAGTGTTGCCAAAGACTTTGACGCTGCCAAAGATGAAGCGGCCAAACTCTCTGCGCGATGGGAAGAGCTGGCATCCAAGCTCGAGCGACTCAACAGTTCTGGCTGATCTCGTCTCGCAGATCTGCTGGATCAACGAATCCATTGCGCTGCGGCTGCGATGGCTGAGAGCCGTAGACCATGGTCACCGTGTCTCGATCACCCTGACTGACGCGCCCGGAAACGGGATCGACCGTCCAGTTCACACAGAAGAGCGTGGTTATGTCTGTGCCTGCCCATGTCTCGTGACCAATGAGCGCAATGACCCACTGCGCTACGCCGTCTGTGTCGACAGTGCGGTTGACGGGATAGATGAACCCTTGCCGCAATGGGCGCCACCCAGCGATGAAGTCCTGGGTCGTGAGCGGTAACTTCTCTGGCTCCAGTTCTACGACGATGTCCCACTCCTCATTGGCGTACGCATCGCTAAGACGCTGCATTGTCAGGAGTTCGCGAATGGCTGGGGACACAGCAAATTCGGCGTCGCCGGGATTCAGGTCACCACCGAGCTCATCACACGCAAAGTCCGGTTCCGACGGTGACCACTCGACCTCTATCTGCTGGGGCGTGAGCACTTCGACCTCGCCCGGAGTTACCCGAACAACGCCGACGAGTCCGCCGGTGTCGGTGACCGCAGCGTCGCCAGTCTCAATCGCGTTGCCCGATCGGGGGTTAACGACCGCAGCTTGCAAGATGCTGCTGTCGCCGCTCGACGTGATTCGGGCTTCGGCCGGCCGGCCGTCGAGTCCTACCAGGCCGACGGTGTCGCCGGCACCCACTACGACACCCGGCAGCACATCGACCGTTGTTGCGTCCTCAAGCACGACCAGCCCCAGACCAAGAGCGTGGTCGACTGAGCTGGCTTCGGCACGCAATACTTCACCCTGGTACCAAACGTCGATGTACCAAGGACTCTCCAATATTGAGCTGGAGGTCACCACGATGCCGTCATTGAGAAGCACACCGTGCGCGACTTCGGCCCCGACACAGCTATACGCCTCAACGCGTACGACGACACCTTCGCCCGCAGCAGTAGCGGCGGCGAGATCAAACTCGGTGAGGCGCGGGGCGATCACGTCGTCGATCGCTTCGGTGGTCGGTTCGCTCGTGGTCGGTTCACTCGTCGTCTCGACCGGGGTGGGCGTTGTGACGAGGTCACCCTGAGCAACCGGGCCGTCGCTATCGCGCAGCAAGCTATAAGCAACAAGCACCCCTACCACTGCTGCGAGCAACACTGCGATTGCCCCAACAGCCATGCCGCTCAACTTCGTTCGCTGTGCTGGGCTCTGTGCTCGTGCGCCTTGTATCTCGACTGCTGAAAGCGCATCAGCCAACTCTGCGGCTGTGCCGTATCGGGCAGCGGGGTCCTTACTCATGGCACGTTCGACTACCGAGCTCAACGCGTCGGGCACCGCTGCGCCGAGTGCAGGCCACGGATCTTCGTTGATACGGCGCATAAGCGATAGGACCGATGTTGACCCACTGGAATCGCCATAGGCAGGTCGTCCGTTGAGTAGCGCGTACAGCGTTGCCCCGAGCGAATAGATGTCGCCAGCGGCCCCTGACTCGATGCCGTCAAACGCTTCGGGAGCGGTATAGAGCGGCGTCATGGTGAGTGCCTGTGACGTGCCAAGCGCATCGTCGACCAGGTGAGCAATGCCGAAATCGGCGACATCGGGCTGACCCGAGCGACTCATCAGGATGTTCGCCGGTTTCAGGTCACGGTGGAGCACAGAGTTCTCATGTGCGGTCTGCACGGCCCGAGCAATCGTGATTCCAATAGTGCGGACCTGCTCAGGCGGCAGCGCTCCTCGCGTCTCGAGCCAATTTTGCAAGCTGCCGAGTTCATAGAACGGCATGAGCAGATATGGCTGACCATTCGAAGTAAAGCCAGTTCCGTAGAGCGGCGCAATGCCGTTGGCCTGGGATAGGCGCCCCATGGCCCGGCGTTCGCGATCGAAACGCCTGCCGGTTGTCTCTGCGTCAAGGTTTGTAAGAACCTTGACGACGACATTGCGATCAAGGTCGCTCTGAAGTGCGCGGTACACGATGGCGTTGCCGCCAGCGCCAATTCTCTCAATGTTTGTCAGACCGGTAATGCCGAGGTCGATTGGTTCGATCATCGCATCGTAATTGGCTACAGAGGCGGGTGGTCAGGCAGGGCAGCCGGGCGTCTGGGCTTCGCCGCATAGCGCCGTCGTTACCAGCTGACTAATCGCGAGCGGGTCAAGTCCAGACCCGAGGTACCAATTGTCGATGTATAGCTCCCAGTGAAGGTGTAGCGACGGGTCAGCGGCGCCACGAATGCCCAAAGCCGAAGCATTCGTTCCGCGATTGCCGAGTTCTCCAAGCCGCTGTCCTCGAACGACCGAACCACCGAGCTGTATCGTTGGGTCGACCGATTCCAGATGCGCCGTAATGGTTACGACTCGACCTGCTCCTGGGATGACGCCATGGTCGACGACAACAACATTGCCGTAGAGCATGACGAGGGTCCAATGAGGCGTGAACCCGGCGAATCCGGCCGTTTGCAACAACGCTTCACGATCACCGACCGAGGGGTCGCTGTAGTCGTTGACTAGGTAGACAACTGTGCCGTCTGCGACCGCATGGCCGCTTCGATCAGCAGCGCCGCAACCAAAGTCAATCCCGCGATGGGTCCCGTTGCGGTACGCCCGTGGTGCACCTGGTAGCTGGCCTGCAGACCGCACGAGTGGGCACCGTGGGTCGGTAGGTGAAGCGAGTGCTGGTCGCAGCGCTTCTGCCACTGCGAGCTGGGTCTCAAAGGCGGGGGCTTCGGCCAGTACCTGCGCTCCGTCTTGTCGGGCGTTGTTCGACCACACCGAGAACCGAACCGAGGCCGAAGGGCCATCGACAGAACCGAGCGGATCTCCTTGAGACACGGTGGTACCGATTCCGACGCCCTCCTCGATGCTGGCCAATCCGGCATACACCGTTTGCGTGTTCGCGGTATCGCCAAGAGAGCCATGGTCGACGACAACGTGAGGGCCGAGCTGCGAGTACTCAGCCCAGTTCCAGATACCTGCGTTTACTGACGTATCTGGTTCGATCGTTACCGCTGGTTGTGTCGAGATGTGCACGACGCGGCCATCTGCCGCAGCCACGACCGGGACGCTCGCCCAGTCCTCGATGCACCGCAACGTGACCGCACCAGCGACAACCGTTGCATCGCTGAGCAGGCCACAATCGGGCAGGGGCGTTGTTAGCAGCGCATTCTGGTCACCGCCCGGCACAACTTCGACGAACGGAACAGCTGTTGGTGCCGGCGTTGGCGTTGGCTGAGGAGTAGCTGTGGGCACCGCTGTTACAGGTGGAATGGCCGTCGCAGGAACGGCAGTTCCGGTCGCTACTGGTGTGGGTCCTACTGCGGCGGTGTCAACGGTTTCGCGCACGAGCAAGACCCACGCGAGTAAGCCGGCGGCTACGACGACAGCGGCGGCTCCAACGACTCGAAGTAGGCGCGCAGTCGTTGACACAGAGCCCGAGGCTAGTCCCCGCGGTCCACTCGTTTGCTGTACCCCCCGAGATACCCCATCTGAGCCCTATGCTGTGGGCACTATTCACGGCGATTGAGGATATTTCATGCGTTGGCTTAAGGCGACAGGCGGACTCGTCGTACTTGTTCTTCTACTCACAAGTTGCATAAAGATCGAAGGTGATGTTCGAATCGAAGACGACGGATCTGGCACAGTCGACTTCCTGAGTGCGCTCAATGTCGAGTCGCTTACCGCAGTTCTCGAAGAATTCGAAATTCCTGAAGGCGAACTCGGTGACACCGCCGAGCTTTGTGATGGATTTTCTGAGGACACGATGAGCGACGTCCCTGCGGGCGCAGTGGTCACGCCATACGAAGAAGATGGCTTCTGCGGTACCCGACTTCAATACGACCTGCCTGCATCGTTCGACCACTCCCTCGTGATTCAAGAGCTCCTCGAGGACGAAACCGCCCTGCTCTACAAGGACGGCGATAACTGGATCTTCGAAACAGACTTTGCCGCTGATGCCTCAGATGAGATAACCGCTGACAGCGGCGACATACCTGAGGGCATGGCCGATGCCTTCTTTGGCGATGCAAGTTTGAAGATCACCATCGATCTTCCTGGTAAGGCGATTGCGGGTGCCAACAACGCAACCGAAGCCGGCAACAACGGCCGGTTCACGTGGGATATCGATATCTTGAACCCCCAAGGTCGTCTCACTGCACAGACCGAACCCGGCTCCGACGGCCCCGAAGAATCAGGTGACGGCGATGGCGGGACGAGCCCGCTACTGATTGCCCTCATCGTGCTTGCATTGATCGGTCTCGCCGCACTGGCGTGGTGGTTCATGAAGCAGCGGTCGTCCGGACCCGACACTACAGGTGGCCTTGATGGCGTAGCGCCAGTCTCGAACATGGGCGGCCCCGACGCCATGGCCAGCAATCTGCCGTCGGGCACAGCCACGCCCGACACCATGGGGCACACCGGCCAAGATGCGGTCATGCCTATGGACGCAACCACGCCCGTTGACTCAACAAAGGAAACGGTCGTCGTCCACCAACAAGATGTGCAGGCTGCGGCAGCGCCCGCCTCAGCGGCCCCGCAGCCAGTCTTTGACGAAACACTCGGTGCCTGGACCGTGGTGGATCCCGTGCGCGGTCGACTTCGTCACGACCCGGCAACCGACACATGGAATCCGATCTAGGTTCGGTTCCCGGAACTTCATGGAACGACAACGCTCTCGCATACTTGACCAGATCGATGGAACGACGGTCGATGTCGCCATCATTGGTGGTGGCATCAACGGAGCGGTGACCGCAGCCGCCCTGACCGCTGGCGGCGCGTCTGTCGCCCTCGTCGATCGCGCTGACTTCTCCGGTGTCACCAGCCAAGAGTCGTCAAATCTCGTGTGGGGAGGCTTCAAGTACATGCAGTCGTATGAGTTTGGCTTGGTCCGCAAACTCTGCATGTCTCGCAATCGCCTGATCGACGCCTATCCATCGCAGGTAGAACCAATCGAATTCATTGCCACATTCGACGACGACTCGCCCTATCCGGTTTGGCTTGCGGGCATGGGCGCTCTCGCCTACTGGGCGATCGGGAACTTTGCGACGGCGCGACCTCGTGTACTCAAGCCAGCGGCCGTCGAAACGCTCGAGCCGGTTATTAACACGAGTAACGCAAAGGGTGGTTTGGTCTACGCCGACGCGTACCTGCCAGACAACGACGCTCGCTTCACATTTGGGTTCGTCAAACGGGCGATCGAAAATGGCGCGCTCGCTGCCAACTACACCGAACTGACCAACGCTCGTTTCCAAGACTCCCGCTGGTGCCTTGACGTCACAGACTCTCTCGACCGGACACGTCGATCGTTTCACGCCCGCACGATCGTCAATGCGACTGGACCGTGGATCGACTCCCTCAATCAACGGCTTGAAGTCTCGACTGAGCATCGCATCGCCCATTCGAAAGGGATCCACCTGGTGGTGCCCCGCATCGGGTCCGGCGACCGTGTCTTTGCCTTCTTCGATGAAGACGAACGCCTGTATTACGTGATTCCAATGGGTGACCGATCGGTGATTGGTACGACCGACACCAGGGTCGACGACCCAATGACGACGGTCACAGATGAAGATCGTGAATTCGTCCTCCGCCAGATCAACGCTCGCCTTGATCTCGACACGCCACTGACGGCTGCCCAGGTTATTGCCGAACGTTGCGGCGTTCGACCGCTGGTGGTCGACGGCACAAGCGACCACGCTGAAACCGATTGGCTCCAGCTGTCTCGCAAGCACGAAATCGAGATTGATCGCGACCGAGCGGTGGTATCCATCTTTGGTGGCAAGCTGACCGACTGCCTCAACGTTGGCGAAGAGGTCCTTGAGGCGGTGCAGCAGCTTGGCGTGCAAACGAACCGCATCGACGACAGTTGGTTCGGCGAACCACCGGCCAGCGAGTTCGTACGTTTCTCCGCTCGAGTCGCAGCTACGCAAGAGGTCAATGATCAGGACGCGTCAATGCTGTGGCGTCGCTACGGACGGCAAGCAAACTCTGTCTTGGACCGTGTCAAAGCAGATCCTGGCCTGGCCGAGGTCATGTGGGAAGACCCGCGATATCTCAAAGCAGAAGTCGTCGAGATCGGCGAGACCGAAATGATCACAACGGTTCAGGACTTTTTGCGGCGCCGCACTGGCCTTGCATTGACTGAACATAGCAACGAGCTCGATGATCGGATAGTTGAAATCACTGACCTGTTGGGACTGTCAACCTCATCTGCCTAACGAGCACAGTCGCTCGGTTTTTGTAGAACTTCGCTGGGTGCAAGAGTGAGTGCATGGAATTTGATCTTGCCCAGACCGATGCGCTTCTGTCGACCACTCGGGCCGTGCGCAAACGGCTCGACTTTGATCGAGACGTTCCCGATGACGTCTTGTTGGAGTGCCTCCAGCTGGCGGTGCAGGCACCGACCGGATCAAACCGGCAGGGCTGGCGCTGGCTGGTAGTTCGCGATGCCGAAAAGAAGGAAGCTCTTGCTGACATCTATCGCCGAGTCGGCGGTGATTATCTCGCGGCGGCAGCCAAAGACAGCGACGCGAAGAGCCAAACCGGACGAGTACTCGACTCCGCTAACTTTCTAGCTCAGCGGCTTGGTGAAGTCCCCGTCATGGTGATTCCAATGATCATTGGCCGACTCGACGACGGCACGACCAACTCCGCTGCAGGTCTGTTCGGATCGATCATTCCGGCCATGTGGAGTTTCCAGCTTGCGCTTCGGAGCCGAGGACTTGGAAGCTGCTACACCACCTTGCACCTCGCTGCTGAGGCCGAGGTTGCAGAACTGCTTGGGATTCCTGACCACATGTCACAGGCGGGTTTGCTCCCGGTCGCCTACACCGTTGGCACGGACTTCAAAGCCGCCAAGCGCGCGCCGGTGTCCGAGATCACCTACCTGGACACCTACAAGAACCCCATCGCCGGCTGAAGGGTTTGCGCGCGAAATCCGTTGGACGCGCGCCGGTTTTGCGCTGCCTAGCTTGACGCGTCGGTTTCCGGACCGTCGGTTGGAGTTTCAGGATTGAGGGCTGCCTCGCGCTTCTTCAGCTCGGCCTCCCACTCAAGCAAGCGCCGTTCTTTGACGGCGTCAGATTCTCCTACCGGCTTGTCCGAGGGCTTCGCCGCGGGCGGCGCCGAGGATGACGATGTGCGCGGTGGCCGCGCTGATTTCTTGCGTCGTTCCCAGTCCGGCGAGTCCTCGAGGGCCCGCGTGCGCTGACCCTTGGTGTAGTCAGGCGGCCGATACTTGCCACCGACGGACATGCCCGCGCCTTCGGGGCGGCCAAGCAACAACCAGGCCAAAGCACCTGCGGTTGGCACGAATACCACGATGAGGATCCACGTCTGCTTCGGAAGATTCCTCATAAGCATCGAGTCGGTCGCAATGCAGTCGAGGATCGCCCAAAACCACAGTCCAAAGAAGACCAGACCGCCGATACCGATCGGAACGATGACGCCAAGCACGCCCCTATCCAAACAGATCTATCGATACTTCACAACCGTCGGGCCTGACCAGCGGCATACCCAGCGATCTATCTGCGCGACGCAGGTCATCGCAGCATTGCGACCCGATCGACACCGACGCCGCTGATGATCAGCCGCTCCTTACGCGACTGCATGAGTTCTTGTGTCCAGCCCACATCGCCGCCATCGCCAACCTCATAGTCTTCGCCCCCAACCGTCACGAACAGCTTGAAACCAATGTTCTGGTAGTAGCCGCGGCCATGTTCTCTATCCGGAAACAGACCTGCGTCGATGCCTTTGAAATCAAGCTGGGTCACGACGTCATCGCTTGCGCTCGCAAAGGCAGGAGAAAATGCGGTGACCAGGACCTTGACGTTGCCCCTGACTGCACTGTCGACGAAACGCACAAGCCGTTCGATGTGCTGACAGAGCTCGTGCGTCTCGAACTGATCGTTGCCTCGGTCCCGGCCTGCGCTGACAAGCCCAAGCAACGAGAAGTGGGCAAACGAACGCGGGCCGTCAAATCGTTGGGCTCGCACAACACGATGGACGGCAGCGAGTCGGACTGTCTCTGCCCCGCTACGCCGCACGCAGGCTTCGAGCGCGAGCGCGTTCGTGGGGTCTGCGGTGACTTCTGACAACCGCGTGGTCGTCACCACATTGTTTTGTGGAACCGTGCTTAAAACCGAATGCAGACCAAAGGGAACAACCGGCGACAAGGTCACTGGCTCAAAGTCGAGCGACGCAGTTTCAAGTGCGAGCAACTCGGTTCGAGCTAGCTCGATCGCATCGAGCTGACCTGGCGCGACGAACCGATCGCTGCCGTACTGGCGTAGCAGATCGCGAGGAGCGCGACCATGTGCTCGTTCCGCAACCACACCGAGGAGCAAGCTGGTGAGATCACTGCCTGACAGGTCCCTGGTTAACCACTCGTAGCTTCGTCGATGGCGCTCCTTGCCAAGGATCCTTGCGACTGCCGGGTGTGGCGAAGTGGTGCTCATGTCGAGACGTTAGGCGTTTCGTTCGTTGGGCTTGAGAGAATTATCGAAGGGTGCCGACTCGACGGCCGTGGTCACCGATTCACGTCGCGGCGAAGCGCACGAACATCTGCTTCGCTTGCGTGGGAACTCGATCTCATCGCCTTCCTCCACGACCACGACTTCAGTGTTCCCACAGTCGTGCCGACAGCGTTCGGTATGCGCAGCGACAGCGGGATCATCGTGCAACGATGGCTCCACGGCGAAGAACCATCAACCGACATCGAATGGAACGCCGTGGCCGATGAGCTGAAGCGGTTACACGCAACGACCCAGACATACCCGCAGCGGCCAGGCTGTTGCACAGTCCACGAGATAGGAACCACTCGACGGAGCGTGGATGCTGACCTTGACGCGCTTCCAGCCAACATCTGTGCCCATGTCGTGGCTGCCTTTGCCGAAGTCGCCGCCGCCCCTACCTCCGTCATCCACGGCGATCCGCACGGCCCCAACATTCGCGTTGCCCCTAACGGCAACGTCGGTCTTCTTGATTGGGACGAGAGCCGCGTCGATGTCTCATGGCATGACCTGTCAAACCTTGCGATTCAGGTTCTCGACGACGACGACCAGGCGCTTGCAACTCGGCTGTCACACGCATGGGAAGCAGTGAACGCATGGGTGGTGGAACCCGACTATGCGAGAAGGCGCATGGCGGAACTTATTGCATTCTGAAAAACTCGACGATTTCACGACTTTGATCGCATATCGGCGTAGATCGTTGCCGTACAATTTGGTCGTCTTGTGTTGGACGAAAGGCACGTATGTCCACAACTGACGGGTCAGTGGTGCGTTCCAAGCCGGGACGCAAACCTCGCTACACCACCCAAGAACTTGAACGGCGCACGCTTGCGGCCGCAGTCGACGTCGTAATCAGCGACGGCGTAACTGCCGGAGTCGACGCGATACGTATCGAGAAAGTCATCATTGATGCCGAAGCACCGCGAGCTGCCACCTATGACTTGTGGGACCAGCGAGGCGACGGCACATCACAACAGAACCTTCGCCGAGCTGCGGTCATCGAGATCATCCGCAACACGCCATCGGGCAACGTGCAGCTAACCGGCGACTTCGCCGTAGCGGCGGTCACAGCCAACGCTGACCGTTTGGCAACTGGCGATGAAGCTGAAATTCGTGCGGTCCGATCAGAATTGATTCGTGACGTCGCAGCATTCAACTTCGACTTGCTGCAGGACCAACGATGGATGGTGTACAAGACCCTGACATCGAGCATTGGCACCAAGCACGATCCGGAACTTCGCGCCGCCGTAGCTGCTGGTGAGGAAGCGCTGCTCGCAAGCTATGCGGAACTCTTCCAAACACTCGCCGACATATTCGGCCTGCAACTCAAGCCTGGCTACAAGTTGCCTCATTTTACGATGAGCGCGTACGCCCTCAATGAGGGGCTCTCAAACCGGATTGGGGCCACGTTCGAGGACCAGACGATGATTCGTGATGGCGCCACGTGGACGGTCTTTGCGCTCGGATTCGAAGCGCTGGTAGATCAGTACTTCGAATAGGCCGAACGGCGAGCTGGCCTGGCTGGCCGGTGTACAACGCTGCAGTTCATATCGGCCGGGTCGGAATTGCGTGGCACGCGATGATCAATGCGTCGCCCGACGATCCGGACTCGCGTGTGCGAGGTTACGCCGACGCTGACTCGAGAGGCGAGGGCCAAACTCCTGACACGTTGGCCTCGTGGGCGCTCGCAGCGATTGACGCACTCGAAGCAGATATCGCGCGGCCGTGCTACTTCTCCATGACCGGTGGCGCCGGCAGCGTTGAGCTCCTGACCCCATCCACGGCATGGAAGTGCTTTCTTTTTGGCGAAAGCAGTTCTTAGCACTCCCGAGTTGCAATATCGAACGTATGTTCGACACCATAGGCCTATGGCGCAGGCGGGGGCCCTCAACGATCGGTTCGTTGGCATCGACAAAGAACTCGACGATCTTGAACAGTCGTTGGACTTCGTGGTTGACCGCGATGAGCTCGGTAATGCAGTCTGCTCAGCGGTTGAGCTTGAACATCGCGTCAACGCCTTGGTGTCGCGACTTGGCTTGGTCGCCACGTTCAACAATGTGGACTCCCAGGCAGGCCACCGCACAATTGGCCAGTATGTGGCTGCCCGAACCACCAGCCGAGCAGAAGACATTGACCGAAAGGTCAAGCGAGCAAAGTGGTTACGCGACTTTCCAATCTTCGAATCCGCTCACGGGCACGAGCTGACCGACCTACACGTCGACTATCTCCGCAAACACCTCGATCGCACCTACAACACCCACATCAAGCTCGTGGGTGATCAACAGTTCTTTGTCGATACCGCCGCAAGCTGCTCATTTCTCGGATTCGAGCGGGCATGAGACTACTGGCTGGTATTCATTGATCCCGACGGCAAAGAACCAATCGACCAGATCGACAAAAGTTCGTTCCGTGTCGGGTCAGGCCGCGGTGGTCGCGGTGAACTCAAAGGTGAGTGTGACGCCGCCACCGCACATGCAATTCGTGTCGCTGTAGATCACGAAGCCGAACAACTCCGCCGCCAAGACAAAACAGACGGTGCCGAGCGAACCGACGCACAACGCCGAATGGCCGCACTCGCAAATCTCGTCACGCGCGGTTTCGCCCGCGTAGACCGCACCCACCCGGTGCCGCTGTGCAACATTGTCATGTCCTCAAGCGTGCTCGATTGGGCGTTAGGAACACTCGCTGGCCAGACCGAACCCGGCGATCATGTACCCGTTGACGCCAACCACATCAATGGCCGGTGTGAACTAATCGACGGCACACCCATCCACCCATTCCTCGCCGTCCAAGCACTAGGGCTCGTTGACCGCTGCCAGGTTGCGAACCCGGTGCACCTACGCCGCTACGTAATGGACAGCACGAGCCGAATGCTCGACGTATCAGTCACAGCACGCATATTTCCCGAATGGATGCGCACCGCCGCCCTAATCCAAACCCGCGGCACATGCAGCCACCAAGGATGCGACGCACCCTACAACTGGCTACAAATCGACCACGTCGAACCCCATTCCACAGGCGGCGAACCCCGCTTCGACAACGCAGCACCGAGCTGTCGCCCCGACAACCAAGCAAAAGGCGCCACAACCGGCCACACACACTGGCAACGCCGTCAACCACCCCCACGACGAAACCCACGACGCACCCAAACCAGCGGTACGGCCAAGAACGCCGACCCCGACGACCCCACCGACGACCCCGATCACCGGCCCGACAGCGACAACTGCTACTAGTGCCTTTTCCTAAGCGCCGGTTGCATCGCGCGAGAACCTCGTTGCAAAGCCGATCTGTTCCCGCTTAGAGCTCAACACATGCACGTACATCGAACTGCGACAACGCGATGCAACTGCGCGGTCTCGCGCAGGTACCGACGTTCTGGTTTGGAAGTTTCGCCACGCGATCCCCCATTCATCTCCGATGCGCTGGGGGAACGATTCGTCACAACCCGCAGGTAGCTCAGTTTGCGCGGGCGTGCGCATGCCACGGCGAATCGCCCGCCACGAGCAAAGCCACCAAGGTGTGGCGAGAACCACAAGCGTGTCGGCGCGTTCGAACAGAAGGTCATCATCGACGTCATTGCTGTCAACAATCCACTTCTTGGATGCAAGCAAGGTCCTTTGTTTCTGTAGGAACTCTGCGTGCGGGACTGGGACCCAGCCAGGGTTCCAACTGTGCAGGTCAAGGTGAATCAGTGGAAGACCGGTTGTGCCGGCAAGTCGTCGAGAAAACGTACTCTTCCCAGACCCAGCCATGCCGGTCACAACAATGCGCTTCCCAATCATCGGAGGGAATCACTCTTGACCACAGCTGCCGATAGTGCCGTACCAACGGCACCGCCCACTAGCGAGACCGCAGGACTTCGGCGACGATGCCGTTGGCGTCGAGGCCGACGCTGGCAAGCAGCTCGTCGGGGTCGCCGTGTGGCAAGAATGCGTCGGGTAGACCCATGACCCGCACTCGTGGAGGCTCGGCAGCGTCAGCGAGCTGGGCGGCAATCATTGAGCCGACACCACCAGCGGCGAGGCCGTCTTCGATCGTTACGACCAGCTGATGTGACCCCGCATCGGCGAGCATGTCTTTGTCGAGTGGCTTGATACAACGGACGTCGTACACAGTGGGTGCAATGCCTGAGTCAGCGAGTTCGGCGGCGGCGGCTTCAGCGGCTTCAACCATCTTGCCGACAGCGAGAATGCATACCTTTGAACCTGCGGTGATTCGACGAGCGGAGAAACCAGTACCGACTTCGTGTTCGGTGACGAACCGCGCGCTTGTCCGCGGCCACCGGATGGCGATTGGCCCCTGCGCCAAGTCAAGCGCGTCATCGAGCATCACTTGCACTTCTTGGTATGACGATGGCGCCAACATGGTCATGCCTGGAACCTTGGTAAGCAACACCATGTCGATAACGCCGTGTGCAGACGGCCCGTCGGGCCCGGTGACACCGGCCCGATCGACACAGAACACAACGGGAAGGTTGTGCAGGCCGACATCGAGCAAGACCTGATCGATCGCACGGGTCAGGAAGCTGCTGTAGATCGCAACGACTGGCCGCAGTCCACCCATGGCCATACCAGCGGCCGATGTGACCGCATGTTGCTCGGCGATACCGACGTCGAATGCTCGCTCCGGGAAACGCTCGGCGAATGGGAGTAGACCCGTGCTATCGGGCATGGCTGCAGTCAGCGCAACCAGCTCGGGCATACGTTCCCCAGCCTTGACCAGCGCTTCAGAGAATGCCGCGGTGTACTTTCCGCGGGTCACCGCTGGTGGCGCAGCGGCCGGCTTCGCCTTGTCTGAGGAGTCATCAGACGCCGTAAAGGGGCCGGTGTCATGCATGCGCTTGACTGGATCATTCTCGGCTGGGGCGTAGCCACGCCCCTTTTGGGTGACCACATGGACCACGACCGGACCATCGATTTCCGCAGCGTTCGCAAGAGCGGCTTCGAGGCCTTGGATGTCGTGGCCGTCGAACGGGCCGGTATAGCGCACACCGAGGTTCTCAAAGAACGAGGTTGGCTCCCACATCTCGCGCACGGCGGCCTTGGCTGCATCGATCGCCCGCTCGACCTCGCGGCCAACAATCGGCACATCACTAATGGCCTTTTCAAGCCGATTCTGCTGGCGCACGAACTTGGGATTAACCCGCAGTCGAGCCAGGCTTTCGCCGAGTTTGGACACGGTCGGGGCGTAGGACCGACCGTTGTCGTTCAACACAATCGTGACGTCGCTACCAGCATGACCAAGGTTATTCAACCCTTCAAAGGCCATGCCGCCGGTCATCGACCCGTCGCCGATGACGGCAACGATCTTGCGCGTGTTGTTCGGCTTTGCGGTGAACGCAGTGGCGAGCCCATGCGCGTAGCTCAACGCGGTTGACGCGTGGCTGTTCTCAATCCAGTCGTGTTCGCTCTCAGCCTGTGAGGGATAACCCGATAGGCCGCCAGTCGTTCGCAACGACGTGAAGGCATCGACGCGCCCAGTGAGCATCTTGTGCACATACGCCTGATGACCAGTGTCATACAGCAGCACGTCGTGGGGTGAGTCGAACACCCGGTGCAGAGCAACCGTAAGTTCCACGATTCCCAGGTTTGATCCGAGATGACCGCCTTGGCCAGCGACGGCTCCAAGAATGGCCCCGCGCAACTCTTCGCACAGCTCATCGAGCTGTTGCAACGAGAGTCGGCGAAGATCCGACGGCTGGTTGACCTGGTTCAACAACACCAACAACCACGCTACTCAGTGATTAAACGGTTGGGACCGAATCGAGGCCACAGTTCTCGCCAGATCGTGCTCAACAACACACCAAGAGCAACGACGACAACACCACCAACAGCATCGATCCAGTAGTGATTTGCAGTGACCACAATGGCAAACAGGGTTAACAACGGGTAGATCGCAGCCAAAATCTTGGCTGGACGGCTCACGAGTCTCGGCACGAGCAGTAGAGCGCACCAGAACGCCCAACCAATATGCAGGCTCGGCATCGCTGCGTACTGATTCGAGACGGTCTCTAGGCCAGCGGATTCAAATGACCAGATACCTCCAACATCAGCCACCGTGTCGACAAATCGCTCCCCGCCCCGACATGCTCCATACGGACCACAATCACCGAGCAGCCGCGGCGGCATCAACGGGAACGCCGCATAGCCAATGACTGCGAGCGATGTTGCGAAGAGGCCTGTCCGTCGCCAAAACCGATAGTCGGAGGGAAACCTTACGTACAGCCAAATGAGTGCGCCGAATGTAACGAGAAAGTGAAACACGCCATAGAACAGATTCCAGAACTGGATGAACGGGGTTGCGTCAATGAACCACCCTTGAACGTCGGCCTCGATGTAGAGACCAATCGCCTCCTCGAGATCGATAATGCGATCAGCATTCGCCGCTGCGACCTTTGGCTCGACTGCCGCCGAGCCGAACAGATTCCGCACCATGCCATACGCCAGGTAGACACCGCCAACGAGTAGCGCTTCGATCCAGAGGCGCAGCCCACGCTCGCGCCGCTCGTTCGCTGAGCGCACAAACCAGTCTCGAAAGTTCAACTGCTCTCGACTGCCGCAGCCGGTTCGAAGAGCGATTCGTGATCGCCGCTCTTGTTGAACATGAGCGACGGCAAGCCCACAAGCGAAGTCACGATCGTGAGCGCATAGATCGTTAGACCTAGGGCCACTGCTTTTTCGCGAGGGATACCGAGCTCGCCTAGGAACAACACCAGCGCACCTTCGCGCACGCCCAGACCCCCAATACCGAGTGGAAGCACCTGCACGATGAGAACAGCTGGCACAAACGCGAGCGCAGCTCGCATGCCGAATCCCTCGATCCCAATCGATTGTGCGGCACACCAAAAGGCGAGCACCAAGATGCCCTGATACACCGCACCCGTTCCCAAAATGCGGGCGATCTCGCGTGGACGTTCGCGCAGGACATCGAGTCCTTCATGCACTGCTCGCAACCATGCAAGCGAACCCTCGCGGCGCGCAAACAATCGACCGCTGTAGTCGTTGCCCGCCGCAACGATGATGACGCCCAGAGCAATCAGAGTTGTGCATGCCGCCACCATTGCGGATCGCGTTGCGGCCCCCAGCGTTCGCAAGTTGGAATCCAAAAGAAGACCAACAAATATCGAAGCTGGCAGCACCATCCAGCCGCTGAGGCGTTCAAAGATGACGGTGGTAAAACTGGCTGGTCGGTCCGACGTGTCTTTGCCCAACCGAGTCACGCGTATAACGTCGCCGCCGACCGTCGTTGGCAAGAAGTTTGACACGAACTGGGCCGCAAAGTTATGCCATACAAGGCGCCACGTGGAGACGCTCAAACCGAGTGCTTTACACACTTGTTGCCACCGCAGCGACGCAAGCACAATCGAACCGAGCACACAAGCAAGTGCAGCACCCAACCACGCAACTGCGGTGCCGTCGTCAGGCCAAAGAATCCCGAAGTCCACGTCAACCCAGACAAAAAGAAACACCAGTAGTCCCGCGCTCACGCCGAGGCGCAGCAGCAAAATCAGTGCTGACTTGGTACTCATCTCCTAACAGCCTTACAGAACCGAACCGCTGGCCTTCGCCAAGAACGGTCCAACCTCAACAACGACGCGCACGATGCGGCCGCTGGCAAGCTCTTCACTGTTGCTGTCAAGGGCCGACACAACGAAAACGAACCGGCGTCCTTCTACGCGTTCGAGTGTTGCTATTGCTACGACTGGCGTGCCGATCGCAGCGGCGCGAACGTGGTCAATCTGCACCCGCATCGCCACTGAAGTGGAGCCCATCGGCACCGAAGGAGCGAGTGCGGCGAAGCTCGCTTCCTCACACCACGCAAAAATGCGTGAACTTGCCAGAACGGGAACGTCTCCCGTTCCCAGCGCTTGGGCGGTATCAGGTTCAGCAACTATCCGCCGCTCGCGGGCCTGCGCCCCCGGTTCGATCTGCACGTGGGTACGATACGGCATACCTCGCCGCTGAACGACCACCATCGATCTCGGCACCGCTGCGTTCGCTGTTGACGACAACAGCCAAGGAGGATCGTGATCGATCAGGCATTGCTCGAAAAGACGCTCACCACGGCTACCAGCCGCGGTGGCGAGTTCGCTGAAATCTTCGTTGAGGACCGACAGTCATCGGGCGCTCTTCTCGACGACAACCGCATCGAGGAGCTCACGTCGGGCCGTAGCCGAGGCGCAGGCATTCGCGTGCTCGTTGGAGACTCAACCGGCTTCGCACACACTGCCGATCTCTCCGAAACCGGCCTCGCTGCTGCCGCGCGGGCAGCAGCCGATGCTGCACGTGATGGAACAGGCGGCGTCACGACCGTCGATCTGTCTCCGCAGCAGGTGACATCACCCAGCCCCGTATCGATCTATCCCGACAGCGTTGCAAAGCAACGCAAGGTTGAGCTGCTCAACCTGGCCAACGATGCCGCACGTGGTGTTGGCGACGCCATTTCACAGGTGTCGGTCGGCTACGGCGACGTGCGTCGTCGCATCCAGATCGCAACCAGCGACGGCTTGCTGACTGGTGATGACCAGGTCAAGACTCGCTTCTCGGTTTCTTGTGTTGCAAACGGCGATGCAGGTATGCAGACCGGCCGAGAGTCGGCGGGCCACACCATGGGCTTTGAGATGTTCGACCAATACGACGTCACCGACTTGGCTCGCAAAGCTGCACAGCGTGCAGTCACCAAGCTGCAAGCCCGACCCGCGCCGTCGGGCACCGTAACCACAGTGATCGGCAAAGGCGGCGGCGGCGTCCTCTTTCACGAAGCATGCGGCCATGGTCTCGAAGCCGACCACGTTGCCAAACAGTCCACCGTGTTTGCAGGGCGCGTTGGCGAGCTTGTCGCCAGCCCCCTTGTCACCCTTATCGACGACGGCACGATGCCTCACGAGTGGGGTGCGTACGCCGTCGACGACGAAGGCCGCCCTGCTCAACGCAATGTTCTGATCGAAGACGGCGTGTTGATCGACTTCATGTGGGACGAGCTGCGCGCCCGAGCCGAGGGACGAGCCAGCAGTGGCAATGGTCGCCGCCAGAGCTACAAACATCTACCCATGGTCCGCATGACAAACACCTACATCGCGAACGGTGAAACCGATCCTGGTGACATCATTGCCAATACCGACTCTGGCATCTTTGTCGCCCAGCTTGGTGGCGGTCAGGTCAACACCGTTAACGGCGACTTCGTCTTTGGCATGACCGAGGCATACCTCATCGAGAACGGTGAGATCACCGAACCAATCCGAGAAGGCAACCTGATCGGCAACGGTCCCGAGGTGCTCACCAGCATCGACGCCCTCGGCAATGACTTTGAAATGGGAAGCCCCGGCACCTGTGGCAAGGACGGCCAGGGCGTACCTGTTGGCGATGGCACCCCAACGCTGCGCGTCCCGGCCCTCACCGTGGGCGGAACCGCCGCCTAATCATGCTCGACGATCTTCTAACACTCTGCGACAGCGTTGTCGCTCGAGCCAAACCAGGTGAACAAGTCGAAGCCATTGCCGTAAACGAGCGGGATACCGAAGTCCGCGTCTTTGAAGGCGACGTCGAGTCGTTCACGTCGGCTACATCGCAGGGCATCGGCATTCGAATCATCAGCGACCAGCGCCAGGGTTTTGCCTGGGCAGGGTCGCTCGACGCCGACGTCATCGACTCGGCACTCAGCGAAGCTCGAGACAACGCAACGTTCGGTTCGATCGACGAGGACCTCGCACTCGCTGAACCCGACGGTGTTTCCCAACCTGAGCTCGACCTGTACGACGAAAGCGTCAACAACTTCGCAACCGACGACAAGATCGCTCTAGCGCTCGAACTCGAAGCTATAACCAAGGATCGCGACCCACGGGTGCTGCTCGTCGAGTCCGTTGACTTTGCAGACGCAGTGTCCGAAGCCGCAGTCGTTACTACCACCGGCATTCGTGTCGGCGGCCGCGACAGCGGCTCGTATGTGACCGCAACTGTGCTCGCTGGAGGCGACGATGACACGCAGGTCGGCTTTGGCTACTCGGTCAATCGCGACCCCGGCAAGCTCGACTTAGAACACGCCTCCTCCATGGCCGTCGAGCGCTCGACCCGACTGCTTGGAGCCACGAAGCCGCCGACCGAACGCCTCACGGTCGTTCTTGACCCAATGGTGACCTCGCAGTTCATTGGGATCATTGGATCGACCATGTCTGGTGAAGCTGTGCTCAAGGGCCGATCGTTGTTTGCCGACCGGCTCAACGATCACGTCGCTGCCGCGAGCATCACGCTCGTTGACGACCCAACGAATCCAAAAGCCTTTACGGCAAGCGAAGCCGACGGCGAAGGCCTTGCCACGCGGCGAAATGTTCTGATCGACCAAGGTCGGCTCAACAAATTCGTTCACAACAGCTACACGGGCCGTCGACTGGGGAGCCCATCAACCGGCAACGCGGTGCGCGGCTACTCGTCAACGCCGAGCGTTGGAACAATTGCGCTTTCCCTAGCCCCGGGTACCCGAGACCAGGCTGCACTCATCGCCGACATTGACAACGGGGTGCTGATTCAAGGCGTGTCTGGTCTGCACTCGGGTGTTAACCCAGTCAGCGGAGACTTCTCGACGGGTGCGGACGGCCTGCGCATTCGCAACGGCGAGCTTGCTGAGCCCCTGCGCGAATTCACTATCGGTTCCACGCTGCAGCGCATGCTTCTCGACGTCATTGAAGTCGGCGGCGATATCGAATGGCTCCCAAGTAGTGCCGCAGGATTGTCGTTGGTGGTCGCAGATATCACGCTCAGCGGCGCCTAACTTTCTTCGATGTCAGTTTTCCGGGCGATCGTCCTGGGCATTGTTCAAGGGCTCACCGAGTTCTTGCCGGTCTCATCCAGCGGACACCTCCAGCTCGTTCCATGGCTCTTTGACTGGAACGACTTCGAAGGAAACGAAGATCTAGCCAATGCGTTTGACGTTGCGTTGCATGTCGGCACGCTGGCTGGGGCCGTAGCCTACTTCTTTAGCGACATCGTGCGCTACCTCAAGGCGGGATTCTCATCGCTGATACCTGCTAGACGCGTCGACGGGCTTAGCACCGATGCTCGCATTGCCTGGCTGCTCATCGTGGCCACGATCCCTGCTGGCATCACTGGCGTGCTGCTCGAATCGGTCCTGGCGAGCGACGACCACATCTGGCTGACGGCCGCAGCTCTTGCCGTGTTCGGTGTCGTACTGGCGGTGGCAGATCGGCTGCCGGGTGAGCGAGACGTCGACTCGTTCATGCTGCGCGACGCATTGGCCGTTGGTGTTGGCCAGGCACTCGCCCTGCAGCCTGGCGTTTCGCGTTCTGGTATCACCATGACCGTTGCGCGAGTACTGAGATTCGATCGCGTGGCCGCTGCCCGACTGTCGTTTCTCATGAGCCTGCCGATCATTGCAGGTGCAGGCGTGTTCAAATATCTCGACATCGGTGGGTTATCCGGTGTGCCGACCGACATGCGCGGCGCGTTCATCGCTGGCATGCTCGCTGCAGCGATCACCGGATTTCTTGCCGTGTGGGGCCTCATCCGGCTTCTCGCCAAGGTGACCTTTGACGGCTTCGCCATCTATCGCGTCGCCGCAGCAATCGGCGTGTTTGTTGTGCTCATCGCGCGCTGAGCTAGCCAATGAGCACGACGGTCACCGGCCGCAAAGCAGCGACGGTTGCCTCAGCTATCTCCGACTGTCGAATCGCAACGGTCACGGACTTGTCCTCGATGACCAGCGCCACAGCGTTTCTTGCCACTCGTCGACTTGAGAAATTGGCGGAGTCAACGGTGTACAGGTCAACCAAGTCACCTTGGTTGAGTAGGGGCAGTCGGGTTGTGACCGACACGGTGAGCGCAACGGTGTTGGTTGGAAGCTGCGTGTGTGCGGATGCTGTAACGCGTGCGGACACCACAACCTCACCGGGATACAACGCGACCTTGGCTCGACCAGTCTGAGGTATCGACGCCAATGCCGTTGCTGGAATCATTGCAACGGGCAATTGTTGTAGCGCAACCGCATCGGCGATCAGCTCGCCAGGCATCACTGCGTCGACGACCACCGCAGCGTGAGCTGTTTCACCCCACTGCGCCCTCTCACTCTCGATAGCAGCTACGCCCGAGCTGACCCCCATGACCCCGCCGATCACCAATACAGACGCAGCGGTTGTCCAGACCAACCGGTGCCGCGCCGCACGTCGAATCAGTGAGGGCGCCCACGCAGCTCGTAGCGAATGGCCGCGCTTCGTATGCTGCGGTTTGCCATAGCGCGGGTTGTTGTGGCGGGGCTTCCTTAGACGAGCCAACATGGCCGTCTCCTTTGCTCTCGTTATCGCAAGGGGAAGCGAGGTAAAAGCTAGTCGCTCTTTGCCGTCGATGTGCTCGACGATGAGCTAGTGGAAGAACTGGATGAAGAACTGGACGCGGTGTCTGTCTTCTTCGTTGCGCTATCAGAGGACTTCGACGGCGAGCTATCAGAGGACTTCGATGGCGAGCTATCTGACGAGCTCGAAGGGGAACTTGATGAGCTTGAACCCGACCGGCTGTCGTTCTTGTAAAAGCCGGTTCCTTTGAAGGTAATACCCGGCGCACTGAATACCTTTACGACCTTGCCACGGCCGCTCTTTGCGCACCCGTCAGGGCTTCGACCGGACTTCTTCGTCGGGCATTTGGTCAACGTGTCTTCAGAGAATGCTTGTTCAAGCTCGAAGTCGAGTTCACAAGTCTCGCAGTGATAATCGTAGGTAGGCATAACTCGGCTGACAGACTAGCGGCAGTGGATTTCGAATGGCTCATCGTCGTTGGCGCGTTCTTGCTTGGCACGTTCCCGTCTGCCCTGCTCGTGGGCAAGGTCGTAGGCCACAATCCCATCGCCGAGGGGTCGGGAAACCCGGGCGCAACAAACATGTTTCGCATTGCTGGTCTTAAAGCTGGAACCGCAACGCTTGTCTTCGACGTGGCGAAGGCACTCATCGCTGCACTCGTGGGCCGCTGGATCGACGGCCCAACACTTGCAGCATGGTGCGGCGGCGCTGCAGTCGTCGGCCATATCTTCCCGCTGCTACGGCAAAGCCGCGGCGGCAAAGGTGTCGCTTGTTTCGGCGGCATGACTATCGGCACTTGGCCAATCCTTGCGCCTATTGCGCTCGTTGTTTGGATCAGCAGCGCCAAACTCTCCGGCCACTCCTTCATCGGCGCCATGGCTGGCACACCGACCGTGGCAATTGGCACCATGGTGATGGGCCGCCCACTCACCGAGATTCTGATTGCGTGGGCGCTTACCGTATTGATCGTTTCCCGACACCACCGAAACATCTCAGACTTCCTGGCTGCTCGCCGCTCCGCGTAGCCCCAGGCGTAACCTGGGCACATGGTAACCGTACGTAAAGCAGTGATTCCGGCCGCCGGTCTCGGGACGCGCTTCCTTCCAGCAACTAAATCAGTGCCCAAAGAAATGCTTCCTATCGTCGACCGTCCGGCGATTCAGTACGTGATCGAAGAGGCCGTCGGGGCCGGTATCGAAGAGTTTTTGATCATCACCTCGCCGTCAAAGAAGCCCCTCGAAGACCACTTCGATACGAACTACGAGCTCGAAGGCCTCCTTGAGGAGCGGGGCAAACTCGAGATGCTCGACATGGTTCAATCAATCTCGTCGATGGCCAAGATGCACTTCACACGGCAGGGCCGGCCACTCGGACTCGGCCACGCCATAGGCATGGCACGCAGCTATGTCGGCGACGAGCCATTCGCCGTGCTCCTACCAGACGACATCTTGGTGGACAACGGCGCACTGCTCAGCCGCATGATCGAGGTGCAGGACGAAACCGCCTCTGCTGTTATCGCAGCCGGCCACTTCCCACTCGAAGAAGTCATCGCCTACGGCGTGATCGACCCACACAACATCGATGGCGACCGCATCGAGGTCAAGGGCATTATTGAGAAACCACCAATCGAAGACGCGACATCGAACTACGGAATCGCACCGGGTCGTTACGTCTTCCCCGCAAAGATCTTTGACCTCATCGACGCAACGCCACCCGGCGTGGGCGGTGAGATTCAGATCACCGATGCAATCGACGCCATGATTAGTCAGGGAGGCGTCACTGCGTGTGTGAACAGCGGCGCTCGCTACGACGCCGGCCAAAAGCTCGACTACCTACGTGCCACCGTTGAACTAGCGCTCGCTCACCCTGAAGTCGGCGACGACTTCCGAGCCGTGCTGGCCACCATCGTCAAGGAGCAAAACATCTCGTGATCCCCCTGTCCGAGGCCCAGACGTATGTACTCAGCGGATGCGCGGCGACCGAGATGGTTGCGACTCCATCAGCTGAATCGCTCGGCTTGGTAACGGCAGAGCCAATCGTCAGCGGGGAACTAGTCCCGCCATTCGATAACACAGCGGTCGACGGTTACGCCGTGCAGGCGGCCGACACCACCTCGGCGCCGGTTGACCTGCGGGTCATTGGTGCTATTGCCGCCGGCGAAGCCCCCACCGTGCCGCTTGAACCTGGCACAGCGATTCGCATTATGACCGGAGCACCGCTCCCCCATGGCGCTGACGCGATTGTCATGGTCGAAGAAACCGCTACCAGCGCAGACGACACCACCGTGACCATCAACTCGCCGGTCGGTGAGGGCGCCGCGGTGCGGCGAGCGGGCGAAGACATGCAGCCCGATCAAACGGTGTTTGAAAGCGGCACGATGTTGCAGGCGGGTCACCTTGGCGTGCTTGCGACCCTTGGCATCGAGCACATTGCGACCCACCGCCGACCGGTCGTCGGCGTGATCTCGACCGGCGACGAACTCGTCGAAGGCCCCCAAGAACTTCAACCCGGCCAGATTCGCGATTCGAATCGCCGCACGCTGCTGTCGATGGTCTCCCAGACTGGCTGTACCGCAGTGGACCTGGGTCTCATCAGCGACGACGAAGATGCCGTAGAAGCCGCGCTACGCGACGGCGCTGATCGGTGCGACGCCGTCATCACAAGCGGCGGCGTGAGCATGGGCGACTTCGACTACGTCAAGATGGTTCTCAAGCGCATCGCCGACATGCGGTGGATGCAAATTGCAATCAAGCCAGCGAAACCAATGGCCTTCGGACGCCTGGATGACACGCCAATCTTTGGGCTACCTGGCAATCCCGTATCATCGATGGTTTCGTTCGAGCTCCTCGCTCGACCCGGGTTGCGAACCATGCTTGGCGTCCACGATGACGCTATACACCGGCCGCGAATTCAAGCGACCGCAGAAAGCGCACTTCCCCGACGACCCGACGGCAAGACCCATTTCGCACGCGTCAATCTGCGATGGCAAGACGGTCGCGCATTTATCCGCTCTGCAGGTGGCCAAGGTTCCCATCAGTTATCAGCGATGGCGGGCGCTGACGCACTGGCCGCACTGCCTGACGGCAACGGGCTCGAAACCGGTGATTTGGCCTCAGTTCTGCTGCTGCACGCTGATTAGCGTCGAAACAAGATAGAACTGGTGCCGCATGAAGACCGAGTACACGCCTGACAACACGCGTTCGTCAATGCTTGTACTGCTGCTGCTTGCCACAGCTGTCATCGTGCTGGCTCTGCTGTTCGGCTTGAGCGACAAGCCCCAGGTCGACAAAATTGGTGTCGTGGCTGGCCAACCCGTCGATGCATCGTCAACCGCCGCCGGTGCGAGCATGGCGTTGGTCGAAGAAGTCACGCCGTCGATTGCCTTCGACTCAAACACCGAAGCAGCCGGTACTGAGCTAGCAACCGACGACGACGCCGGGCTGATCGAAGCCGAGGCTGACTCCGCAGCAGACACAACTGCGGACCGTCGGGCAGAAGCCATAGCGATTCCAACCCTTGAGCCCACGCCCGAGGTCGCCGCAGCGGTGGAGCCAACGCCCGTGCCGGAGACAAATGACCAGAGCGCCGAATCGGTTGGGTCCGTGCAGGCGGCACCCTCGTTGCCCACAACCTCGGGTTCGGTACAGGGCAGCTTCTTCACCAAGGGTGACGAAAATGACGGTGCCGTCGTTTCGCAGAACCTGATCACGGTGAGCTTTGCCGAAGATGGAAGCGGCGCGTTCCAAGGCGTCCTTGACATCACCTATCTCGACGGAACCCATATTCTGTTGAACATGTCAGGGCCGCTTACGTGGGCGCCGAGCAATCCGCAGGTCGTAGCAACACTCGATGGAGCGTTCACCTACGATGCCCCCATCGACGCCGATGACATCACCAGCGATGTGGCCGAATTGAGCATCAGCACCCTCGCAAATGGGTCCGGATCGTTATGCACCGTGCAAACCAAGTGCTTCGGATTTACCTTTCCGGCGCAGAACGGCCTCTAGCCCTCAAGGCTGATCGGCTCAGAGTTTAGAGAAGAGCCACGAGGGTGTCTCAGGGCGATGCCATACTCGGTTGATGCCCCAGGACGAGCTTCCTCTACCTCCTGACTTCGCGCGCGAGGTCATCGACGTCTCGGTTGCCGACGAGATGTCCGAATCGTTCCTTGCGTATTCGCTATCCGTCATCACGAGCCGGGCAATTCCTGATGTCAGAGACGGCCTGAAACCAGTGCAGCGGCGCATCTTGTACTCGATGCTCAACATGGGCATTCGACCCGATGGGCCACATCGCAAGTGCGCTCGTGTTGTTGGCGACACCATGGGCAACTTTCACCCCCACGGTGACTCGGCCATCTATGACGCCTTGGTGCGGCTCGGCCAGGACTTCTCACGCAACGTCACATTGATTGACCCACAAGGCAACTTTGGCAGCCTCGACGACCCGCCCGCTGCCCCCCGCTACACCGAGTGCCGTTTGACCGGCGCCGCCATGGCAATGCTTGGCGAACTCGACGAAGACACGGTCGACTTCCGCCCGAGCTACGACGGCGAGTCAACCGAGCCCGAGTGTCTTCCCGGGCTGCTGCCCAATCTGCTCGTAAACGGCACCGCAGGTATCGCCGTTGGCATGGCCACCTCCATGGCCCCACACAACCTCACCGAGATCGCCAAGGCGATCGAGTTGGTGCTCACTAAGCGGCGCCCCAAACCAACCACAGCGGACCTTATGGCGCTCGTCCCGGGCCCTGACTTTCCCTCAGGCGGCATCGTCATCGACAAGGACCTTTCCGAGGTGTACGCCACGGGCCGGGGTTCGGTCACCTTGCGGGCTCGAGCCCACATAGAACAGCTAACCCCCAAGCGCCAGGGCATCATCATCACCGAACTCCCCTACTTGGTCGGTCCCGAGAAGGTTGTTGAAAAGGTGAACACGCTTCTGCAGGCCGACAAGCTTGAGGGTGTCGCCAGCATCACAAACTTCAGCGACGCTCAATCGGGCCTTCGCCTTCAGATCGACTGCGAAATCGGTGTAAACCCCCAGGCAGTGCTCGCTCAGCTCTATCGCATGACTCCGCTCGAGGACACGTTCACGATTAACAACGTTGCGCTGGTCAACGATGTGCCGACCACTCTGAACCTCTACGACCTGTGTCAGCACTACATCACCCACCGACTCGACATCATCCAAAAGCGCACCGCATTCAGACTTGAACGCGCCCAGGCCCGCCAGCACGTCGTCGAAGGCCTGCTCATAGCTCTCGACAACATCGATTTGGTCATTTCGATCATTCGCAACTCCGAGACCGTTCCCGAAGCACGCACATCGCTCGTCGAACAGCTAAGCCTGAGCGAGATTCAGGCCACTCATATTCTCGACATGCAGTTCCGGCGTTTGGTCGGTCTTGAGAAGCAGAAACTCATCGACGAACGCGACGAACTCGCTGCGACCATCGACGACTACGAGAAGTTGCTTGCCAGCGACAACCGCCAGCGAAAGTTACTGCTTTCCGAACTCAACGAGCTTGTCGAAGAACACGGTGGTCCTCGCAAAACCGAGATCGTCAACGTTGCCGACATCGAGACCTTCGTACCTGGAGATATCGCTGCACCCGCCGACATCGTGGACGAGGCCTGCATCGTCAGCCTGTCGTCGTCAGGCCAGATCGGGCGCGAGCCGCTCCAAGGCGCCAAGCGCGCGAAACCATCGCGACACGACCTGGTCACTACCAAGATCGAAACAACGACCTCTGCGCTTGTCTGGGCGATTACGACAGAAGGTCGCGCCCTGTCGGCTCTCACCCACGACGTCGGCGACGTTGCGGGTCGTGCTCGCGGACTGGCGGCCAGCCAAGTGTTCGGCATGAACCGCAACGAGACAGCCCTCACGATCGTCTCGGGCCCAGTCGACGGGCACATCGTCTTGATATCGGCCAAAGGCGTCGCAAAGCGGTTGACTGTTGACGAGCTCGAGGGCACGCGTTCAGGCAGCACGATCATGCGGCTTCGTGACGGCGACTCACTCGCAGCAGCCTTCGCTTGCCCAGACGGCATCGACATCATGATGGTCGCAAACAACGCGTACGCCCTTCGAACAAGCGTCACCGGCATCAGTGTTCAAGGACGCGGTGCCGCAGGTGTGGCTGGCATGAAGCTCAAAGATGACACGGCCATCATCGCTGCCGGCCCGGTTGGGCCCGAAGCCTGGGATGGCGCCGTGGTGTCTGTCAGTTCGGGGGCCGAAGCAAAGGCAACACCGTTCGACGAACTCCCTACCAAAGGCCGAGGTGGCGGCGGCGTTCGGCTCACCAAACTGAAGGACAACGAACCATTGCGCGGCGCATTCGTTGGCTCAATCGAAGATCTTTGGGTTCTGATGTCCACCGACGACGATCCAACCAAGCTTGACCCCACTCCCGTCGCCTTCGCACTCGAACCGACCAAACGCGACCTTGTCAGCACAAGCACCGACCGGCAAATCCTCGACGCCGGTCCCGTCCGCTGGTCCTAACCGACCACCTCGAAAGCAGCCATGGCCAGCAAGACCAAGAAATCCACCGCTTACGATGCCGCCGCCATCCAGACCCTTGAGGGCCTCGACGCCGTGCGTAAACGTCCGGGCATGTACATCGGCGGCACCGGCACCGACGGGCTCGTCCACCTCGTTTGGGAACTCATCGACAATGGGGTCGACGAAGCCGCAGCGGGTCATGCCAACAAGGTCGACGTCATCTTCCACCGCGACAGGTCGATCGAGGTCATCGACAACGGCCGAGGAATTCCCATTGGCAAACACGCCAAGCGCAAGGTCTCCGCACTCGAGGTCGTACTGACCGAACTCCACGCTGGCGGCAAGTTCGGTGGTGGCGCCTACGGTGCATCCGGCGGTTTGCACGGCGTTGGTGCTTCGGTCGTCAACGCGTTGAGCTCCAAGCTGGTCGCCGAAGTCGACCGCGAAGGGCACACCTGGCGCCTGTCATTCCAAGATCGCGTCGCTGGCAAGTTCACCGGTTCAAAGTTCAAAGCAGGACACGACCTCGAGAAGGTCAAGAAGATCTCAAAAACCAAAACCGGTACCCGGATTCGCTTCTGGCCTGACTGGGACATTTTCGATCCCCACGCTGCAATCGACTACGACACGGTCAAAGACCGAGTCGCCCGCGCAACCTTCCTAGTTCCCGGTCTAAAGATTCGCCTCGAAGATAAACGAACCGGGTCAAAACGCCAAGACGAATTCCTCTCCCGCGGCGGCCTCAAAGACCTCGTCGACTACGAGAGCACAGGCGACACGATCACCAAGGTGATCATGATCAGCGGCATCGAAACGTTCGAAGAGAAGGTTCCCGTCAACGGCAAAATGACCACGGTCGACCGCGAATGCACCGTCGAAGTCGCGTTGCGATGGACCGCCGGCTACGAGAACTCCGTCTCCTCATTCGTCAACACCGTGCCAACCCCCGACGGCGGCACGCATTTAAGCGGCTTCGAACGAGCCCTCACGCGCGCCATCAACGACAAACTGCTTCCTGGCACCAAGAAGCTCGCCAAACTCGCCAAACAAGATAAGGACCGAGCAGTCAAAGACGACGTGCACGAGGGACTCGTTGCTGCAATCAAGGTGGTCTTCCCGGAACCTCAGTTTCGCGGCCAAACCAAGCGCGAACTCGGCACGCCAGCCATTCAGAGCATTGTCTATGAAGTTGTCAAGAATGGCCTGACCAATTGGTTCGACGGAGAAGGACCCAAGTCACACGTCAATTCGTTACGAGACAAGATGGCGACCGCCATCTTGAATCGGGTTGCGTCGCGTCAAGTCCTGGAGAACAAACGCAGGGCAGCCAGCTTGGGTTCAGCTGGCATGCCGGCCAAGCTCGCAGATTGCCGCAACCATGGCATGGACTCCGAATTGCTTATCGTCGAAGGCGACTCAGCAGCCGGACCAGCCAAGGCCGGACGCGACTCCGCATCGATGGCGATCCTGCCTCTACGAGGCAAGGTCGTCAACGCAGCCAAGGCCACGATGAAACAGGTCCTCGACAACGCCGAAGCACAAGCGCTCTTTACCGCAGTCGGCGCAGGGAGCGGCGACGCCTTCGATCTCGATTCGGCTCGCTACGGACGCATCGTGATCTTGTGCGATGCCGACGTCGACGGCAGCCACATCCGCTGTCTGCTGCTGACGCTCATGCATCGCTACATGCGGCCCATGTTGCAAGCCGGTCGCGTGTTCGCAGCCCAACCTCCGCTATTCACCACAAAGGTCAGCGGCGAAACCTACCGAGCGTTCAGCGAAGAGGAAAAAGAAGCGATCACCAAAGAGCTCACCAAAGGAAATCGTAAAGCCGAGAACATTCGCTGGCAACGCTTCAAAGGCCTCGGCGAGATGAACGTCGATGAACTCCAGGCCGCGGCACTCGATCCTGAGACACGCATTCTGAAACGGCTGACAATGACCGACGGAGCCGAAGCCGACGCTGCCGCCACCATGTTCGACGTCCTCATGGGATCAAACGTTGAGAACCGACGCAACTACCTGGTCCAGAACTCAACCCTGTTCGACCGTGACGCCCTCGACGTTTGACCGCTTCCCTAACGGCACGGTGCCAGGCACCGTGACGTTAGGGAAGCGCCCACCTAGGTTCTTAACTAACGCCGGGGGCGTCGCCGAACTTCCAGGTCATAAGCACCAGCATGACGGCAAGTGATAGATGCAAGATGCCACCAAGCATGCGTTTGCGGTCAGTGCTCACATTGATCACTCGCAGATAGCTCGGCGGATAGACCGCCAAGGTCAGCACCAAAACCAACATCCAGATTGCGCCACCAACAGAGAGCCATGGCTGCTGGAAGTCGTAGAAGTCAGCGCTCATGCCGACAAGAGCGCCACCAGCCATCCCGGCAACCAGCAACGCCGGGAACATGATCTTGGACGCGACGTCTTCGATCACGTTCTGCATGGCAACCCCAGATTCTCGGCGAGCTCGAACGGTCAGGATTGGGGCGATAAACGCTACGCCCACCCCCAGAATCACGCTGAACAGATGGACGACGTAAACAATGTTGTACGGGTCGTCTCCGACAGCTGCGATCATCATGTGACCAACCGTACAGGAGTGATTTGATCTCAAGTGTCACACCTCTGTAGTAGAACTACAGGTATGGAATTCGAAGCCGGACCCAGCGTGCGAGATTTGACTGTCGCCGATGAACACCTTGGCCTCGACGACCAGTACCGCCCTCGCCACTTGTCACCGAGCAGCGCCAGTCTCTACCAGCAATGTCCTCGTAAGTGGCGACATCGCTACGTCGACCGACTACCTGATCCCCCCGGCGAACCAGCGCTCGTCGGCACGTTCGCCCACCTCGTTCTCGAACACCTTCTGCAACTGCCCGAGGGCGACAGGTCCCAAGACGCTGCCAAACAACTCGCTCGCTCACATTGGTCCGAAATAGAGCAAGAACCCGACTACCAAGCGCTCAACCTCAACGACGAACAGTCCAAGAGTTTCCGATGGAAGGCGTGGGAAGCCATTGCCGGATTATGGGCACTCGAGAACCCCGACGAGACCGAAGTTCACGCCACCGAACACGAGGTCCAGGTTGACATTGCAGGCGTTCCGTTTCGCGGCATCATCGACCGAGTCGACGTTGTCGACAAAGCACTCGTCATCAGCGACTACAAGTCTGGCAAAGCGCCATCGGATCGTTTCCGCCACCGCCCACTCAAACAAGTATTGCTCTACGCCGCTGCAGTCGAAGCCAGCCTTGGCCAACGGCCGCTCGGCGCCCGGTTGCTCTATCTCGGACAACGCACGCTGGGCGTTCGGGTAACACCGCAAAACCTTGAGCAGGTCACGACCGAGCTCACCAGCACATGGTCCTCACTTACCAGCGACTGTGAGTCGAACGACTTCGACACCTCGACCGGGCCGCTGTGTGCGTGGTGCCCGTTCCTTAGCGAGTGCCCCGACGGCCAGGTCGAGGTTCGCGCTCGCAACGAGGCCGGCTCGGTGCGAGCCGATGCACCTGGCCTCGCCATTGTCTACGCAGAAGCTGGGTGACCCATCAATGGATGTGTACGAAGCGATCTATACCACCCGCGCGATGCGACGCCTCAAGCCGGATCCCATCCCACCGGAGCTACTACCCAAGCTTTTCGACGCTGCGATTCGGGGTCCAAACTCGGGTAACACCCAGCTCTTTCGTTTCATATGTGTTACCGACGCGGAGCGTAAGCAAGAAATTCAGAAGATCTACCGTGAGTGCCTCACCGAACTCAATGACACTCGGTACTCCGGCGCACAAAAGGTGGTGAACGCGGGCGACCCCACCGATCCTTCGGTGCAGCAGACCATTCGCATCAATAGGTCATCACAATGGCTCGCTGACAACCTCACCATTGCACCCATGCTGATCTTCGTGTTTGGCAAGGACGGTGGCGAGACCACCACGTTCCCGTGTCTGTGGAATTTCTGCCTCGCCGCTCGATCTGAGGGACTCGGAACCACCATCACCACCTTGCTCAAACTGCAAAAGGAGCGAGTGGAGAACCTGCTTGGCATGCCGCAAGACTCCATCTGGGGTATGCATGGCATGGTGCCGATTGGATATCCCACCGGCACGTGGGGTGTTCCAAATCGACGCCCGGCCGAAGAAGCGGTGTTCGCTGAACATTGGGGTGAACCGGTTTTGTGGGCAGCGCCCGAGCCACTCTGGCCTGTCAGCTAGCCGAACCTCTGCGCGCTGCGGTTCACCGCCAGCGAAACTCAACGTGTCTGTGTAGCCACCGGGCAATAATGAACGCGCCGATGGCGCCAAGAACCGAACCTACAGCCGCAAGACGAATCAGCTGATCGTCAGGTGGCGCTGGCACCGGCGTGACCGTTGGTCGATCGAGCCCATCGTCGCCCGCCTCGGGCAGTTCGCGTGCATCCACATGCTTCACGCTAGCCCGCAATTTCGCCGCGTGTGGGGGCTCAAATAGGCGAGATTGTGAGGACCACACGCGAATGCTTCGTTGTAGTACGCACGAATTCAGCCGTCCGATTCTTAATTCATGTCCCGCCGCGTTCCATTTGCGCAACAAAAGCATTACCGTTCTGTGACGAACCAGCTGGTTCGATCCTTTGTATGAGCCCAATTCCGCGCAAAAGAGCCAACACGAACCACGTTTTTCGGCTCGTCGCGACCGGAATCGCCATTGTTGTCGCCGTTCTCGTGTTTAACAGCGCGACAGGGCCAAACGGATCATCCGACCTCGCCTCAGCGTCCTTACTCACCATCGCCGGCTCAAAAAACAACGCGGAACCACCTATTGCGACAACCGCCCCCTTGGTCCCTAGCGCGCCTACGACACCACCGGTTGCATTCCCTACATCAACAGCTGTGCCAACCTCGACCGCTGTGCCAACGCCACTCCCGACAGCTACCAGCCAGCCAACGGCCATACCCACAGCGCCGCCGCAACCAACCAGTCCGCAAGCTCCGGCTCCCGCCAACAGCCAACCTTCGGTCGTTGTCGCCGACGCCAGGGCAGTTGCTGAACCGACTGCGACACCAGTTGATGCGGTGCCACCGACTGCGATAGAGCCAACTCTGGCCCCAACGCTGGTTCCAGCAACGGCTACCGCCACGCCCGTGTCGATCGTGGCAGAACCCACTGCAGTACCTGATGAGCCAACCCCTGCACCAACACCAACACCAACGCCGACCCCTGTTCCCCTCTCGTCGATCGCTGATCTTGAGACCTATGTGCTCGGCGAAATCAACCAGGTTCGTGCACGCGCTGGGCTTGGTGCGCTTGCAATCCACCTCGCAGCTTCTGAGATCGCTCGTGATTGGTCACAGCAGATGGCGGCTGGGGGCTTTTTCAGCCATCGTCCTGGCGACCAACTGAGCGCCATGTTGCCATCGGGCTGGCGTCAGTGGGGTGAGAACATAGCAAGCGCACCCGACATCTTCTGGGCGCAATCATCGCTTGAACAAAGCCCCGGTCACTACGCAAACATGGTCGGCGAATTCACCCACGTCGGCATTGGCGTGTATCGCGTGAACGGCCAAGTCTGGGTAACGCAGAACTTCGTTCAGTACTAGGGCTGCGACCACGCAGCAGCGAGGCCACCGTGCAGGCTGTCGTAACCGCCCTGTGTCAGCACGCCATCGGCCACCGCCCCGGCATCAGTCAACAGATCAATTGCGACCTCAAACGCCCATTCGGCATAGTCGCGGTCAGCGGCGCTCACCGTCGAGGAGACCTCCGGGCATCGATTCACGAAGTCGACCAGCGTCGCGCCGGTAACGGCCGAACCTACACCAGCGCGAAGTAGGCCGATCCCCGCGCCAAGCCAGTCAGCCCATTCCAGCCAGAGCAGCCCGTCGCGTTCGCGTGCAGACAGCACGCCGCCATCGCCGCGAACAACCCCTACCCATGACGCGTAGTCCACAGATGACTCGGCCGGAGGAGCGCCGACCGCTGACTGCAGCGTCGATAGAGCCGCTCGATTGGCATCAGCGAACTCGGCGTCAGACATTCCCCGCTGCACATCGACCTCGTGCCCGGCAACCTCGATGACCGGAAGGGGCTCTGGCAACAGGTCACGCAACCGGGCACGCACGAACATTTGGTTTGCGAGCAAGCCGGGTCCAATCGATCCCTCGTCGAGAGCGACGTGGGGCCATGCGCCTGCGATGGCAATGGCAACTTCCTCGATCGGCATCGCATGCACGCGGACCCGGTCGCCCTCTTCAGCAGCCTCAGCAAGCAACTCCTGCGGCGCACCAGCGAGCTGCAGGTCGTCAATCTGGCCGAGATCGCCGAGTTCTATGAGAATCGAATGACTCGTGTCGATTGCCGGGTCAAACGCCGAATCGTCAGTGTCAAAACCAATGACTAGCGACGTACCAAAGGGTGCCTCGACTTTCCAGGCCTGCGAGGCGACAGATGACCCAATCTGACGTGCGGTGGCGGCATCGTTGACATCGATCCCCCGCGCTACTTCTGCCGCCAAGGCAGCAAGGTCACCGTCAGCAATCGTTGCGAGTGCGGCACACAACAACCCCGCATGGTCACTTCCGGACTCGTTGCAATAACTAACGAATCGCTCGGCGGTGACGTCGCCGTGAAAAATCGGAAACAGCCCGCTAACCCACGCCTCGATCTGAGGGCCACCAAGTTCGGCGACAATCTCCGAGCGTTCCAGCAGCTCAGCAAGAAGCGTCTCGGATTCCTGGGTTGTATCCACATCAAGGGTCTACCGTCAACTGCGTGAGCATGCACCCGCGGTCGACCAATGCCTGAACTTCCTGAGGTTGAGACGATCCGACGCCAGCTCGATCCCGTTCTCGCGGGCCGGCGGATCATTGATGCTTCTAGCCATGTTTCCGGCAAGTTCACACCAGCCATCGAAGCTGTCGGCGCCGAGATAGAACGGGTCACGCGGCGCGGCAAGTACCTGCTGTTCGTGCTCGACGATGAGCGCGAGCTCATCGTTCACCTCGGCATGACCGGAGTCCTGTCCGTCGAGCCCAATCCCGTGCCAAGCACCTACACGCGCGCAGCATGGATCCTCGACGATGGCACCACCCTGATATTCAATGATGTGCGGCGTTTTGGTCGCATTCGAGTCGTACCTGCAGGCGACTACGCGACAGTTGCCACGCTGCATCGGTTAGGGCCCGAGCCCTTCGACGACGACTTCACAGCCAGCCACCTGCACGCCGCCCTATCCAAAAGCTCCCGCCGGCTAAAGACCCAATTGCTCAGTCAACGTCCAGTCGCTGGTCTTGGCAACATCTATGCCGACGAGGCGTTGTGGCTCGCACGGGTTCGCCCTGCGGCACGCACCATTACCAAACCGGCCGCAGCGAGGCTGCGCGACGCCTGCGTTGATGTCTTGCGTAGTGCTATTGCGAACGGCGGCACCACGCTTCGCGACTATCGAAACGCCGAAGGCGGTTCAGGCAACAACCAGTTTCATCTGCGTTGTTACGGCCGCGCTGGTGAGCCCTGCCAGCGTTGCAGCACCGAATTGCGTTCGGCCGTCCTGGATGCACGTACGACGACGTGGTGCCCCACCTGTCAGGCTCGTTAAAACTTGCGTGTGAGGCCGGTAGGTTGCGAGAAATCAATAACGCTGCCATGCTCTGTACAACACATGCGGGCGGAGTAGCTCCATGAGTACACGAACGAGTGCTGGCAATCGCCCGCACTCGTTCGCTTTTTGAGCGCATGAGTCCTGCGGACGTGCCGACCGCAAATCTGCCTCGCACAGCGTTAGATTCGTGAGGTGTTTCGGCGTGCCATCTCAGTCCTCGTGTTCATAGCACTGCTTGCAGTTGCGTGCACCGATGGCGACCCGGATATCAGTGCCGAAGATATCGAACGGGAACGTCCTGAGGCATCGATCCTGCCGCCAGCGAGCCAAGGCGGGCCCGACGGTGAAGAAGAGCCACCCCCAGCCGAAGAAAACACCGACGACGGACGACTGGTCGTGCAGAGCCTGGTGGGCCAGCTGTCGACCATGCTCCCAGACGGATCCGAGGCCGCCGAGCTGACCGATCCCGGCACAACGAATTCACAGCCCTCGTGGGCCCCCGATGGCTCACGAGTTGCCTGGGTTGCGGTCGACGACGCGACCGGCCAAGTCCGAATCGCAGCAGACCGGTTTGACCGCAGCGACTACCGCGATGTCGACGTCGACCAAATGCCGTACTACCTGTACTGGGACCCCTCGGCCTCTCGCATTGCTCACCTAGCGCCGTCAGCAGGCGGTATCGACCTTTCAATCGCGGAGCTGCTCGGCGAAGACGGTCCAACGGACCGCCGTGTCGACAGGGGCCAACCCTACTTTCTTGCGTGGGGCCCCGATGGCGATGAGCTGCTCGTACATGCTTCAGGATTCCGCCTGGACCGCATCGACCTAGGTAGCGCCACAGTCATCGTCGACGAGTTTCCCGCCGACTTTGGTGCAGCAACGTGGCTTGCTGACAACACGCTGCTCTTTGCCGATATCGAAGACGAAGAGCAGTTTCTCGTGAGCACTGGTGGTTCCGGCGAAGGACGTCGGCCGTTGGTGACCTACGACGGCGTTCTGCGGTTCTCATTGAGCAACGAAGGCAACCGGATTGTCATGCAGGCAGTACCGAACGACGATGAAGAAGCCGTGGTCACCGCGTCTGCTGAACCAATCCCGGTCGACGACGACGCTATGGTGGTGTCCTTTCAACCGGAGCCAACGCCTACTCCCGAGTTCGATGACTCACTCGATGCGGTCGACGAAATCGAAGTCGGTGTCCCGTACGTCATGGGCACCTTTGGCGGCGAGCCATTCAGATTGTCAGAAGAGCCTGCGGCTGCGCTGTTCCCAAGTCCCGATGGTCAGGCCACAGCCTGGTTCCAGGAGGCTGTCGGCGAACGAGGGGCAATGACAATCCACGTCGATTTCGGCGGCGAACAACACATCATGCCGCCCTTTGTGCCAAGCGCTGAGACCCGGCAGGAGTACTTCCCCTTCTTTGACCAGTACTCACAGAGTCATGACTTCTGGTCTCCAAGTAGCAACCTTTTCGTCTACGCAGGACGTCCGGCTGGCAGCGAAGAACCTGATGGCATTTGGGTATACGACCGAAGCACACGCACCCAGACCCGTGTCGCCGACGGCGTTGTAGCGTCCTTCACTCGCACCCCTCAGGCAGGCGGCGCGGCCTCGGCTCTCTAGTTCGGCTCTCTAGCTCGACGTTGCGGTTGGCAAGCCGTGGAGATGAGCGGTGTCGTTGTAGCGCGCCAAGCGCCATTGGCGAGGCGGCCCGTGCGACGTCGTCACGAACTCTGAGAGCGATGTGTTGCTCGTCCACAGCTGAAACGGTGCTTCGCTGTGAACTCCGAGCAAGCGTCGAAACATCACATCTATTACACCGCCGTGGCAAACCACCACAACGGTTTTGCTGGTGCGCGATGCAAGGAAGTCATCAAACGCCCGGCCCACACGTAAGAAGAAGGCGGCTCGACTTTCTCCACCCGGGGCTAGCTCACGGTAGGGCTCGGCCATCTGATCGATGTGGCCGTAGACGTTGACGTACTCGTCAAAGAGCATTCCGTCGGCTTCGCCTGGTCGGAATTCTTCGAACTCGCCGTTGATCTGCAGGTCGAGTTGAAGCGCCTCATTCAGTATCTCGGCCGTTTCCTTGGCGCGAGGCATAGTGCTTGCCCACAGCTCGTCGACCGTCGGCAACTCGCCGGCCGCCGCACGATCACGCAGGCGCTGTGCTTGCTGGCGACCCAGATCCGAGAGGCCGGTGCACGTGAGCGGTCCGCCAATCTGGCGCTTTACGGTCACGTTTGACTCACCGTGGCGGATCAGAAGCAGCGTGGTGGGCGCAGCATTAGTGGACTGGTCTGAGCTCAAGCGCTGTCAGTCCCGGTACATGTCCGCGGCGCAGACGCCATCGTTCGTGACTGTTGTGAGCTCGACGCCGTCTTCGGTAACGATCATGGTGTGCTCGAACTGCGCAGTTCGGCGACCGTCGGAGGTCACAGCGGTCCAGTCGTCGTCCCAGATCACGCAGTCGATGGCACCAAGCGTAAGCATCGGCTCAATCGTAAAACTCATGCCGACTTCCATCTTGCGGGTGAGTCTGGGCTGGTAGTAGTGCGGAATCTGCAGGTTCGAGTGGAAATCGGTGCCGACACCGTGGCCGATGAAGTCGCGCACGACATTGAGTTGATGAATGTTGGCGTGGGTGTCGATCGCCTTGCCTATCGCGTTGAACGGCGCACCAGGTTTCACCGTGTCAATGGCGTTGTACATCGACTGGCGGGTCTCACGTACCAACATGGCCGACACGTCGTCGACGTCGCCGACCAGGAATGTGCAACTCGTATCACCATGCACGCCATCGAGGAAGATCGTGACGTCGATGTTGATGATGTCGCCGTCGCGTAGTTGGCGGCTGTCCGGTATTCCGTGGCAGATAACTTCGTTGATTGAGGTGCACACAGACTTGGGAAAACCTCGGTAGTTCAGGGGGCTGGGATAGCCATTGCGGGCAATGATCTCGTCGTGCACTCGCACGTCGATGGCATCGGTGGTGACGCCCGGGGCAACCATTGAGCCAGCAATTATGAGTACTTCAGCGGCAGCGACTCCTGCACGATGCATGGCATCGATCTCTGCGTTTGTGCGCACAACGTTCGACAGTGAGGGTCCCGGGTCTCCGGTCAGAGCGTACGGAGGACGTCCGATCGTTGCCGGCACGGTTCGGCGCGGCGCAACCAGTCCTTGTTGTACTGGCGGGTCTGATGGCGGCGCCAGCAGTGTTGTGCCGCCGCCCTTACGCTTCCGTTTTGCCATGCGAGCAGTCTAGAGCGATTCACCCGCTGCTGAGCCAGCGTCGACGAGGAAGTCGCCGCCAGTGCATGTGGCGCTGTCATCGCTGAGCAAGAAGGTAACCATGGCGGCGACGTCACCCATCGTGACGGGTCGCGCCTGGCCACCATCGGCGAGTACTGACCCCGATCCGTCCCTGTCTGCACCTGTGACGGCTCCGTGCATCAATCCAGTCGATGGGCACACCGTGTTGACGCGTATGCCCTGCGGTCCAAGTTCGAGTGCAGCCGACCTCGTGAGCCCGCGTAGGCCCCAGTTCGTCGCGGCGAAGACCGCTGCCTCGCGTGCGCCGCGCATTGCTTCAGTCGACGCAATGTTCACAATCGAACCACCACCCGATGACCCAAGCAAGGGTGCCATCGTGCGAATGCCCAGCGCTGGGCCGAGCATGTTCACCTCGATCATTTTGCGCACGTCGTCAGGGTCCATACTGGTCAGGGCCCCTGTGCGGACCGACGTGGCGTTGTTCACCAATCCGTGCAGGATGCCATGGCTAGCGGAGATAGATTCGGCCGCGGCTTCCCAGCTCGTGGGGTCGGTCACATCGATGTCTAGGACCTCGATGTAATTCCCGAATCGCTCACTGAGTGCCTCGCTCGGGGCCCTTGCGTCCTTCGCGTTATGTTCGCTTGCAATGACAGATGCTCCCTCACCAACCAGGCGTCCAATAGTTGCTGTTCCAAGCGCAGTCGCAGCGCCGGTGACAAGCACAGTGATATCCGTGAGGCGGGCCATGGTTGAGAGACTAGGTACCAAGTAAGTTCTGGGTATGACTTTTCGAGGACTTCTACTCACAAAAGACGATGACGGCGTGCATGCCAACATCACCGATCTGGACGAAGCACAGCTGCCTGAGCACGATGTACTCATCGACGTAACGCACTCGACAGTCAACTACAAGGACGGCATGGCCGTCATGGGTCGCCCTGGCATCGTGCGCGAGTATCCAATGGTTCCTGGCGTCGATGTCGTGGGCACGGTGGTGTCAAGCGACGGGGGCGATTGGGAGGCGGGCACGCCAGTAACGATCAACGGCTTCGATGTCGGTGAAGCCCACTGGGGAGGCTTCGCTGAGCGCGCACGGATGAAGTCTGAATGGCTGACGCCGCTACCCGACGGCATCACGGCCGCCCAAGCTGCAGCAATTGGAACTGCTGGCTACACCGCCATGCTCTGTGTCATTGCCCTTGAGCAGCAAGGTCTGACCCCCGGACACGGGCCGGTCATCGTAACGGGAGCTGCGGGAGGTGTCGGCAGCGTCGCCGTAGCGGTGCTTGCCAAGCTGGGGTTCGAGGTCGTTGCTTCGACCGGCCGGGCGGAAACCGAAGGCGATTACTTGCGACGGCTCGGAGCAAACACCGTTATTGACCGGGCCGAACTCAGCGAGCCTGGCAAGCCGTTTCAGAAACCGCAGTACGCCGGGGCGGTCGACGCCGTCGGAAGTGCCACATTGGCAAACGTGCTCGCACGCATGCAAGACAACGGCATTGCCACCGCCTGTGGCTTGGCACAAGGCCCTGATCTGCCCGCAACCGTGCTGCCGTTCATTCTGCGAGGCGTGACGTTGGTCGGCATCAACTGTGTGCACCGCTCGCAGGCAGATCGCACCGAAGCCTGGAATCGTCTTGCCGCCGACCTCGACGCCGAGCTACTTGGCGAGATCACCTCAACGGTTTCGCTCGACGGCGTTCCTCAGGTCGCCGAGGACATTTTGGCTGGCAAGGTACGGGGCCGCGTGGTCGTCGAGCTCTAGCCGTCGGGGTCAACGATGATCTTCTGCCGAAAAATCTTACCTGTGTGAACTACTTCACAGACGGAGCAGCATCGATGAGGCAAACTGTGGTCATAGCGGCGAATCCCCCCACGCAGTGGGCTGCTGTGAGGGATTGCTAGACGGAATAGTTCGGGTGGAGCGCACCAGCGCCCCATCCGGACCTCCGTTTTTGCCCGTTAGTTGATCGCCCAGAGCTCGCCCCGGCGGTGACCAACAAAGATCTGACCCTGCCAGACCGCAGGTGTCGACTCGATACACCACGGCAGACCGATGGTCCAGAGCTTCTCTGGTGCACGGTTGGTGTCGGCGACATCCCAGGCGTGAAGCACTCCCGAACAGTCACCCTGAATCAGGATGTCATCAACGACGACTGGCGAGGACCATACGGGCCCCGGCAGTTTGGTCCGCCATCGGGTCTCCCCCGTCGCTCGGTCGATTGCAAAGAGATGCCCCTCATTGGTCGGCACATACAAGACGTCCTTGTGAAGGGCAGGGGTGGCCCATACGCCATCGGGAACGCGAACGTGCAAGTCGCGGCTCCAGACCACGGGGTCATCGGGCCGGCGAGGGTCAAGCTTGATCAGTTGGCCAAGCTCAACAGCTCGGGTGTACGCGCGTTCGAGCTCGACACCCACGTAGGCGTAACCCTCGTCGTCGATAACAACCGACGCGTCGACGTCATCACCAGTCCAGAACCGAAATATTCGCGTCGGCTCCACGCCGTCTCGCAACCCGCCGATATCCCAGGCCTGAATGAGGCCGCCGCTGTTACCAAACCATAACGTGTCACCAACGATGGTGATCGCAGTTTCGATCGAGACATTTGAATCGCCAAGAACGCTCAGCAGCTCGTCGTCCCAACCAGGTGCATGGAACACCAATTCGGGATCCACCGCAACCGCGCCAGCGTCGTTGTAGCTGCGGTTCAACTTGACGATATGCAGATTCGAATTCTCGCCGCCCACAAACAGGTAGTCATCGACGACGACGCCTGGGCCGTCCCAGTCGTCGTTCCACAGCGTTGGTTCAACATCGGTAGCGCTCAGCCTCCACAGCTCTCTTGGAGATTCGCCATCGAACGCAACGACGCGAAAGAAGCCATCACGAGAGCCGAAGTAGACCAGCGGGAACTCGTCGGGGTCGATGGTAACCGACCCCTTGATCAGGTCGCCGACAGTAAAGTCGGCCATGATTCGCTGTCCATTGGCAGCATCGAGGAAATGCACCGCTGGCGCATAGGACCCAAAGACCACCCATCGGCGGTCGTTGTAGTCAAAGACTGCGGGCTGGCCTGTCCAGCCGGTGCCGCACCACTCGGTCGTCTCGGCACCAACGGTGCTGAACGAACACAGCTCTTTTCCTGAGCCGAACCGCCACTGCGCCGAGGGCTGCATCGGCACCGGGCCCTCGCCGTAGAAGGTTCGCGTCGGGTTGCCGCGAAAGGTCAGCAGGCCCTGCGTCGTCCCGTAGTTCTGGCCCACAGTCGCTGGATCAACCCAACCGGAGAAGGTGGGCGTCGGCGTTGGGGCTGGCGTGGGAACTGCGGTCGGTACGAGTACAGGCGCAGTTGTAGGCAGTGCTGGCGCCTCGACTGCCACCGCCGGTGGCGGCTCAGTCGTTGATTCAGACGGCGAACACGATGTTGCGAGGAACACCGCGATGGCACCGATCGCAACAGCCCGCTCCCGCCTTCGTCCCCGCATTGTCGGCCCTACTGCGGCGGTGCGAGCGCTGCGTTGTCAAGGTCCCATTCCGCGTAGCCGGTAACCGGGTCTCGGAAGTCACTGGCGAAGAAGCTGGTGGGAACAGCACCGTGCGGCACTGCAAAGATCAGCCAACCCTGGACACAATCGCCGCTCGGGTCCACCGGGATCAACTCACCCGAAAAGCCACCGTCAGCGTCACTAGGGGCGATTAGGTTCCACTCGTCGGTGCCCAATCCGAACGTTGGCAGCCGCTCGCTCGCTGGGCAAAAGGACAGCGAAACCCCGACCGGTCGAGTGCCTTCGAGCTCGCTGGCCTGGCCAAGGAGTTCTGCCCATCCATCGACGGTTACCGTGGTGTCGGCGAGTTGCCCGTCATTGAACGTGACCGTCTCGCCTGGACTGAACTGTCCCTCACCGCTCTCGATCTCGATCTCGGCAACGGGCCATTGGTATAGGTGCTGTTCGACGTCAGCTCCGCTCGACGAGCGGTTGCTGAGCACATAGCGCGCCGTAGCTGGGTCGTCGTCGCTGTCCCAGGCCAGAGGCAGCCAACCCCGTGCGCACTCTCCAATAGGTGGAAAGCTAAAGCCCGGTGAAACGACTGGGTGTCGAGTGACGATCAGCTGACTGGGTTGGCTTTGATTAGTTGAGGTAAACAACGGGTCCGCTGGGTCGCCACTCAGAAGGAACTCCACCGTGCCGAAGCCCTCAGCGTTGATGCCAGCTGTGCATAGGCCAATATCAAGCGCGACTAACCTCGACGTTGGCGCAAAAGAGTCAAGATCGACGACAAATGGATACGCGCTTCGTGTTGTGGCGGGAAGATCCGAATAAGAATCGGGCCACATAGCGAAGCCATACACCGAGATCAGGTTGCCCTGGGCATCCTCGATCTGCTGTCCTGCATCGAGTTCGACGACCTCCGTGATGTCCTCATCAGCCAGGGTCCGTTCCGGCACCTCAGTGGGAACGCTTTGGGTGGCCTCGTCAACCGAAGCACCGCTGTCATTGCCACTGTCTGTGGTCGCGGCCGGGACAGGTCCTGGTGTCACTGGTTGAACTGGGTCTCCTGCCGAACACGCTGTGACAGCGAAAAGCAACGAAACGACAAGAAAGAGCCTTCGGGATAGTGTTTGCGATCCACGAAAACGCTGTGAGCCGCTGCAAGCTCGAAAGGTAAACACGTCGATTGACCCTACTGCTCGCGGTGTGCCAACGTGCGGCCCCATTTTTGAGGCCTGTTGTCAAATCTGGGCCGGAATGCCCTTATGAAGTCTGCGATCAATTCTCTAGGATGACTCCCGTGGCTATCGACTACAGCGAACATCTCGACGCAGACTCGTTGCGTCTTCTTGCGGAGACGACGGGGTATATGTCAAGCGCGCAGGCAGCGCAGCCATTCCAGAGTCAGCCACACGACATACGGGTTGCGCTGGCATCACCTCGAGCTGCATCGCTCCTAGATCTCACCGAACCGCAGAATCCGCTACAACACCGGCTCCTGCAGCTGGCCGTTGGGGTTCACCAGACCGCTGAAGACATCTGTCAGGCCGGCTGGATCGCGACTGATCAATCCGTGATCGACCTGAACCTGGTTAGTTTCAGCGGCCAATCTCGGCATCAGCAGTTCCTTGTCGGTTTGCTTGCTTCCTACCTAGAGTCACCGGCTCCCGCCGGTTTCGACGATGTAGCCAATGCAACACGGCCGTGCTCGCTGCCTCGGTTGCACGAGCTCATCGACCTGTGCGCTACGGCAAACGTCACTGAGCGAGCTGGTGTGCTGCGACTACTTGGTGACGAAGCGCTCTTTACCTCAGGTCTCTTCCCTGCTGTGGCTCACGACCAACGTGTCGACCCAACCCTCGTTAGCTCGCTTGATTCGGTGCTACCTCGTGCCGTTACGTCACTCATGGACGACCTCAAACCGCAGCTGAAGACGCTACTCGATGTCTATCTCATGTTCGGACCGATCTGGTACCGCATGGCTTCTCAGGATTTGTTGTTCAGTGCTGGTCGCGAGCCGCTCAGCGACATTGCAACTGACTTTGCTATCGCGCGGCGGTTCATGGTTCAGGTGTCACAAGGCCCGCTCGAACAACTCAAGTACGAGCTGTACCCACAGATCAGCTGATTCTGAGCCACGAGCGACAAGACTGTCGCAGTGGATAACGAGCACGGCAACACCGAGAATGAAATCGTTCTCAAGGGCGGGCGCGCAAACACCGGCAATGTGGTGCGCATCGGCGACCAGGTTGCCCGGCCCACCTACCCACAGACTGCAACGGTCAACGACTTTTTGGAGCATCTGCACCGTTGTGGGATCAACCATGTCCCGGAGCCGCTCGGCTTTGATGCCGAGGGCCGCACTCGTGTCAGCTTCATTCACGGGACCGCACCGACGCCGCCGTATCCGCCGTGGGCACTCTCTGACGAACTGCTCGTCGACGTTGCCGAACATCAGCAAGCGCTGCACCAGGCAGCTCGGTCGTATCGATCGCCAGATAACGCGGTGTGGGCGGTTTCTGCAGGTGACTACTTTCCACGCGAAGCAGTCGCCAGCAACGAGCTCGTTGTATGCCACAACGACCTCGGCATGACGAATGTAATTGTGTCGCCCGACGATCATCGAGTGAGCGGGCTGATCGATTTCGACTATTGCCGTCCAGTGGACCGGCTGTTTGATATCGCAGTGGCCGCGCGGCATTGGGTCCCCTTTGGCGACCTTGATCTGGCGACGGCTCCCGACATCGACCGCGTACATCGATTCCGGCTCTTTTGCGATGTGCACGAGCTGTCAGCCGCAGAGCGACGTCGCACCATCGATCTCGCTCGCTCATTCCTCGACAAGGCGCGCTCAAATATCGCGGCACTCGCTGCGGCAGGCCAGGGGTCGTTTCAACAGCTGCTCGATAGCGGATACGAAGCGACCAACTTGGCCACGGTCGCATGGTTGCGCGAGCACCGAGAAGCGCTCGCTCGGCTGCGCTAGATGCCAAGCTGGGCATGTGGAGCCCTACAAACAGCAGTTCATTGAGTTCATGGTCCGGTCCGAGGTATTGACGTTTGGCGATTTCGTGACCAAGAGCGGCCGCTCAACGCCGTACTTCGTGAATACCGGTAAGTACCGCACAGGTCAGCAGATGCAGCAACTGGGTGAGTTCTATGCCGACTCAATCGAGAACTTCATGCGGGAGTCGGGCCAGGGGATCGACGTTCTGTTTGGTCCTGCGTACAAAGGTATTCCGCTCGTCGTTAGCGCAAGCACGGCTCTCGCGCGCCGGGGCAGGGATCTCGCGTACGCCTTCAACCGCAAAGAGGCCAAGGACCATGGCGAGGGTGGCGTTCTGGTTGGCCACGTTCCAGCTGATGGCGATCGAGTGCTCTTTGTCGAGGATGTCACGACGGCCGGTACGTCCATCCGTGAGACGGCGCCCGTGCTCTACTCCGCTGCCGACGTTGAGCTCGTGGGCCTGGTGATCTCTGTCGATCGTGCTGAACGCGGCACGGGGGACGTGAGCGGGCTAACACAGGTCGGCACTGATTTCGACATGGCGACCTTTTCGATTGTGACAGTGCATGAGGTCATCGAACACCTGGCCGGCCGCCAGATTGATGGCCGCGTTGTTCTAACCGACAAGCTGGTCGCAGCTATGCACGCCTACCTGGGCGAGTGGGGCGCTTAGCTACCACGGTTGGTCTCACACTGGCTCATCGTTCTTGGCGATGCCTTGTTCGATCATCGCGTCGATATCGGCCGGGGAGTGTCCGAGTGAAGCCAGAATCTCAGCCGTGTGCTCACCGTGTGCTGGGCCATCGAACGCCGGCGAGAGACGGTCTCCGCCAAACCGAGCTGGCGGTTTCACGCGGTGCATGGAACCGACACGGGCGTGGGTTGCTACATCGGTGCTGTCGTTGGCTTCATACTGAGGGTGGGCCAGGACCTCTTGATAGTCGAGCGGTCTGGCCGCAGGCACATCATTCTCGTGGAGCTTTTCGAGTAACTCCATCGTGCCAAACTGAGCGATCCCTTTGGAGATCTCCTCGCGGAAGGCGTCGACATTCTCCATGATTCTCTCGATGCTGTTGAAGCGCTCGTCGGCAAAGAGTTCGAGCCGGTCAACGGCGGTCAAGAGGCCAACTTGTTGTCCCGCTGTGGCGGCAGAGATCGTGACGCCACCATCGGTAGTTTCGGCGAGCTCATAGAGCAGTTCGCTGAGCGGCACCTGTTGAACAACGTCGTCATCCAACAGCGTCTCGTGCATGAACCCGTCAGGAAACAAGAAGTACAGACCGGCATCCATCATGGAGAGGTCAATGTGTTGACCTTGGCCGGTTCGTTCCCGCGAGAACAACGCCGTCGTGACTGCCTGGCAAATTGTGTACGCCGTGACCTTGTCACACATCAATGTCTGCATGAACTCGGGGTGGTCTTTGCCTTGACCTTGCACTGCAGCGAATCCGGCGCTCGCTTGAATAATCGGGTCATACGCTGGCGCGTCTCGGAGTGGGCCTTCGGTTCCGAACCCAGAGACCGCACCTACGATCAGGCGCGGGTTCAGTGAACGTAGATGGTCACTACCCAGTCCAAGGCCGTCCATCACACCTGGCCGGTAGTTGGTCAGCACGACGTCGCTCTCGGTCGCTAGCTGCTCAATTACAGCGCGGCCAACGTCGCTCTTGATGTCGATTCGAAGTGATCGCTTGCCACGATTGCAGCTCGCGAACAGGGCAGAGATACCACCCTTGCTTGAGCCCAGGTAGCGCATTGGGTCACCCAGCTCTATCGGCTCAACCTTGATGACCTCCGCGCCCTGATCAGCCAACATCATGGCTGCAAAGGACGCAGTAACCATCGTCGAAAACTCGAGAACCTTGATTCCTTCGAGTGGCTTCATCTTTTCTCCTCGTGCGTCACGTCGTCTTTATGTTGGCACGAACACAGCTCCCAATACCTGAGGCGTGCGATCCTTAGACGGCTTCGATGTCCCATAGGGCAGCTTCGGCGACGCCGAAGAACCGGACCTTGTCTCCAGATGCTGTCGTTAGCGTCTCGGCAATCTCCGATGTCGTAGCATCGGTACGTGTGAGCCGAATCCAGTCGGCGCTTGGTTCGTGGCCGTACCTTGCGCTGCCGTTGGTGGACACGAACGCTTCAAATTTATCCAGGGCGTCCGCAACGTGAAACACCTCGGCGGTTACCTGCAATCCATACGGCGCGTTGAAGATGCCAGCCTTGGCGACACGAGTCTCTTTTTGACTCAGGGGGTGTGGCGCAGAGTCCGTTCCGAGAAAGAACTTGGGACTACCCGAGACCGCCGCCGCAACAAGTGCCTCACGATTCGCAGCTGAGTTGATGACCGGCTTGCAATACAGCTCTGGCTTGAGACCATTGGCCAGAATGTCTGAACGATCACATGACAGGTGGTGCGGTGTGATCGACCCGTAGGCCTGATCGAACTCTCGCACAAGATTGATCCCAGCGGCAGTCGATATGTGCTCGACGGTCACGCTGAGTTCTGGCATCTGCGCGAGTAGCGGCCCAACCTGCTGCTCAAGGAAGGCTGCTTCACGGTCGAAGATGTCGATGGCTGGGTCTGTGGATTCCGCGTGAACCAGCAATGGGATGCCCCTTTCTGCCATGGCGGCAAGAATTGGTTCATAGTCGAGGAGGTTCGCACCGCCAGCCTCAGAGTTTGTCGTCGCTCCGGCTGGATAGAACTTGACGGACCCCACGACGCCGTCGTCCCATCCGCTCGCTAGGTCATCAACGTCGATGGTTGGGGTCAGGTACAACGACATCGTTGGCACGAACGTGTCGGTGCCAACCGATGCAGCATCAAGAATGCGTGCTCGGTACGCCTGGGCTTGCGCGGTGGAGGTGATTGGTGGCGTCAGGTTAGGCATCACCAACGCATACCGGAACCAACGAGCCGTGTGATCAACGACGGCCTCGAGCATCTCATCGTCGCGCAGGTGTACGTGCCAGTCGTCTGGCCTTGGGATCTCGATCGTTACTTCAGTGTCACTCACCGACCCGATCGTACGAGGTGTTAGGCCAGGGCCGTAATGTTGTGCCACAGTGCTTCGACGTGGCTGCGATCGGTGGTGACCGAGCCGATAGCGACGCGGATGGTGTACCGGTCGTTGAGCGTTGTGTGCGTGAGGTAGTGCGTACCCTCGGTATTGATCGTGTCCACGATGTTTCGGCTGGCGTCGTCGCCGTCACGATGAGCAAAGCACACCAAGCTCAGCGGCGCTGGAGCGAGACGCTCGAACGATGGATGGTCATCGACCCACGTTGCGAGCTCCTGACCAAGCATCACATGACTGCGCACGAAGGCTCGGAGTCCTTCGGCGCCGTACCAGCGGATCACGAGCCATAGCTTGAGCGCTCGGAACCGGCGGCCAAGTGGAATCTGCCAGTCCCGGTAGTCGATGACGCCGCCAGACTCGGTCGCAGCGTTCTTGAGATACTCAGGCACGATGGCGAGCGCACTAGTGAGCGCGAGTTGGTCGGCAACCCAAAATGCTGCAGCGTCGAAGTTCGTGAGCAACCACTTGTGTGGATTGAACGAGTAGCTGTCGACCTCGTCGAGTCCTGCATTTACAAATCGGAGCTCGGGAGCGACCGCTGCGCTACCAGCAAAGGCAGCGTCGACGTGTGACCAGGCACCATGTTGTTGGGCTATCACCGCAATGTCGGCGATGGGGTCGAGCGCGGTCGACGATGTGGTTCCAACCGTTGCAACGACAAAGAATGGCACGTAGCCAGCAGCGACATCTTCAGCCATTGCATCAGCTAGTAGATCCGAGCGCATTGCAAAGTCCGCATCCACCTCGATGCTTCGAAGCTGTTCGTCGGCAAACCCAGCGACTCGCATGCCTTTGAGCACCGACGAGTGCGCTTGTGTCGATGTGTACGCACGCAGTTCCGGAGCTGGTCTGTGCCCCACTGCTCGGTGTCGAGCTGCGACCATCGCTGTCAGTACCGCAGACGATGCACTGTCGAGCATCACGCCGCCGCCATCGCCGCCCGAGTGAAATCGTTTTGGCAGACCACAGAGGTCGACAAGCCAGTCCATCATGACCGTTTCAAGTTCAGTCGCTGCCGGGCTCGTGGCCCACAACATCCCCTGCACACCAAAGCCAGCGCTTAGCATCTCACCGAGTACCGACGGGCCAGATGCGTTTGCCGGAAAGTACGCAAAGAAGTTTGGCGACTGCCAGTGCGTCAGTCCTGGCACGATAATCTCGTTCAGGTCGTCCACGAGTGTCGAGAGATCCTGACCGTGTTCGGGCGGCACCGAGGGCAGCTTGTTCGCTATCTCCCCTGGCGCAACCGACGACATCACAGGGTGATCCCCCACGTTGTCTCGGTAGTCCGCGATGAAGTCGATCAGCTCGTGGCCGAGCTTGCGAAACTCGCTGCTCGACATGTGATAGTCACTGGCTGGCGGAATGCCTGACTCACTGGCTTCAGTCATCGTTCGTATCACGCATGTCGGGGAGTTGGTAGCCCTCGGCCTTAAGGCTGGCGCGTACAACTTTCTTGTCCATCTTGCCGGTGCCTGTTAGCGGAATCGAATCCGTGAAGATGACGTCGTCGGGAAGCTGCCACTTTGCGTAGTTGCTTTCGCAGTGTGTGACGATCTCCTCGCCGGTGACCTCGGCGCCGTCGTCGAGCACGACCATAGCGACCGGACGCTCATCCCACTTCGGGTGCGGCACGGCCACCACGCATGCTTGGGCGACACCGCTGAGACCGACGATGTGGTTCTCAAGATCGACCGAGCTGATCCATTCGCCACCGCTCTTGATGAGGTCCTTGGAACGGTCGGCGATCGTCAGGTAGGCCTCGGTGTCGATCATGCCGACGTCACCGGTGACCAACCACCCGTCGTGGAACTTCTCGGGTTGCGGGTTGTTGTAGTACTCCCGGGCGATCCAGGGTCCGCGGATCAAGATCTCGCCGACCGTTTCGCCATCCCAGGGAAGGTCATTGAATTCTTCGTCGACAATGCGCATCTCGAGCCCAGGCATCAGTTGGCCTGCCTTGGCCATGTTCTCGAAATGAACTGAGGGATCCATCTCAAGCTGACTGCGCTTCATGACCCGGCGCGACAAGGTGCCAAGCGGCGATGTCTCCGTCATGCCCCAGCCTTGAATCATCTCAACCCCGAGCTCATCCCAGTACCACTGGATGAGCGATGGCGGAGGCGCAGATCCACCGCACGTCAGGCGCTCGAGCTTGCTCAGATCGTACACACCGGGTTGCGCCTCGGTAATGGACCTCACGCCTTGCCAGATCGTCGGAACACCAGCAGAGATCGTTACGCCTTCGTCAGACATCAGCTTGATGAGCCGATCAGGACTCATGAAGCGATGCGGCATTACCTGCTTCATTCCGAGCATGGTGGCGGCCCAGGGAAGACCCCACCCTTGGGCGTGGAACATCGGGACGATACCGCACATCGTGTCGGTGCCGGAAAGGCCCATCGAGTCGGTCAGAGACTGCGTGAGGGTGTGCAAGTACTGCGCCCGGTGCTCGTATTCAACGCCTTTTGGATCGCCGGTTGTGCCGCTGGTATAGCAAAGCCCCAACGCGCTGGTCTCAGGCATGTCACGCCATTCGTATTCGTCTGGCTGATCAGCTATGAAGTCTTCGTAGTCGATCGCATTCGGCAACGATGTGGTCCACCCTTCGAAACCCGGCTCAGTCGCTACGACAACCTTGCGAACCTTAGGAATGACACCGGCGACAGCGTCTAAGGCTGGAAGTAGATCTGCGTCGACGATGATGATCTCGGCTGCAGCATGGTTGATGATGTACTCAAGGTCGGTAGGGCCGAGCCGGATATTGATTGTGTGCAGCACACACCCCATGCCTGCCGAAGCCCAATATGTCTCAAGATGACGGCTGCCGTTCCACATGAATGTGCCGACTCGGTCACCAATCCCAACACCCTCAGCGGCCAGAGCGTGGGCAAGTTGGTGCGAGCGACTGCGGGTTTCTCGGTACGTCTGGCGCCGCACCCCATCTTCGGTTGCGGTGACCACCTCTTCGTCTGGAGCGACGACTGCGCTGCGCTCGACCAGCTTGTGCATGAGCAGCTGCGACTGCTGCATTCCCATTGGAGTTCCCCTTGTCCGTGACCTGCAGCAACGATACTGGCTCCTGGTACAGGCGGAAGTGCCAGCGCCGTTAGTGTGGGGATGTGGAAATCGCAGACTCAGCCATTGAACTCATCGGCAATACCCCCATGGTTCGGTTGAACGCCGTGACCGAGGGCGCTCAGTGTCCGATTATTGCCAAGCTTGAGTTCACCAACCCAGGCGGAAGTGCCAAAGACCGGCCAGCGTTGTGGATGATTAACGATGCCGAGGCCAAGGGGCTTCTCAAGCCCGGTGGCACAATCGTCGAACCAACATCGGGAAATACGGGCGTCGGCCTTGCCATCGTTGCGAGCCAACGGGGATACAAATGTGTGTTCGTGATGACCGACAAGGTTGCGCCTGAGAAGGTCGACCTCTTGCGGGCCTATGGCGCCGAAGTGGTTGTGTGTCCGGTGGCCGTGCCACCCGAGGATCCTCAGTCCTACTACTCGGTCGCCGAACGGCTCGTGAGCGAAATCCCCGATGCCTACCGCCCGAACCAGTACGCCAATCAGTCCAACCCCGAATCGCACTACGCAACGACCGGCCCTGAGATTTGGCGCCAGACCGAAGGCAAGATCACACACTTCGTTGCTGGCGCAGGCACTGGCGGCACCCTTGGCGGTGTTGCCCGGTACCTCAAAGAACAGAACCCGAACATACAAATCATCGCTGCAGATCCCGAAGGGTCGGTCTATTCGGGCGGTTCAGGTCGGCCCTACTTGGTCGAAGGTGTCGGTGAAGACTTCTGGCCTGAAACCTATGACCAGACCGTTGTGGACCGAGTGATCGCTATCAGTGACGCCGATTCGTTCGCAATGGCTCGCCGAGTCTCTGAGCAAGAAGGTCTGCTGATCGGCGGCTCGTGCGGCACCGCCGTAGCCGCGGCCCGGGTCGTGGCGGCTGACGCGAACCCTGACGACCTCATCGTCGTTCTCATTCCCGACTCCGGGCGCGGCTACCTGTCCAAGGTCTTCAACGACGAGTGGATGGCTGGCTACGGGTTCCTCGAAGACGAAGGCCCCACGGTGCGTGACGCTCTCGCTGCAGCCGTGGATGGTGTGCCACCCCTGCTGTACGTACAGCCTGAGGACTCGGCGCGTACCGCATTTGCGCTCATGCAAACCCACGGTGTGTCGCAACTGCCGGTCGCCAAGGGCGCAATGCCCCTATCTGCTGCTGAGGTGCAAGGTTCGGTGACTGAGTTGCGGCTCATGCAGCTTGCGTACGGCGACCAGTCAACGCTCGATATGGCCGTCGAAAAAGTCATGGGTCCGAAACTGCCAACACTCGGTGCCGGTCAGTCAGTATCGCTCGCAGTCGAAATGCTCGATGGCGGCGGTGCAAGTCTTGTTCTCGACGGCGGTCGCCCGATCGCCGTCATTACTCAGTCCGACATTCTTCAATTTCTTGCGCAGGGTTCATGACAGGTTTCAACACAACAGCCATCCACGCTGGCCAAGAGCCCGACGAGGCCACGGGTGCAGTCACCGTGCCGTTGCATCTCGCGACCACATACGCCCAGCAAGGTGTCAACCAGCACAAAGGTTTTGAGTACAGCCGTACCGGCAACCCCACCCGAGTCGCCCTCGAAACATCAATCGCCGCTCTTGAAGGCGCCGCGAACGGGTTTGCCTTCGGCAGTGGCATGGCCGCCGAAGATGCCATCATGCGCATGCTCAAGCCTGGCGACAACGTGCTGCTTGGCAACGACGCGTACGGCGGCACCTTCCGACTGCTCGACAAGGTGTACGGCAAGATCGGCGTGACCTGGACAGCTATTGATCTCACCAAGCCCGATCTCGTGGCGAGCATGTGGGCCGACAACACCAAGATGGTCTGGCTTGAAACACCAACCAACCCCAACCTCACCTGTTTCGATATTGAAGCGATTACCGCCGCAGCACACGCACAACGTGGTCTGTGCGTGGTCGACAACACGTTTGCGACCCCGTACCTTCAGCAACCAATTTCGCTCGGCGCAGACATCGTGATCCACTCTGCGACCAAGTACCTCGGGGGTCATTCCGACGTCGTCGGTGGACTCGCCGTCACGAACAACGATGACATCGCTGAACACCTTGGCTTCATCCAGAACGGGACCGGCGCGATTATCAGCCCATTCGACTGCTACTTCTTGTTGCGCGGCATCAAGACACTCGGTGTGCGCATGGATCGCCACTGCGACAACGCGCAGACGATCGTTGAGATGTTGTCGACCCACTCAGCTATCAGCGAGGTGCTCTACCCCGGCCTTCCTGGTCACCTCGGACACGAGACGGCGAGCGACCAGATGCGCAACTATGGCGGCATGGTCTCGTTCATCCCCGCAGGTGGCGTCGAGGCTGCGCACAAGATCGTGACCTCGACCAAGCTCTTCACTCTCGCCGAGTCACTCGGCGCAGTTGAATCACTTATTGAAGTGCCAGCAGGCATGACCCACGGGTCGACTGCGGGTTCGCCACTTGAGGTGGATGCGTCGCTCGTTCGCCTGTCGGTTGGCATTGAAGACATCGACGACCTCGTTGCGGATCTCGAACAAGCGCTTTCTTGACCGGCAATCAAGCGCTCGGCGCACATGAACGCGGAACGGCTCGCGACGCGCTTGCAGTCACAGAGTTCCGGCGGTTGTATCTGGGCACGACGCTGTCCAATGCCGGCCGGTGGATGCAAACCGCCGCACTTGGTGTGCTCGGCTGGGAGTTGACCGAATCGAGTGCCTTTATCGGCGCCATAATTTTCGCCCAGCTGCTCCCGCTCGGCGCTCTGAGCCTGATAGGCGGTTCGCTCGCTGACACCGTGGACCGGCGCACGCTACTGCTCGTGTGCCAGGCGTGGCAGATGTTCTTCACCTTTGTGCTGGCCGCGCTGTTGATCGATGGTGAGATTGCACCTGCGCTGCTTCTCGTTGTCGTCTTCATTATTGGTCTGGGCCAGGGTCTCTACGCTCCTGCGCTTACGTCTGTCATTCCAGCGATCGCGGGTGAGAAAAATCTGTCTGCGGCGATTGCGTTGAACTCAATGCAAACCAACGGAACCCGAATCGTTGGTCCGGCCATCGGCGGATTTCTTGTCACCACGTGGGGCTACGCAGAGGTCTTCGCGATCAATGCCGCAAGCTATCTCTTCGTACTCGTGGCGATCTACCGGGCCGTCATCCCGCCTGGGACCGGAACCTCACGATCGTTTAAGGACCGGATACTCGGTGGGTTCACCGTTGCGTTCAGAGCGCCACAGGTCGGGCGCCCATTGCTGATGATGTGCCTATTCACCTTCTTCTGTCTGCCGTTCATTGGCCAACTACCTGCGATTGCTGACGTCAACCTCGGTATGGACCCAAAGAGCACGACGTACGGCTGGCTCTATGCCATGTTCGGCCTTGGCGGGTTAACTGGTGCGTTCCTGATAGGAACCGTTTTTCTGCGGACGCCTTCGGCGCGTATCGCCCCTGTCACGCTCGCTGCGTTCTCAGTATCACTTGCGTGGTTAACGCTTGTGCGTGACATTGGCTGGGCTTTTTTTGCCATCTATCTCGTCGGCTTGTTCTACTTTGCCCTTCCCACCGCATTGGCAACTGCTTGGCAAGAGCACGTGGACTCATCTATTCGCGGTCGGGTCGCCGCACTCTGGGTACTGGCGTTCGGCGGCACAATCCCCTTTGCCAACATCGTCGCCGGACCGCTGATCGAAGTGACCTCGTTGACTCTCGTTCTACTAATCGGAGCGGCTGTTGCGATGGCATTGACCTTGCTACGGCTGCCAACCGGTCCCGTCATCGGCGAAGAAATCTTCGAATAGCTATACCCGCAGGGACAGCGAACGGGCTCAAATTCTGGCCCACAGACCATCTGTGCCAGTCTGGTGACATGCTCGTTACCTCACTCAACATTGACGCCACTGAATTTCATGCTGGCACCGGCTGGGAGATCAAGCCCGAAGGAGCCTGCAAGGGTGAGGTGTGTGTGCCCCTCCCTGATGGCTTCGACCTAGCTTCGACCGCCGAACGTCTTGGCATGGCCGTGGTTCACGATGAGACAGTCGGCATGTGGGCAGTCGGCCCCGAGTCACTCAATGGCCGGGCACTCGTTTCCGCGACCGCACCAGAGCTCGTTCTTGACGATGCCGATGGAAACGAATTCCGGTTGTCATCGTTACACGGCAAAAAGGTTGTGCTTGTTGCCTGGGCGCCCTATTGAGGTTGCCGCTACGACCTGCCCGGGTGGCAGGCACTACACGAAGAGCTCGCACCCTCAGGTGTCGAGATCGTCACGGTCTCACTTGAGATGAGCGAACCCGATGCATCCCGTCCGTTCATCGAAGCTGCGAACGCAACCCACCCGTCATTGCTTGACCCGACACACAAGGTCGACGCCTTATTTGGTGTCATCAACATTCCCAACGTTGTCTGGATCGACGAGACAGGCACAATCGTCCGACCCGCCGAACCAGGCTGGCCGCCGGGCGACTTCTATCCCGATTTCCTGCGCGAGTATCTCGACGCCCGTGACATCGAGCGCGAAACAAAGGCCGCCGAGGTCGAGGCCACGAACCCTGAGCTCGCTGCCAAGCTTCGCGGCGGCCAAGACCGTGACAGCTACGCGGACGCAATTCGCGACTGGGTGGCGCATGGCGTCGACAGTCGCTTTGCACTGACACCCGATGAGGTCATTGCTGGATCACAAGACCGTCCGCAGGACAAGTCGGCTGGCGCGGCGCACTTCGAACTGGCGAACCACCTGTGGTCGACCGACGCTCGTGACGCCGCGTTTGAGCATTTCCGCGAGGCGCATCGGCTGCAACCAGAGAACTGGACCTATAAACGTCAGGCCTGGTCGCTCGTGGGAAATGAGGCAGCGGGCGGTGGCGAAATGGGCCGCTTCAATCAGGGACCCCTGCCGGGCCAAGAAAGCGAGTGGCCGTTTGCCGGCGACTTTCCTACCGAAGCCGGCGCAACCCCCGCAGGCGACTATTACCCGAAGACGTTGCAGGTGTAGGGCTGCAAGTTCTCGCTAGGTTTGATCTGATGTCCCGCCGAGCGGCTGGCCAAAGATCCCAGTACCAATCAGCGCATCGCGCAACGGCTTGAGTAGATCACACAACTCGTTTGCCGACAGATCACCAACGGCATCGACCAATGGCTGTGCCGCACGATTTGTGGTCGCCTCAATCTCTGCGCGGTACGACCGCCCGGCATCGGTGAATGACCCATCATCCTGAACGAGTCCGCGCTTCGCCAGTGACGCAACGCCATGCTGCCACTGCGACTCTGACCAGGCACGCGTTGCCCGTAGGGCGCCAGCGGGCACCTGCCCCGTGGCGGCATGTAAGACGAGTGCCTCAAGCCCCGTGACGAGAGCGCAGGTCAAGGCGGCGACATGGGCGTCGCCCCGCCATTCTCGCATGGTCGTCACGAGCTGCCAGAGTCGTAGCAAGGGGTCTGCGGGAAGTTCAACTGCGCGGTTGGCTGCTGCAAGAACCTTGCCTTCGTCGCCGACAGCGCGCACCATCTCTTCGGTGATCGCGGTCGCACGCGCAACCTCAACCGAATTCATTGCCTCACGTACCGAGTGCAAAACCGTCGACGCAGCACGGAATCGGGCCTGCTGGATCGCCTCTGGCGCAGCGACCTGCCATGCGTTCGGAATCGCTGCATGTATGACATCTGGGTTGAAGTTGTAAAAGGTTGCTACGACGACTTCGGGGCCAACGGCCCCCATCGGTGCAGAGCGACCCGCAAAGTACTGCTGCCTGCCCGTTAGTCCTAGCTGGGCATATTCGTTAGAGGCGTCGCTCGCAAAGTAGATGAAACCATGAACAACATTTGTTGTTGCTCCCAATCGAGCCACCGTGCTTGCCATGTCCGCAAACGTAGTTGTTTACGACGGATCGGTCGCCATCGTGAGCAGCTGGCGCAAGATGTTCCCGGTTGCTCCCCAGATCGTGTCGCCATAGAGCTCAAAGAACGTCACCGGCTGTTCCACACCAGTGCGGGCCCATCGCTCCTCTCGCCAGACTTCGTCGAGTAACAGTTCGCGAATCGGCACATGCAAGATTGCTTCAACCTCGCTGGGATTCGGAACGAGATCCCTGGGTGGCGCATCGAGATACCCGACATAGGGATGTACCAGGGACCCGCTACCGGCGGTCACGAACCAATCGAGCTGACCAACGATCTCCACCTGGGAACGCTCAAGTCCGATCTCTTCTTCTGCTTCTCGCAGGGCAGTATCGATGTGATCGGCGTCAGCGTCATCGTGGCGCCCGCCGGGAAAGGCAACCTCGTGGGTATGCGACCGCATCGCTGGGCTTCGCCTGGTGAGCACGACGGTGGCCTCTCCAGCGTCTACATACAGCGGCACCAGCACGGCTGATGTGCGGCCAGTCGCTGGTAGAGAGCGATCAAGGAACTCCGGCTCGTACTGTCCAAGTCTCGTTCGAAGCGTGGATAGGTCGATACGGCGCTGCCATTCGCTGAGATGGTTCCATGGTGGCGGTCCACCGAGGCGCCATGTTGATGGGCGTGGAATCTGTTGAGGTCCGCCGCGTTCATTCGGCGGATCGATCATTCGTCGGTGGAGAGCGCCTCAACGAGATCGGCAAATCCGCCATCCGTCAGTGCCGCCAATGCGTCTTCGGGGGTCATGCGGCCCTTCTCCCAGGTCATCCATGCATCAAAGACCGGTTGTACAGCCTCGGCGTCACCGGCAAGAGTCTCAAGTACCTTGTCTGTTCCGCCAATCTTGAGATCAGCCATGGTTCGGCCGGGCAAGACGTCTTCGCCACCGGCGATCCAGGTTTCCCACGCCGTAACGATCTTGGCGATATCGGGGGCAGGGCGCTCAAAGGTGCTCACAGCGATTGAGGTTATCTACCCGAACCGACGCGTCCTCGTGACGAGTATTCGTGGCCCTAACTTCCTAAGATCTGTTCGTGTCTATTGCTACCCCTCGCCGAACTACTTCACTGATCCCTGCGCTCTTGGTGCTGTGTCTTGCGGTCCTTGCGGCTGCATGCGGTGGCTCAGCTGCGTCGGGTTCCGCTGGAGAACCGGCGGCAGCGGTCGCAGCTCCAACGCCCGAGACCAAGGCAACGAGTGAGCCTGCACCCACCCCCACGGCGGAGCCCACTGCCACACCCGAGCCCACCGCCACACCCGAGCCCACCGCCACACCCGAGCCCACTGCCACGCCCGAGCCCACCGCG
>Ga0209828_1000032_pt1 | contig 101453 bp, 91 predicted proteins | sample MaitaG_FD_187429 | JGI IMG/M metagenome (GOLD analysis project Ga0209828, IMG submission 187429) | Marine algal microbial communities from Maine, USA - Maine_Asex2 metaG (SPAdes) (version 2) | ecosystem: Host-associated > Algae > Red algae > Unclassified | place: Maine, USA | collected 2015-01-05
GCTCAACACCGCGATCGCTGGCCTCGAAGCCGACCTCGCCTCACATTTTGAGCAACACCCGGACGCCGACATTTACCTCTCCCTGCCAGGACTCGGTGTCGTGCTCGGCGCCCGGGTGCTCGCAGAACAGCACAAACGAGCGGTGGGCCCGCGTGTTGGCCGTCAGAGTCCCAGCATCGAACCACTAGTGTCGGCGCCATGCATATTTCTGTCTGGCCCAGTCCGGGTCGAGCCACAGACGAGATTCTCGATCTCGCTTGTTTTGCTGATGAGTGTGGCTGGTTCGGGTTTTGGTTCGCCGATCACTACATGCCGAACACGGGGAGCGAGGCGTTCGAGGCTGGTGACGTGCATGAGTGCTGGTCGATCCTGCCTGCAGTTGCTGCCGTGACAGAGACGGTCCGGCTTGGCCCGCTCGTGGCCCCAACCTCTGTGCATCACCCGGCCCTGCTGGCGAATCGAGCCGTCACCATTGACCACCTGTCGAACGGTCGCATGGTGCTGGGTCTCGGCGCCGGTTGGCAGATCAACGAGCACAGGGCCTACGGCATGGATCTTGAGGCGCCGAAGATACGAGTGGACCGCTTCGAGGAGAACATCCAAATCACCCGGTCGCTGCTCGACAACGACCAGACCACATTCGCCGGCAGTCACTACACGTTTACCGATGCGCCATGTGACCCGAAGCCCATCCAGGACAAGCTGCCGATTGTTGTTGGCACCGGTGGTGCGCGCATGTGTCGCATAACAGCAACGCATGCCGATGAATGGAACACCTGGGGCGCGCCCGGGATGGCCGGAGAAGCCCGGCAGACGTGGAACACAGCGTGCGACCGTGTCGGTATCAGCCCGGACTCGAAACACACCTCGGTGCAGGCTCTCATCTTCATGGTTGACGATGACGTCAGGGCGGACAAGATCCGTTCCGGCGACATGGGCTCCCGGTCCATCGCCGGTTCTGACAGCTACGTCATTGAAGAGATCAACAAGTTCAAGGAACTTGGTTTTGATGAGATCATCATCCCAGACTTCACGCTCGGCGACACGCCAGAGCAACGTCGAGAAAACTACGAACGTTTTGCTTCCAACATCGCCCCCCACCTGAACTGAGAAGACTCCCGTGAAAGCCGTGATCTGCAAGAAATTTGGACCACCAGAAGACCTGGTCGTCGAAGAGATGCCCGACCCCACACCGGGGGAAGGTGAGGTTGTGGTTGATGTCAGGGCTGTGGCCGTGACGTTCCCGGACACGCTCATGCTGGAAGACAAATACCAGTTCAAGGCCGAACCTCCCTACGTGCCCGGAGGCGGCGTGGCCGGGGTTGTCAGCGCAGTTGGAGAAGGCGTGGACAACGTCGCCATTGGCGACCGAGTGGTGGCGGAGCTTGGCGCCACCGGGGGATTCGCCGAGAAGATGTGCGGACCGCAGACGGGAGTGCTACCCATTCCCGACGGTGTCGAGTTTGCCGAGGCAACCGGGCTTGGGTACGCCTACGGCACCACCTGGTACGCGCTGAAGCACCGTGCGAATCTCCAGGCCGGCGAGACAGTGCTTGTACTCGGCGCCGGCGGCCACCTTGGTATCACGGCGATCGAGTTGGCGAAGCTGAGCGGCGCCACGGTCATCGCCGCTGCGTCCACCGGCGAGAAGCTCGAAATGTGCAAGGCAGCCGGTGCCGACATGACCATCAACTACGCCAACGAGAACCTCAAGGAACGGGCCAAGGAACTGACCGGCGGCAAAGGATGCGATGTCATCTACGACGCCGTTGGTGGCGACAAGGCTGACCCAGCACTGCGGGCAATTGCCTGGGGTGGCCGCTATCTCGTCATTGGATTCACCGGCGGTATCCCCTCCATCCCGTTCAACCTCATGCTGCTCAAGAGCTGCTCGGTGGTTGGGGTGTTCTACGGCGCGATGCGGGCCCGTGAGCCGGAGCTTTACGACGAGATCATGACCGATCTGCTTGGCTTCATCAGCAGTGGTGACCTCAAACCCAACGTCGGGGAGCGCTATCCACTAGAAGACGCCGGTACTGCCATGCGACGCATGATGGACCGCAAATCCGTGGGCAAGGTCATCCTCGAACCACAGAGTTGATTTCTCTCTGGCGGTAAACGTTTTGGGAAGTGCTGTGCGTCCCAGAGGTGTGAGGCACGAAACCAAACGTATCGAATCATTCGTCCATGCGCCCGCGATCCGGGCCCAACAATCACCGGTCAGACTGGTGGAACCCATGAAGGAGTTCGTCAGTAAGCGCCAGGCGCTCGAGCAACTGCACGCAGAACACTACGTATCCCTGGTCCGGACTGCGGCCTGGATGTTCGGGGATGTAGCGCTGGCGGAAGAGCGGGGTCTGGCTGAACCTCCCTGAGCCAACCCCAATCACCACTGCCTCAGCGCCCGCTGCAGCCGAGGCCGAACCGGTGATGGAGTCCCCGTATGCGTTGAGTGGATCGCAGCAGGGGTTGTCCAGCGTTGTTGATGCTCTTTCGGCTGGGTTGGGCAGCCTTCTCGTGAGACTTGTGCTCCTCGGTGTCACGGTCGCAGCGACCACGTCTCCCAGCGGCTCAGCCCAGCCTTCAGGCTGACATCTCTCAGGTGTGTTACGGCGATGCCTGGCGATTCGACTGGTAGAGAGCGGTGGTCTCTTCACTGCCGGAGCCGGTGCGGAGTGTGATACTCATCCGGGGCGGCGCGTAGCTGCGCTTCGGCACGCGGTGTTCCCAGTGATGCTGGGTGGCGCCGCCCATGACGAGCAGGTCGCCGGAGTGGAGATTGAAGGACTCGGACCCAAGGCCGAACTCGGTCCCAGCGTCGGGAGTGTTCGGGTTGCGGCGGGGCCTCACCTGAAGCGGGCGAGGCCCACCGACCGTGATGATGGCCACGAGCGGGTCGACCTGTTGACGTCCAACTCGGTCGGCGTGCCAGGCGACGCTGTCCTTGCCGTCGCGGTAGAAGTTGCAGAACATTGCATCAAAGGGCCGCAGGTAGTGGGTGGCCAGCTGGTTTGCAAGCGTGGTGACAATTGCCGGAGCATCGTCCACACCGCCCAGCCCAGTCAGTCTGGGCTCGTCAACGAACCGGCCATACATGAGCCGCTCGCCGTGATGCCACTCCAGGCACGACAACATCTCTTCGAGCAGGGTGTCACCGCCGGTGAACCAACCACGGGCGACATCCACCCAGCAGCACGGATCGAGCTGGATTCGCTCGATGCAGTCAGCGAGCGGCCGCACCGATGGCTTTGCTGCGCCAAAGAGAGAACCCTGCAACGGCTGCGTCAGCTTTGGCGGATCGAGAAGTAGCGATGAGGGCATGCCCTCAGTGTAACGAACAGGTGTTCGATGCGTCAATGGTGCACGTCGTGGGAGTGCGTGGGCGGCAGCGTCAGACCTCTACTCTTACGACATGGATTCGAGCAGTGTGGGTTCGGGCGGCATTGACGTGAGTGGTACGGAGCCTCTGGCACTGGCGCGTGACTTCCCGAAAATCAACGGCGAGCAGTGGCTCGAAGCGGTCGATGCGGTAATCAAGGGCGCGCCGTTCGAGAAGCGCCTTGTTTCACGGACTGCCAGTGGTATCGCCATCGAGCCGCTCTACGACAGCGAAGCGCATCCCGTCGACGCAGCATCGCGGGGCGTGCCCGGCTCTGCCCCATGGGTCCGCGGAGCAACTACGCGTTCGCATCAGGACATCGACTGGGACATCCGCCAGCGCCATGATCTCGACGATCCATCCGTTGCAAACAGGCAGATCCTGGAAGATCTTGAACAGGGCGCAACGTCCATCCTGCTACGCATCCGTCGCAAACTCCAGCCGGGCGAACTCGCTACTGCGCTCAATGGTGTCCTCCTTGACCTCGCTCCTATTGCCCTGGACGCCGGACCGTGGGCGCTGCAGGTCGCCCCGATGCTCGAAGAAGTATGGGACGCTGCGGCCATCGCTCCGCAGGACCGACGAGGCGCGCTGCGGATAGATCCGCTCGGTTCCATGGCGCGATTCGGTGCCCGCATGCCTGAAGCCCTCGGCTCGATTGGCATGCACCTCGATGCCCCGCACCTCACCACGATGGCCGCCGACGCCACCGTATGGAGCGACGGTGGCGCCTCTGACGCTCTCGAGCTCGGATTGTCTCTTGCCACGGGGGTCGAGTATCTGCGGTGGATGACCGCAGCCGGCATGAGCGTGGACCAGGCCGCCGAGCAGATCGAGTTCAGCTATTCCGCTTCGGCCGATCAGTTCTCCACAATCGCCAAGCTGCGCGCCGCTCGCCTTGCCTGGGGGCGAGTTGTGCAGGCCTCGGGCGGAACTGCAGGAGCGCAGCGCCAGCACGCCATCACCTCGCCAGCAATGTTCAGCGAACGCGCTCCGTGGGTGAACCTGTTGCGGGCGACCACGGCTGGCTTCGCGGCAGCTGTTGGCGGCGCTGAGGCCATCACCATTCTCCCGTTCGATTCCGCGATTGGAATGTCCGCAGAGCTTGGCCGACGCACAGCGCGCAACGCCTCGTTGCTTCTGATGGAAGAGTCCCACGTTGGCGTTGTCACCGACCCTGGCGGCGGATCGTGGTTCATCGAGGACCTCACTGACGCGCTTGCGGAAAGGGCATGGGCAGACTTCCAGCACATCGAGGCAGTTGGCGGCATGCACGCCGCTCTCGCTGCCGGCATTGTGCAGGACCGTGTTGCCCGGGACTGGAAAGACCTCTCGGCCCGGATTGCAACTCGACGAAACGCGCTCGTCGGCATCAGTGAATTCCCCGACCTTGCGGAGGAACCACTCGTGCGCGACGAGCTGCCTCTGCTCGGGCGATACGACCTCGATCCCGAGCTGGAACCGATTCCGCTGCGCACGCACGCCGGCGACTACGAGGAGTTGCGCCGTGACGCCGACGCGGCAATCGAGCGTCGCAACCTTGGGCACGAGGCGGAAGGGGCAACAGGGGGATCCGACATCTTCATGGCCACGCTCGGCCCACCCGCCGTGCACTCAGCCCGACTCGGTTTCGCGTCGAACTTCCTTGCCGCCGGTGGCATCCGTGGCGTTCCCCATGGTGATCACCTCGATGGTTTCGACGACCCGGGCGACGTGGCCGAAGCTTTCGAGCGAAGCGGTCTCACGGCGGCAGTTATCTGTTCCAGTGACCGGATGTATGCGGAGATGGCCAGCGATACCGCCGCCGCGTTGAAGTCCGCAGGGTGCTACCGCGTGTATCTGGCTGGGAACCCGGGCGACGCCCGACCGGGCTACGAGCGAGCTGGCATCGATGATTTCATCCACATCGGCACTGATGTGGTGGCCACCCTGCAGGACCTGCAGGAGTTTCTCAAGATGCGCGGAGCTGTCCGATGAGCCCTGACATGATCCCGAACTTCGCAGAGGTCAGCCTCGAAGGCGGCGCCGCAACACCACCTGGAACCCCATCTCCGGTCGCGAATACGGACCCGGTCTGGGAAACGCCTGAGGGCATCGCCGTCAAGCGCGTGTATGACCAGTCCGACACTGCTGGTCTGGACTTCCTCGAGACGTACCCGGGCTTCCCGCCGTATCTGCGCGGTCCCTACGCCACCATGTACGTGACGCGCCCCTGGACCGTGCGCCAGTACGCCGGCTTCTCCACGGCGGCTGACTCGAATGCGTTCTATCGCCGGAACCTGGCGGCCGGGCAGAAAGGCCTGTCGATCGCCTTTGACCTCGCCACCCATCGCGGCTACGACAGTGATCACGAACGCGTGCTCGGCGATGTGGGCATGGCCGGTGTGGCCATCGACTCCATCCTCGACATGCGCGAGCTCTTTGACGGCATCCCGCTTGATCAGATGAGCGTGTCGATGACCATGAACGGTGCCGTGCTGCCCATTATGGCGCTCTACATTGTTGCCGCGGAAGAGCAGGGCGTTGAGCGCCAAAAGCTGACCGGCACCATCCAGAACGACATCCTCAAAGAGTTCATGGTGCGCAACACCTACATCTATCCGCCGGCGCCGTCCATGCGGATCATCAGCGACATCTTCGCCTACACGTCAAAGGAGATGCCGAAGTTCAACTCGATCTCCATCTCCGGCTATCACATGCAGGAGGCCGGGGCCACACTGGATCTCGAGCTGGCGTACACACTGGCTGACGGTGTTGAATACCTGCGACGGGGTGTGGATGCAGGCCTGGACGTGGACGCGTTTGCGCCCCGCCTCAGCTTCTTCTGGTGCATCGGTATGAATTTCTTTATGGAGGTCGCCAAGCTGCGTGCAGCCCGTTTGCTGTGGGCGAAACTCGTCAGTGGATTTGATGCGAAGAACCCGAAGTCGTTGTCGCTGCGCACGCACAGTCAGACGTCAGGGTGGAGCCTCACTGCTCAGGATGTCTTCAACAATGTGAACCGAACGTGTATCGAAGCAATGGCCGCCACGCAGGGTCACACACAGTCGCTGCATACCAACAGCTTCGATGAAGCGCTTGCATTGCCAACAGATTTCTCGGCTCAGATCGCCCGTAATACACAGCTGTTTCTCCAACACGAATCAGGAACCACTCGAACGGTCGATCCGTGGGGTGGCAGCTGGTACGTGGAGCGTCTCACCGCAGACCTGGCAGCACGGGCGTGGGTCCACATCACGGAGATCGAGGAGTCAGGTGGAATGGCCGCGGCAATCGAAGCCGGGCTGCCGAAGCTTCGTATTGAGGAGGCCGCAGCTCGTACCCAGGCTCGCATTGATTCTGGACGTCAATCGGTGATTGGTGTGAATAAGTTCCGCCCATCGGTCAACGACGACATCGACGTGCTCAAGGTGGACAACGCTGAGGTGCGCGCTGAACAGCTCGCCAAACTCCAGAAGCTCCGGGCCGAACGCAACAACGCCGAAGTTGAATGGCTGCTCGGTGAGTTGACCGGGGCCGCTCGCTCAGACGGCAATCTGCTGGAACGGTGCGTCAATGCCGCACGTGCGGGTGCCACGGTGGGCGAGATGAGCGACGCAATGGAAGAAGTGTTCGGCCGTCACGCCGCCACGGTGCGTACCATCTCGGGTGTGTACTCCTCTGAAGTTGGCGACGGCGACGCAGTCACCTCCGTGCGCACCAGAGTTGAAGCTTTCCTGGAAGCGAACGGACGACGCCCGCGCATTCTCGTCGCGAAGATGGGTCAGGACGGGCACGACCGTGGGCAGAAGGTCATTGCAACCGCGTTCGCTGATCTCGGTTTCGATGTGGACATTGGTCCGCTGTTTCAGACCCCGGCAGAGGCTGCTCGCCAGGCAGTGGAAGCCGACGTGCACATCGTCGGCGTGTCTTCGCTGGCTGCTGGTCACCTCACGCTGGTTCCCGCGCTCAAGGCTGCGCTCGCCGAGCACGGCCGAGAGGACATCCTGATTGTGGTCGGTGGGGTCATCCCTCCGGATGACTTCGAAGAACTTCGCCGGGCTGGGGCAGCTGCGATATTTCCACCCGGGACCATCATCGCGGAAGCTGCGGCTGATCTTGTGGCGAAACTCAGTGGCTGAAGTGAAAATGGAGCTGGACGACAGATGAGGGCCCTGAGATGAGAGACGCGGTTCTTGCCGGTGAACGTCGCGCAATTGGGCAGGCCATCACGCTCGTGGAGAGCGCCCGCTCAGAAGACCGTGTGCGTGCTGCTCAGCTGATCGACTCGCTGATCGACCATGCTGGCAATTCCCAACGCGTTGGTATCACCGGTGTGCCCGGCGTGGGCAAGAGCACCTTCATAGACACCCTTGGTATGCAGCTGATTCAAGCTGGCCATCGTGTGGCTGTGCTGGCCGTTGATCCGAGCAGTTCGCGATCTGGTGGCTCGATTCTCGGCGACAAGACCCGAATGGAACGGCTCTCCGCGCATCCCAGTGCATTCATCAGACCATCGCCAGCTTCTGGCGTCCTCGGGGGGGTTGCCAGAGCCACACGTGAATCCATGGTCATTCTCGAAGCCGCTGGCTACGACATCATCCTCGTGGAGACCGTGGGGGTTGGACAGTCCGAGACGGTGGTCGCACAGATGGTGGACTTCTTCCTGGTCCTGATGCTTCCGGGCGCAGGGGATGAGCTTCAGGGAATCAAGAAAGGCGTGCTGGAGATCGCCGACATGATCGCAGTCAACAAGGCCGACGCAGACGACATGAAAGCGAGTCTTGCGGTGCGTGAATACTCTGCGGCGCTGCACCTTCTGACCCCGGCAAGCGCAACCTGGCAACCTCCGGTTGTGTCATGCAGTGGCCTCACCGGTGACGGCCTTGAGTATCTCTGGGACCAGATTGCGTTGCACCAGAGGTTGATGGGCGCAACCGGTGAACGAGCCGAGCGGCGTCGGGCTCAGCAGGTTGGTTGGATGTGGGCGATGGTCGATGACCAGCTCCGAGATGAGCTGCACAATTCGCCCGATGTGGCGTCGCTGCTGTCCGACCTGATTGACTCGGTGGCTGCTGGCAATACAGCTCCGGGGATCGCTGCCGCCACCATCCTGGACGCTTTCCGTTCCGGCTGAGTCAATCTGCAGGGGTCCCTGCGCCAGAAGGCGCCGTCGCTGACGGATGCTGTCGATTGGAAGTTGCTGGTGCTCAGGGCGTGAGGATGCGAGGCAGGTCGAAGGAGCCGTTGTCGCCGCACGGAAACTCGATGGTGTCCGTTACAGAATCCGGGTTGATTGGACCGTACACGTGGGGGAAGGCCAGTCCGGTCTCGTAACAATCCTCGAAGACGAGGCGCTCGGTTAAAAGATCCGGGTTGATGATCAGCAGGATCAGATTGGACCGGCCAGCGAACCGCTCATTCGCCGGGATAAGCACCTGCTCCGGGGTGGAACAGTGAATGAAACCCTCGTCTTCGAGAGACGGATCAATGAACGAGCCCGCTGTCTTCGCTTCATCCCAGGCGTCCGCCGTGGTGATGTGGAGGATCATCTCGTGGTTCATCGAATCAATGATAGTTCGCAGCCACGGGGCACGCCTGCAACGTCCAGTGGGGAGATGTCAGCTGGGAGAATCGCGACCGCTGTTGTTCTCCGCCATCAGAGGCTGCCTTTCTGACTGGGTTCTTTCGTCAAGACCAGCTGTGGCTGATTCGGGGACACGATCGTGAAATCCTCGCCCCGGCCTGCTGGGTCCACGGCCGCCCGGCGCTGCTCGGCAGCCGCCCGGCGGGAAAGCTCGATGCGCAGTGCGCTGCTCGCGTCCAGTTCACCGAGCGGCGTCACTCGGTCTCTGTGCAGTTTTCGCAACTCTTCTCCGTGACCGATGCGATCGGCCAGACCCTCGGCAAGGCCGAGGGTGGCGGGTGTTCGGGGCGCGATGGCGGACTGCAGGATTCGCCACCCGTTGTCTGCGTCACCCTGATGGATTGCGAGAGCAGCAAACCCGAGCAGGGCATCGTTGGACATGCGCCGCAGACGCCCGCGGAGCGCAGCGTTCGCGTACTCGGCAACGAGCACTTCGGCATCATCTGCTCGGTCAAGGTCGATCAACGCCAGGGCCCGAATGACCGGTGAGCAATCCCAGACGGAGTCGACCCACGAACTCGCGTCAAGGGTGGCAAGCGCGGCCGCCGGCTCCCCGTCGAGAAGCTGGGTGATGGCAAAGGACTGACCGCAGATGATGGTGTGAACCGTGCGCGTCGATTGGCGGGCGAGCGGAGCGAAGGACTCCTGAGCAAGCTGTTTCGCTTCGGTGACGTCATTGCGATAGAGCGCCACGGTGGAGCGAGCCCACCGAACCGCAGCCAACCCGATGAGGTGCTCTGACTTTGACGACTCCGACGCAATCAGGGACTGCGCCTCGTCGAGAAGTTCAATGGAACGCGCTGGATCTTTCCTGGCGATGCTGAAGGCCAGCAGTGCAAGCGCTTCAATGCGCCAGGGACTGTCCGCCTCCGAGGAGCCCTTGGTGAGCAGGCCCGCCGCCAGCTCGTGATCATCGATTTGAATGGCCAGCACAGCCAGGTGGCGTTCGAGCAGCGCACCCACGGGGTTTGTGGGTTTGAGGTGGTCCAGGATCTGGCCGATCCAACGGCACCCTTCGGTTGCGGGGACATGCTGTTCCCACACACCGGCGAAGCCGTTGGCGATGTCAGCAGCGACGTCCCACTGATCGTTTGCGGTCGCCCACTCAAGCGACGACGCCACGTTCGGCCAATGTCGGCGCAGAAGGGTGCTGCGGTCAATTTCTGCAGCGACCTGCCATGAGTCTGTGGAGACCAGCGCCCGGTAGTAGTTCAGGTGAGCGTCTCGGGCCTCGACCACGTCGCCGGCGCGGGTGAGCTGGTCGCCGGCATAGATGCGAACGGTTTCGAGAAGTCGGAACCTGGTCTCATCACCGAACCGCTCCGTGGCCACCAGAGACTTCGCAACCAGCGACTCGAGCAGATCGAGTGCTTCGTAATCGCCATAGCCGCAGATTGCGATGGCGGCCTCCAACGGGAACGGACCCACGAAGACACCGCAGCGACGGAAGAACGTCTGCTCGTCTTCGTCAAGGAGGTCATAGCTCCAGTCGAGCGTGGCTTGCAGCGTGCGGCGTCGGGAACGACCCCGTCCACCAGAGAGCAGACGCAGTCGGTCGGCCATGCGGTGAAGAAGGTCCTGTGGTGACAGCACGGGAATGCGAGCTGCGGCCAGTTCAATGGCCAGCGGCATGCCATCGAGACGCTCACAGATCTCGGTGATAGCCGGACGATTGGATTCGTCGAAAGTGAAACCGGGGGCGACGGCAGAGGCCCGCTCCACAAACAGTTCGATGGCGTGATCTTCCTGTCCGCCAACAGAGAGCGGTGGAACAGACAGGACTCGCTCACCCGACACGTCAAGTCGCTCTCTTGTGGTGCTGATGATCGCAGTGGAAGTGGACCGGGCCAGGAGCCGTTCAGCGAACTCGGCGCAAACATCAAGCAGGTGCTCGCAGTTGTCCAGAACCAGCAGTGCCTTGCGATCAGCGAGATGGTCCACCACTTGGTCCATGGCGTTCCCGCTACCCAGTATCAGGCGCACAGCGCTGGCAAGGGCGGCCGGGACCTCGCTGCCCTCAGACACCGCTGAAAGATCAGCGAAGTAGCATCCGTCATCCCTCCCGGGAAGCTCCTGGTACGCAATCTCGACCGCGAGCCTCGTCTTGCCGCAGCCGCCCGTGCCGGTGAGTGTTATGAGTGAACTCTCGCTGAGCATTTGTCGGACGGCGTTGACCTCCTCGTGTCGGCCAACAATCGGTGAACCCGGATTGGGGAGAGTGGACAGGTCGGGGTCCACTACGCGCAGAGCCTGGAAACTTCGGGTGCCGACCTGATGGATGCGCATTGGCTCAGGAACATCTCGCAGGCGGTATTCGCCCAGGAACAGCAGATCGACGGCGTCGAGGTGCTCCACCACCGCTTCGGTCATCAGGATTTGGCCGCCGTGGCCGAGCGACTCCACCCGAGCCGCCGTGTTCGGTCCCGGGCCGAAGTAGTTGTCGCCGCGCATGGTGACCGTGTCGTGGTGCAGGCCCATGCGGACTCTCAACTCCGGATCCGCGCCCCAGTCCACGGCATGCAACTGTGCCTGGGCACCAACTGCAGCTCGGACCGCGTCGTTCGGATCCTGGAACGCCCCTTGGAACGCGTCCCCAGCCGTGCCGAAGACATAGCCGTTGTTACCTTCGATGGCGGCGCGGACAATTTCGTCATGACGCTCGAGTGAGCGCGCGGTGCCTTCGGTGTTGGTTGCCCAGTGTCGAACGGAGCCTTCCACGTCAGTGAAGAGAAGGGTCACTCGTCCTACCGGAATAGGGTTACCTGCTGTTGTTTTCATCGCCAGCCATGACGCTAATTCACATTCGGGCGCACCGCCGCGCTGGGCTCGGGATGCCGATTGCGTTCCCAGGAACTACCGTTCGGGTATCGGCTGCACGTGCAGGACGTCTGCCGGACAAGGTCAGGAGATGCCTTCATGGTCAGTGCGTATGTCCTCATTCAGACCGACATGGACAAGTCTGCCGAGGTTGCTGGGGCAATCGCAGCCATGGATGGCGTTGTCGCGGCAGATGTGGTGACCGGCCCCTATGACGTGATTGCCAAAGCGCAGGCCGCGACCATGGACGAGCTGGGCAGGCTCGTCATCAGCAGGATGCAGATGGTCGCAGGCATTACGCGAACGCTGACGAGTCCCGTCGTCAACCTTGACGCCTCCTGAGAAGGTGAATCCGTCCTGGTGAACATCACGGGGCTGGGCTTGGAAGGGCTTGGAGACGCATTGGCCATTCTGCGGGCTGCCCGCTGAGCGAGTCGCTCCGTGCATTAGCGTGGTGCCATGACTGTCGCGTTCATCACCGGATCAAACTCAGGAATCGGCCGCCAGGCCGCCGTCGAACTGGCCGAGAAGGGGTGGACCGTTTACGGCGGAATGCGCTCCCTCGACAAGGGCGAGAAACTTGCCGCCATGGCTGATGCTGCTGGCGTATCGGTCACGCCCATCGTGTGTGACGTGACCAGCACCGAACAGGTCAACGCCGCAATTGCTCAGGTCACGGACGAGGCCGGACAGATCGATGTGATGGTCAACAACGCCGGCATCGGCGGCAATGCCGTCGTCGAAGAAGCTGCGATCTCCACATTCGAAGAGGTCATGGATGTGAACGTTTACGGCATCGTCCGGTGCGTGCAGGCGGTCCTCCCCCAGATGCGCGAACGCGGATCCGGAACCATCGTGAATGTGTCCTCGATCGCAGGGCGTATCGCGGCGCTTGCGCAGGCGCCGTACGTTGCTTCGAAGTGGGCAGTGGAAGGCATCACTGAGGAGCTTGCTCAGGAGGTGGCTGGCTTCGGGGTGCGCGTGGTGATGATTGAGCCGGGCATCGTGCGCACGGCGATCATGGCGAAAAACACCGAGATGCCGAATGAGACCGGCGCGTACGACTCTGCCTACCAGCGCATGTTCAACTTCTACGCCAAGGGCCTGGCCAATCCGGGCCATCCAAGCGAAGTCGCCGATGTGATCTTTGAATCGGTCACCACGGACTCACCGAAGCTTCGATGGACGTGCGGTTGGGGTGGAACGGAACTGAGTGGGCGCACGGTGTCTGACGCCGACTGGATTGAACTTGGCGCCATCGAGGACGACGCCCAGTACGCGCAGAGCTTCACGGATCTCTTTGGTCTTGACCTCACCTGACGCTGCCGGGTCAGGGTCGTCCACGAAGTTCGGCGCCGACTACTACCGGCTGTTCGCGGCGAGCACGATCTCAAATCTGGGCGATGGCATTGCATTCATTGCTTACCCATGGTTGGCGTCGGCGATCACCCGGAGCGGGCTGCTCGTCGCCCTGATGGTCTGGGCCGGGCGCCTGCCCTGGCTGCTCTTCAGTCTGCCCGCCGGAGTTGTCACGGACCGCGTTGATCGCCGCAAGCTGATGGTGGGAGCAAACGCATTTCGCGCGGTGATTGCGGTTGCGGTGGCCGTCGTTGTGCTGAATGGTCAGAACGGATTGCCCACGCCGGATGAGATCGAGCTCGGGCTGGTGGAAGGCACCAACTGGACGCTCTACCTCGTGCTTCTCGCTGCCACCCTGTTGCTCGGCAGCGCGGAGGTGCTCTACGACAACACCGCGCAAACGCTGATGCCAAGCGTCGTGGAAGAGAAGCAGCTGGAGAAGGCGAACGGTCGGTTGTGGAGCTTCGAGGTTGTCGGCAACACGCTCGTTGGGCCACTGCTCGGTTCAGTTTTGCTGGCCGTTGCGTTTGCCCTGCCGTTCGGGGTCGATGCGGCGACGTTCGCTGTCTCGGCTGTGCTCATCGCGATGATGAAGGTTCGCTCACAGCCGAACGAGGACACAGAGCAACGCGCCTGGCAGGCCGAGCTTCGTGAGGGGTTCAGCTGGCTCTGGCAGCACGACTTTCTCCGGAACCTCGCCATCATTCTCGGGTTGATCAACCTGCTCGGCATGCTGTCCATGTCGACCCTTGTTCTCTTCGCCCAGGAGGCGCTGAATACGAGTCCGATCGAGTTCGCGGTGATGAACACTGGCACGGCTGCCGGAGGGGTGATTGGTGGATGGACCGCCGGCTGGGTGGTGGAGAAGGTCGGCTCCGGTCCGGTGCTGTGGTTCACGATTGTCGCCGGTGGTGTCACCTCGCTGATCATTGGATTGACGTCCAGCTGGGTCCTCGTGTTCTTCATGTACGGCATCTACATGTACAGCGGCACCCTGTGGAACGTGGTCACGGTGTCACTTCGCCAATCGATCATTCCCGACGAACTGCTCGGCCGGGTCAATAGCGTCTACCGCTTTTTCGCGTGGGGGCTCATGTCGCTCGGCGCCCTGCTGGGCGGGGTGGTCATCTGGACCGCCGAGCAGTGGCTGGACCGCGAGACCGCGCTTCGGCTGCCATGGTTCATTGCTGCGGCCGCCAACTTCCTGATCCTTCCCTGGGCCGGCCCCAAACTCACCACCACCAAAATCGAAGCATCGAGAGCCGTGCCAAGCCAGCTGTAACGAGCGCTCCGATACGTCAACTGTGGCGGGGATCTTCTGAGCCCCCGGCGAAGAACTCCAGTTTGAGTCGCTCCGCCAGGATCGTGCTCAATACCCTGTCCGTTCGGCAGTCACTGTTGGACTTTGTGACGTTGGAGGTCGAGTTCGATGCGTTGGGCAGTGGGGGTGATGGCGAGACCTCCGAGGCCGGTGCAGCGGAGTTCGCGGGCCATGAGTTCGCTGACGTTGCGGTGGGCGTCGAGTACTTCATCGAAAGGGATCACGTGGTCGAAGCCGGCCAGTGCCATGTTGGCGCAGCTCAATGCGTTGGCCGCGCCGGTCACGTTGCGGCCAAGGCAGGGTGCTTCCACCCGGTTGCCGACCGGATCACAGATCAGGCCGAGCACGTTCTGCAGTGATTGGCTGGCGGCTGAGAGCGACTGGTTTGCGCTTCCGCCGCCAAGCTCCACAAGCGCGGCGGCGGCCATGGCTGCTCCGGCTCCCGTCTCGGCCTGACACCCACCAACTTCTGCGGCGAAGCTTGAACGATTCGTGACGAACACGCCGATGAGTCCGCCCGCAAGAAGCGCCCGACATGCGGCTGTTTCGTCAGCCTCCACCGAGTCGATGGTTGCCAACAGTGCCCCGGGGAAGGTTGCGCAGGCGCCTGCAGTTGGGGCAGCGACGATGACTTCCATTGCGCTCTTCGCCTCCATCAGTGCCGTGACGTACACGATCATCTGATTGAGAAGACCTCCGTCAAGCAGCGAGCCGGCCTGCGTCATTTCAGCGAAGCGGCCGCTCTGCCAGCCGAGGATGCGGTCCTCGTATTCGGTGCCGGCAACACCCTTCTCCACACCGGCGCGCATGATGGCAAGAATCCGGGCGGCCTGGTCCATGACCGCAGCTTCGGTGATGCCTCCCCGTGCGCACTCGTAGGTGATGGCCTGATCGGAAAGGGGCGTGGTATCGAGATCGCCGGTCATTTCGCTGGCGTGATTGAACGGCACTTCGAGATCTGCACGAGAACCGACCGGAAGCACGGATCGTAAGACCCGCACGCGATCGGCATTCAGGTCAGCCAGAGCCGGGATCGGCTTTTGCGACAACACGACAGTCAATCCGTCGACCGTGTTGACGTGTTCAACGTCGCGATGCTGCAACCGTGAATCCCCGGCATCGAAATCTGCGCTCCAGATGAGCGTGGTGACATAGTCACCGAACAGGCGCACTGGTCGTCCGTCGATCTGCGTCACTTCAATGATGCCGCCGCCCGTGGACAGTGCGATGACCGACATGGACTCATCGCCGCGGGTGACGCTGATCCGGTAGGTGTTCGGATGCTCGTCATGGAGGTCGGGTTTGCGGATTTCAATCTCGGTGCCGTGGGCCTGGATGGCGGCAGGGGAGTCAGCAAGGCGGGCATCATCGGCTTCCCAGCCGAGTAGTCCGCCGAACAGGCCCATGTCCGTCCCCTGGCTCTCGTGCGTCGTGGCCAGTGAACCGAATCGGTCGAAGTCGAGCTCAACCCGGTCAGGAACACCTTCCATGAGGTCATGCAGGAGCCGCCCGATACGCACCGAAGCGGCGGAGTGTGAACTCGATGGTCCCCGCATCACAGGGCCGATCACGTCGTTGAAGATGCTCGCCACCAGCTCAGCCATGCAAACAACCGTAGTGCGGATAGAAAATTCCGGCCCCACGCGCCGTTACCTCCGCGAACTCCTGCATAGTGTTACGTAATTACAGAATTACATTGTTGCACCACTCACTCAGGAGAACACCATGCACAAGCTCAAGCACATGCATTCCCATGGTCACATGGAGGCCGAAGGACGAGGTCCGCGAGGCGGGAAGGCCAGGGGCCGAGGCCGCGGTCGGGGCGGAAATCGACCAGCACCGCCCGCAGTCTCACATCAGGATCTTGCGGCCTGGTTCGCCGGCTCGCTTCCCGATGACTGGTATCTCGAACCGGTATCGGTCGTCTTTGATCGCGATGAGATCCTCGTGACCGGCCAGCTCGCTGCGCCCAGGACCGACGGAGACGCCAGTCAGAGTGTGGCCGAGCAGGCTCGCATCGAACAGCACCGTGAGGCCACTCGTGAGCAACGGATGGCTGTTGCTTCTCGCGCTCAGGAGAAGTTCGGACGCATCGTGTCGTGGGCCGCGGTCTGCGGCGAGACGTCCCAGAGCTTCACCACGGCAAGCGTGCCAGCGATGACCCGGCTGCAGATTGAGGAACGTCAGACCCTCGACACGCTGATCGACGCGGGTGTGGCTCGCAGCCGAAGCGACGCGCTGGCTTGGTGCGTGCGCCTGGTCGGCGAAAACGAGTCGGAGTGGATCGGCGATCTTCGCTCCGCTCTCGAAGCCGTGGAGTCCGCCCGCAACAACGGCCCCGTCTGATTTCACTGTTCCCTGCTTCGCTGCGTGTCAACGCTTCCGAGCGCAGCGAGGAACAGTACATACCGCGTTCTCGTGGCAGGCACAGCTTGTGGCGTGCTGCGTGCCAACGCTTCCGAGCGCAGCGAGGAACAGTGGATACCGCGTGCTCGTGGCAGGCACAGCTTGTGGCGTGCTGCGTGCCAACGCTTCCGAGCGCAGCGAGGGACAGTGGATACCGCGTTCTCGTGGCAGACAGCTTGCGGCGTGCTGCGTGCTGGGTGTTACACAATTTTCAAGGATTTCGTTTGAGGTCCTGATATGAGCAGTAGTTGATGGGGTGGCGTTGGTGAGGCAGTCGGCTAGAAGTAAGCCATGCATCTGAACCTGCTGCTTGAGGCTTCACCGAATCCGTTCTTTGACGGCATGTGGCGCAGCCCGGAGGATGACTCATCACTGGGGTACCGCTCCCTGCGGTTCTGGCGTCAGCTCGTGGCGACCGCAGAACGGGCCCTGTTCGACGCTGTCGTGTTCGACCGCACCGATGCGATTCCTCGGATCGACCCGCTCATGCTGTTGCCCGCGCTTGCCGGCTCGACCACCCATATCGGCCTGGTCGCCTCGCCGGACACGGCAGCCATTCCAGCGGGAACCGTTGCGGAACAACTTGGCACCCTTGACCAGTTCACCGACGGTCGTTCAGGTTGGCGAATTGATGGTGTTGCGCCCGCGGTTATTCGGGAGGCGGTCGCTGCTTGGGAAACGTCATGGGACCACAACGCCATGGTCTTCGATACCCGTACGAATCAGATGGTGCACCCTGACCGAGTGCGGGGGACTGTGGAGGCTGACGGAACTGCGGGAGCGGATCCGCATCCATGTGAACCCACTCGACAGCGCACCCCGACGCTGTTCGCAGCGGCACACGACCCGAACGGACCGGCGTTTGGTGAGGTGCTTCTGGTTGATCCGGTGCCGGTCGATCAGGCGGCATCGGCGGTTGAGGCGGTTCTCGACGAGGTCGACGCCGCTGATCGCAGCTTCGATGAAGTAGCGCTCACGATGACGGCCCGTATCATCGTCGGCGCCGATGATCGTCAGGTCTCCCAGGTGAGACGGCACATTGACCGCTATGCCGGCGATGGCACCAGCGCCTCGGTGCCGCTGGTTGGCACCGCAGCGCAGGTCATCGCCCAAATGCAGGCCTACCTGGATGCGGGATTCCACGGGTTCAACCTCGTGACGACGCCATTGCCCTCGGGCGTGACGCTTCTCGCTGACGTGCTCGTGCCAGCGTTGCAGGAGCTTGGCCTGCTTCGCCAGACGTACGAGGCCTCGACATTGCGAGAGCACTATCGAGGCTACGGAAACAACTTGTTGTCGGCGGATCATCCGGCCCGCTGAGGCAACGTCGCCCGGCTCGGGCCGACCGGCTAGAGCAGTTCGAAGGGAACAGCCAGATCGACCCCGGCAAGTTCGCCCGAACTGGTCGCCGCGTCCGTGAGGTACGAAGCAGGGTCAGCCATATCTCCGTCGAGGGCCGACAGGTAGGCATCGTGGCACTGGAGCGATTCAATGCCGAGTTGCAGGGAGTCAGACGTCAGCTCCGCAAAGTGTGTTGAGCTGGGCGAGTTGCTGAACGCGCAGAACTGCGTGCCCTCCCATGCCTCGCCCTGATCGGTGAAGATCCACGGGTTGGCGGCGTCGCGCACCGCGTCGAGGAGCGATATGCCAAGCGCCCGATGGTCGACATGGTTCCAGCTCTGTCCACCCCAGGTGTCGCGAAAATTGGTGGAGATTACGATGTCGGGTCGGTGGCGACGAATGACGCCGGCCAGGGCTCTGCGAAGCGGAATACCGGATTCGAGAAGACCGTCGGGAAACCCCATGAACTCGACGTCGGTGACGCCGACGGCGCCGGCGCCTGCCTTCTGTTCCAACTCGCGCATGGGACCGCAGTGTTTGGGTTCAATAGTGGCGATGCCCGCTTCGCCGCTGGTCATCAGGACGTAGCGGATGTCCTTACCAGCCGCAGTCCACCCAGCGATCGCTGATGCAGCGCCGTACTCAAGGTCGTCCGGGTGAGCGACAACAGCCACCGCTCGGTCCCAACCTTCGGGGAAGGGGGTCAACATGAACGAATTGGGTGGCGCGGGTGCATCTGTCCAATCTAGGACCGCGCCCATCGTCACACGGTGACCGAACAACGATCGAACAGGGTCTGACACCGAGCGGCGATCAAACAGTGTTGACACCGAACCGTGGAATACCATTTTGGACGGTGGTGTTTGAACAGGTGAGCGTCGAAGAAGGAACCGTTTCCTTCACCATCGACCTCGGCCCGGCCTCTTTCGCCCGAGGGGCCGGGCTTCCTCGTTCTACGGGAATATGCCCCGCCGCCGCATGGCGTCGGTGAGCCGTTCGAGAGCCACGATGTAGGCCGCATCGCGACGCGAGCAATCGTAGGACTTCGTCGTGGCAAGCACCTTGTCGTGTGCACTCCACATGAGTTCACGTAGTCGCTCGTCGACAACCTCGGCGCTCCAGTAGCGAAGCGACCGATTTTGCAGCCATTCAAAGTAGGACACAATCACGCCACCGGCATTCGCAAGGATGTCGGGAACCACGTCGATGTCGCGCGCCGCAAGAACGGCTTCGCCATCCGCTGTTGTAGGGCCGTTCGCAGCCTCGATCACCAGCCGTGCCCTCAGCGCCTCGGCCCGATCCTTGGTGATCTGGTTTTCAAGCGCAGCAGGAACGAAGACATCGCATTCCACTTCGAAGAGATCTTCCGTGTCCAGGGCTTCGGCGCCGGAAAACCCAAGCACGCCTCCAGTCTCGTTCACCCAGGCCCGCAGCCCCTGGGTGTCGATGCCGCCGTCGTTGCCGATGGTGCCGGTGTGGTCAGAGACGGCCACGATGCTGCTCCCCGCCTCAGCGGCGAGCTCGCTGAACCATCCACCGACGTTGCCGAAGCCCTGCACAGAGACTTTCAGCTCGTCAAGGCGCGTATCCGTCTCGCCACACCAGTGGCGCAGTGAGTACAGCACGCCCTGCCCGGTGGCCTGGGCTCGGCCGAGTGAACCGCCCGTCGCAAGCGACTTACCTGTCACCACGCCCTTCACGCTCTGGCGCTGCATCGGGTCGGTCACCGTGGAGTAGGTGTCCATGATCCAGTCCATCATCTGCGCAGTTGTTCCAACGTCGGGCGCCGGGATGTCATGCTCCGGGCCAATGGTGGTGCCGAGCGCCACCGTGAAGCGTCGAACGATGCGTTCCAGTTCGGTCTCGGAGTAGTTGTGGGGGTTGATGGTCACCCCACCCTTGGCGCCGCCGTATGGGATGCCGGCCAGCGCGCACTTGAAGGTCATCCATGAGGCGAGTGCCATCACCTCGTCATGGTTTACGTCGGGGTGGAACCGCAGCCCGCCCTTGAATGGCCCGAGCGTGTTGTTGTGCTGCACTCGGTAACCACGAAAGATCTGCCAGGTGCCGTCGTCGAGCTGGACCGGAAAGTTGACGATCACCTCGTTGCGCGGACTTTCAAGCGTCAGCCGCCAGGGATCTTCAAGAGCGATGAGGTCCGCTGCTCGACGAAGTTGAGCAACAGCGCTCTCATGCAGGCTTGCGTGATGAGGCAAATCAGAAACGGACAAGGTGATACCCCGTGGGTTCATCAGGGAGAAGGCTGATTCTCTGATCGGTATGAGTCGCCGAAAACGTAGACGCTTGCGCGCTCAATTGGGCGAACATGCCCCAAGCTGAGGGCGCGCGCAAGCGCACCACCCAGCCGGCGACTCGTTCGAGAGCAACGAGGGATGCCCGTACGCCTGATTTCCAGTGGCGCTAGAGAGCGGCGGGGATCCCGAGGTCGGCGTATCCCTCATCGTTGTAGTGATCGCGGAACAGGTCACGCAGCTTTGCTGCCGCGACGTCGTAGGCCTCAGGGTCGTCCCAGGTCTCGCGCGGGTTGAGGATCTGGTTGGGCACGCCTTCACATGCTGCGGGCATGGTGAGTCCGAGCGTTGGTTCAACCATGGTGGCCACGTTGTCAAACTCGCCGGCGAGTGCTGCGTCGAGCAGGGTGCGAGTGTGCGCCAACGACATACGCTCGCCCTTTCCGAACGGACCGCCGGTCCATCCGGTGTTCAACAGGATGCAGCGGGTCTTGTGCTCCGCCATCCGCCTCTGCAGCAACTCGCCGTACACCATTGGCTTCTGCGACATGAACGGAGCGCCGAAACAGGAACTGAATGTCGCCTGCGGTTCCGTTACGCCAACTTCGGTACCGGCCAGCTTCGAAGTGAAGCCCATGACGAAGTGGTACATGACTTCGTTCTCGGTGAGCAGCGACACGGGCGGCAACACACCAAACGCATCGGCCGTGAGAAGAACTATGGTCTCCGGGTGAGGGCCACGGGCACCTTCTGCGACGTTGGGGTTGCAGTCAAGTGGATACGCGAACCGGGTGTTCTCCGTTCGTGAACCGTCGGTGAGGTCGAACTCCTGGGGGTCTGTCTCTTCGAGCTTCTTGCCGACCACGGGCGGCACGTTCTCGATGAGAGTGCCTTTCATGGAAAGGGCGGCGGCAATGACCGGCTCATTGGTTTTGTTGAGGTCGATGAGTTTGGCGTAGCAACCGTTCTCAAAGTTTGCGATGCCGCCGTCGCTCCAAATGTGCTCGTCGTCGCCGATCAGCTCACGGTCCGGGTCGGCCGAGAGGGTTGTTTTGCCGGTGCCGGAGAGACCGAACAGGATTGCGCTGTCGTTGTCCGTGCCGACGTTGGCCGAACAGTGCATGGACAACGAGCCCTGGCTGGGCATGGCGAAGTTCATGACGGTGAACATCGTCTTCTTGACGACACCGCAGTAGTCGGCCCGGCCGAGCACAAGGCCAATGCGGTTGCGCAGGTCCATGATCACGGCGCGTTCGCTGAGTGTTCCGTCACGCTCGGGGTCACAGCGGAAGCTGGGGACGTTGATCATCGTCCAGCCTTCGGTTTCGCGATCATTGTCGTCGCGCACATTCTTCGGGAACATGATGTTGGCGAAGTAGGCGTGCGTCGCGTACTCGCCGACGAATCGGTACGGCTTCGCAAAGGCCGGGTCCCATCCACAGAATACGTCGGTGGCATAGAGGGTGTCGGACTTCTCGTTCAGGTACTCGATGACGCGGGGCAAAAGCGCCTCGTACCTGGCCGCGTCAAACTGCTTGAAGTCCGGCTTCCACCAGACCTCATCGACGGTCTCAGACCAGGCGACAGCGAAGGTGTCCTGGACCGGGCGTCCAGTGCAGGTTGGGTCGCTGTAGTAGACGAGCGGGCCATCCACTCCCAATGCCGTGGGGAAGGCTTTCTGCGCATCGTCAGGGCCGTCGATCTCGACTCGCCCCCGGTCATTGGCAATGGCCTCGTGGAAGAGTTCGTCCTGGCTCAGGTCATACCTGATGTCAGGGCCGTCCAATCCGAACTGATTCTTCAGTTCCTGGATGACGTTCTCTTGGGAACGGTGGCTTTGGGTCATTACTTCATCTCCGAGCGTCTTTGATCGCGATGGGTAAGCGTTGGATATTGAGTTGTTCGGGGTTCGAGCCCGGCGTGCGGCTGCCTCTACTGCATGAAGTCGGGTGTTCCCATGTCGATCTCTGAACCGAGGCGAAGCTGCGTTGCTCTGCCCGATTCGTCGAGGTCGAAGATCACCCTTTGTCCCTGCCGAAGCATGCGAAACACTGATCCTTCGAGGGCATCCGCGGCGAGGTCATACTCAGCCAGATTTGAGTCGGTGAGAATGACACCGTCTCGGGTGGCTGGATCGTATGACTTGATCACGCCTTGCACGATTTGTCCTTCGAAGATCAGAAATTGCCGACATCCCAGCATAGCGTCGGTAGATCCCAGCGGGTGGAGTCGCCCTGGGCATTTCCGCCCATTTGGTCAGCGAACGGAAATTCCCCCGCTGCGGTTCCGGCGATTGGCTTCGCCGGTAAGAGGATCGATGGTTGCATCGCTCACCACGAAGTCGGCGGTGTTTTCGCCTTTGGAGCCGCCACTCTTGGGGCCATCGGTGCTGAGGTCGATGATCCTGCTCTGGATCTGAAAGGCGAGTTCCTGGATGCGACGCACGATTGCATTGGTTTTGGCCCGCCGCGGTCGGCTGTGCTCAAGGTCGGCGGGCAACGGCTCGGGCCGGGGAGCGTTGGTGATTTCGGCATTCCCCATTCCGAGGTTCAGTGCCGCCAGGAAGTCCTCGACGGGGGATCGCGTGGATTGCTCGTTGACGGCTTCGCGTGCCCAACTGGCGCCCGGCTGGATAGTCATCCCTGGCTGCGCTGTCGCTGTCGCTGTCGGGCGGGGCGTCGTCGACGGCCGCAGCGCGCTATCAACCTGGGTTGGCGTGTCCGTCGGAACAGCAGTGTTCATGGGAATAGCGGTGTTCGTCGGAATAGCAGTGTTCATGGGAATAGCGGTGTTCGTCGGAATAGCAGTGTTCGTGGGGATCACGGTGTTCGTGGGAACAGCAGTGGTCGTGGGGATCACGGTGTTCGTGGGGATCACGGTGTTCGTGGGGATCACGGTGTTCGTGGGGATCACGGTGTTCGCCGGAATGGCAGTGGTCGTTGGAATGGCAGTCGTCGTGGGGATCACGGTGTTCGCCGGAATGGCAGTGGTCGTTGGAATGGCAGTGGTCGTTGGAATGGCAGTCGTTGGAATGGCAGTGGTCGTTGCAATGGCAGTGTTCGTGGGGATCACGGTGCTCCTCGGAACAGCGGTGTTCGCAGGAATGGCGGTACTCGTCGGAGCTGGCGTACTCGTGGGAATCGCGGTGTTGGTCGGAATCGCGGTACTAGCAGGAGTTGCTGTGGCCGTCGACTGTTTGGCGACCTGCGCCTGGGGGGTGGCCGTTGGTGCTGCTGGTGCTGCTGGCGTTGCCGGGACTTGAGTAGCCGTCAGGGCGGGCGTACTGGAGGGGATGCTCGTGGACGTCGGCACCGGGAGTGGTGTGGATGCAGGTTCGGAAGTAGCGGTCGCCGGCACAGAAGTCGCGCTCGGCATCGGCGTTGACGACGGAGGCACAGCCGTGGCCGTGGGCGGAACCGGTATCGCTGTGGCGGGAATCGCTGTTGCAGAGGCCGGAATCGGTGTTGCTGTGGCGGTGGGTGCTGGCGTCGCTGTTGCGGTCGCTGGCACAGGCACCCGGGTTGCCGTTGCAACGATCACAATCGGCGCGGGCGCTGGCACGATCGGCGCGGGCGCTGGCACGGCCCCAGGCGCGGCATTCGTGCTGGGGGCAGGCGGCACGGTCGCCTGCGCGGGGATGTCGGCAAAGCGGTGTGTGACCCAGACAGATCCGTCGTTGACGTAGACGCCGACCCCGACTGCGTCAAAGGAATAATCGAGAATGTTGTCCCGATGGCTGTCGCTGGCCATGAACGCGTTGTGAACGGTGTCAAGAGAACCGCCGGCTCCAACATTCTCGGCCGCTCGAATCCAGCCGACGGGTGCGCCGCTCGACGGATCTGGGGAATGTTCAAGCTCTTCCCGCTCGGCGATGGAGCGTGTCCAGTCCCGCGCTGCAGCCATCATTGACGCGTCGACGAAGAGCGGAGCAAGACCGAACGTGGCACGTTCTGAGTTGATCATGGCGATCACTGTCGGCTCCCAGTCGGGCATGGCATTTGTGGCGCCGGCCGGACTGGTCAACAGGGCAGGTAGCGGGCTGAGTAGAGCCACCACGCTCAGAAGAACCAGCGCCCGAAGGCGATGGGAGACAGCTATCGGGCCGGACGCTCGTGGCGCGCGTCCGTGATGCGAGTGAGCACGGTCTCGCAATGCAGTCCCGTTTGGCAATGCAGTGGCATCGCCTTGTGTGTTTGTCACGTTTGGTTTCCCGTCCTTATTCGCTCAGCTGCGCAAGTCCCGAGAGACTCGAGCTGTCGCAATGCATCCACGCCCGCAGATGATGATGCCGCTGGAATTGTCGCCCTTTTCCGTCGGCATCCAGGCTGGCAAAATGAGTAGCAATACCCATAGAGTCGGCCGGATTCTGACCGATACTCACGAATCGGGTCGTGTGTCGCGCGACCCCGGCGGTCAGAAGCCGGGGCGCGTTGGAGGAGGGTCGTTGGTCATCAGAAGGCCCGCTGATTTCCTCGAAGATCCGCTTGTTGATCTGCACACCATACGGGAGCTCGCACCGCATATGGGTGAGGTCGTGCTTTTCCTGGGGCTGGCGTTTCGTGAGCTGGCCTGAAAGGGTCACAAAGACGGCAGGCGTGAGCGGTGCTCTCGACCCGAGCCTGCATGCATGAACAGGGCCGGTTTGGAGTTGAGCCGCATTCGTTTACTACGATCAGGCGTGATGTCTGAACTCGAGCAACTGGGCGCGTCCGAGTGGCGCGCCGTGGTCGAAGTCTTCGCCGCTGCGTTGGCCGAACACCGTGAAGCGATCAACCAACTGAACGTGTACCCGGTGCCCGATGGCGACACGGGAACCAACATGGCCCTGACTCTCGGGTCGGTGGTCGATGAGTTCGGCGAAGCAGACTCGTCGCTGACCCTCGCGCAGGTCTGCGACGCCATCAGCCACGGTTCGCTGATGGGCGCTCGGGGCAACTCCGGCGTGATCATGTCACAGATCCTGCGCGGGCTTGCGGGCGAACTGCGCGACGTCGACACCATTGGCGCCACGCAACTCTCCCAGGCTCTCACCGTTGCCGCGAAGGCCGCCTATGGTGCTGTCGGCAACCCTGTTGAGGGAACGATCCTCACCGTGGTGCGTGAGATGGCAGAGAAGGGTGCCGAGGTCACCGCGGCCGACGCTTCGGTGGCGCTCGTTGACCTTGTGACTGCGGTGCGCGATGAGGGATATGCCTCACTCGAACGCACGCCAGAGCTTTTACAGGTGCTCAAAGATGCAGGCGTGGTGGATGCCGGCGGGCGGGGTCTTCTTCTCCTGATGGATGCCGCTTTGAAGGTCATCGACGGTCGGGCCATTCCGGTGCCGAAGGTCACTGCTGCAAACCTCAACAACATCGAAGAGCGTCCCGACGAGCACGGTTCGAATATTGCCGACCTTCGCTACGAGGTGATGTTCCTGCTCGACGCACCCGATGACTGCATCGAAGGGTTCAAGGACGCATGGGCTGAGGTTGGCGATTCCATCGTGGTCGTTGGCGGCGACGGCATCTGGAACTGTCACATCCACTGCGACGACATCGGCGCTTCAATCGAAGCAGGCATTGCGGTTGGTCGTCCCCACCGCATTCGCGTGACGGATCTCCTCGAAGAACTTGAGCATCTCGAAGACATGGCTGACCCATCGGTCGACCCGAACATTGCGATCAACTCAACAGAGCCCACCACAACCGGTGTCGTGAGCGTGAGCGTTGGCGCTGGCGTGACAGACATCTTCGCCTCACTGGGCGTGCAGGTTGTGGTGACGGGCGGCCAGACCATGAACCCGTCGACGCAACTGCTGCTCGACGCCGTGGAGAAGGTCAACGCTGATCAGATCATCATCCTGCCGAACAACAAGAACATCATCGCAGTGGCCGAACAGGTCAACGGTCAATCGGACAAGCAGATCCAGGTTGTGCCCACAAAGAGCATCGCTGAGGGATTTGCAGCGCTCATGGCCTATGACCCCGGTTCAGATTCAGACGCGAACAAGTCCGGCATGTCCGAGGCAGCCGCTGCAATCGTGGCGGGCGAGATAACACAGGCGGTGCGCGACACCGACACCGATGTTGGTCCTGTCCAGGTTGGTGATTGGCTCGGTCTTGCTGAGGGAAAGATCGCTGCCGTCGACGCTGATCTGGAGACCCTCGCCCAGACACTGCTGAACGTGATGATCAACGAAGATGCAGAGCTTGTGACGCTCATCTGCGGCGAAGGCGCCAGCGAGGAGAACACGGCGGCAATCGGGGTGTGGCTTGAGACGAACCATCCGGACGTGGAGATCGAGATTCACCTCGGCGGCCAGCCGCTCTACCCGTATTACATTGGCGTCGAATAGCGCTGTCCCAGTCGACACGGTTCCAACCAGGTGAGCACGGCGCAAACAGGCCGGTCTGTGAGAGATTCTTCGAACCAGCAGCTGCGCGTGCTGGCCGTGGCACTTGTATTTGCCATGGCACCCTGGTTTTCGACCGCTGCGGTACTCGGCCAGCTTCGGGAAGCCTGGGATCTGGACTCGGCCGCGGCCGCCTGGTTGACCATTGCGGTGCAGCTTGGATTTGTGATCGGGGCTGTGTTCTCTGCGGTGACCAACCTCGCCGACCGGTTCGACCCCACTCGGCTCATCATGATCGGCGCAGCTGGTGCGTCACTGGCCAACCTGTCGATTGTGGTGTTCGACTCGTTCGGGTGGGCGCTGGTTGCCCGCCTCGCTACCGGCGCATTCCTTGCCGCGGTGTATCCGCCGGCCCTGAAGGCAATGTCGGCCTGGTTCCGCGAGGGTCGCGGTTTCGCCTTGGGAGTGATGATCGGCGCACTGACGCTCGGCTCGGCCCTGCCGCATCTCATCAACGCAATCGGGGGCGTCGATTGGAAGGTGACGCTCATCGCCGTGTCCGTGATCACCGCTGCGGGTGGGTTGGTTGCGGAAGGGTTCTGTCAGGAGGGTCCGCACGCAGTTGGCGCTGCGAAGTTTGACCCGACACAGCTGCGAGCCATTGTGTCGAATCGACGCTTCCGCCTGGCGAGCGTGGGCTACTTCGGCCACATGTGGGAGCTCTACGCAATGTGGGCCTGGATCACGGCCTTCTTCGCCGACGTCTTCGTCAGTTCCCGGGCAGCAAGTCTGGCGGGCTTTGCCGTGATTGGCGTCGGCGCCTTCGGTTGTGTGTACGCCGGGCTGGTGAGCGACCGACGCTCCCGCACTGCGGCAGCTTCCCAGGCCATGCGATGGTCCGGGTCAGCGGCGATCATCACCGGCTTCCTGGCTGATCTGCCAGCCGTCCTGGTGCTCGCTGTTGCTCTCGTGTGGGGATTCTGGGTGGTGGCCGACAGCGCTCAGTTCTCTGCGATTGTCACCGAGTCGGTGGATCCGGCGTATGTGGGAACGGCCCTGACGGTGCAGCTGGCGGCCGGCTTTGTGCTCACCGTTTTCACCATCTTTCTGGTGCCGGTGGTGCGTGATGCGGCCGGTTGGGGCTTTGCGTTCCTGATGCTCGCACCCGGCCCCGCAGTTGGCGCTCTCGCAATGCGTGCTCTGGAACAGCCGGGCACCTAGCGTGGTTCCATGCCTTCATCAGAAGACACTGCGTCATCGCAGGACACTGCGTCATCGCAGGACACGAGGCCGTGGTCACTCGCCGATCTCGCCGAGCGTGAAGTTGCGACCGCCAAGCTGAAAGGGGCCGGCCCGAAAAAGCTGGCCGCGATGGGGCACCTCGACATCACCAGCCTCTACGACCTGTTGACGCACTATCCGCGCCGCTACATCGACCGCACCAAAGAAGCGACAATCGCTGACCTCGAAGAGGGGTCCGAAGGCATGGTGCTCGTCACCATCGGGCGAAGCGACTCTCGTCGACTCAAGGGTCGACGCACGATCCTCACCGTCAACGCCAGGGACGAGACCGGCCGCATCAAGCTCACGTTCTTCAATCAGCCCTGGCGTCAGAAGCAGCTGACCGAAGGTATGGATGCGGTGGTCTTCGGCAAGGCCGAGAACTACCGCGGAACCAAACAGATGACGAACCCCATCGTCGATGTTGTCGGCGGCGATCAAACCGCCCGGTTCGTTCCCGTGTACCCGCAGTCCGACAAAGCAGGCATTTCCACTCTGGAACTGGGTCGGTGGATTTCAGAGGTCGTCCGACGGGTGAATCTGCGCCGTGGGTTCGCCGAACCACTGCCGGAAAGCATTCGCAAAGAACACAGGTTGGCAAACCGGAGTAAGGCATTTCAGGGCATTCACCTGCCGGAGTCGATGGCGGATGTCGAGATCGCTCGCAAGCGTCTTGTCTTCGACGAGCTGTTCCGGATTCAAGTGGCGCTGGTGCAGCGTAAGCGTCTGCTCGAAGCAAACACGCTGGGCGTGGAACACACGATCAATGGCGAGCTGGCCGAGCTGTTCGTCGCCAACCTTCCGTACTCGTTGACCGGCGCGCAGAGTCGGACTGTGGATGAGATTCTGCGCGACATGGACGCCGGTGCCCCAATGCATCGGCTCCTTCAGGGCGACGTTGGTTCCGGCAAGACAGTGGTGGCGCTAGCCGCTTTGCTCACGGCGGTGCAGGGTGGTCACCAGGGTGCGCTCATGGCGCCAACTGAAGTCCTCGCCGAGCAACACTTCCTGGCAGTGTCTGAGATGGTCGACGGTCTGATTGTTCCCGACCAGACGAACCTTTTGGGGGAGAGGCCGTTGACGATCAAGCTGCTCACCAACCGCGCAACCAAGAGCGAGCGCGACCGATTGGCCGAAGGTTTGACCAACGGAACCGTAGACCTGTTGATCGGCACGCATGCGCTCATTCAGGAAAGCGTGGAGTTCAATTCTCTGGGCCTCGTCGTCATTGACGAGCAGCATCGCTTCGGTGTGGAACAGCGCGCTGCGCTCCGTGACAAAGGCGCAGGTGAAGCCGTCCCCGATGTACTCGTGATGACCGCCACGCCCATTCCCCGAACCGCAGCAATGACGGTGTACGGAGACCTCGATGTCTCGGTTCTCGACGAGATGCCGCCCGGGCGCACGCCGATCACCACCACCTGGGTCCTGACCGGCGACACCGAGACCGAGTCCGATCCGGAACTGGCGGACATCGACCGATCAGCAGCATCGTCCATGACAGAGGCTGATGTGTGGGAGCAGGTGCGCACTCAGGTGCAGGCCGGACGACAGGCCTATGTCGTTTGTCCACTGATTGACGAGTCAGAGAAGCTGGAAGCAGCCTCGGCGGAAGAGACGTATGCTCGGCTGGCTCACGATGAGCTGGAAGACCTGCGGGTTGGACTGTTGCACGGGCGAATGACGTCCGCCGATAAGGAACAGACGATGGATCTGTTTCGCTCAGGCGATCTGGATGTGCTTATCGCCACGACGGTGATCGAAGTTGGTGTGGACGTGCCGAACTCCACGGTCATGGTGATTCTTGACGCAGATCGGTTTGGTATCGCCCAGCTGCACCAGTTGCGGGGTCGCGTCGGTCGTGGTGGCGGCGAGTCCTGGTGTTACCTGCTTGGCGCTGGCCGCACGCCGGACGGGGCCACCCGCCTTGGTGCGCTTGTCGCGTCGACCGACGGATTTGAATTGGCCGAAGTGGATCTGGAGCTGCGAGGCGAGGGCACGATCATGGGCGAGCGCCAGAAGGGCCGCAGTGATCTCAAGCTCGCGTCGCTGCGCCGGGACAAGTACTGGGTGGAGAAGGCTCGCGAAGCTGCGTTCATGGTGATCGATGCCGACCCGGATCTCAAGCAGCATCCGGTTCTGGCCCGTGAGCTCGTCACGCTTCTCGAGGCGGACGAAGCCGACTTCCTCCTCAAGAGCTGACATCGGGTGGAACCCGACGGGGTCGAGGCTCCGTTAGCTTGACCAACGTGGAAAAGTACAAGACGGACTTCATCGACCTCATGACCGAGTCAGGCGTACTCACCTTCGGTGACTTTGTCACCAAGAGCGGGCGCAACACGCCGTACTTTGTCAACACCGGCCTCTACCGAACCGGTTCACAGATCAAGCGTCTGGGCGAGTTCTATGCCGACGCGATCATCAAAAATCTCGGCACCGACTTCGACGTTCTTTTTGGCCCGGCATACAAGGGTATCCCACTGGCGGTTATCACCGCAGCAGCGCTCTCAGAGCGGGGCCACGATGTCGGCTATTGCTTCAACCGCAAAGAAGCCAAGCATCACGGCGAGGGCGGAGTTCTGGTTGGGCACACGCTGGCTGACGGGGATCGTGTCCTGATCGTCGAGGACATCACCACCGCTGGCACGTCTATTCGAGAGACCGTGCCGGTGCTGCGCGCCGCCGCCAACATCCAACTGGCGGGCCTGATCGTCTCGGTGGACCGCGCCGAGCGCGGCACCACCGACAAGGCAGCGCTTGCGCAGGTGGCCGAAGACTTCGCCATGCCATGCTTCGCCATCGTGACGGTGCGCGAGATCATCGAAGCCTGCGAACTCGACGATTCTCAGACCGCTGCCATGCACGCCTACCTCGCGGAGTACGGCCCGAAGTAGAAGCCCTGCCCCAGCGCGGTGTTACCAGCGCGGTGTCAGACACACCGTTACAAGCTGGGGGTGTCCGTTGTGTCCGTCAGCGCGCTGGGGTCAACGCGGCGTGGGCCGCTTCCAGGAGCGTGGAGGACTGGACGGGTTTTGTCAGGAAGGCATCGACCAGCTCGGTTCGGGGGTCGTCGAGCTCTTCTTTGGAGGACACGCCGGTGAGCAGGATGAACCTGACGACCGGAGCGTCGATCTGGTCGAGGCCGGCGAGAAGATCCAGCCCGGTCTCATCAGGCATGAGGTGATCGCACACAATGAGATTCACCGCCCCGAGATCCGCAGCGGTGGTTAGGAGTGTGCGAGCTTCGGCAGCCGACGTGGCACGACTGACACTGAACCCGCCTGCTTCGAGAATGTGGCTGCTCACGAGCAGACTGACTGGATCGTCGTCAACGACCAGAACGTGTATCGGGGGCACGGGAGTGGAGCTCACCAGCCTTCGATGAGCTGGTCCACGCTCTGGCCCATCTCAAAAACCTGATCGAATCTTGTCAGTTGAAACACCCTCAGGGCAATGCCGCTGCGAGGTGAGACCAGGCGCAGGTCTCCGCCTTCTGCGCGCGTGTCCTTCATGCCCTTCGCCAGGGCAGCCAGTCCGGCGGAGTCCACGAAATCGGTAACGGACAGGTCCACGACGATGCGATTGATTCCGTCAGCGACCGCCCGTTCGAGGCGATCTCGGAGCCCAACTGCTCCCATCGCATCCAGTCGACCGTCGACGCGAAGGGTCAGGATCCGAATCTCGAGGGTTTCTTCAGACATTTCCATGCGGGTCTGGTCGGCAAATGCCGGGCAGATCTGAGCCGATCAACGAACGCTTGTCAGATTCGGAGCGAAGGAGACGTCCCAGGTGTTCTCGCCGTTCTCGCTGCGCGCATACACGCAGGACTCGCAGAGTTGGTCGAGAATCATGAGCCCGTAGCCGTGGACCTGTGGGACAGCCGGGTCAGGTTTGACGTAGGCCAGAGCGTCGAACGCTGCACCGCGATCGCGAACGCGAAAGACGAGCAGATTATTGGCCATCTCGGCATCAATGTCGAGATGCTGTTCCCGCACATCGACCCCATCTTCGGCCGGTGCCGCCGCCGTGACACCGAATGCGTGCATGATCACGTTGGTAATGACCTCATGCAGCGCCAGCTCAATATCACCCTTCCGGCGGCGGAACGCACGAAACTCTGTTGTTCCCAAAAGCGTGTCGATCCACGAGTTCAGAGATCGCGTGGCCTCCAGAGTTGCGGGCAACCGGACGGATGCGGTGCGCCTTGATTCGCTGGTCATGACCCACACTCGCGGAACTGGATGATCATGAGTGTGCGATCATCGGATTGCGGTGCCCCGCTGGCGTGGTTGGCCACTTCGGCGAGAATTTCCGTGCCCGCATCTGCGGCCGATGGCGCGCCCGCCCGACAGAGGACTTCACCGTCGAATCGAGCCTCACCGAACATCGCTCCGGAGTTGTTCGCCTGCTCTGTCACTCCATCGGATCCAAGAGCGAGAAGATCCGCTGGGTGTGTCTTCGTGGACCACCGTTCTGCGGTGAGGCCAGCGAGTACGCCAATGGGTGGGATGGTCGCATTGATTCGTTCGCCCCTGCCGCGACTCGTGAACACAACTGGACTGTGTCCTGCATTGGCGAGTGCCAGCTCAGAGGTCGCAGGGTTCCAGGATCCGATGCACAGTGTTGCGAACATCGCAGCATTCGAGAGCTGGTCATGCATCCACTTGTCTACGAGCTGAAGTGCAGCGACCGGGTTGCCGCACACGGAAGTGGAATCGCCCGATACGTGATCGATGGCATTGCGCACACTTGTGGCGAGCGTGGTCATCTGCACCGCAGCCTTGAGGCCTTTGCCGGACACATCGCCGACCGCAAACCAGAGGTGGTCATCGATCATCTGCCAGAAAATGAAGTCTCCGCCAGCAAGACTGGCCGGCGTCATTGACGCGAAGAGGTTTGCGCCAGGAACCAACGGTGGAGCGTCAGGGTCTGGAAGCGCCGCCAGGATCAGTTCCGCTGCCGAGAGGCCTTCCTGAATCGCGAGTTGGCTGGTGAGCGCCTCCCGGTGCATCTGCGCCTGCGTCACCGCGGAAGCAGCGAGGTCGACGAAGCCGTCGAAGAGCATGGTGTCCGGCGTGAGATAGGGCGCATCGCGCCAGAACTCGACGACCAGATGGGTGCCTTTCTCACTGGTCCATGACCGCTGCACCCGGGTCTGACCAGGGCGGAGTGGAGCGCCGATATCAACGGACATCACGCCCGATGCGCGAGCCCCGTCGCTGGACGTCAGCTCAACTGCTGACTCAATCAACTCACGCACATGTGCCTTCTCGTCGAACACATCCTGATGCGTCTCAAGTCGTTGGCGGCCGACGCTGATGAGGTGGAGCATGCCAATCAGGCGGTCCGTGGACTTGATGACCTCGGCGGTCATTGCGGCCAGCGTTTCCTCGTTCAGGATTGTCATGAAGTCAGGCGTTGTTCGGGCATGAAAAGGACTTCCAGCCGGGTGAGCTCGATGATGATCTGCACCGGATCAGATACGTGGGCAAGCGTGAGACTCCCGCCGGCCGCCGTGCATCGCTTGGCTGCCCTCACGAGCCCCGCGAGCGCCGAAGAATCGATGAACGGGACGCCGCGGAGATCAAGCTCAAGGCAGTTCACGCCCGACGCCATGACACCGTCAATACAGGTGGTGAATGCGGGGGTCTCGAACGCATCGAAGCGACCAACGACTGTCAGGAACACCATCGTTCCCTTTGTGGTGGTTGTAATGTTCATCGTCGAGTCAGCTCCATCACCGGATCGGAACCGGCGGTCGTTTCAGAAGGTGGGGGTGTGCTGCCGATTGGCGGCGCCGCTGGGTCGGGAAGCTCGTGGTTCGGCTGGCGGTACCGACCACGCACGTCGTTCCAGCGGAGGACGGACATGTCACGGAGAAACTCGACAGCGACCCTGGCCGCGTCGACGGTTGAGCCGGGCGCATCGATCCACTCCACCGGTACCTCCGACACGATCAGGTTCTGCCTTCCGGCAAGGAAGAGAATTTCGAGATCGAAGGAGAACTCATCGATGACCTGGTGCTGGAAGAGGCGATGTCCTGCGTTGCGGGTGAACATCTTGAAGCCACACTGGGTATCAGCGAACGGCACGCCAAGCCCAACACGGGCCAGGATGTTCAATCCCCTGCTGAACACCTTCCGAGCCATGGACTTGTTGGCAACGGAGGCACCGCCAGCAGAGCGGGAACCAATGACCACATCGGCGCCAGCTTCGAGTTCGGCCAGCAACGTCGGGAACTGCTCAATCGGGGTACTTTGATCTGCGTCGGCGAAGAGAATCACTTCACCGGACGAGCGCAGCACGCCACGCCGCACGGCAGAGCCCTTTCCGCCGTTCTCCTCGGCAACGAGCACATGCATGTTCACCAGGTTCAACTCCTCGAGCAACTCGACGGTGTTGTCAGTTGAGCCGTCATCAGCGACCAGCAGCTCCCAGGGCTCGCCAAGGGAACACATGAACGTGGCGATAGCGCCAATGGTGGGAAGAACCCGCTCTGATTCGTTGTATGCCGGGACGACAATCGAGAAGCGCGGTGCCGTTGAAAGCGGCTCGCTCGCCCACTGGCGGTAGCTGTCGAGCGATGTCGCATCGGTCATGCTGCCACCTTGTTCGGAATCCACGACGGCTCGGTGACCCGTTGGATGTGACTAGCGGCGACTGCGACGAGAAGTACGGACATGGCGATCACCTGGGCTCGGATGAGTTGATCAGTGGACCCTGAAGCTGCCATGAGTAGGACCGTTTGCAGCACGGCGCCACCGACCAGAATGAGCGCTTCGCGGACGCGTCCAAGAGCGAGGTGATGCGAAACGATCAGGTTGGCCAGGGCGAACAGCGCGGTTGCCAGCGCATAGATCGCGAGCGGCTCTGACACTCCGGCATAGGCCTCCCCAAACACCCGACCAAGAACCCAACCGCCGAGGAAACGAGCGCCGATCACGGCGCATACTCCCAGTACTGCCACGACGGCGAGCCCTGCGTGCAACAGGCGATCGGTGTCGCCGCCCTCGGCATCGCATTGGGTGGCAGCAGGGAAGAGTGTTGTCGCGACAGACCAGGACAGAAAAAAGACAGCGCGACCAGCGAGTGCAATTGCGGCGTAGACACCAGCGCTCGTGGGGTCCAATGACCACTTTGAGATGAGCACGTCCCCGTTGTTGACGATGATTTGTCCCAACAACAGCACCCCAACTGGAGCCGCATAGCGAACGACGTCCGGGGAAAGACCCGGGCTGGCCGGTGCTGCGCCAATGGGACTCCAGGCGAGCGAGCGGCGAACCACAAACCACGTCACAACGAATGACGCGGTGAGAGCAGCCGTGGCGCCTGAAACCCCGAAGCCGGCAGCGACGAGGCCAACGCCGAGCGCAACCCGTGCGATCATTTCCCAAACGAAGGTGGAAGCCAGCGGGCGGAATCGCATCTGCCCCTGGAGCACCCCACGGCCCACCGCCTGCACGAGGTAGGCGGGCATGCCGATGCCGAGAATGACGAACGGCCAGGCCGACGCTGACTGGAACAGGTCCCGCCAGTAGAGCGCGCCCACCGACAGGATGGTTCCAAGAACAACGCCGACACCGAGCCCCCAGCGCGTGAGGGACTGAGCGAGTGCGCGAGTGGCTGCCTCCGGTTCGCCATTTGCGGCATGCAGGCCGCTGAACCGGGCGGCGATGAGCTGCAGGCTGACGGCCACCGCCGTTACAAGGAGCATCAGGGTGACCATCAGGTTCGCGTCCGCAAACTCCGGCGGCGTCAACCATCGACCGAGAAAGACATTAAGCAGGTAGTTCCCACCGTTGGCGATGAACATGGCGATCGCAAGAACGGAGCCTCCGGCTACCAGCGCACGTCCACCAGAGTCATCTCCCGCTCCGGAGCCATTCTGCACCGACCCGTCCAGCTCCACGGCGTTTGTTGCCACGGTCATGCGTCGGTGGACGGCGTGGTCTGGATGCGGCGAGACATGGCTTCGCCCAGATGAAGCAGGTGCCAGTCGATAACCTCGCCCATCGGGATGCCTGACGCAGCGAGGTAGTTCTGGTGGCCATGCTCTGTTGTCAGTGCATCGTCGTCGAGCATCTTCACGAGTGCGTCGGCAAGGCTTCGAGGGTCGCCCGGCTCGAAGTACATGCCAACAAACCCCTCTTCTTCGATGACTTCCACGAAGTCGCCGATGGACGGCAGTACGGCGGCGCGCCCATAGGAACCGGCCTGGTGGAGCACGCCGGAGGAACCGGTGGTGCTGGTGTAAGGGAAAGCGGTGACAGCGGCGGAGGTGAAGAGTTCAGCCACGTCGTCTTCTTCGACGTAGCCGGTGAAGACCACAGAGTCGAGATCTGCGCAACCCTGCTCGACGCTGGCGAGGTAGCCGGGGGAGTTCGGGCTGTCCGTTCCAGCGATGACGAGTTCAAGATCGGTGTAGCCGCGCTGAAGGAGATCTCGATACGCGTCGACGAGGACGTCCACCGTCTTGTACGTGCCCCACTTGCCGAAGGCGAGAATCCGGCGTGGGCCCCTGCCCGGGATGCCGAAGAGGGGCTCGTCAATCTCCTCGAATGAACCGTGCGGCGTCAGCAGAGCGTTGTTGGCGCCATAACGCTCCCGGAGCAGTTCGACATAGCGAGGGATCGTGAGTGCGACGTAATCGGCCTGCAGCATGACCTTCGTCAGGGCGGTGCCAGCGGTGTCCATGATTCGGGCCATCAGTTTTGAGCCGGCGAACCCGGCGTCCTGCATATCGACGTTCTCTACAAGGTTGTGGAGGATCACCCCGGTGGGGATGCCGGCTCGAGAGAGAAGTGCGGGCGTGAGGAGTCCCATGCCGCCGGCGATGCGCTGGTCGCCAAAGGTGGCGAACTGCAGATTCATGATGACGGCATCCACTTTGGAGCGCTTGACGGCTTGGAGAATACGCGCCGGGTTGCGTACGTCGTTGAACTTCCAGCAGCCGATGGCTTCCGTTCCGGGAAGCGTTGCTGGCGGACCCTCGTCGGTTTTGTCAGCGAATACGACGACCCGATCAAGACTCGGATTGTCAGCGAGGTGGGTGACGAGGTGAAAGCCGAACTCGTTCAGGCTGTTGCGGCCGGGCGGGAACGCAGTGACCACCCCGACGCGACGGAGCGGCGGCGGCGCAGGATGGGGCGGGGGCGTTCTGTCCATACCGAGGGTCTCGGTACGGCCGTGAGGTTGCTGTAGCGTCTGCAGCGCGAATAGAGGCGATCAGTCCATAGGTAGGTGAAAGTGGGCCGTTGTACCTGATCCCGGTGCACTGGTCACCGCAAGCCGTCCTCCGAGAACGTTGGCAATCATCGAGGCAAGTCCAAGCCCGAGCCCGGCCCCTTCAGCAGTTCGTTCCGTCGAATGATCGGCTCGGATGATTGATGCAGCCGGTTCTGAAGGCGGGTCGAAGCCGGGCCCGGCGTCAACCACGGTTCCGGCCAGCGTCCGGGATGTAGTCGTATCGAGGTGTACTTCAACGACGCCGGGATCGGCGTGCGTCACGGCGTTCCCGATGAGTTCGTGCAGGATTTGAATGGTGCGAGGAACGTCGATGCAGATCACTGCGTGCTCGTCGCCGACCGTCGACAGGGTAAGCAGCTTTTGCTGAGTGAGTGCAGGAACCCGCCATTCGGCAAGTGTCTGTTCTGCAATCGTCGCCAGTGTCGTCTCTGTCCGGTTCACCTCGATGTGACCATTGCGCAACTCCACGAGGTCCAGCATGCGAACGAGGAGACGGTGCAGGCGATGGCCAGACTCTGTTGCGGCTGCAATGTAGGAGCGAGTGGCGTCATTGACGGCATGGGTTTCCAGAAGTTCCAACATGCCAAGGATTCCATTGAGCGGCGTGCGCATCTCGTGGTTGAGGTTTGACAGGAAGCTTGCAGCGGCAGTGGTCGCTCGGTTGACCTCCCCAAGTGCCTGTTCGAGTTCCTGGGTGCGTTCGGCTGCGCGACCGTCGAGTCGACGATTCGCCTCCTGGAGTTCGCGCACGCCGTTCTCTGCGGCCATCCGGGCAGCTTGTTCACCGTGGAGGAGGCGCTCGAGGTGGTCGATGCGAGCGGACAGGTCGGCCCGCTCGGCAGCGGCCCGGCGATCAGGCCCGTTGAAGTCAGGGCCGTCCGAAGGTGATGGGGGTGGCGAAGTGGATGGTCGAGGCATGAGGCAGGCGGTTCAAATGGTCGTGAGAATGAGCGTGAGGTCTTCGGTAACGGTGGCGAACTCGGTCGAAACGGCCGTCAGTGCATCTGGGGTCGGGAGGGTGCCGTGTTGGGCCGCCTGCTCGATGTCGGCACACAGGGCCGATAGTTGATGAGCACCAAGCAGAGCGGCCGTTGATTTCAGGGTGTGCGCCGCCCGCTGCACCACGGCGGGGTCCTGGTCATCGGGCGACATGCTGGCGATCCGTTGGGGTGCATCGTCGCGAAAGGTTGATATGACGCCGTGAACGACCTCGCTGCTGCCAAGATCAGCGAGCATCTGTTCAATGGCGCCCCGGTCCACCGAGAGAGCGGTTTGCGGTGAAGGGGTGTCCTCGTCGTCGGCATGCGTATCGGAGGCAACCAGGATCCATTCGCCAAGGCAGGTGCGCAGATCGTTCAACGAAACGGGCTTGGGCAAAAAGGCGGACGCTCCGTTCTCCAGGCAGGTGCGCCGTGCATCCTGTGTCGCATCTGCCGTCATCATGATGATGGGGGCAACCGTTCCCAAAGAAGGTGCGATGTTCGTGTGGAACCGTCTGATCGTTTCCAACCCGTCAAGCCCCGGCATGTGCCAATCCATCAGCACGATGTCGAAGCGGTCCGAGGCAAGGGCAACGAGCGCGTCTTTGCCGTTCGATACCGTTTTGCATTCCACCCCAAGCCGGTCGAGCTGGGACTGAGCGAGAAGGCGGTTGACTTCGCTGTCGTCTACAACGAGCGCGCGTCCGCGATTGAGTGGCTCGGCGGCGATCACTGCGTCGTCTTCGATCCGCTGGGCGCGTCCCACCGGAATGATGACGGTGAAGCGGGTTCCAGCCACGGAGGTTCTGACGTCCAGCTTGCCGTGCATCAGGTCGACGAGCTCCCGGGTGATGGGCAGTCCCAGACCCGTGCCACTGATCTGATCGCGCTGGCGCACCTGTTCGAACGGTTCGAACAACAGCGGCAGCGATGCGTCCGGGATACCCGGCCCGGTGTCGCTGACCACAAATATGAGCGACGTGCTGAAGCGGTCGCCATCCGGGCCGGTGACATCCATGTCTGGACCGGTCGTAACGGTGATCCTGATCTCGCCTGTCTCCGTGTATTTCACCGCGTTCGAAACGAGGTTGACGAGGACCTGCCGGAGCCGATGTCGGTCGGCTCGCACCGCCAGGGCCACGGCATCGGAGAACGCCACAGAGAGGTCGAGGTCCTTCGCTGAGGCTTTCGCAGCGAACATGCCGGCGACGTCATCGATCAGGGCTCTCGGTGCGAGAGGGCTGATGACCAGCTTCATCTTGCCCGCTTCGAACTTCGCAAGATCCAGCAGGTCGTCGACCATCACCCGCAACGCATCTGCTTCGCGCTGGATGGACTTGACGAGGGCGCCCGATTCCTCGTCGAGATCGCGGTCCAGCAGCACCTCAGACAACCCGAGAATTGCGTGCAGTGGCGACCGAAATTCGTGCGTGATTGCGGGGAGGTTGAACTGCGTGGGCGCGGACTCCTGTGCGCAGCGATCGTCCTTCCTGTTCCCGGTCATGGTGCGTTCCCGGTCATGGTGCGTTCCCGGTCATGGTGCGTTCCCGGTCATGGTGCGTTCCCGGTCATGGTGCGTTCCCGGCCATGGTGCAAGCGCACGCAGGTCAGGCACGCTGATGTCGGGAACGTCAAGCACGGTGACATCGGTGCGGCTCAGATGCAGGGTGCGCCAGTTGCCGTCGGAGAGAAGCATGACCACCTCGAAGGTTTCCTGAGCGGTGACGTCAGGGCCGCCGTCGATGCGGCGGGTCATCACGCTGTTGACGTCGAGCGTCATGATTGACCCGTCAATCGAGAAGAAGGTGACGGCCATGAGGTGACCGTGCTGCAGAACAGAACCGGACGGGCCGGATTCCGCTCCGACAGCTGCATTGTCGGCGAGAGCGCCGACAAACCACGTATCGATGCCTCTTGTTTGGCCCGACGCCTGCGACTTGTCGATCCGAGTCCAGCCCCTGACAATTGCCTCTTCAACCATCTGCCTCGTTTTCGGGCCAACCGGTCGGTCGAGTTCGGGGTCCGGCTGCCAAACCACGATGGTCTCTGCAAGGATCGGACCGGACGCGACTTCGGCGAGGCTTGCAGCGAGATTGTTGGCGTTGCGGCCCCGGGTGGTGCTGAACGCAGCAGTCGCTGTCAGAAGAACGAGCGCAGACACCAGAATGCCAAGCCCGACGGTCTTCGCTCGGAGGCGCGTTGTCGTTGCTGAGGTGGGGCGCGGTGAACGTCTCATTCGGGAGCCGCCGTCAGCACCTGAGTCGTGACGCCAAGGATCTCGACAACAATGTCGCCAGATCCAACAGTTCCGAGCTGTGTCATGTGTACCGGAATAGATGTCGTGCCGTTCCGCAGCGTCTCCGTTGCAATCAGTTCGGCGCCGACCCGCAACTCCACAAGCGTGCCGTCTGGCAGGTAGCCACCTGTGCTCGGCGAGCGAACGGGGCCGATCTCCACTGTCCGATCGTGACCGAGGCCGACAAGCTCGGCTGACAAATCGCTGATCGATGGGAGGAAGGACATCGCCAGCGATGCGCTCTTGACGCCACTGACGAGGGCGGTGACGGTGATGTCGCCCGGAAGCGGAGGAGCTTCGATCCGCGTGGTGGCCCGTCCCTGCTGCACGGTCGCATCAACAAAGCTGCGACCTGCGCTGGAATCAATCTGGAAGACGGTGGCGACACCATCAGGAAGCAGGTTGCCGAAAATGTCGCGCAGCTCCGCTGTCTGGACCTGATGCAACGAAAATCCGTCGGCGTATGCCGTGTCGCTTCCAGCTGCGATGGTGAAGGGCGCAGGCTTACCTGCCACCTCGTCGAGTGTCGCAACCGGCCCGGTAGCGCCGCCCACGTGGGAGGAGATCAGCGTGCGCCCGGTTCGTGCTCCGGCGCCGATCCGGGTGGACGCAACACCGCCGTCAACCTGACTTGGAAGGTCGAGAACTGTGTCGTCTGGCCGGTCTGCGGAGAAAATGAGTCCGGTGCCGTTCGCAGCGGGGTTGCCCCACCGATCGACGGGTGAGGCGACAATCATTGTCTCGTCGACGGTGTCGGCAACGACGGTACGTGGGCCCACCCATGAGACGATGGGATCCACGGTGTCGCCAGCGAGCACCCGGACCGTCGATTGCGCGCTGGATGCTGCGACCTCGACCGCAATGATCAACTCACCGGCATGATTGCTGAGATGGCGCGGGAGCAGGAAGTTTGCTTCACCTCCGGTCAGCAGCGCTGACGCTGACCAGCCATCCACGGCACCGAAGGCACTGAGGTCCACGGGGGTACCTTCCGGGGCGTCAGCCGCAACAGAGATCTGGAGTTGTCGTCCGGCGTTGTGGAGCAAAGGCGTTGCGATCTCCACGTCGCCGGACCACGGTGTTGGGCCGACGGCGCTGTACCGGGCAAGAAGGAGCAGTCCAAAACAGCACAGTGCTGCGACAATGATCGATGCGCGAAGGAGACGGGTGTTGAGCCAGGCCGCAGCCCGAGGGACGAAGCCGGTTTCCTGTGCCCGTTGGTCGAGCATCCAATCGTGAAGCGTCATGAGAAGTACCCGGTCACGACACGGCCCGGAAGAACGAGTGAACGGACACTCGGGCCTGCGCGAAGCCGGACTCGGGCGGGAGGTCAATGATGCCGCCGGACACATACGGGCCGCCGTCAGACGTCTTGAGATCATCGCCGAAGATCTCTATGTTGAAGCTGTCGAGCGCCCGAAGTGTGTCGGCGTTCGTCAGTGCAATCTCGAACGGTTGGGAGCGCTGCGGACGGATCGCCCGATCGAACCACAGGTGATCGACCCAGGCAACCGACCCATCCTCGCCGAGCAGGGTGACAAGGACATGAGGAAGGGTTGCTGTGTGTACACCGGCGTTACGTAGGTCGCCGGTGAGGACGAGTCCATCCGGAGTCACCTTCACCATGAGGTCCTGGGCCTGTACCGACCGATCCAGGTCGCGTCCGGTAACCACGGCCTTGATGCTGAGTTCGACGGTTGCAATATCGTCGATGTTGATTTCGGGGGCTGCGAAGATTTCGCGATGGAAATCGTTCGGCGCGAGGCGGTTGCCGACGGCATCGACGGATTCGAGGTCCACCCGGAACGGCACGGTCTCGCGGGGGAGAACCTTGTGAATGGTGACGATGCTGGCGTTGTGTTCGACGAGCGTTTCACCGGCATGGTCACGAAACACTGTGGTAACCGTGAGGTCGGCCGGGTCCACGTCCAGGTTGGTAATTTCCCCGACAACAGCGAGGCGCCCTTCCAACGCCACAGCCGATGCGGTAACGGTCTGGAGGCGAGGCCTGTCAAGGGTGTCGCCGAAGCTGGTCTGCTTGACCGACAATTGCCGGCGCCCCTGGCTGAGATAGTTCACCTCTGTGGCGCGGGCAAACTGGTCGGGCGTCGTCGAGTTATCGATCGGATCGGGTGTCAGGTACCAGGTATCTCCCACCTTGCGCACCTCGTGTGTGCGAATGACGGTGTGCTGATTCACGGCGGTGAGGTAGGTGAGTTCAACCTCGACTTCCGCTCGGTTGCGCAAGCGGGAGACGAGTTCTCCCTGGATGGCATCGAGTTCGCCGTATGACGCAACGAGGCCGTCTTCGACGGAGAGAGCGAGCCGATAAAAATCGAAACTTGGCCGGCTGTCCGGATTGAGTGCTTCGTACGCATCGCCGAACCGGCGGAAGTCCAGATCGTCGTAGTAGCCCTCGACGGCTTCCACCGGGTCAGGCGGCTGCGTTTGCATCAACCACGCCGCGCCGACGATCACATTGAGAGCGACAAGACCTGCAGATACGTGGACCCAACCGTCCGAGCGGAGGCGTTGCAGTCGCCTGCGGCCGGGCGACGACGTGCCGCCGGCCCCTGCCAGTCGTTCGATGCGTCGAGTAACCTCGGCCCGCCTGCTTTCAAACCAGCGCGGGCTGGGCTCGATGTAGAGCGGACTCTGATCTGCTCCGGCAGCGAGTCGGCGGTCCACCCAATTGAGCATCCGGGCGGGCCAGGTGTTTGAAGCAGACCTCGCGAGGCGTCTTTCGAGTGCTGCGAGTCGGCCCATCGGCAGACCGGCCATGCTCCACACGGCTCCAAGGAGCGCGACGGCCAGCGCCGTCATTGGCAGAAGGCCCCACATCATCCTCTGCCAGAATGGGGCCTCGCGGGTGGGGAGTACTTCGGGGAGCGGAGCAATGTCTTCCCGCTCCCAGATCTGGATCCCGTTCTCCAGCCGGTCAACGCGATGCCATCCGCTCGCCCACAGCAACGGATCGTAAAATACATCGTTGGAGAACACGAACTTGAGGTTGTAACGCTCCGGGGTGGCGACGAATTGTTGGAGCGAACCGAGACCGGAAGCGCCGCGGAACTTCGCGCCCTCCAATCGTTCAACGGAACGACTGGTGAGCTCGGGCAGACGTCGGGCGGAGTGATAGTTGCCGTCGACAGTGGTTGCGGTCATTGATGCACTGACGAAGGCCATCTGGTCTCCGAAACCGAGCATCAGGTAACGCCAGCGGTCGTGCTGGTCCTTTGACATGAACTCCGCGATTGGACCCGGATCCACACGATCTGGCTGCAGCGGGCGGAAGTGCGAGAAGTTCGCAGACAGCACGGCGAAGAGCACGAATGCGGCTGCGCCCATCCCGACGGTTGCCCGATGGGGACCCTCGCCGAGCTGGTGACGGAGAATCTGGCCGAGAAGCCCGGACACGAGACTGTGCACGATGGCGCCAGCCAGCGGCAGGATCGTGATTGTGGCCCAAACGGTGAAACGATCCAGCGTGAGAATGTCGAAGGCCCCACGCAGGAGGAGACGGGGGATGGGCGTCGTGCTGCCGGTTCCGAGCACGAGCAGCAGCACGGTCGACGCGGCGAGCGGAACAGCCCGACTGAAGATGCCTTTGATGAGCGCGAACGGGAGCAGCATGCTGAGCACGCCCCACGGCACGAGAAAGAACACGATGCCTGCGGCGGTGTTGGTCAGGAAGTTGTCCCGGGTGGCGTGCGGAATTGGTACCTGCACGATTGGGTCGCTGCTGCTCCAGATCCAGTAGGGCAGAACGGTGATGACGAGTACGACGATTGCGGTGACACCGATGACGGAGCAACGGACCACGGGCCCCAGTAACCGGCGAGCGTGCAGAGCTGTAAACACCCGCCACGTTTCGGCGTTCAGCCCGGGAGCAGGACCGGTCTCGTCAGTGCGAGGAGTCAGGACCGCATCGAGAAGACCGGTGACCATCACCGGCCCGACGAAGAACACGGCGCCGAACAGGGTAGTCACGTGGTGGGCGGCCGTGGTCGCAGCGAGTCCGATCATCGCCAAAAGGAATTGCCGACAGTCGGTGCTGAGCACCCAGCGATGAATGGACGGCAGCGTGTTGAGCAGGATTGCCAATGACAACGTTGTGGGTAGTTGCCCGAAGACGTGCACGACTTCGGCCAACGATGACGACACCACCGCAAGCAGGGCTGCCCAGCCAGCGGCTTCGCGACTTACCCAGATCTGGCTGAAGCGCCAAACCCCGACGATCAGCGCAAGAACTGAGAGAAGCTGCACGATGACGAACGAGCCTTCGAGCCCGAACACGGGGGACAGCAGAGCGATCAGCTGGTGGCTGCCGGGTGGATAGCTGGTTGTGGTGAAGCCGGTGTACCACCGTGTCTCCCACGTGGAGAACCAGTTGCGCGCGTAGTGATCTCCGAAGAACATGTGGATGTACGCGTCGTATGTTCGCCGGTGACTTCCGGAGACCAGGAGGCCGCCGTGCCACAGGAACGCGGAGACGAGCGCAAACCCCAGGTGAGGGTCGAGACGGCGCGCGAAGGGGCGCGGGTTGTCCTTCTCCTGCGTGGGGGTCATGGCGGCCTATCGGCCGACTCTCCTCACATTTCAGGGCTGGCGGGGAACCATGCTGGGCCGTTCAGCCCACGTCATTCCCGGCGGCGTTCTTCGCGTTCAGGGCAGTTCGAGAATAGTCACGGCGCCGGTGTCACCGCTCACCTCAATAAGCGCTCCATCAGGGATGATCCTGGTGGCATCGGTGGCCGAAACAACGCACGGAATGCCGAGCTCACGGCTCACGATGATTGCGTGGCTCAGCGGTGCCCCGACGTCCACAACGACCGCCGCGGCAGGCACAAACAATGGTGTCCATGATGGGTCGGTGAATGGAGCCACGAGGATGTCGCCCGGAGCGAGTGCGTCGGGGTTGAACGAGTCGGTGATGACGCGGGCGCGACCCCGGGCTGAGCCGGGACAGCCCGGCATGCCCTGCAACGTTTCCCCCTGAGCGAGATCAACCGTCACGACATCAGCCCGGTTCGCCATGTCGGACATCGGTCCCGGGTCACTCACGAACAGGAACTTCTCCTGCAGTGCACCAATCTCGGCCATGTGCTCTCCGCGGCGCACAAGCTTGTCGTGGAAGCCGCTCGGGTCATCCAGAAATGCGAACTGCTCTTCTTTGGTCAGCAGGTTGTAGCTGTTGACCTGCGGGAAGTTACCTGCGGCAACCGCTCGTCGGCCCCACTCCTGCAGAGCCACGCGGGCTTCGTGCACCAACTTGATGGCGTTGGTCTTGGTGCGCTCGCGGCCGGGCATGAACACGGTGGCCGAGTTGAGCGCAGCCATGAACTGGCCGTGCGTTTCCGGGTCACCTTCGACCATGGCGGCAATCTCGGCACCGAGCGCGGCTCGTTCCTCGGCGGCTGCTGCATTACGAAGCTGCGGCGCTGAGTCGTCAGGCGAGAGTCTCATGCGGTCGATGGCGGCAAGGGCCAGGTCAGGCGCGGTCTCCCAGGTGGGCGAGCCTGCTTCCCATTCGTTCGGACCGCGAGCGCCGTAGGTCTTGAGGAAACCGTCGAACGCGGAGACGAAGGCGACAGCGTCGGGATCCTCACTGGCTCGCAGCTTCGCGTCAAGTCCGGTGGACCCTCCGTCGAACATGGTGTTGAGCGTGTCGGATGCGGCGACGGATCGCCCCAGGGTCCACATCTCCATGGATGGAGCGGCCGATTCCACGTCGCCCAAGCCGGACAGCAACTTCAGGATTGCTTCCGGCTTGCCCACCGCAGTACACACGCCGGTGATGATGCCAATGGGTAGCGTTGCGAGGAAGCTGATGTAGATGTGCTCGGTGAACAGATCTGCGAAGTGAGCATCCATGATCTCCCATGTGAAGTCCACCAACTCCCGGTCGGAAAAGGAGCTGAAGTCGGGACGGTTCTGTCGCAGGTCGTTCATCTGCTTCTCGAAGTCGAGCACGCGTGGGAGATCCGGCGTGGTCAGGACCCATCCGAAGGTCTCGCCAATCTTGGCGGTGAGCTCTGGGCGGTCATCGCCGGGAGCCGGATTGAAGTCTGGCACGCCGGGAGCGTCGCCGAAGAACGAGTCGTCGATGTCCTTGTACGTCATGCCGGGTGCCCGATGCCCGAGCAGGCGAAGGGCCGAGGCGTTCAGATAGCCGTAGCCGTTGCTCACGCCCAGGAAGACTGCGTCGTTCGGCGGTAGTTCATCCGGCGTCATCACGCCGATGCGGTAGTAGGCCTCACGAAAGCCGATTTCGGCACCGCCGAGGCTTCCGTCGGTCTCGAACCAGGTGAACGACATGGGCGAAACCGGGTCGGGAAAGACCTCGCCAATGTTGGCGCGCGTGTAGAAGTTGAACTTCTCGTGCGGCGTCGTCTCGACAATCCACTGCTCAGTCATGATGCCCCCCAGCATGTTTCGGCCGCTCTCTGCGGCTGCTCGACCTTAGTCCGAGATCGCCACCCGCCGATCGGCGGGAGGGGATCCGGAGTTGCAGTGTCCTACCGGTCCCCGTTGGCGAGCGCGGTCTTGTCGATCTCCCACAGTTGTTTGGATGACTGCCACGCCAGACCGACCATCACGATGAAGTTGCCTGCGAGCACTACGGGGACGCCCCACCAGAAGATCTGGCTACCGATGAAGAAGATCAGGGTGTTGAGCGCGATGTAGCTGATCCGGATCTCGGTTGGGCCGATGCCGTGATAGGCGATCTGGAAGTCGTTCGTGGCGGCGAAGGACAGGAACGACAGCGCCATCATCGCCATCGTGACCAGCAGTAGAAGGTCGAAGAGAAACCCGGTGCCACCTGGAGCGAGGAAGGAGTAGCCGATCACGACTGAGCCGGAGAAGATCGTGTCGAGGAAGTGATCCATGAAGAACCCCCACTTCACGAGGCCTTCGCCCCGGGTGCGCCCGAGCGTGCCGTCGAAGGAATCAGTCAGCCACTGGCCGAACACCATGGCCGACATGCCAAAGAGCCACCACGACTTCTGCGGCTCGGAGCCAGCCATCCATCCACAGAAGATGGTGCCGACCGACCAGAAGATCGTGACGAGCGTGAGCTGCCAGGATTTCAACCACTGCGGGAGCTTCGGAACCGCCCAGTCAATGAACCGGCGTTCGGGGTCGTGCAGCAGCGACCTGCCAACCTTCTTGTCGCCGCCAAACGCCTGCTTCATTTCCTCTGCCATCCTCAGACGGTAGAGCACGCAGTGTCAGACACACCGTTACAAGTTGGGAACTGCGAAGGTCAGGTGATACGGCCGAGTTCTCGCATGCGGGCTTCGACGCGCGACAGCATGTCGGTGTCGAGCGGGGTGGAGGGTTGCGCCCAGCGCACCTGCTGCAGCCACTCTTCGGCCTCGGCGAGTTTGAGGCCGTAGCGGTCGATGACCATCAGGGCGGCGTCGTCGCTCTGTGCGAAGGCCTGTGCCCGTGCTGCAGCTGTCTGGGTGATGACGCCAACGAGTTCAGCATCGTCGTCCACCAGATCCTGCGTGACCGTGGTGGCAAAGCTTGGCCACGGTGCGGGCAACACGGCGATGCGGCGGAAGGTGCCGTCGTCGACGTGTGGCTGCGTCATCGTCTTGGACCAGAGGAATACGTCTGCTTCGCCGGCGGGGAGTGCTTGGAGCGCTCCGTCGAGACCGCCGACAACTACAAAGTCGTCCTCGGTAAGGCTCCAACCGTGGTCGGAGCCCATGACGTAACCCATGAGCTCGGAGCCTGAGCCGTGACGCGACACCGCAATCTTCGCGCCCTTCGTGTCCGCAATTGTCTGAAACGATGAGCCAGTCGCGACGTGCACTCCCCACATCAGCGGCGACTCCACGAACACCGCCGCGATGCGACTGCTGTTGCCGTTGGCGATAGCGATGATGGCACCTTCGGTAAGCGGTGTGGCGATGTCCACTTCGCCCGCGTGGAGCGCCTTCATGATCGCACCCGTGCCGCCCGGAAAGTCCACCCACTCAACGTTCAAACCAAGCGCCCTGAACGAACCTTCCTCTATGGCGAGACGCCATGGCAGATTGAAGTGCTCGGGCACTCCGCCAACTCGGATGTCACGCATCATGCATCACCAGACTCAGAGTGCGGTGAGTGCGGCCGTTGCCGCGGCCAGGTCAGCCTTGGCCCGTTCGCACAGCTCGCGGGTTTCGGCGACCAGTTCCGGCTTGGCGTTGTTCACATAGCCCGGGTTGGACAGGCGTCCTTCAAAGCCCGCAACCTGCCTGGTCTTCTCTTCGACGACCTTTTCGAGACGAGCCCGCTCCGCGTCCATGTCGACCTCATCAACCAAGCCCGACAGGAACACCTGGGAGCCTTCGAACGCCAGCGGCGAAGCCACCTGGGGACGTTCGTCGCCAAGCTCCATTGCCTCCTCGAGACCAGCAAGTGTTTCGACCAGGCCATCGCCCGAGCGAACAAGTTCGAGCACTGCTGCGGGAGCGTGCAGCGTAATGCGCTTCTTCGGCGGAACGGTCTGCGCGGACCGGAGCGTGCGGATCTGGGTGATGAGTTCCCACGTGCGAGCAAACTCGGCCACGATGGACTCGTCGGCGAGCGCACTGTCAACTACCGGCCACTGAGCGCTGGCGAGAACTTCGGCGGGGGGAAGGTCAACGCCGATGATGGAGCCAGTTCGCGCCTCGCTCACGTGCGGCCACAATGACTCCGTGACAAAGGGGCAGACCGGATGCATCAGCCGCAGAGCCGCATCCAGCACGGACCCGAGGATGACCTGCTGGGCCGGGTTGTCGTCGATGGTGGGCTTGACGGCTTCGAGGTAACGGTCACACACGTCGCGCCAGACAAAGTCGTACAGCGTGTCGGCGTAGACGTTGAACTGGTAGTTGGCGACGGCCGATTCCAGCTTGGCAACGGTCTCTTGAAGGCGGGCGATGATGAGTCGGTCAGCGAAGAGCGTGGTGCTCATGTCCACGGGCGCATTTGTGCCGGCAGCGCCGTCGAGGCGACGCAGTGCGAAGCGCACTGCGTTGAACAGTTTGTTCGCGAAGTTGCGTCCAGCGTCGAACTTGGCTGACGTGTTACGGGCCAGCGGAGCCTCATCGGTGGCCGAGGTCGTGCCGGACGCCACGCCATAGGCGCTCGTCATCTGCAGCGAAGAATCCTTCGGGCTGGCCTGCATTGGAGCGGCAACGACGTGGCCGGCTGAGGTGGTGATGAACTTCGGCGTGAACGGCTCACCTGTGTGCGGGCAGACCATGTCCACCGGCATACGGACGTCCTGCGTGTCGGTGGTCATCTGCACGAGCGTGAAGCGCATGGCGTCCGCGCCGTGGCTGAAGATGATGTCGCGTGGGTCCACACCGTTGCCAAGACTCTTTGACATCTTCTGGCCGTGCCCGTCCTGCACCATGGCATGGATGAACACATCGTTGAACGGGACCTGCCCGTCCATGAAGTAGCGATTGAACATGACCATGCGGGAAACCCACAGGGTGATGATCTCGCGGGCCGTGGTCAAAACCGAGGTGGGGTTGAACGCGTCGAGCAGGCCGGCCGTTTCGGGGAAGTCTTCCGGGTAGGGCCAGCCCATGGTGGACATCGGCCAGAGCGCTGAGGAGAACCAGGTGTCGAGGACATCAGGGTCGCGCTGAAAACCGTCAGTTTCGACTGCGGCGATCAGTGCTTGCTCGTCCAGCGAGCTATTGGAGCGTTCCAGGCGGGAGAGCGTGCCTTCTGGCGGGATGCAGACGCTCTCCACGATCTCGGTATCTGTGATGCGACGAACGGTGTGGACCGCGCCAGCATCGCTCCAACGACTCGCGATGGCGACAGCTTCGCCGGGTGGAACGTCGGCCAACGCAGCGGTGACTGAACCGTCAGCCTCGGCGACGACGATCTGGCGGTTCCAGACCGGGATTTGGTGACCCCACCACAGTTGACGCGAGATGCACCAGTCGCGGATGTTCTCGTGCCACTGCTGGAACGTTTTGGCGTAGCGGTCCGGTGTGAAGCGAACGCCACCGTCGCCATTGGCATCGCCAGCGACGAGACTGGGGTCGAGGTTGCTGACCTGATCTGCAGCCTGAGCGCGCAACGCAGAGCCGCGCAGGCGATCATCGGTGGCCCTGACGTACCATTGGTCGGACAGCCACGGCTCGATGGGGACGTGACTGCGGTAGGAGTGTCCAACAGAGTGGCTGTACTCGCGAACCTCTTCGAGAAGTCCGTTGGATTCGAACCAGTCGACAACTGCGGTGCGGGCATCCTCGCGGGTCATGCCGATGAACGGGCGAGCATCGTCGGAGATGTCCTCCCACCCGAACTGGTCGGAGATGGACGCATCGGCGGCCATGACGTTGATGGCTTCCAACTCGTGACGCAGACCGATCTCCCAGTCGTTCGGGTCGTGAGCGGGGGTGACCTTGAGGAAGCCGGTGGCGATCTGGGCTTTGCCGTCACCTTCCGGATCGGCCATGACCACATAGTCGTCTTCGACGATCGGGATGACGCGACCGACGATGGGCAGCACCACGTTCTTTCCCTTGAGACCCGCAGCCCGAGGGTCATTGGGGTTTATGGCAACTGCGGTGTCGCCGAACATGGTCTCTGGGCGGGTGGTTGCGACGGCGACGTGTCCGGACCCGTCTTCGAGTGGGTAGCGCAGATACCACATGTGGCCCGGCGTCTCTTCCATCTCCACCTCGTCATCGGCGAGAGCGGTGCGGGTGACGGGGTCCCAGTTCACGAGACGCTTGCCGCGGTAGATGAGACCGTCGCGGAACAGGGTGTAGAAGGCATGGCGGACGGCGACGGCGCACACGTCGTCCATGGTGAAGCGGGTTCGTCCAAAGTCGCAGCTCAAACCAATGGATTTGAGCTGCGCGAGGATGACCTGCTCGTACTCGTCCTTCCATTCCTGGGTCTTGTCGATGAACGCGTCCCGGCCCATGTCGAGGCGCTTGATGCCCTCGTTCAGGAGCCGCTTCTCGACAACCGTCTGGGTGGCGATGCCGGCGTGGTCGGTGCCGGGCATCCACAGCGTGCGCAGACCGCGCATGCGGTGGTAGCGGACAAGCACATCCTGGAGGGTGCCGTTCAGCGCGTGGCCAAGATGCAGCGCTGCGGTGACGTTCGGCGGCGGAATGACAATGCTGTACGTATTGCTGCTGTTCGTGTCCGCGCCATCGATGTTCTCAGCGTCGACGTGAAAGGCGCGATGTTCGTCCCATTTTGCGGACACGGCTGCTTCAGTGTCGGCGGGGGCGTAGGCCTTCGGGAGTTCGGGAAGTGTGCTGCTCATGAGTACCGAAACCCTACTGTCCGGTGCATGGTTTGACGTGGGAAATCCGGACTGCGCACCGCCGCTGATGCGACCTGTTGCGAGACCATTCCGGGCCGACAGGTGCGGGCTGCGTGTTACCTTCATCCGATGCAGGACGGGCTTGACTTCGACATTCTCTACGACATCGTGATCGTTGGCGGTAGCGCGGGCGGGATGTCGGTTGCTGTCGCGTCGCGACGCAGCGGATTGCAACGCGTTCGCGTTCTTGAGGCATCCAACCGGGTGGTGTTCTCGGACCTGATTGGTGAAGCCCAGGTTGACGTCGGCTACGGCGAAGAACTGGTCTCCATAGACACCACCCCAATGGCCGACGGGTCCGCCGTGCTTGTGGTCAACACGAACCGATTGAGCTACCGCACCCGGGCGGCGATGATCGCCACTCGCTCCACGAAGGAAGGCTGGGAACCCTCCATCCCGTACGCTGCGTCCGATCGGATTCACATCGATTCGCTTCCGGACACCCATGACGAGGACGTGCTTGTCATCGGCCACACCGACCGGGCGGTGGAACTGGTGGCGGAAGCTGCGGCCGGGGGACACCGGGTTGTCTTCGCCGCAAACGACATCGACCCCACCCGACTCTCGCCGGCAGGTGACAACGCACTGCGGCGTCTGGAACGTGAACGCGCCATCACGGTGCTGTACCGATCCAATCCGGATGAGATCGGCATCGTGGATGGCTTTCCTCTGGCCTATTTCGATGATCGCCGCACGCCGGACCTGGAGTTCGATCACGTCATCTTTCCGGCAGAACGGCGAACACTCAGCCCAGCCGAGGTTGGTGCAACAGATGATGCAGTGAACAGCGGGCTGTTGTGGTTTCTTGGCGAAGAGCCGAATGGCGCTCCTGATGTCACCGCACCGAGTTTTCGCATCGACCGCGACATCGCCACTGCGGTCTTCCCCGAGATTGACCTGCCGCCCCCACCGAGCACCATTCGACGCGTGTCCCGGCTGCATGGAGCAGTGGAAGAACTGCGCGACGAGAGCTACAACGCAGTCATCACCAGGTTCGAGCCGACCCACTCTGACCTGTGGGTACTGAGGGTGAAACCGGACACGGGCGACACGTTGTTCGTGCCCGGGCAGTATGCATCCCTTGGCCTCGGCTATTGGGAGCCCCGGGTTGATGAAGGTGAGGACGACAATCTCGACGAGAAGTGGGACAAGCTGATCCGTCGCTCGTATTCAATCTCCAGTCGGATCTTTGACGAAAACGGGTACCTGGCCGACGAACCGGCTCACGAGGAGCTTGAGTTTTACATTGTGCTTGTCGGGCTCACGCCGGACAACACTCCGGCACTCACGCCGAGGCTGGCGTTGAAGCGACCCGGCGACCGTCTGTATCTCGGTCCGAAGGTGGCCGGGCGCTACACGCTCAAGCATGTCACGAGTCCATCGGACACCGTGGTGTTTCTCGGCACCGGCACAGGCGAGGCGCCGCACAACGCAATGGCAGTGGAGTTGTTGCGCAAGGGCCACACCGGTCCCATCGTGTCCGCAGTCTCGGTACGCCAATGGGTGGATCTGGGTTACATCGAGAAACAGCGCACACTTGAGGAGCGATACCCGAACTACCACTACATGCCGCTGCCCACCCGCGAGGCTGATATCGAGAAGACCTATCTCCAGACCGTGATGGAAAAGGACATGATGCAGGAGCAGTTCGGGATCCCCCTGGAGCCCGGCAGCACCCATGTGTTCCTCTGCGGAAACCCGTCCATGATCGGCTTACCTGAAGACGGCGAGTATCCCGAGACCACCGGTGTCATCGAGATTCTCGAAGGCAAGGGGTTCACTCTCGACAAGCGCGGCGAGCCCGGCAACATCCACTACGAGGAATACTGGTAGAAGACGGTTTCCATCCGACGCGGTGTCAGACACACCGTTACAAGTTGGAGGTGGAAACTCGCAGAGCGCATACGATGCGGGCGGTGACTTCAGACGGCAATTCGGGCTATCGACTCGGGCGGGGATTCTCGCTGCTCATTGGCGGTGCCCGTAGCGGCAAAAGCGATCTGGTGGTGCGGCTTGGCGAGGCGTGGGATGGGCCCGTGGTGTTCGTCGCCACGGCAGAAGTCGGCGGCGTTCATGAGGACTCCAATATGGAAGGGCGTGTGCAACGCCACCAGGCGGACCGTCCTTCGGACTGGGACCTGATTGAGGATCCAATGCTTGGTCCGGACACGATTGCCGGGCTGCCGGCTGACGCATTGGTCATCATCGACTGCATCACGCTGTGGGTGTCGAACATGCTCTGTGATGGAAGCTCGGCTGAGGTGGCGGATGTCGGCAGTACTGAGGACCGCGTCGCCGCGGCAGCGGACAGGCTTGGTGCTGAGCTCGCCGGTCGAAGCGCGCCCACGCTCGTGGTGTCGAATGAGGTCGGGCTCGGGGTCCACCCAGAAACGGAGCTTGGCCGAACCTATCGGGACATCCTTGGTCGTGCGAACCGACGGCTTGCGGATCACGCCGAGCAGACGTTCTTCGTGAGTGCCGGTCGTGTCGTGAAACTTAAGAATCTGGAGCTGACATGGTGAGCGATGCCACGAGCGATGCGGTCTCCACCGAAGGGCTCAAGATGCTCGCGTCTGAGCTCCTGGCCGAAGACGCAGACTCTGGCGCAGCGGTCAGCGGTCGGGTGGCAGACATTCTGCGCCCGGGTGGGGCGCTTGCCCGAATGGATGCGGTGGCGGTTTGGCTCGCTGGCTGGCAGCGCACGTCGACCCCTGCCGTCGACAAGCCCGCTGCTCTCGTCTTTGCTGGCGATCATGGCGTGACCGGTGAAGGCGTCAGCGCATACCCGGCGGAAGTGACGGGTCTGATGCTGGCGGCCTTCAATTCCGGGCGGGCAACGATCTCTGCGCTCGCATCGGTGGCGGGCGCAACGGTGCGCGCCATTGACGTTGGGGTTGGCGAACCAACCGGGAATATTCGCCACGAACCAGCAATGGATCAGGACCGGTTTGACGCGGCATGGAGAGCAGGCTCCGACGCGGTGGCTGAGACTGATACAGACCTGTTGATTCTGGGCGAGATGGGAATCGGCAACACGACCGCCGCCGCAGCGGTGAGCGCTGCGATGTGCATGTCTGCTGGTGACGCTGTGGAACTCGCCAGCTTCGTAGGGCGCGGAACCGGCGTTGATGACGAGGCTCTTGCGTCGAAGACTCTGGTCGTCCGAGACGCCCTGGCGCGCATGGGTGAGACTGACCCAATCTCCGTGCTGCGGGAAGTGGGTGGCACCGAGCTGGTTGCCATCGCCGGCGCAATGGCTGAGGCCCGCAAGCGTTCCATTCCGGTGCTGCTCGACGGTTACATCGCCACCGCACCCGCTCTTGTGCTCCATGCCGTCGACCCGGCGTGGACCGAGCACATGCGCGCCGCGCATCGCTCGGCCGAGCCCGGCCACCGGCTCGCTCTGGAGAACCTTGGCAAAGAACCGTTGCTGGAACTCGACTTCCGTCTGGGTGAAGCGTCGGGAGCCATGATCGCCGTGCCACTGCTTCAGATGGCGTGTCGAGGCGTCACCGACGTGGCGACTTTCACCGAATGGTTCGCAGACAATCCGCCCGCACCTGCGGGCCCGGTGGAGTGAGCTCTCCGGTTCATGATCTGCGGGTCGCGGTTGGGTTCCTGACTCGCATCCCGATGGGCGATGTTTCTTCGGGAGGCACCCGGCCGGTTTCGATGGCATCAGCGGTGCCATGGTTTCCGGTGGTAGGCGCAGGCATCGGCGCAATAATTGCCGGGGCTCATCTGCTCCTCGGGCGCTGGTTGGACTCAGGGGCTCTGTCCGCAGCGTTGGCGGTGTCACTTGGTCTGCTCGTCACTGGCGCTTTCCATCACGATGGTCTCGCCGATATGGCAGACGCATTCGGCGGGGGCTGGACGGTCGAACGGCGGATGGAGATTCTGAAGGACTCCCGTCTCGGCACCTATGGGACATCGGCTCTTGTCATGGCACTGGTTCTGGAGGTGGTTGCCATTGCCGAGATGCACGACCGTGGCTGGCTCGCCTTTCGGGTCATCGTGGCCGCCCATGTTCTCAGCCGGAGTCTGGCGATCGTCGTCATGGTGGTGGCCCCGACAGCCGGTGATGGCATGGGTGCTTCCTATATGGCCGACCTTGGCCGAGTGGCCCCATGGTTGGGCGCGATTGGGGGGGCGGTCGCGGCCGCTGCCCTGCTCGCTGATCCGATCGCAATTATTGTGGCCTTCGTCGCCGCCGTTGTTGCGGCAGCGGCTGTCGTGACGTTGTCGATCCGCAAGATCAACGGCATCACCGGCGACGTCCTCGGCGCCATCCAGGTCCTCACCGCCCTCGCTGTCCTCATCCCCACCAACGCCACCCTCCTCTGACCCGCGTGCTCAGATGCGCGGTGTCAGACGCAGCGTTACAAGCTCGGCGATTTGAAGGACACGAACCGGGCGCCTTCGGCTCGCAGCATCTGGAACGGGTTCATGTGGGTCACGCCGTTGGCGATTGCTGCGTTGGGTATTTTGATTCTCCGTCGCCCATCGCTAATGACTTCGTGGGTGACCACCGTGTGACTCCCCGCTACAGCGTGCCCGATCAGAAACGAGTCTGCGGCAGAGGCGAACTCCGACTTCGCCGCTGGTTCGTAGTCAGGCGAGTTGGTCGCCCACCGGTTTACGGCCGCAATGCTTGACAGCTCGCTCTGCGTAGTCGGTAGAAAGAACTCCTTGTGTGACTTTGCTCAACTCGAAAGGTCGTCGCCGCCAAGGATCAGCTCGTTGTAGACAGCCTCGATGCTGTGCACGGCGCCAACAGTGTTCGACTCTTCGAGCCAGTTCCAGAATCCGGGACAGATGTCGAATCCGTAGTGGTCATTCTTTGCGCGAATGAATACGTCTGAGTCGAGCAGATAAGCCATTACAGGACGCCAAGCTGTTGGCCGAGGCCCTCGAAAGTCGACGTTTTGTTCACGCCGAGCAGACGAAACGCTTCGGAATAGGGCGTGCGACCCTCAACTGTGCTTGAGATAAGTTCGCGGGCGAATCGCTTGCCCACCTGAACGGGTTTTGTGTTGTAGTAATTCCCGCCCGAGCTCTTCTTGGCCACGATTTTGGCGACCCGCTGACGCTCAAGCCGAAGCTCGGTCATAAACTGATCCCAAGTTAGCGCTCCGGCTTCGCGCATCCGGCCAAGGATCACCTGTGTGGAAACCCGGAACCGTTCCGCGAGAGGCTGCAACTGGTCACGAAGGTTGCTGTGCTCATCGAACGTTTGGCGGAACTCGTCCATCGGGACGAGGAGCTCGGCAGCCACTTGGTTACACCAACGCTCCTCGTCATAGGTTCGTGTCGACTCCGGATCGAGATCGGAGAGTGCGGTCGAGCCAAGCCAAAGGTGCGCAAGCTCGTGAGCGAGCGTGAACACTTGGGCTGCCTTTGTGTCGGCTCCGTTGATGAAGACGAGCGCTGCGTGCTCGTCGGTGAGCGCAAACCCTCGGAACTCCTTCGGGTTGAGCTTGCGGCGTGTGTTCGAACCTACGATCCCAGAGATCATCACGAGCACTCCGGCGGCCTCCGCCTTCTCGCGCAGTGTCGTCAGCGCTGCATCCCAACTGCCTAGTCGGGCACGAGTGTCAGTCGTCCAGTCGAGTACCGATCTCATTTGCCTGGCAATCATGGCCGGATCGGATCGGATCGAGGCGATTCCGATAAAGTCAAGCGGCTGCTCGCCGTTCAGTAGCTGGCTATCTCGGTACCACTCCTGCCTGGCTTGGCAGACGTATAACGTGTCGAGGAGGTCGGCGGACAAGACAGTCGGGGCCGGCCGGTCGCCGATCGTCCGGAAGTCGGGTATCGGAACTTCCTCATGAGGTGGCTCGTCCAAGAAGAAGTAGCCAACCGGCGTGTAGGTCTTGCGGGCGAAGTCTTCGAGTTGCTTTAGTGTCGGTACTCGATCGCCGCCGAGCCATTCTTCGAAGCGGGGAAACCTAGTGACCCATGCCTCTGCGTCGATACCCGACCGAGCGCGTGCCCACTCCAGGAGCTGTGGCTTCACCTCGACCCGGACGGACATGTATCCAGTATCGCTTGTCAATCCAATCCGAAGCTACCAACTTCGAAATTCCTGCTAGCACTCGCTATCTCATAACCGGGACGTGGTGCCTTGTGTCCATGGATCGCCGAGGCGTTTACGTAGCCGTGATCGCATAGTCGATGCGGAGACCTGAGATGGCCCGGGTTATCACGAACCTACTGGATCTACTCGATGCCTTCGAAGATGTCGTTGATCTTCCGTCCCGTCGACGTGGTGTCAGACACAGCGTTACAAGTTGCTGTCCTCAGGTACGTGGCTCAGGGTTCGGTCGAGGTGGAGCGGGCGCGGAGTTCGACGGCGATTTCAGGTCCGAGGATGCCGGACAGTTCTGCGTGCAGCGATTCGGCCACGGACGTTGTGGCGACGTAGGCATCAGGCATGTTGGTGTCGATGTGGCGTTCGGTGCAGCACCACGCGAGGTCCGTGCCGTCGGTGCCCCAGTCCTTGCGGTTCCATCGGCGCAGGGTCTTGGAGCCGTCGTCGTTGTCGTCCACTCGGATTGGGACCTGCCAGCAGATGGTCGGCTTCCAATCCATCAAGGATTCACCTTCGTCGATGGCGGCAAGGTGGAGAGCGCAGCCTTCGCCTCCGGGAAATTCCGGCCGGTTGTGAAAGATGCACGCATCGTTGACCACCCGTGTCGCACGCCCGCCGTTCGGGTTGGTGGGTGCGTCACGAAGCACGCCGCCGGCAGCGGCCTCGGCATGGTTCTCAAAGCGCTCTGGGTCGAGCGTGAGGCCGAGTGCCTCAACCATCATTGCCTCGTCTTCGCCCAGCAGGTGAGCGCCCTCGGAGCAGCAACCCTGGTTCAGTTCCTCCGCCGGGTGTTCAAGAATGCCCTGGCACCCGTTGCCCCAGAGGCAGGTCCAGTTGGACTCGACGAACCCGACGTCGACCAACCAGCGAGTTCCGTCCACCGGGTCGGTGAACTCTTCGAATCTCTCCGGATGTTCGGGGACGTTGGTCATGGCTCCAGTCTGCCCGCAGTCGGGCACACCCGAGTTGATGTCTGATGTTGACGCGTCTCAGACCTCGCCTGCAGACTCGGTTTGGTGACGTGTGAGACAAACTGGGTTGTGCGATCCATTGGGGAAGCAGTCAACTCATTTTGCCGGAGACGGTGCCGATGGGCCTGCGACGCGGGTAGCTTCATACCTGCACCCGTTACCCACGGGTAACATTTCTGAAGTGAAGATGACTTCTCTGACCATGACCCCGCCGCCTTCCGGAGGAGCTTCCGGACCCAAGGAGACACCATGACTGACTTTTCCGCAACGCTCAACGAAGACCAGGTCACATTGCAGAAATGGGCCCACGGATTTGCCGAAGACGTCATGCGCCCGGCGGCCGAGGAGTGGGACGAGCGTGAAGAGTTTCCCTGGCCAATTGTGGAAGAGGCCGCCAAGATCGGCATCTACGGCTGGGAGTTCCTGGCCGAGGCGATGATGAACGATCACACTGGCCTGACCATGCCGGTCTTCGTGGAAGAGCTCTTCTGGGGCGATGCAGGCATCGGCATGGCCATCATGGGCTCCGGGCTGGCGGCGGCAGGCATTGCTTCCTCCGGCACGCAGGAGCAACTCTTTGAGTGGGTTCCGCAGTGCTACGGCACCCCTGGGGATTTGAAGACGGGCGCATTCGCAGCGTCTGAGCCGGACGCCGGTTCCGATGTTGGCGGCTACCGAACCTCGGCCATCTATGACGAGGCCAAGGACGAATGGGTCCTCAACGGTACCAAGGCATGGATCACCAATGGCGGTATGGCTGATATCCACGTGGTGGTCGCCGTGGTTGACCCCGAGCTCGGCTCGAAGGGCCACGCATCGTTCGTCGTGCCGCCCGGCACGAAGGGTCTGAGCCAGGGCCAGAAGTACAAGAAGCACGGCATCCGCGCTTCGCACACCGCCGAGGTTGTTCTCGATGACGTGCGCGTCCCCGGCCGCTGCCTGCTCGGCGGCAAGGAAAAACTCGACGAGCGTCTGGCTCGTGTCCGCCGGGGCGAGAAGGGCAACGCGCAGGCCGCAATGCAGACCTTCGAGGCAACCCGCCCAACGGTGGGCGCTCAGGCCATTGGCGTGGCTCGTGCGGCGTACGAGTACTCGCTGCAGTACGCCAAAGAACGCGAAGCGTTCGGCCGTCCAATCATCATGAACCAGTCGATTGCGTTCATGCTTGCTGACATGGCCACGGAAATCGAAGCCAGCCGTCTTCTCATCTGGCGTGCTGCCTGGATGGGCAAGAACGGCGAGTTCAAGAACGCCGAAGGTTCGATGGCCAAGCTCAAAGCGGGTCGGACTGCGACCTGGGCAACCGAGCGGGCCATTCAGATTTTGGGCGGCTACGGGTACACCCGCGAGTACCCCGTGGAGCGCTGGCACCGAGACGCGAAGATCCACGACATCTTCGAAGGCACGGAGCAGATCCAGCAGCTCGTGATCAGTCGTGCGATCTCGGGTCTGCGAATCGAGTAGAGGCGTCGCTTTACGAACCGCTTCGACGGTTCGATTAGATTACCGACGATGAAGATCGAACCGGTGAGTAATGGTTGGGGCCCTTGTTTCTGACGTGCACGTCAAGGGGCTCTGTGCCCAGGATGTTCAGCGAAGCGGCGTTGAAAGCCCGTGGAATGTCCCACATCGCAACGGCACCGGGATCCCAGGAGAATCGAGTGGTGGACATCGCCGGCTGATGCACCGCGTCACCATCGAGGGTGTACCGCCGCAAGCTGTTTCGGCGTGACTTCGCAAGGCCAGAAACAATGAGAGCCACAAGACAATGAGACTTGAAGGAAAGTCGGCGCTGATCACCGGAGCCGCTCAAGGTATAGGGCGCGGATTTGCGCAGGCCTACATTCGTGAAGGTGCAACGGTTGCAATCGCCGACATCAATTTGGCTGCGGCAGAGCAAACGGCCGAAGAGTTGGGCGATGCGGCGTATGCGGTTCATGTCGATGTGAGTGATCAGGAGTCCATCGACGCTGCGATTGATTCGGTTGTTGCAAAGGCCGGCAAGCTTGACATTCTGATAAACAACGCAGCGCTCTTCGATGCCGCGGAGACGGTCGATATCACTCGCGAAAGCTACGACAAACTTTATGCAGTGAATGTGGGCGGGACCATCTTCATGCTGCAGGCGGCTGCGAAGCAGATGATCAGACAGGGCCACGGTGGCAAAATCATCAACATGGCATCACAGGCCGGTCGGCGTGGTGAGAGTCTGGTCCTGGTGTACTGCTCAACGAAAGCAGCGGTGATTTCCCTGACGCAGTCTGCCGGCCTCAATCTGATCAGGCATGGGATCAATGTCAACGCAATAGCTCCAGGCGTCGTGGACGGCGCGCACTGGAAACATGTTGATGCCATGTTTGCGAAGCTTGAAGGCAAAGAGCCGGGCCAGAAGAGGGCAGAAGTTGAAGCCGATGTCCCTGCTGGGCGGTTCGCAACACCAGACGATTTGGTCGGCATGGCGATCTTCCTGGCCTCAGCTGAATCCGACTACATCTTGTCCCAGACGTACAACGTTGACGGTGGTCAATGGATGAGCTGATGTCTAATTACTGCTGATCCGGCGCTGGCTGCTCTTTGTCAGACTGCCGGTTTGGTTTCGCCGATGAACGTGAGCACGCACCCAAGAGCCAGAACGGAAACGACGGCGAGCGACAACGCAGCGGCGTTCAGCCCGAAGAGCCGGCCGAGCAGGCCAATGAGGAACGGCGCAATCAGGCGTCCGATGTCGCCCATTGCTCCGAATCGACCCAGGAACGGACCCTCCTTACCGTGCGGGGCCAGGTCGGTTCCGAGCGTGAGAATGAGACCGGCGGTCAGTCCGTTGGCCGCTCCCAGAACCACGGCGGCCAACCCGAGCATGAGTCCACCCGTTGATGCTGCGAGAAGCACGAAGCCGAGCGCGGTGAGGGAGAAGGAGGGCACGATTGTGGCCAGTCGTCCGCGCCTGTCCATCAGCGGACCTGACATGGGGGAGATCAGCAGATCGGCAGCGGCCGTCAGCCCAAGGAGCAGGCCGATGCGCGACGGTGCCAGGCCGAGCTCGAGGCCAACGAGCGGCAGGAGAAGCGTCCGGCCCGTCCGGGCGGCAATGAACAGCATCGGCCCCGACGCGTAGCCGAGCATTGTTGTCAGGCTGGTGATCGTCGAGTCCGGTCGGGCGACTTGGCGTGCGCCGACCACCACGAGGGATCCTCCAGCTGCAACGGCGGCGATGGTCAGGAGGACCGGAAGTGCAAAGTTCAATTCTGTCGACAGAGGTTCCCACATGGCACCTACCACTACAGGAACGATCAGAACCGTGAGTCGGGTGGTCTGCCCCTGCCAGGCATGCACGCGACCTCGCCGCTGTTCGTCCACACGGTTGCGAACGAGCATCTGGGCGGCCACGCGGATCATGGCCATGCTGACGCCGGTCAGCCCACTCATCATCAGAAGAATGGCAAACGTTGAGCTGAGCCCGAAGCAGACGAAGCTCGCTGCCATGATGGCAACGGCGAGACGGATGAGCCGAACCGGGCCAAGGCGCGCAGCGAGTTGGCCGACGAGCTCAGCCGAAAGCAGGCCGCCAAGGCCGGCGGCGCCGGCGACGGCAGCGATCGAGTCGACGCCGAAGCCTTCGGCTTCCATGTGCAGCGGGAGCAGAATGCCGAGCGCGGCCAGGAGCGCAGAGAACGCGAACCAGTTGGCGAGCACATGGCGGACTGGGTTGTTTGACTCCGAGACGGAGGTCACTCGAAACGCACGCCCGATGGGTGGGACACAAGGCGGCCCGATGTGGGCGGAGCGAAGTGGGTGCCGAGCACAACAACATCGGTGTCCGTCAGTTCCGCGACGTATCGGTCCCGGGTGGCAGTGGCCATGGCGGGGTCGTTGTCTGCCGATGATTGCGCACCGGTGTGCGCGAACTGCAGCGGCGTATGCACGAGGTCGCCCGTGATCAATGCGATCTTGTCACCGTCGGTGATGCGCAGCGATGCATGCCCGGGGGTGTGTCCGTGGCTTGGCTCCATTGACACCCAATGGTCAATCTGGTGATTGGCGGGTACCGGTCGCAAGCAGCCAGCGGAGGCCAGAGGCGCAACGGAGCGATGGTAGGAGTGTGTGTCTTCCTCGTCTCGTTCCGCGGCCAGCTCTGCTTCAGTCACCACGTAGCTGGCGTTGGCGAAGCGGGGTACTGATTCACCATCGACCTCCATGGTGTTCCACCCGACATGATCGAAGTGCAGGTGTGTACACACGACAACGTCAACCGCTGCGGTGCCGCCCGGGAGGGCCGCTTCGAGACGATGGGCGAAGCCTGCATCCCCGGGCATCTTGTACTCGTCGGTGTCGCCAACGCAGGTGTCCACCACGATCAGCGTCTCGGGAGTCTGGACGACGAAACTGTGCACCGACAACAGCAGCCGCTCGCCGCTTGTGCTGACGAACGGATCCATCCACGTCCGGCAGTTGTCGAGGAGCCCGGCGCCGTCAGGCACCAGCATCGCCCACGGAACCGGCACGATGCTCTCCTCGACGCGGGTGACCCGCACCCGCCCAATTTTCCATTCCAGCTGCTCAGACATAATCACTCCCCGGACGATGATGGCATCTCGACAGCGCACGCTCGGCACCCTTTCGGTGCTCGATGAATTTCGCCGGTCATTAGGCTTTCGGGATGGAGCGTTTCTATCCGATCGGCATTCCGGGCGAACCGTGGACCGACGACCACAAGCAGGCTTGGTTCGACGCCAGGGCTATTCAGCGCAGCTACGCAGCCGAGGTCCGCACCAAGCTCGACGCACTGGACGCAGAGGTCTTCGCCGTCACACAGTACGGAGCGCTTCCGCTCGATGTTGACCGCTACCCGCTGATGGCGGTCACGGTCCGCGCTGTCAAGCCTGATGCTCCGTGGATGCTCATCACCGGCGGGGTACACGGCTACGAGACGAGTGGAGTGCAGGGCGCCCTTCGCTTTCTCGAGGCGCAGGCAGTGAGTTATCGGGAGCAGGCAAACCTTGTGGTGGTGCCCTGCGTAAGCCCGTGGGGCTATGAGGTCATCAATCGCTGGAATCCGAACTGTCATGACCCCAACCGGTGCTTCCACGAAGACAGCCCGTCGGAAGAAGCAGCTGCGCTGATGGCGCTCATCGCTGCCACCGGCGTGGACTTTGTGATGCACATGGACCTTCACGAGACCACCGACAGCGACGAGAGCGAGTTTCGTCCTGCCGTTGCTGCAAGGGATGGCAAGGCATCTGAGCCGGGCGTTATACCTGACGGGTTCTACACCGTGGGTGACACGGGGAACCCGCAGCCTGAGTTTCAGGCAGCAATCATCGCCGGCGTTGCAGAGGTGACCCACATTGCCCCTGCGGACGAGGCCGGTCAGATCATCGGCAGCGACGTCACCCAGCCCGGTGTGATCAACTATCCGAACGTTGAACTCGGGTTGTGCGCAGGCATGACCGAAGCAAGGTTCACAACAACGACAGAGGTGTACCCGGACAGCCCGAACGCCACGGATGAAATCTGCATTGAGGCCCAGGTTGCTGCCGTGCGGGCAGGGCTCGACTTTGTGCTCACAGCCGGCCTCTCGCAGCGATGAACTGACGGCGGGGCCGACGGTGTTACTTGCGTCCGCTACTGAGTCGAGAGTGCGGCGGACCATGTTCCGGCCAGCATTTGCGCCCGTGTCTCATCGTCGGGGCTGGTCAGTCGCTCGAGGGTCACGCCGGTGATGTCGGCTGTGCTCGCGTAGTCGTGCCGATACGGCCCGACAGGTGAGCCGGTGTCGGTGCCCACGTCAAAGGTCTCGCCACTCATGGAAAAGACCACCGGCACCGTTTGTTCAAGCCGAGCTCGGGCCACCTCGACATCGTCGACGAAGAAGATGGATGTGCCCCCGGCGCCGAACCCGCCGTCGTGGACGTAGAGCACCCGCAGCTCGTGGGTGCCAGCAGCAAGTGGTGCGGGGCCGGACATCGTCGTGAGGTCATGACCGAAGCAGTTGTACAGATGGTGAGGACGCCCGTCGGTGTCGAGCCAGAGCGACCAGCCCGCCATCGCGCCACCCTGGCAGGCAATCACGCCCTCGGCTCCACCAACAGGTACATTGATCTCCGCCGTGATCTCTGAGGATGCGTTCTTCAGGTTCACAACCGAGCTCTCGGGCATGCGAATGTGGGCTGGGCCGTATGTCATGCGCTTCGTTCCCAGCGAACGAGGCACGGCGTAGTCGCCGCCGCGGCCAGAGCCGGCATCACGCAGCGGGTACACACCGTTGCGTCCCGCTTCGGCTTCGAAGAGGGCCTGCAGTTCGGCGAGTTTGTCGGGGAACTGATCAGCAAGGTCGATGCTCTGAGAGAAGTCCTTGCGGATGTCGTAGAGCTCCCAGACCTCGTCCGGGCCGTCGAATTCGTAGCCGGCGTATCTGATCCAAGGCACCCGTCCGTGGAAGCACGACGCCATCCATCCGTCGTGATAGATCGCGCGATTGCCCAGGATCTCGAAGTACTGCGTGCGGTTGGTATCTGCTTCGCTGCCAGCGGCGAAGCTTGTCACCATCGACGTTCCGTGCAGCGGTTCCTGGTCGATGCCCCTGACCTGATCTGGCATCGTGATGCCCGCGACTTCGAGCAACGTGGGGACGACATCGATGACGTGATGAAATCCTTCGCGAAGTCCTCCCGCGTCGTCGATGCCGTTCGGCCAGGACACGGCAAGCGCGTTGCGTGTGCCGCCGAAGTGCGACGCCACCTGTTTCATCCACTGGAAGGGTGAGTCGAGCGCCCAGGCCCAGCCCACGTTGAAGTGGTTCTCGCAGCGTTCGGTGCCGAAGTCGGCCATGTGTTCCAGCAGCCACTCGGGGTCTTCGTGCACGCCGTTCTGGAACGAGGGAGCACTCCACGCGCCGTGGATGGTGCCTTCGGCCGAGGCGCCGTTGTCGCCGGTGAGATAGATCACGAGCGTGTCGTCACCGACCCCAAGTTCGTCGACGGCATTGAGGACCCGTCCGACCTGCGCGTCGGTGTGGGCCATGAAGCCGGCGAACACCTCCATGAGGCGCGAGGCCACCGGCTTGTAGCGGTCCGGGTACTCATCCCAGGAGGGCACCTCATCGGGGCGCGGTGTGAGCGCGGTGCCCGGCGGGATTACCCCAAGTTCGAGCTGGCGTTCGTAGATCTGGCTGCGCATGGCATCCCAGCCATCGTCGAACTCACCTTTGAACTTTTCAATCCACTCCGGCCACACGTGGTGAGGGGCGTGCACCGCGGCGGTGGAGAAGTAACAGAAGAACGGCCGGTCGGGGGCACTGGCCTGTTGCCGTTGAATCCACTCGATGGCCTTGTCGGCCATGTCCTCAGTGAAGTGGTAGTCGTTGCGCCCGGCGTTCGGTTGGACGGGCGTGGTCTGGTCGTACACCGGCGGCTCGTACATGCTGGCTTCGGCGCCGATGATGCCGTAGAAGCGGTCGAACCCCTGGCCGGTCGGCCACCTGTCAAAGGGCCCGGCAGGACTCTGCTCCCACGACGGAGTGAGGTGCCATTTTCCGAAGCAACCCGTCGAATAGCCATGTTGGCGAAGAACTTCGGCAACCATCGCGGTCTCGCCAGGGATTGCCGAGTCATAGCCCGGGAAACTGTTCGCAATTTCGGTAATGCCGCCCATGTGCGCAGTGTGATGGTTGCGGCCGGTAAGGAGAGCGGCTCGGGTGGGGGAGCAGAGTGCGGTGGTGTGGAACTGGTTGTAGCGAAGCCCCTGGGCGGCCACGCGCTCCACCGTTGGAGTCGGAACCGGACCGCCGAACGTGGAGCATGTCCCGAAGCCCACGTCATCCAACATGATCAACACGATGTTCGGACCCGACGATGGCGTCGGTGACTTCAATCGACTTGGTTTCGCGTGCTTGATGAGCCGGGCGACCTCGCCGGCAAACGGCGGCGTTCCCTGCGGAAGATTCGTCTTCGTCATACGGTGTTTCTACACGGTGGGATCTGTCGAGCCGACGAGAGCGGACGCAACCGGGTGACCGTAACTGGGTGGGAGTAGTGTCAACAGGATGAAGGTCATCGTTGGTGTCGATGGGTCCCGCGGCGCCGAAGAAGCGTTGCGGTGGACCGCTTCTTTCGTTCTCGCGCATCCAGGCTCTGACACAGGATTCAGCCTGCGGCTTGTTCACGCGTGGCAACCTCCAAAGCTCCTCGGAGTCGAACTGTCCGGTCTGCTTGGTGACCAGGGTTGGGAGGACGACGCCCTCAACCTTGTCCGAGAAGCAAAGAGGGCAGTGATCGAGATGCTGGGCAGCGATCGCGACCAGTTCGACATCGACACAGCAACGTTGCGCGGTCCGCCGGCGTCCAGTCTCATCGACGAGGCGGATCGCGTCGATGCTGACCTTGTTGTGGTTGGCACCAGAGGTATCACAGGACTTCCCAACCTGTTGCTGGGCAACGTCAGTCGTCGGGTTGCCGCCAATGGCGACAGGGCCGTTGCCATTGTTCCCGAGGACACTCCTGTGTGTCCGGCTCCAGTGGCGGTGGGCTTCGACAACTCAGACGGCGCCCAACAGGCGCTGTTGTGGGCGCAGCGACACTTTGGTGAGGAGATCAGACCGACAATCGCGTGGTACCGCCCTCATCAGGTGGCAGCGCAGGCGGCGCGCTTTGACGATTCGTCTTTCGAACGAGCCGCAGAGGAGCGGTTGCTCAATGGGGTTCAATCCCTCTTTGGCGGTTCGGTACCGTCACGGATGGTGCCACTCGTTGTCCACGGTGACCCTCGAGAGATTCTGACTCGTTCGTCGGACGTCGCAGCAATTGTTGTGGGCGCAACCCGCGAGCGGGTTCCTCGCTTGTCTCTGCTCGGATCGGTCACCAATGCAGCAGTGCGCCAGGGCAGCTCGACTGTGGTCGTTGTCCCCGCGTCTTTGTGAACGCACCTGATGGCCAGAGATTGTCGCTCCGAACATCTGGCCGATGTCGACGCCCCTGCCGCTGCCGGGGTGCTCTGTTGCGTTTTCTCCCATGGTGGGACCTACTCGTGTGAATCCACTGGGGCGCCTGCACCGAATGCGGACTTCTCCTCGGACACTCCAAGGCCCGCGAGCCAGATGGCACCGAGAGCAACGAAGGCGATGCCGGTTGCCCAGCCGAGCGCCTCTTTGATCTCGTCGATGCCACTCAGACTGAGCAGGACTGACCCGTAGACCAGGCGTCCCCCAAGGCTGGTCATGGACAGGAAGGTGGCTCGCTGAGTAGCGACGACAGACCTTCCCACCAGCCCCGCAACCAACACTCCTGCGATCACGACCTGAACGTTGCGCAACGCGAGGAGCGCGAAGACGGCCCAGGAGGTGTAAAGCTTCATCATCAAAACGGTGATGGCTGGCGTGATGGCCAGCAGGGTGAGGCTGGTCACCACTCCGAAGCGCTCTCTCAGCGTTGGAGTCCAGCGAACCGCAATGGCCCCGATGAGCGAGACGGCGGCCGCAAGAATCCCGGTCGTGAGGGGAGCCCACTGGACATCGGTGAGTTCCTCACCGAGAACCAATGCGGAGTACGGGCCGGCGAACTCCGACGCCAGATGTTCGAGAACGACCTGTGAGACGATGGCCACGAGTAGCCAGCCGAGTATCCGAATTCGGAACAGCCGAACCACAGCTCCGAGGTCCTCTCCGAAGGAGACAGCGGCCAAATCGGCGTCATCTGCCCGTGGCGGCTCCTGCAGGCGGAGCGAGATGAACCCGAAGCCAAGAACGCCCGCGAACGTCGCGACGAAGGGAAGCTTGAGGTTGATCACGCCAAGCGCCCCGCCGGTGAGAACAGCGATTGCACGCATGACCATGCCGCCTCGGCGGGCGGTGGCCTCCTCGGCCTCAAAATCGTCTGTTCGGCCGAGCGCCTCGAGTGAGTCGTAATGGAACGTGACTTCGGTTCCGGAAAGGAACGCGAAGCCAAGCGCAAGAAGGACCTGTCCAAGGGCGGCCATGAGAAACGGTCCGGTTGCTATGAACGCAGCGAAGGAACCAATCCACCACAGAGCGGCGAGTTGCAGAGTGCGCACGCGACCAATCCGGTCGCTGAACCAACCCGAAGGCACTTCAGCAAGAACGACAGACAGGTAATAGATGCCCTGCAGGCGGAACGTATCGCCCACGCCAAATCGGTCGATAAAGAACAGCACGGACGTCGGCAGCCAGAACATCGCAGCGACAGCCACAACCAGATGGCGGTAGTGCCGCAGGTTCGCTTGCATCAGTGGAGATTGCCTAAGATGTCCGGAACTTTGCACCGACTCAGCCAACCACACGAGGGCGGTTGAACAGCGACCTTTCCAGAGATTCGCCACCCCTACGAGGTCGCGACCAGGCGCAGGTACATTCCAGTCCATGCTCGTCTTTGTCGATTACGAACATCGTGATGCGCGGTCCGAAGGTGGCGGCACCAGAATGCTTGCCGCAAGAACCAGGATCACGTACCGGCTGGAGGACCTGTCGGGTCAACCAACAATGCTCACCCGCTGGAACAGGATCTCTGCCAAGCTGCTGGCGCAGATTGGAGCGACCGCGCTGTTTATCAGCGGCAACAGTGCTGATCCGGACGACTATGCCGAGGACGAGCTGGAGCCCTTGATGGAAATCGTCCGCAACAGCGGATTGCCCGTGTTCGGTTTCTGCGGCGGGTGGCAACTCATTGCTCGTGCCTTCGATACCCCCGTTGTGCTGCTTGACGTTGCCAAGGATGTTCCCGAAACCGAGGTCATGAAGCGCACGCCGGCTGGTCGAGCCTTCGAGTTCGGCTACCACCCCATAGACGTCGTCGGGGATCACCCGCTTCTGGATGGATGGAGCGACGCGCCCGTCTTCCGCCATGCGCACGGGTTACACGTGCCGGTTCTCCCCCCTGGCTTTCGCGGGTACGCATCGACAGAGCTCACACCGGTGCAGCTGGCCATTCACGATGAGCGACGCATCGTGGGCACACAGTTTCATCCCGAGTACTGGACTGATGCGGAACCGGCCGGGAAAGTGCTTATCGAGAATTTCATGCGGTGGGTGGATCTGGTCGCATAACCGCGCCCTCGAACCAGCATAATCAGAGCGGATCATGGCAGACTCTTCGAACCAGACTCTCAGGAGGCGTCATGATCGACTACCGCAACTTCTACATCAACGGTGCCTGGGTGGCCCCGTCGACCGCTCTCGATCACGATGTGATCAACCCGTCAACGGAAGAAGTTGCCGCGGTGATTTCGCTTGGGTCCGAAGCTGACACGAACGCTGCGGTCTCGGCCGCCAAGGCCGCGTTCTGGCCGTGGGCTGAGACAGCTCCGGAAGATCGCGTAGCGCTCCTTGAGAAGTTGCTCGCTGTGTACAAAGAGCGAGCCGAGGAGATGGCGCAGGCAATTTCCCTGGAGATGGGTGCACCCATCGACATGTCCCGTCGGATGCAGGTTGGCGCGGGTCTGGGCCACCTCAAGAACACGATTGATGTGTTGAAGGACTTCGCTTTCAGCCGCCCGCTTGGTGATCACGCTCCGGGTACCGAAGTGCTCCTGGAACCGGTGGGAGTTGCCGCGCTCATCACTCCATGGAACTGGCCGATGAATCAGGTCGTTCTCAAGGTTGCGCCAGCGCTTGGCGTCGGTTGCACCACGGTCCTCAAGCCATCCGAAGTTGCACCGCTTTCCTCCATGCTGTTGGCCGACATGATTCACGAAGCGGGCTTTCCGGCTGGCGTGTTCAACATGGTCAACGGTGACGGACCCGGTGTGGGTTCTCAATTGTCCGGCCACCCCGACGTCGACATGGTTTCGTTCACCGGCTCCACCCGCGCCGGGACTGCCATCACCAAAAACGCGGCAGACTCCATCAAGCGCGTTGCTCTGGAACTGGGCGGCAAGGGTGCCAACATCATCTTCGCTGACGCAGGCGAAGAGGCCGTCAAGTCCGGTGTTGTTCGCTGCTTCCGCAACAGCGGGCAGTCGTGTAACGCTCCAACCCGCATGCTTGTCGAACGGCCACTCTATGACGTGGCGGTCGCCGCAGCGAAAGAGGCGGCGGAACAGACCGTCGTTGATCATTCGGCAACCGAAGGTGGCCACATTGGCCCGGTCGTCTCCGCAGTGCAATTCGACAAGATTCAGAACCTCATCCAGGTTGGTATCGATGAAGGTGCCAGGCTTGTCGTCGGTGGCGCAGGGCGACCCGATGGATTCGACAAGGGCTACTTCATCCGTCCCACGGTTTTCGCCGATGTCGACCCAACCATGACGATTGCCAGAGAAGAGATCTTCGGTCCTGTGCTTTCGATCATGGCGTTCGACACCGAAGAGGAGGCCATTGAGATCGCCAACGACACGGCATACGGTCTCACCAACTACGTCCAGACCGCTGACCAGGACCGCGCTCGGCGCGTTGCTCGACGTCTTCGTTCCGGAATGGTTGAGCTGAACAGCGCACCATTCGGAGCCGGATCGCCGTTCGGCGGATACGGCCAGTCCGGCAACGGCCGCGAGGGTGGCGAGTGGGGCGTCGAAGAATTTCTCGAAGTGAAGAGCGTTGCTGGCTACAACGTGTGAGTCGTTCTGACCATTTACCCGAGAAAGAATCCCTTTGGGTTCGGGGAGCGCCACCATCAGAAGGGCATGTCTGAAATTTCCTGGTTGACCGCCGCGCTGGAACCGGCAAGATCGCTGTTTGGCCTTGACGTTCCCGCGCACGAGCGAGAACACCCTGACGTGCAACTATTTTTGCGTCTTGGCATCCGTAAGACCATCCTGTTTTCGGTGTGCGCAGGGGTGCCCACGGCCATTGTGCTTGCCTTCCTGCTGTGGCAGATCTCCTCACATGTCGGCGTGCTGGTCTTTCTTGCCGCAGTCATCTTCAACGCGATTCAGCATTGGTTCTCACACCTTCGGTTGCCAGCGGAGGCTGACTGGACGAAAGGCATCGTTTCCTCTCAGATCACGGGTGGAGCGGCATGGGGATTGGTGCCTCTTGTCGCAATGCCTGAGGATCCGCAGTGGCGCGGATTCGTCCTTGCCTTCGTCATGGGGGTCATTGCGGCAAACACGGCCTTTGGTGCCAAGTCCAAGAGCACGTTCTATGGCTTTGCCGCGGGAATTGGGCTGTTCGCGTTCATCGGGTTTCTCCGGCTGGGAACTACGTTCGGCTATTTGTCCGCAGCACTTTTGGTGTACGCATCGCTTTTTGGTTCGATGCTCGCAGCGATCAACAGGGCTGGCGATACGGCGGGAAGTATCTATGCCGTACGCAGCCGCGAGCTTGCTGAAGGCCTCGAGATCGAGCGCCGACGGCTCGCCGAACAGGTGCTCCTGGATCCGCTGACCGGACTTGCGAACCGCCTGGGTTTTGGCGAACGTCTGGCCGCTGCGCTCGAGAACCATGACTCTGAAGACAACACGAACGGCGTGGGCCTCGCCTATCTCGACATCGACGGCTTCAAGCAGGTAAACGACACGCTCGGACACAGCGTTGGTGATGCGCTGCTCGTTGAGACTGCTCGTCGATTGGAGGAGGTGGCCGCACCCAACGAAACAGTGGCTCGCCTTGCCGGTGACGAGCTTGTGGTGCTCATTCCGGAGATGGGTCGTCGGTCCACCGCCGACGAGGTTGGCGCTCGACTTCTTCGCGCGTTCGAGGGCCCGTTCGTTCTCGATGGGCATCAGCTCTGGGTTCGAGTGAGCATCGGTATCTCCAAGGCAAGGCCCGGGACCAGCGCCGACGACTTGCTCCGGTGGGCGGACACCGCGCTCTATCGAGCCAAAGCTGACGGCGGCATGCGCTATCGCGTGTTCGATGCTGCCATGTTGCTCTCGCTCACCCGTCGGCAGGATCTTCGGGATTCCTTCAAGGATGCGTTCGAGCGCGGCGAGATCGTGCCCTGGTTCCAGCCAATCGTGGATCTGTCCACGGGTGCGATCGTCGGGGCGGAGGCCCTGATGCGGTGGGTGACTGAGGGCGGTGTCCGCAGCGCTCATTCGTTTCTCTCTGAGGTGGCCTCGCTGGGAATGGGTGCTGAGGTTGACGAGGCGATGCTCCTGACATCCAGCAACTTCAAGCGAGAACTTGGTGCGCGCTTCGATCGGGACTTCTTCGTCACCGTGAACGTCTCCCCCCTGCATCTGGAAATGTTTCTCGAGCGACCGCTTGCGATCAGCCATCTGGCGGGCATCGCGATTGAACTGACCGAAGAAAGTGCGTTGCCCGACATCGAATCGCAGTCGGAGCTGATGACGAAGATTCGTAATAACGGCGGCAGTGTGATTCTTGACGATTTCGGCGTGGGCTTCTCATCGTTCGAACGTCTGAGCATCATCCCTGCCGACGGCATCAAGATTGATCGGCGCTTCGTTTCCGGTCTCGGCGAGTCTCAGGTCGACGCTGCGATTGTGGCTTCGTTGTCCGATATTTGTCAGCGTATGAACTTCAGCCTCATCGCCGAAGGCATCGAAACCGCGTCGCAGGCCCTCGCTCTGCAAGAAATCGGGATCGTCCACGGCCAGGGATGGTTGTATTCGTCGGCGGTTCCGGCCGACCGATTTATCGAGATGCTTGATGAGGACATCCGACTTGGACCGGAAAGCAACCACGAGGCGGGTCTCGGAAGGCTGAGCTAGCGCTGGCTCCGGTTCAGCTCAAGACCGCGTCTCGCGCTGTGATCTCCACGCTCGTGCCATCCACGCCGAGTTCGACCATGTCGAAGTCGTTCGCAAGATGCAGGGAGCGGCTGAAGTGCTCGCGTGCTTCGTTCTCCACGTCTCCAATGGTCATCACCGATGAGCCGCTACCGCCGTCCGTCCTTGGGCGCACCGATAGGTAGCGGGGGCTGAAGTGCGTGAGCACAAGGTTGTTGACACCCGCTTGCTCTGCGGCGATGGCAACCCGTGCCGCTGTGCTGTGCCCCCAATCGTCGCCGAGTGTTTCGAGCACCGGCTCCGTGAATGTGGCCTCGTGGACCAGCAGATGGACCGGGCCGGTTCGTTCCAGGAGTTCACGAGGGGCGCTGTTGTCTCCGGCGATGATCACTCGCCTGCCGGGGCGGGCATCGCCGACGATGTCGTCGGGCTTCACTGTGCGACCATCATCGAGCTGCACGGTTTCGCCTCGGGCAAGCTTGCCGAAGAGCGGGCCGTCCGGAACGCCCGCTGCGCGTGCCGCATCCGGATTGAGGCGGCCAGCGCGTTCACCTTCCTGCATGAGCCACGCAAAGCTCATGACCCGATGGGTGAGCGGGAGTGCGTCGACGGTGAGTTCTGCCGTTTCAACGACCCGGCCGCCTGTCTCCGTGACTTCGACGAACTCGATTGGGTAGGTGAGGTGGGTGTCGGAGGTTTCAAGCACCAGTTCCACCATCGCTCTCAGGCCGGGCGGTCCAATGATGGTGAGCGCGGTGTTCGAGCCGCTCATTGACCGGGAACCGAGCAGCCCGAACAGGCCGAAACAGTGGTCTCCGTGCAGGTGACTGATGAACACCCGACGCAGTCGCGCCAACGAGAGGGGAGTATGTAAAAGCTGATGCTGTGTGGCCTCGCCACAGTCGAAGAGGTCCCACGTGCTGCCGTTCCGTAGGGCCACACCGGATACGTTCCGCTGCTTGGTCGGTGCGCCGGCCGAGGTGCCCAGAAAAGTGACTTGCATGGTGTTGGTCTAACACGGCCCTGGTGTCACCCATGCCCAAGTGCCGCGCATACTCCTGAACGGGAAGCTGGTTGGACGGTGACCCTGAAAGATGAACCTCGGCGTAGGGTGCTGCCGTGTCAGGTCGCGAGATTCGCTTTGCAGCAATGCTGCTCATCACAATGGCGGCGTCCACGCTGGCCTTTTTCGAGGTGGTCGTGGTGGCCTCGGAGATTGAAGCCGAGCTCGGAGTCTCCAAGTTCCAGTTGGGACTGCTCGGGGCAGCCAACACGGGTGTGGCCGGGCTCTTCGGCATGCAGGCTGGACGCATCTGTGATCGGTTCGGCGGCCGCATCTCGATGGGTCTCGTTCTCGTCATCTCCGGACTGACGGCGGTGATCATGGCGGTGTTCAAGAGCTACGTGGGGCTGCTCGTCGGCATGTCCCTGGCAGGATTTGCTCAGGGTCTTGGTAACCCGGCAACCAACAAAGCCATCGCAACCGGTATTGCGCCGCGCCGGCGCGGTCTGCTGACCGGGCTGAAGCAGTCCGGCGTACAGCTGGCCGTGTTCGCCACGGGCTTCGCTATGCCGAGCATCAGCGAGTGGGCCGGGTGGCGGGCCGGTCTTTGGATGCTGGCCGGTGTTTCCGCGGTGTCGCTTCTCGGGTTGCCGGCCATCACGGTGCACAGCGACGCCGAGGATCGCACCGACGGGGCTGTTGAGCAGGCAGATGAACCAATCCCAGCGGGAACTCGTCTGCCTCTGTTCGTCTATCAGGTCGGTCTGTTCGGCTTTCTCCTCGGTTGCGTCGGGGGTGGTATTGGTCGCTTCACGCCGCTGTTTGCCGAAGAGGCCGTTGGCTTCAGTCCGACCACAGCAGGTCTCGTGTTCGGACTGTCCGGCCTGGTGGCGATTCCCGCCCGCGTCATGTCCGGCATCGCGCTCGACCGTGGTGTCGCTCCTCGCCGAATGCTGACGGTGCTGGGCTTCGGTGGAGCCATCGCGCTCATGCTTACACTTTTGGCCGAGCCTGGTCCTTCGAGCCTCCTCTGGGTGGGCACGATCCTCAGCGGGCTGACCCTTGGCACCTGGAACACGGCGGCAAACCTGGCCATGATCCGTCAGGGTGTAAATGCCGGTCGGGCATCGGGTGTTCTTGTACTCGGCTTCATGCTCGGACTCACCGTGTCCGGTCCCATCGTGGGCTGGTCCATCGATGAAACCGGAAGTTACGCACCGGCGCTTGTTGGTTCGATGGCGCTCGCGATCCTGGGCGCAGCCCTGCTTCTGATTCGCCGCGAAGATGAGACTGTGCCGGCCGTCTGACCTGTTCCGCTGCCCGCATCTAAGGTGTCGCCATGGCGCAACGCATCACCGCAGACGTACTCATACCCGGTCGGGGCGATCCCGTTCCGAACAGCACAGTCGTTTTGGATGGCGGAACAATCACGTGGGTCGGCCCGACGGCCGACGCTCCACTCGCCGCCAACGACGATGTAACCGTCGAGGTCTCAACGGTGATGCCGGGGCTGTGGGACTGCCACACCCATTTCACCGGGTCCACCGTGGCGAACATCGAGGCGATGGCGACCACCAGCCCGGTCACCGCTGCGGCTCGGGCGGTGGGCGATGCGGCCGCGATGCTCGACGGTGGCGTCACAAGTGTGCGAGACGTAGGCGGTCTTGGACTCAAGCTCGCCCCGGCCGCCATCGACGGCAGTATCAGCGCGCCGAAGATCTTCGCAGCCGGGCGGATTCTCTCGACCACGGGAGGCCACGGTGACATTCATTCGCTGCCGCTCGACTTCGTGCATAAGTTCGCATGCAGTCACGGTTTCAGCATCATCTGCGACGGTGTTCCCGAGGTCACCAGAGCAGTGCGCGTCAACCTGCGCGACAACGCCCGGCTGATCAAGATCTGCGCGTCCGGCGGCGTGATGAGCGAGATCGATCATCCCATGCACCAACAGTTTTCCGACGATGAGCTTCGCGCCATCGTCGAGGAGGCCGCTCGGGCCGAACGAATTGTCGCGGCGCACTGTCACGGCACCGCAGGGATCATGGCCGCCCTCCGGGCTGGTTGCCACACAATCGAACATGGCAGTTTCCTCACCGAGGAGGCGTGTGACCTGATGGTCGAGCAGGGCGCTATCTATGTGCCCACGCGATTCGTGATTGAGGCGCTTCTGCCCCAGCTGGATCTGCTGCCCCGCTATGCGTATGAGAAGGGTCAGATGGTGGCAGAAGCCCATGCGATGTCGCTGAAGCTGGCCATTGCGAAGGGCGTCAGGATTGCGGCCGGGTGCGACATCTTCGTGTCCGGCGACATGTACGGACAGAGCTCGCGGGAGATCATGCACCTGATCAACGCAGGAATGACGGACCTCGAGGCCATTGAGGCGGCCACCGCGAACGGACCCGAAACGCTTGGTCCGCAGGCGCCGAAGTCCGGACAGCTCGTGGAGGGCTTTGACGCTGATGTGATTGCGTTCGATGTCAATCCGTTGGAAGATCGCTCGGTGTGGGGCAATGCCACGCGTGTCACCCATGTCTGGCAGAACGGCATTCGTCGCAAGTAGGTGCGGGGCAGGGTCAGCACGTACCACGGCAGCGTCTGACGATCTGGCTTACGGCGCGCTCGGCCGCTGTGGCTGGCGGGAGCGGCTCGTTTGACCTGGACCACGTGGGTCCCGTCGGCATCGACAGCACTCTCGGAACGTTCTCAACCGGCATGCTCGGCAATCTGGGTGTGCTGCCCCCAATCGTTTGCCCCCGCCAAGTTCGATTCGGTGAACTTCTCGCCTGTCCCATAGGCTCACGCCATGCCTGGACTCCTTCCTGATGTTGACCCCGACGGACTTCTCGAATACTCCGTCGTCTATACCGACCGAGCGCTCAACCACATGTCCCAGACCTTCCAGAGCGTGATGAACGACATCTCACGCGAATTGAAGACGGTGTACAACGCGGTGTCCGCCGTGGTTGTGCCGGGCAGCGGAACCTTCGGCATGGAAGCAGTCGCCCGCCAGTTCGCCGCCGACCAGGACGTGCTCGTTATCCGCAACGGTTGGTTCAGCTACCGCTGGAGCCAGATTTTGGAGATGGGCGGAATAGCCAGGTCCGAGACTGTGCTCAAGGCGGAACGTCAGGACGACACCGACCAGCCGGCGTTCGCTCCGCACGCCATCGACAAGGTTGTCGCCAGGATCAAGGAACTCAAGCCCGGTGTGGTCTTCGCCCCACACGTTGAAACGTCGGCCGGCATGATCCTGCCGGATGACTACCTGCGCGCTGTTGCCGCCGCGGTGCACGAGGTGGGCGGTCTGTTCGTGCTTGACTGCATTGCGTCCGGCACAATCTGGGTGGACATGGAAGCCACCGGCGTGGACGTCCTCATCAGCGCTCCGCAGAAGGGCTGGAGCGGCTCGCCATGCGCCGGCCTGGTCATGCTGGGTGAACGGGCCCGGGCCCGGATTGAGGAGACCACAAGCTCATCGTTCTCCTGTGATCTGAAGAAGTGGATGCAGATCATGGAGGCGTTCGAGAACGGCGGACACGCCTATCACGCCACCATGCCCACCGATGCGCTCACCAGTTTTCGCGACGTCATCATGGAGACCCAGCGATTCGGATATTCCGAGGCCAGGGCCGCACAGGATGAGCTCGGCACAAAGATCCGCGCCGTGCTTGCAGGCACCGGCTTCAAGAGCGTTGCGGCAGAAGGCTTCGGCGCACCCGGTGTGGTCGTGAGCTACACCGATGCACCCGAGCTCAAATCTGGCAGGGCGTTTGCAGCCCAGGGAATGCAGATCGCGGCCGGCGTACCGCTTCAGGTGGATGAGCCCGAGGGCTTCTCGACGTTCCGTATCGGCCTGTTCGGTCTGGACAAGCTGCAGAACGTTGACCGCTCGGTGTCTTCCTTCACGAACGTTCTCGAACGCATCACCGACTGACGATGGAGTTCTCTGGTTTCTCAACGCTTTCAACGAACGTGATGACCGCCTGATCGAAGGCCTCGGGGGCTCATAGGAAGTCTGGCGGCGGGACAAACCCGCCAACGGTTTGCTCCATGAGTTGGGCAAACCTGATGCTGCGCCGGTCGTGCAGGAATGGTGCAACAATCTGCAGGCCGACCGGCAGACCGCTGGCGGTGAGTCCGGCGGGAGCCACGGTGCCGGGCAGGTAGACGTTGCAACTCCAGCCGGCCCAGAACAGCTGGTCCACAACAGGCTGGTCGGCGCCGTTGACCGTAATGGTCCGACGCGCCCGCGGGCCTTTGTGATCGTGCGGGAACGCGGCCGACGAGGCGGCTGGGCACAGCAACAGGTCGAAGCTTTCGAAGAACTCTTCCCACTTGCGACGGTAGATCTCCCGCTGGTTGTGATGCCTGAACCATTCGGTATGACTCATGCGAATGGCGTGGTCCACCAGTGCTTCGTAGTCGCGATCGCCGGCATCCCACCGGGCCGCCCCTGCTGCGGCTGCTTCGAAGCCTGCATCATCGGTGGCGGCACCGGTTGCAGCCCGAAGCAGCATGAGGTAGTTGTTGTGAAACTCGACCTGATCGATGTCGGGGCGCGCCGTGCGATTCACCCGCAGGCCCGCAGCTTCCAGTACCCCGATGGTGGCCTCAAGCTGCTGCACCATTTCGGCGTCATTGTCGAGGACAGGCGAGTCCATCTGGACGGCGACGGAGAAATCGCTCAGTGATGTTCGCTCTTCGGAAGGCAGCGTCGTCGTCCACCCCCGGGCGTCGAGGTCGTCGCGTCCGGCGAGAATCGTGAGGGCAAGGTCGAGGTCCTCGGCGGTCCGAGTGAGCGGCCCGCATACGGCTATGTCCAGGTCCACTTCTTCGCCCGGGGCCCGGTGCCCATCGACGGGCACAACGCCGAAGCTCGGCTTGTGTCCGAAGACGCCGCAGTAGTGCGCGGGGTTTCGGATGGACGCACCGATGTCGCTTCCAAGTTCCATGGCCGACATGCCGGTGGCGAGAGCAACGGCCGAACCCCCGGAGGACCCGCCGGGAACGCGTTTCAGATCCCACGGGTTGTTTGTGCAGCCGTAAATGTCGTTGAATGTCTGCCAGTCGGCCAGCTTCCACGGCACGTTGGTCTTGCCCCAGATGATGGCCCCGGCATCAAGCAGGCGTTGCACCGCGGCGGCGTTGCCCTGCGGGGTCGCTCGTTTGCCCGGCACGTTGTCTGCGAACGCTGGGACGCCCCAGGTCGACGGTGTGTCCGACCAGTCGTATGCCTCTTTGATGGTGGTGGGCACGCCGTGGAGCGGCCCCCACAACTCACCGCGGGCGGTTGCTTTGTCTGCTTCGACGGCTCGGGCCCGTGCCTGGTCAAGGCGCGTCACCACCACGGCGTTTACCTGATCGTTGAATCGTTCGTAGCGGTCGATGGCCTGTTCCAGCAGCTCGCTGGCGCTCACCTCACCTTCCCGAATCATCCGGGCAAGTTCGACAGCGGGCAACAGCATGAGCTCAGTCATGTCTGAATCGTAGATTCTCAGCTGTCCCTCGGAAGCAGGAAGGCGAAAATGCCGCCCAGACCCATAGCCACGGCAGATGCGACGAAGACGAGCGTGAACGAGCCACGCCAATCTGCGATCAGCCCGCCAGCCTGAGGCGAGGCGACCTGTGCCACGCCGAACGCAAAGGTCGCTGCGGCATAGGAAGGTCCGTATGTCGAGGCGTCGGTGCGGTCGATCAAATACGCAGCGATGACCGACGGAAGCCCGCCAAAGAGGATTCCGACGCCCACTGCGCCGATGTAGATGAGCGGCAGGGTTCCCGTGAGAAGAAGGGCCACGAACACAATCCACATCGGGAACCCGATCATCAGCGCTCGGCGTCGACCGGTGATGTCGGATGCCCGTCCCATGAGGATTCCTCCGAAGATTGTGCAGAGCCCGGCAAGCGCGAACACGGTGGAGGCGGTTCCGCTGCTGAAGCCGTTGTCGTCTTCGAGTCGGGCGGTCAGGAAGGCGAGGATCAACAGGTACCCAAACCCGTAAGTGAAGTAGCACGCGGTTATGGGCTTCCACCCCTCGATTTGTGAGAGGACAGCGAACCCGCCGAACCCGCCCGATGGCTGGCTGCCTCCCCGGTTGCGCAGGACCACGAAAACCAGGGCGATGGCCGCCAGGCCGATGACCGAATGCACGGTGTACACGTCGCGCCAGTCTCCGCCGCCATCGCTCACCCGGTTGTTGAGCTGTCCGCTGAAGACGATGCCGAGACCCACGCCTGACCCGGTGAGTCCAACAGCCAGACCCCGGAGCCGTGCTGGCACAACCGTGGCGCCTATGCCGGGGCTCGGGATCCAGATAGCTGCGCCGCCAAGCCCCATGAGGACGAGGGCGAGTGCAAGCACGACGGCATTCGGAGCGACGGTTGCGAGGCCGAGACCGCTAACGGAGAGGACAAGACCGATACGTACTGATGCCACAGGACTCAGGTGAGCTGAGAGCGAGCCGATGATCAGCGCGCCCACGAGATAGGCCGCTGTGTTTGCCGTGCCGAGCGCCCCTGCCAGCGTGTTGGAACCGCTGAGGAGATCGTCACGCACATCAGGAAGCACCACGCCGAACGTGAATCGGCCAAAGCCCTGTGCCACTGCTGCGGCCAACATGATCGCCGCAAGCGTGGTGACCATGACTCGCACGTTGACCGGCCGCGCACTGGGATCGGGCATCCGCGGTGTGGCCATCTCTGACATAGCGCCTCAACCTACTCCGCGCCAGCATCCATCACCGCACTTGTAACGGTGTGTCTGACACTGCGAATGAGTGGACGCTGGGGTCCAAGTGTCATGATGAGGACATGACGCAATCACCGGCAACCTTCGAATCGATTGAGACCGCTTCGCTTGATGAATTGCAGAGCCTGCAACTCGAACGGATGCAGTGGTCGTTGGCCCACGCCTATGAGAACGTTGACCACTATCGGCAGGCTTTCGACGCCATTGGAGTGCACCCGAGCGACCTGAAGGACCTCGCGGATCTGTCGAAGTTTCCGTATTTGATGAAGCAGGATTTACGGGACAACTACCCCTACAACATGTTCGCTGTGCCTCGCGAAGATGTGGTGCGGATCCATGCGTCGTCAGGTACCACCGGGAAACCAACGGTGGTCGGCTACACGAGCACGGACATCGACACCTGGGCCACCGTGATGGCGCGCTCCATCGTCGCGGCAGGTGGACGAGCCGGGGACATCACCCATGTCGCCTATGGCTATGGCCTCTTCACCGGCGGCCTCGGCGCTCACTACGGCGCCGAGAAGCTCGGCTGCACCGTCGTCCCGGTCTCGGGAGGTCAGACCGCAAAGCAGGTCACCCTCATCAATGACTTCGAACCCCGCATCATTCTCGTGACGCCGTCGTACTGCCTGAACCTCATCGACGAGATGGAGAACCAGGGCATTGACCCAGCCGGAACGTCTCTCGAAGTTGGGATCTTCGGAGCGGAACCCTGGACCGACGAGTTGCGCGAAGAAATCGAGACTCGCCTTGGACTTGACGCCACCGATATTTACGGACTCTCGGAAGTCATGGGACCAGGTGTGGCGCAGGAGTGCGTGGAAACGAAGGACGGTCCCACTATCTGGGAGGACCACTTCTACCCGGAGACCATCAACCCGGACACCGGCGAGGTGCTTGCTGACGGTGAGATGGGTGAGCTGGTGTTCACCTCGCTGACGAAACAGGCGTTCCCAGTGATCCGGTACCGCACGCGGGACCTCACGCGTCTCCTGCCCGGCACCGCGCGGACCATGCGCAGGATGGAACGCATCGCCGGCCGAAGTGACGACATGATGATCATCCGCGGTGTGAACGTCTTCCCCTCACAGATTGAAGCAGAGGTAATGAAGGTCGCCGGACTGTCGCCCCACTTCGTGTGCGAGGTTGGCACGGACGGCAACATGAAGTCGCTCAACGTGCGTGTCGAGAGCGCCCCTGAGTCGTCAGGGGATCAGGCGAGTGGCGCCGCTGATGCGCTTCGCAATCACATCAAGGACAACATCGGCGTGACCACCACTGTTGAGGTGGTCCCCACTGGCGGTGTGCCGCGATCACAGGGCAAGGCTCAGCGAATCATTGAGACCTGATCCTCACGAACATCTGAGGCAGTACTGTCTGCCTCATGGATCTGGGAATCGTAGGAAAACGCGCCGTTGTTGCGGCGTCCACATCAGGACTTGGACTCGCCACGGCAATCGCGCTCGGAGAAGCCGGCTGCGAGGTTGTTGTCTCGTCTCGGAACGAGGAGCGGCTCGCCCGCGCCGCAGAGCTTGTGCCAAACGCGCATCCTGTTCAGGGGGACGTGTCCACGGTTGCCGGCTCGCAGTCATTTATGGCAGCGGCAACTGCGGAGCTCGGCGGGGTGGACATTCTGATCACGAACGCGGGCGGGCCCCCACCCGGCACATTCGCCTCCACACCAATCGAGGACTACTCCGCCGCACTCGAACAAAACCTCACCTCCATGGCGGCGCTGTGTCACGAGGTCATCCCCCGCATGCGGGAGCAGAAGTGGGGACGCATCGTTGCCATCACCTCCACCTCGGTCCGTCAGCCAATGCCGAATCTGATTCTGTCAAACACGGCTCGCACCGGGCTCACGTCGCTGCTCAAGACGCTGGCCCTCGAAGTGGCAGCAGATGGCATCACCGTCAACACGGTCCAGCCGGGTCTCCACCTCACGCCGAGGGTGGAACAGCTCTATGACGAGGAAGGAGTGAAGCAGGCCGCCATGGGAGTCGCTGCCCAACGAATTGGAGATCCCGCTGACTTCGGTCGGGTTGCCGCGTTCCTCTGTTCGGAAGCGGCGAACTACATCACCGGCGTGTCCATCCCGGTCGACGGCGGCCGTTTCACCGCACTCCAGTAGTTGTCAATGACGATGGAACCCGAAGTCACCTTCATCCTCCACGAGGCGTTCATCCAGCCCCCGCCCGCCCACATTGTCTTTGTGCACGGGGCGCTCGACGCAAGCATGGCGTACCGCAAAGTGGTGATGCAGCTTCCCAGCTACAACACCACCGTCTATGACCGGCGTGGTTATGGCGCATCGGTGGCCCTCGGCGCAACCACGAACCTTGACCATCATGTGGAGGATCTCCGATCGCTCATTGGCAACGAACCAGCCGTTGTCATTGGGCACTCATTTGGTGGGCTCGTCTCCCAACTCTTTGCGACCGCTCATCCTGAGCTGGTGTCGGCGCTTGGTCTGTACGAGTCACCCGTTCCGGGTTGGGCTGAAACACCTGAAAACGGCGAAGACGAGATGTTCCCGTCGCTTGATGACCCCACCGCCCTGGTGGCGTGGTTCTACGAGCGCTACGGCGACACCGCTTGGGCAGAGGTGAGGCCCGCAGCTCAGAGAGCACTCGAAGCAGCGGGCCCGGCACTCGCTGCTGACGTGAGCGCAGCGCGGTCCTTCGATGGCACGTATGACCCGTCGGAGCTTTCGGTTCCCACAATTGTCGCTCACGGTGAGAACGGATCACTGCGTCAGGTGGCGCGAGCTGAACGCCTCGCCGAAGTGATACCGGGCGCGCAGCTCATGGTTGTCCCCGAAGCCGGTCACCCCTGTCACCGGACTCACCCGAATGCCTTCGTCGCTTTCGTCGAGGCAACAGTCGCCCTTGGCTGAGCTGGGTCTGAGAAGGGAACATCGGTGTGAACGGGGGATCGGCTGACGTGACCCAGGCAGCGCCGCGTCTGAGCGTGGCTGATTTTGCCACGATGGCAATCACGTTCTTCTCGCTTGGCGTGACCTTGCAGGTTCTGCTGATCGATGCCGGTGCATCAAACCTGCGAGCCTTCACGGCGTCGGCAGTCATCTTCTCCGCAACCTCGCAGTTTGCCTATCTTGCGGTTCGCGACGGCGGAGGCAGTGACCTTGCCGCAATCGTTGCCGGCTCGGTGGTCGCAACCCGCTTCGGGATCCTGGCAGTGAGCCTGAGTCCACGTCTTCCGGAAGGTGTGTTGCGCCGAGCAGCAGCTGCTGTCAATGCATTCGATCCGAACGTCGCTATCGCGGTGCAGCAGAAGGACGCGAAGTCTGTGGAGCGCGAGTTCTGGCGCACAACCGCGGGCATGATGATCGGCTGGTTCCTCGGTATCGCTGCTGGCACGTTCCTGGGCAACGTGCTGGGCGACACGAGCAGGCTCGGATTGGATGCGGTGTTCCCGGCCGCAATGCTCGCGATTATCGGCAACCTGCTCCGGTCCCGCGATGGCTTCCGGGCGGGCATGGCAGGCGGTGCGATCTGCCTGGTGTTGCTGCCACTGGTGCCCGCAGGGTTCCCCATCATCTTGAGTGTGTTCGGCGTTGCTGCCGCACTGGTGGGCGCACGCCTTCGGCCCGAACGGGCGGCGTCGTGACCACCGTTGCAATTATCGCGTTGATGCTTGCCGTGTGGGGTCAACGTCTGATTGGTGCGTTCCTTATCGGCCCGTGGCTGAGCCGACGCCCGGTGCTGTCAAAGGCCGCCAGTCTGATTCCGGCTGCCGTCGTGATGGCCGTGATTGTGCAGCTGAGCGTTGCTCCCCGAGGATCGCTTGATCTCGATGAGCGCATGGCGGGCATCGCCGTGGCCGCCGTTCTCGTCTGGCGCCGCGCCCCGTTCCTCGCCGTGGTCATCGCCGCCGCGGCAACCACTGCGCTCCTGCGTGTCTTCTAGACGGCTCAGGCGGTTGCGGTTTGGGTGGCAGCGTCCCATGCGCCGTAGCCGCCGAGCAGGTCGGAGACGTCTTCGAACCCAGCGCGAATCATGCGGCTGGCAGCAATCGAGGACCGGAATCCTCCCGCGCAATAGATGATGGTTGGCCGTTCAGGGTCGAGCGTTCCAATCATCTCGTTCAGGCGGGTGAGTGGGACCTTGATGGCTCCGTCGATGATTCCGCCTTCGGTTTCGCCGGGCTGGCGAACGTCGACCAGTTGCAGATCGGGGACGCCATCCATTGCTCGACGGAGGCCGGCGACATCGAGGCGAGAGCTTCGGCGGGCGTGCTGGGGGTTGTCGCTCAGCGTCTGGATTGGGTTGTCGAGGTGGCCAATGACATTGTCGAAGCCAATGCGGGCGAGACGAATCTTCGATTCGAGTTCGTGGCCCGGTTCGGTGATGAGCACGATGTCGGTTTCTGGGGAGAGGATGCCTCCGGCGAATTCGGCGTAGCGGCCGGACAAGCCGATGTTCATGGATCCGGCGAGGTGTCCGGTGGCGAACTCGCCGGGTCCGCGAGTATCCAGCGGAACTGCTCCAGCTTCGCGAGCAGCGAGTACCTCATCGAGTGACATGGCAGTGGGGGCTGAAGTCTCGTCGAGCAGGCCTCGGGTCTTGCGGTTGAGGGTGGCGTCGTAGGCGAAGTAGGCGGGTGGAGCTGACTGCCCTTCGGTGACTACTGCGATGAATTCGGCTTCGGACATCGGCGCTACGGCGTAGTTGTTCTCGCGCTGGGTCCCGATGGAACACGACGTGTTGCTGGAGAGGTTTTTTCCGCAAGACGATCCAGCTCCGTGGCCGGGATACAGGATGGTTTCGTCGGGAAGGGTCATGATCCTGGTGTGCAGCGAGTTGTACAGCTGCGCTGCAAGTTCTTCGCTGGTAACGCCGACTGATGACAGCAGGTCGGGCCGGCCGACATCGCCGATGAACATGGTGTCGCCGGTGAGCACGCCATGCGGGATTTCGTCGTCGGGATGTTCGAAGACGACGATGCTGATTGACTCAGGTGTGTGACCCGGGGTGTGGCGAATCTCAAGCGTGACATCGCCGAGTGAGATGCGCTCGCCATCGGCCAGCTTGCGGGATTCGAATTCGGTTTCGGCGGCGGAGCCATAGGCGATAGCTGCACCAGTAGCGGCGGCAAGTTCAAGGTGGCCGGACAGGAAGTCGGCATGAAAGTGGGTTTCGATGACCAGTTCGATGGTCATGCCGTGTTCGGTGGCTGAGTCCAGGTACGGCGCCACGTCACGGCGCGGGTCGACGACGACAGCTCTCCCGGTGGTTTCGTCGCCAATGAAGTACGACGCCTGAGACAGACAATCGAGATAGTGCTGTTCGAAGATCATTTCCATGCCTTTCCTTTGCGCATGAGGTTCCAGTGCATGGCGGGGGAGTCCGTGCGTCCGTATCCCCATATCCAATTATCCGAATGTACGGCTATTTAAGCAGGCTGTCAACGAGAGTGAGCCACGCAGGCGAACTCGACTAGTTCAGTGCCTGGTCAATAAAGGAGTCCCACTGCGTTTCTGGTAGCGCGCCACTGAAGCGGGCGACCACCTCGCCGTTGCCATTCACCGCGGCAGCGAATGGAAGCCCGGAGAGGCCGAACGCTGCGGCGAGATCATTGGTTTGCGAATCACGCAGCACCGGTATGGGCCAGGCTTCTTGTTTCAGCCAACGTGACGGCGGATAGTTGGGTGCACCTTCGTCGACGCTGGTTGAAACGGCGAGGAGTTCGACATCGCTGCGGATTCCTTCGGTCTCGAACCGTTCAACCAACGACGACACTTCGGCCTGGCAGTGCGGGCACCAGTGCGCCAGAAAAATCACGACGCGAGGTTGACCATCTGCGAAGTCGATCGATACCTCGGTGTCGTTGAAGTGCGAGCCGGTGATTGTCGGTGCGGCCATGCCCATTGCAGGATCGGGCAGTTGGTTCCCTTCGAAGCGGGGGAGCGTTGTGGATGCTTGGGCCGGGGAGACCTGTCGAGTGGCTCCGTCGGTGGGAATTTGAGCCAGAGCGGCTGCCGCGCGGTTGGCATCATCGATGTCGTTGTTGCCGAAGGCCAACGCCGCCACAATGGCTGCGGCTACAGCTGCAATGAGGACCGCGACGAACAACCTGGCCTTGGGGGCAAGCCGGATGTGGTGCCTGGTCGGGTTCGCTGTTTGGTCGTCATTGGGACTGCCTCTCTGTCGTGGGGGAGCAGGTCGCGATTGCGGGTTCGTCGGGTGCACCGCTGAGACGCAGGTGTCCGACGGTGAGTCCAAGCACGGCGAGAAATCCGCAGAACGCCATGAAGGGGATCGATACAAAACCGAACGTGTTCACCCACACCGAAGTGCAAGCGGCTTCGGCTTCACATGACGACCCCTGTTCGGGAAACCACCGCAACTGGGCGTGGTAGGCCGAATACCCGAGCCCCCCGAGTGCAAGAACGGCCGCGTAGAGAGCGCCGAGGCGATCTCGCCGCACCGCAGCGATTGCCAGGATGGGCACAAGCGGGTACATGAAGATTCGCTGCCACCAGCAGAGCCGGCATGGTCGGAAATGTACAATGCCCGAGTAGTACATGCTGCCAACCGTGGCAACGAGCGCGACGGCGAATGCCAGAGGCAACAACACGGCGAGCAGGGGTCTGCAACGCGTCCGGTCTGAACGCCGCGGTGCCAAGACTCGCCAATCCAACAACTGCTGCGAGGAATGACAACAGCGCAAAGAGGAGCGATACCTGTTCGACGCTCATCAGCTGTGGTCCATCCCGGTATGCGCCACGCTTCGAACGGTGCTCCGGACTTGTGCAACGGGCGAAATTCCCATGAAGCGACGAGCGGAAGGTGCATTCATGGCCTAAACGTTCGTATATCAGGCCCTTCAGGTCAACATGACGAAAGTCACGCCACTTCGAACATATGGGCCGATAAGTGCCATTGTTCGGCCATTGGGTGTTTACTATTCGGTGTGCGCAGCGCTGAGTGCTGCGAAGTCACGAGCATCCGAGGAGACAGAATGACCCATCGTGCACTCGACCGGCTGAGTCCGCTGCCATTGTGGGCCCAGCTCGAAGCCGACCTGCGGCGACGGCTCGAGGCAGGGGAGTTCGACGATGGTTTCCCGACTGACCTGGTGCTGACAAACTCCTACGAGGTGAGTCGTCACACGGTGCGCGAGGCGGTCCGCCACCTGAACAAGGCCGGCGTGCTGCGCCGTGAGCGCGGCCGGGGAACTGTTGTCAATCGCTCTGAGTTTGAACAGTCTCTTGGCACGCTCTACAGCCTGTTCGATTCGGTCGAGGCCGCTGGCACCGAACAAACCAGCGAGGTTCTTACGCTGGCGAAGGTCGCCGACAGCGCTGCCGCGGGACACCTTGAACTCGAAGAAGACGCCGATTTGGTTCTTCTTGAGCGGCTGCGCCTGGCGGGAGGAAATCCGCTGGCAGTTGATCGGGCTTGGCTTCCGCTTTCGATTGCCGCGCCGCTTCTTGATGTCGACTGGACGCACACGGCTCTCTACAGCGAATTGGCGAAGGTGGGTGCTCCGGTCCCCAACCAGGGGTGGGAGCGGTTGACGCCACTCACGCCAACTCCAGCCGACCGCAAGCGTCTCGGCCTGAAAAGTGGCGTGGCCACCTTCTTCCTGGAGCGACTCGGAAGCCGCGACGGGGTTCCGGTCGAATGGCGCACAACCACCATCCGAGGCGACCGCTATCGCTTCGTTGCCAACTGGTCTGCAACCGGACCTTCACAACTTCGGCCCACTGCCGTCTGACCACTCATTCATGACCCGACCAGCCCTTGGGGCGTTGGCGCCTGAGATTGCGGCTGTCGACGGTGAGGGACGCCGCTGGCGCCTCAGTGGCCAGCACGGCCGCAACACGGTGACGGGCCCGATGATCGCCCGAGCGTCGATGATCTCATCGATGCTCTACCGCCAGGCTTGCATCGCGATTAAATGTACGTATAATCGGACTATGACGCATCAGCCCTTCACGTCTTCCCGCCGGACCGCGCGATCCGTATTGTTCCTCTCGCTGCTTTCACTCGTTGCCGTCATCGGCGGCTGCGGCGGCGGTGCAGAGTCAGAACCCGCCTCCAGTGCCGATGTCGAAGTTCGACTGGTCTCGGTCGACACCGCAGCGGAAGTCTTTGAAAACCAACCCGAGGACCTGGTGCTACTCGACGTGCGCACGCCGGAAGAGTTCGATGCCGGGCACCTCGACGGGGCGATCATGATCGACTTCTACGAAGACGACTTCGCCAGCCAAATAGCGGACCTGGACCGCGATCAGCCGTACCTGCTCTACTGCCGTTCCGGCAACCGCAGCGGTCAAACTCGCCTCATCATGGAAGAGCTCGGTTTCACGAATGTCTCCGACGTTGACGGCGGGATCAACGCATGGGTTGGGGCTGGCCAACCCGTTGTCCCGTGATCCAACCTCCGGACCCCGGTGGCCACCGTTGCCGGCGCCATCGTGGTTACCGCGATGGCGCTCAGCACCAGAGTCCCAGCTGCGAAATGGATTGCCGGCGGAATCGGAGCCGGACTGGCCTACTCCGCCCCATCAAACACCTGCGCAATGGGAACGATGCTGGCCAAGCTCCCTTACAACAAAGCGGACAGCGTCGACATTGCTGACGTGCTTGCCAACCTGAATCGAAACACCGCCTGACTACGCTGACCCCTCCGTCAGTGTTGGGCGAGGACGTCGGCGGCGATTTTCCAGATGGTGGGGTCGGCGAGCATGCCGATGTGTGTTGAGTCAACCTCCACCATCTCCACGTTGGGGCTGAAGGTGTCGACGCACGCATTCCAGTCGACAATGCCGTCGATCTTGCTGAAGCACGCCGTAATTGGCGCTTCGATGGGCATCAGGTTTCGCTCGGCCACGGTCCGTTCGATGTCGTCGACCTGCTCCGGTGAATAGAAGCGGGCGCTCGCGGTGAACTTCGGACCGCCAATGACCGGTGTGCCGAGAGTGATGACGTGGTTGACCAGGTCCGGGCGGTCCCGGGCCACCTCACGGGCGAAGACGCCACCCATGCTCCAGCCAATCAGCACCACCGGCTGGTTCTCTGCATCGGCAAGCTTCTCGACGTTGGCGGTGAATGCCGGCAGGCGATCTTCGATGTCCGCCTTGTTGACGCCCAGGCCCCAACCCGAGGTGGTGTGACCACGCGAGGCGAGATAGCCACGCAGCATCAGCATGGCGGTGTCGTTGGTCCCGTACCCGGGAACGAGCATGGTGACGCCAGATCCCTTCGGTGTCCGAAGCAGACCGGGCAGACCAAACGCAATGCGAGGGAGTTGCACCAGGCCACGCAACTCGGTGCTCAGCTTCGGCGCTCCGGGGGTGACCGGTTGCCGATTGCCTGGGTCGCGCTCATTCACTTCAGGAATCATACGGACCAGGATGTATTCCGCCCAGTCGAAGGCCACGTCGAAGTTTTTCCTTGAGATGTGGTGTGTCGCGGCTCCGACGCACCAGCAGGATGCGATACTGGTGCTTCTTGGAAGGGTGGTCCGTTTTGCATTTCGGCCCGGTTGGAGCGACGCTTTTTGCTCAGGTATCCGAGCCGATTCTTGGCTCAGAAATTGAGGCCATCGATTGGTTGATCGCGGGCGCGCTCTTCTGCGGTGGCGTCGTAATGTCCGTGTTCGTGCGGCGTGCGGTGGTGGGCCTGCTTGGACGAGCTGCCAGGGTCGAGACAATGGCAGAGCGACTCGTGGGTCGCATCGCGCAGATCATCATCCTGGTGTTGGCGTTGTCCTATGCGCTGTCGGTGCTCGACGTGCGAATCGCTCCGTTGCTCGGTGCACTTGGTATCAGTGGTATTGCCGTTGCACTCGCATTGCAGGAGACGCTGAAGAATCTCTTTGCCGGTGTGATCCTTCACGCGCAGCGCCCCGTACGCGTTGGCGATGAAGTCGAGACGGGAGACATGCAGGGAATGGTGATCGATGTTACGTCACGGTCGGTGACGATTCGAACGAACTCTGGGCGTACCCTGTTCGTTCCGAACTCGCTGTTTCTGGATCGGGAAATTGTGAACCTGACTCGCCACGGCAAGCGCCGTTCATCCTTGAAGGTCGGCGTTGCCTACGACACTGACCTTGAGAGCGCACGTGAAGTTGTACGAGCGGCAGCGGCGTCTGCTGGAGGTGTGCTCTCTGAGCCTCCGGTCCGAGTCCTCGGGTCATCCTTCGGCGACTCAAGTATCGATTTTGAGATCGACTTCTGGCACGGGCCCAGAGAGATTGTCGGCCGGGAAGCTACCAGTAACGTTCTCGTGGCGGTCCATAGCGCCCTCGATGCCGCTGGCGTGACGATCCCGTTTCCTCAGCGCAGGATCTGGCAGGCACACGACAACAACACCGCGGGACCTTCGCAGTCGTCCCAACCCTGACGTCCAGAGCTGTCTACGCCACAGTTGTTGGAGGGCCGACGATGAGTGGATCAGGCCGATCTACCAAATCGACATTCTTCTCTGGGTAGTCGAGGCATCTGAGGACATGGCGCATCGCCTCAACCCGACCGCGCTTTTTGTCGTTGGTTCGCACAACAGTCCATGGTGCTGCAGGGCGATGGCTGTGGCGGAACATTTCTTCTTTCACGTGCGTGTAGTCGTCCCAGCGGTCGAGCGAAGCGAGGTCGACCGGACTCAGCTTCCATTGGCGCATCGGGTCGATGCGTCGAATGCTGAACCGGGTGATTTGTTCCAACCTGCTGACTGAGAACCACAACTTCACGAGGATGACGCCGTCATTTACAAGCATCTCTTCGAACAATGGCGCTGCCCGCAGGAACTCCAGATATTCGGCTTCGGTACAGAAACCCATAACAGGTTCAACAACCGCACGATTGTGCCAGGAGCGATCAAAGAGCACCATCTCGCCTGCGGTTGGCAGATGCTGCACGTAGCGTTGGAAGAACCACTGGGTGCGCTCGGTCTGTGTCGGTGCCGGCAATGCGACCACTCGGGCGCTGCGAGGGTTGAGGTGTTCGATGAACCGCTTGATTGTGCTGCCCTTGCCCGCAGCGTCACGCCCGTCGAAGGTCACCACAAGTCGCTGCCCGGAGCCCTGAATCCATGACTGGGCGCGAAGCAGCTCCACCTGAAGGAGTCGCTTCTCGCGCTCATATTCCTCGACGGTCATGAGCACGTCGTAGGGGTGGTCCTGTCGCCAGGTTTCCACCGGCTTGCCGTCGGGCCCGACCAGCACCGGATCATCAAGTTCATCGAAGGTACCCGCCACCGAGAATGTGCGTCCCTGCGGGTCCTCGGCTGATGAGGATCGGAGCCAATCGATTGTTTGTTGCATAGATGGCCAGAACTCAGACGCCTGCAGGTTTTTCGATTCCATGCATTGTGGCTAGCACACAACCTGGTGAAGCGCGCCTGTTCAAACCCGCATCAGGACGAACCGATCTCGATTGAGCTGCTGGAACTAAGGCCTTTGCCATGTCCCGTGGTTGTAGAGCACGTCACACGCGTCATCTGCAACACCCTGACCGGCTTCGCCATAGAGGTTTCGGGCGACGTCAACGCCAGCTTCTTCGAGTTCACGCACGTCGTCGGGGTATGACGCTGTTGCTGCGATGCGCGACTTTGGGAGGTAGTCGTTGATGCGACGCACCGTTTCCATATTGGCCGAGTGGTCACTCATGGCCAGCACCACCAGGTCAACCTGTTCTTCGAGCTGCAGGCGCCCCCAGAACTCAATATCAAGTGCGTCGCCGCGAATGATCTTTCGCCCGGCCGCCTGGTTGGCCTCCACACTGCGTTCATCGCGATCAATACCCATCACGATTTCACCCAGGCGAAGGACAAGCTCGTCGTATGCGCCGATACCCACCCGGCCCATACCGAACACGAGGATCGCAGCGCCACTCGGTCTGAGAAGTTCGTCATCTTCTTGTAGCGGCGTGCGTTCAACCCCAGCCAGTCGGTCCGCCGCCCGCGAGTAGATCGCGTAGCGTGCGGTGTTCACCGGCGACGCAAGTCCGAACGACAAAGCGACTGCCACGCCGATTGCCGCCGGCCATTCCGAATCGATCAATCCTCTGCTTACACCAACGGCCGCCACGATCAGGCCGAACTCGCTGTAGGTGGCGAGCGTGCTTGATGTGTGCCACGCAGTGCGCACCCTGAACCGAAACCGCGTTGTCAGCCAGAAGAACCCACCTGCTTTGAGCGGCAGGACAAGAAGGACGATCAGTGCAATTCCCACTTCTGCGAGCCCGGGTCTTCCCGCCAGTCCGATTGAGAGGAAGAACCCGATTAGGAGAATGTCTTTTAACCCGAGCAGCATGTTGGCGAGTTCGCCGGCGCGTTGGTGGCTTGCCAGCGTGAGTCCAATGAGCAGCGCGCCGAGATCTGGCTTCAATCCCACAGCGCTGAAGGATTCGGCACCGACGCCAACTGCCAGGGCAAGTCCAAACAACAACAGGAGTTCACCGTGCCCGGCCCGGTCGAGCAGCCATGCGTAGATCGGGCGAGCTGCAAGGACGGCGACAACCATTGGTAGCGCCCACAGAGATGGAGGCTTGTCGACGGCAAGCGTGAGGAACACCACGGCAAAGACGTCCTGCACGACGAGGATGCCTATGGCAAGCCGTCCCTGTAACGAACTTGCCTCATTGCGTTCCTCAAGCGCTTTGACCGCGAACACGGTGCTTGAGAATGAAAATGCGAAACCGATCAACGCTGCCTGCGTCAAGCTCAGTCCGGCGGCAAGCGGAACTCGAAGCGCGCCGAGTCCAAGCAGCAACCCACCAACCACGACAGTTGTGGTGGCAGCATGAATTGTCGCTCCAGCCCACACTGCTGGTCGCGCCAGCGTCTTCAACCGAAGCTTCAAACCAATGCCGAACAGCAACAACAAGACCCCAACGTCGGCAATCAGCTCGATTGCATCCGTCACCTCATAGCCGAAGCCATTCAGCACGAATCCGGCGCCAAGGTAGCCAACCATTGGGGGCAGCTTTATCGCGTGCGAAGCAAACCCAAACAAAAAGGCAACCAAGATCAGTGCCAGGTCCATGCCACCTCCGAAATATCCATAGGGCAGCCTCGCACAGTCGCTCGCTCGGTCAGTCTCGAAGGGGATGGGCGGCGATGATGTCTTCGTTGAAGGTGAAGCCATGGCCGGGACGGTTGGGGACGAGGACCTCGCCGTTCACCATTTCCATCGGTTCATTGAACAGGGGTGAGAACCAGTCGCAGTGCTCGACCGATATGCAGTTATCGATGGACGCCGCCAGGCACAGACTCTGCTCGGTGAAGAAGTGACTCGACACCGGTACGCCAGCGGCGCCGGCTGCTTCGGACGCCCGGCGGAACTCGCTGAAGCCGCCGATGCGCTGCAGATCGGGCATGAGCACATCTGCGGCGCCTGCGTCAATGAGGCGCTGCATGCCGATGCGGGTGTACACCGATTCGCCGGTTGCAATGGGCATGTCGACTGCGGCGCGCACCGCAGCGTGGCCAGCCTCGTCGTAGTACGGCACCGGTTCTTCGAACCAGGTCAGGTTGAACTCTGCGAGTGATTGGCCGAGAGTAATCGCCTGCTCGACGTTGAGCCCCTGGTTCACGTCTGAGTAGAGCTCGATGTCCGGCCCGATTGCGTTGCGAACTGCTCGCACCCGTTCCACATCGTCGGCCGGGTTGGCGCTTCCCAGCCGGATTTTGATGCCGGTGAAGCCCTCGTTGACGAAGGCCTGGGCATCCTCAAGCAGCTCGTCGATGGTCTCGGACAACCACAGTCCTGATGTCGCGTAGGCGGCAACGCTCTTGTGATCTGAGCCCCACAGCTGATGGAGCGGAAGGCCAGCGTCTTTGCCAATGGCATCCCAGAGCGCAACGTCGATGGCGGACAACCCGGCAATGGTCACGCCGGCGTGACCCATCGGGTTGATGGCCTTCCAAATGGCGTCGAAGATCTCGGCGTGCTCGGCTGGCGAGCGCCCAACCACGAACTCGGCATAGCCCTTGACCATCTCGTCAAGCGAGCGAATGCGCTTTGCGTTGAGCGAGAAGATGTAGCTCTGCCCAACAACGCCGTTGTCGCATTGCGCTTCCACAAGCACGCAACCAACGGATCGCATGGCGTGGATTGCCGTGCCAACCGGTCGGGCCAGCGGCAGGTCAACCATTCGAGTGGTGAGCGAGTCGATCTTCACTTGGTAGGAGTCATCGAGACGGACGACTACTGCTTGTACGATGGATCGATCTGGTCCAGCATTCGGCACAGTGCTGGCCATTCGTTCTGGCCGAGCGGGAAATGGTCGTACTGGCGCTTGGAGAGTTCCCAGATGTCTGTAGGGCCTGGGTCGATGTCCATACCGGTGGCCTTCGCCGCCAGCAGGGCTCTGCAGCCGCGCACGAAGTAGTGCATGACCATGAACGCCTCGCCCGCAGTCTCACCGACGGCGAGGAAGCCATGGTTGCGCATGATGAGAACCCGGTTGCCGTCCATGTTCCTGGCCAGACGTTCCCGCTCTTCGAGCGTGAGGGAGAGGCCTTCCCAGTCGTGGTAGCCGATCTCGCCGTAGAGCATGGAGGTGTCCTGCACGATGTGCTGGAAGCCATCGCGTAGTGCGGTGATGGCCAGGATCTCCGGGACGTGGGCGTGGAACACCACCTTCCACTTTGGGAAGTCGTTGTGGATGGCAGAGTGGATGACGAAACCGGCGGTGTTTACATCAGCGGGGCCCTCAAGGACAGTGCCGTCGCTGTCCACCTTGATGAGGTTCGACGCGGTCACCTCGTTGTAGAGCAGGCCGAACTTGTTGAGGAAGAAGTCGTGTTCGGTTCCGGGCACGCGCATGGTGATGTGGTTCCACACCGTGTCGTCGTAGCCGTAATGCGCAGACAGCCTGTACATGGCGGCCAGGTCCACCCGCGCCTGCCATTCTTCGCCGGTGAAGCTCGTGTCGTTCGTGGCGCTGAAGTCTTCCGCCACAACTTCTCTGTTCCCTGAAGTGCTACTCGCTGAGGTGTTGCTGTCAGTCATGGCGTTCCCTGGTCATTGGTTCGTGCTGGTGAAGAATGAGATTGTTCTGGCGTTCGAGTGCCTGCATGGCAATGAGGTGCGGTGCTTTGGGCCCGAAGCGTTCCACGGTGCCTGCGTAGAAGTCTGTCACCTGTTGCATGAACGGGAGCGTTGCGTCCACATCGGTGGCGAGCTCCATGGCGAGGCGCAGGTCCTTGGCGGCCAGGTCGAGATCGAACGTGTCGTCGTATCCGCCGTTGAGGATCTCCGGACCGTAGAGATCGGCCACGTAGCTGGCACCGGTGGAGTGGCGGATGATGTCGAGCATCTTGTCGGGTGCGACGCCGCCCTTGACGCCGAGCAGCATGGCTTCAGTGAGGCACACCGAGTGGAGGTAGCAGAGGCTGACCTGGGCGATCTTGGCGACGTACCCGGCGCCTCGCGGGCCAAGCAGATCGATGCGATCTCCAATGGCTTGGAAGGCGGGGCGGCACCGTTCCCAGACCGGTTGTTCGCCGCCGATCAACACGCTGAGCGTGCCTGCCTCGGCGCCCTCAGCGCCACCGGTGACGGGAGCGTCGAGGATGTCGATGCCTGCTTCAATTGCTGCGGCCTCCACCACCCGCGCACACGTCAGATCGTTCGTGCTGAGATCCACCCAGACCGAACCCGGCTTCATGACCTTGACGATGGCACAGCCAACAGCTTCCACCTGCTTCGGGCCGGGTAGCGATGTGAAGACAATGTCAGCCTGGGAAGCTGCGTCGAGAGCGTCCTCGGCGGCACTGCCTCCCAGGGTGACAATGGACTGCACCTTTGCTGTATCGAGGTCGGCTCCAACGAGTGGGAAACCGGCCGCCAGCAGGTTCTTCGCCATTGGCCCGCCCATGTTGCCAAGCCCGATGAAACCGATGGTGGTGTGGGCGTTGGACCCGGACATCAATCGACCAGCCCATCGACAAGTACGGATTCGCGGGCGTAGTGCATGTCGGTTGCCCGGCCGTAGTAGTTGATGGAGTGGTGCGGCCGGTTCATCCGGTACGGATCGTGCACGTAGGTGGGAAGCCCGACGTAGCGGGTGGTATTGCCTTCGATCTGGGTGACTCGATGCATGGAGTACCGACCTTTGAACAGCTGCAGGTCACCGGGGATGAGGTCCAGTTCCTGCACGCCGTCGCGGCCGCCTTCAAGAATGTGCTGTACCCGTTCGTACTGCTCATTGTTCGGTTGGCGGATGTCGGGCACGTACTCGAAGACGCCGCCCTTGTCGGCCTTCTGCACGAGAATGCTGACCGTGAACTCGTTGCCGTCGTAGTGCCACGGGAAGTAGTGACCGGGTTCCATCACGCCGTACGGGTCACATCCCAACGGGTCTGCCCACTTGTAGATGGGACGCTCCACGCCCAGGCACTCCCACAGGAAGTGCGTCATCACTGACTGGTCATAGAGCTGGTGGAGGAGCGACTGCGAAGGCAGGAGGTCAGAGTTGATGAACCCGCTTCGGCGTTGCTGGAAGAAGCGGCGCGGATGACCTTCGGGAAACGACGGATCATCCGGCGATGCGTACGGGTTGTGGTCCTGTTCTGACCAGTGCGTCTGATCGTGGAGAGATACGGCTTCGGCCCGCATGGATTCCACTGCGTCGGGGCGAATGAAGTCAGAGATTCGGCAGCAGCCGACGTCGTCCATCTGCTCTCTGGTGTGTGCCACCAGCTCGGTGCGCTCAGGGCTGTCGATCCGGTGAATGGGGAACCGGTCAAGGTCCACAATTGCGTCCAGTATGTCGCTCATGCGCAGACCGTACACCCACGCGCTGAGCCGAGGTCAAGAACGTATCTACAGTTTGGAGAGGATTTCGGCGGTGTGATCGTTCGTCTTCGGTCGCTTGAAGACGTGCTGAATCACGCCCTTCTCATCGATGAGGAAGGTGGTGCGCTGCAAACCCATGTAGGTCTTGCCGTAGTTCTGCTTCTCGCCCCACACGCCGTACTTGGCAATGACTTTGTGATCCGGGTCGGCGACCAGCGGGAAGTTCAACTCGTGCTTTGTCGAGAACTTCTCGTGGCTGTCGTTGTCGTCGGGCGACACGCCGATAATTACAACACCGGCCGCTGTGAGCTCGTCGATGTTGTCGCGCAGGTTGCAGGCCTGCTTCGTGCAGCCCGGCGTGGAATCCTTCGGGTAGAAGTACAACGCCACCTTCGAACCCTTGTGATCGGTGAGTTTCACCCTGGTTCCATCAAAGGTCGTCGCGGTGAAAGCGGGAGCCTTCCTACCAACTTCGAGCGGTTCAGGTTTTGCAGCCATGGCCGCACTGTATTTCCTCATGTGCGCATTACTCCAACTGGCCCTGCTCTTCGCCGTGTCAGACACACCGTTACAAGTTGCGAGCTGCCCGCGGTGACCTGAATCAGATCGGCGCCTCGCATGTGGACGCTGATCGACGGGTCAGATGGCGATGACGTCGACCAATCCTTCGAGGGCAGCGAAGTCGCCCAGTGGTTCCGCTTTCCGGACCTCTGCATCGAAGCGAAATACATCCACCGGTGAATGCCTCGAACACGTAGCGGTCGATAGGAAGGCGGCTACCTGTGCGTGACCATGATCAGGACACGCCGCGAGTACCGGCTCTGTTCGCTCTACGAGTTGCCAGCTTCGTCAGCGATTGACGCTCGGCGACCTGTCGATCGCGATCGCGACCGGCTTGCGCTACTGATGCTCGACGCGTACCGGGACACACTCGATGACGAAGGCGAAAGTCTTGACGATGCACGCCAGGCGATTGACCACTATTTCGGCGTCATTCGGCGCGACCTCTCGGTCGTTGTAGACGTCGACGTGTCGATCGCCGCATGTCTTGTGCTGGACGTGGAAGGCCTCCAGTACATCGACCCGATCATCGTCGCGAAGTCACACCAGCGAGGCTTGCAGGGTGCATTCGGGCCGTTGGCTACCATCGCGGTGGTTCGTTCTTGAGTGATGAACGTGATTCGTTCTTGAGCGATGAACGTGGTGATCTCGTCGTCGGTCATTTCGATGGTTGTACGTTCATTCCTGCCCATGGTTCGGCGTTCCGCTCTGCGGGGCCTAGTGTCACACGGGTCATGCCAAGCCTGAACGTGCCCGTGCCCCCGTCCTTTGATCGCCTTCTCGCCCGGCTCGATCTGGAAGCCGGTGAGCCGACTTCAGCCCGGCCCGGCCAGATCTGGATTGGTCACGCAGGTCAACGGTCGGCCACGCAGGGATCGCGCATCTTCGGCGGCCTGGTCTGCGCGCAGGTGATCGTCGCAGCGGGTCGGCACCCGCAGGCAACGGCAGCGGGCCGCCAGATTCACTCGGTGCAGCAGGTGTTTCTGCGTCCCGGTCAGGTCGGCACGCCACTGATCCATCAGGTGGAGACCCTGTTCGAGGGTCGAACCTATGCGTCCCTTCGGGTCACCGTTTGGCAGAACGACGAGATCATCAGTCATGCCCAGATCGGGCTGTCCTCGGCCGACGGCGGGCTTCGCCATATGACGCCATCGCCTTCGGTGGTGCGCAGAGAAGACACGGTGAATCGGGACGAACTGCGCGGCCACGAGAACTGGAACGATCAACCGATAACGACGCTGGTCACCGAGGAGAGCTACCACTCACTTGATGCTGAACTTGCGTCGTGGATGAAGGCCGCCGGCCCGGTGCCGGATGATCCGGTGATGCAGCGGGCGTTGATGGGATACGCAAGCGACCGCACGATGATGAGCGTTGCCCGCAAACCGCACACGGACAAAGGCACCGTCATCAGCGTCACGCTGAACCACTCCATTTGGTTTCACGATGAGATCGACATGTCGCAGTGGCACAGCTACACGTTGAACAGTCCAATGGGAGCGCACGGCCGGGCCATGATCCACGGTGCGTTCCACCGCGAAGATGGACACCACGCCGCAACGACGGCCCAGGAAGGCGTGATCCGTCTCGCCCGTTGAAGTGACTGCGCTGTGAAGTGCAACAATGGGACGGTGGAGATCAAACCGATAACCGGCGCTCTGGGCGCCGACGTGCACGGCCTCAACCTGGCGAAGCCACTCAGCGCTGAAGAACTTCGGGCGGTCGAGCAGGCGTTTGCTGATTACTCCGTGCTCGCGTTTCGCGATCAGGACCTCGACATCGATGGGCTGGAAGCGTTCGCACTGCAGTTCGGCAGCTTCGGTGACACCCCGTTCATCCGGCCGGTCAGCGATCATCCCGATGTGCTCGCCGTTATCCGCGAAGCGGACGAAGCCGGCCCGTTGTTCGGCGGTTCGTGGCACAGCGACTGGAGTTTCCAGGACGCACCCCCAAGTGCCACCATCCTCTACGGCAAAGAAGTGCCGGATGCGGGCGGCGACACCGTATTCACCAGCCAGTACCTTGCGTACGAATCGCTGTCCGATGGCATGAAACGGATGCTGGACGGGGTCAACGCGGTGCACTCGGCACGCCGCTCCTACGGCCCGCAAGGGGTCTTCGGGGCACCGGACCCAAACGCCGCAATGCACATTCAGGGTGGCGAAGAAGCGCTCAGAACCCGCACCCATCCCATGGTCTGCACGCACCCGGTGACGGGTCGCAGGATGTTGTTCGTCAACGACGTGTACACCATTGGCATCGAAGACATGACCGGTGCCGAAAGCAAGGCGCTCCTCGGCTTCTTGCTGGAGCACTCGAAGAACGTGTCCTTCACCTGTCGAGTGCGATGGGAACCCGGCACGCTCACCATGTGGGACAATCGGTGTGTGCAGCACCACGCCATCAACGACTACCCGGGCAAGCGTCGCGAGATGTATCGCGTCACGCTCGCGGGCACCGTCCCACAGGCCTGACGAAAGGTGCCAGAAGGACACACCATTCACCGCCAGGCCCGAGATCTCAATCGAGACTTCAAGGGCGAGGCGCTCACCGCCACATCACCGCAGGGACGCTTCGAGGATGGCGCCCGCTGGCTTGACGGTCAGACACTGAAGAAGGCCGAGGCACTGGGCAAGCATCTGTTCCTGCACTTCCAGGATGCACAGGTCCATATCCAT
>Ga0209828_1000033_pt1 | contig 101413 bp, 82 predicted proteins | sample MaitaG_FD_187429 | JGI IMG/M metagenome (GOLD analysis project Ga0209828, IMG submission 187429) | Marine algal microbial communities from Maine, USA - Maine_Asex2 metaG (SPAdes) (version 2) | ecosystem: Host-associated > Algae > Red algae > Unclassified | place: Maine, USA | collected 2015-01-05
TTTTGATAATTTTTTAGGAAACTTAATCGCTGGTTTAACAGCTTATTCTTTTTTGGACTCAAAACCTAGTATTAAAATACAGAGATTTTTACCTAATATTGGTGTGTCTTAAACCGAACTCACGTTAATTATATAAAAAATCCTGCAAATAATAATCTTTCTGTTTTCAATCGGAGTTTTTGCTTGCGATTGCGACCCACCGAAAATGTACACATAAAAAGCCTATCGCGGAATATTTTAAAAAAAGTCTTTAAATATAGATTATTGTAAGGTTTTTATTATGTTTTAATTTATGAATTAGACATGTTTTAAGTATTTGGTGAGACCTAAAAAATTAAAACTACCTTAAGGAGATATTGAACAAATAATAAAAAATCGTGGAATGGTTTTACTATTAAACTAACTTTAAAAGTATTAAAAAAGATATGTTTTTATATTCAAATAAAAAAGTTCATTTTAGTTTTAATTTTTTCAATTTATTTCCAAACAACACTTGAGTTATTCATTTTAAAACAAAGGCAAGTCAACTTAAAGATTTAAAAATCAAAACGTTTAACAAATTAGTAAGATAAGTCACTTTAACAATTAATATCTTTGCATAAAAATTAACTCTATGTTGCGTTGGATTATTCTAATTCTAATTATTTTGACATTAGATCTTTATGCTTTTCAAACCATTAGGACACTTACTAGAAATTATTGGATTTATGCTATTTACTGGTTAGCAAGTGCTTATGTTGTAGGAAATTTTATTTATTACTATTCTAATTTCGTGCGTGGCGAAAGTTTTACAAGTGATCACGGTTATGCTTTAGCATTTCTATTTGGGCTTTTTGTTCCAAAACTAATTTTATTGCTTTTTATGTTTGGTGAAGATTTGGTTAGAGGTGTTTTAAGTATAATTAACAGAGTTTCAAAATCGAGTCCAGAAGGCATAGTGTATTCAACAAACAGACGTGGTTTTGTTTCTAAAATGGCATTAGGTATCGCAGCCATACCTTTCGCTTCTTTTATATATGGTATTTATCAAGGTAAATACAATTATAAGGTAATAAAACATGTATTGTATTTTCATGATTTACCAGAGGCTTTCGATGGTTATACAATTACTCAAATTAGTGATATTCACTCAGGAAGTCTTGAAAGTAAAGAGAAAATTTCTTATGGTGTAGATTTAATTAACGAGCAAAAAAGTGATACCATTTTATTTACTGGAGACCTTGTAAATACTAAGGCTGAAGAAATGAATAACTGGATTGATGTTTTCGGGAAACTAAAAGCTAAAGATGGTAAATTTGCTGTTATGGGAAACCATGATTATGGATATTATGCCTACGGAAATGATAAAACTTTAAATGAAGAAAATCAACGTCAATTAGAAGAAGTTCACCGCAAAATTGGCTTCGATTTAATATTAAACGACAACCGTAAAATAGAACGTAACGGACAAACCATAAATATTTTGGGTGTTGAGAATTGGGGAGCATCGCGTCATTTTCCTAAACGTGGAAGCTTAAAAGAAGCAACAGAAACTATTGGTGATAATGATTTTAATATACTCATGTCTCACGATCCTTCGCATTTTGATTATAGTAAAATGGAGCTTAATAAAACAGACCAAAATAATCATGATGTTATTACAGATGAAACTAATGTTATAGATTTTAAAAAACACATTCATTTAACTTTAGCAGGCCATACACATGGTATGCAATTTGGGATTGAAGTACCATCGCTTGGTATAAAATGGAGTCCTGTAAAATACCGTTATCCAAAATGGGCTGGTATGTATAAAATTGCAGATAAATATTTGCATGTAAATAGAGGCTTTGGTTATTTGGCATTTCCTGGTCGTATTGGTATTTGGCCAGAGGTAACCGTAATTACACTTAAAAAAGGAACTCAAGAAACTTAACTTATCTTAAATTAAAACTAATAAAACTATAAGTTGTTAAAAAATTGTAGATTTACATTAAACCAAAACTTTTAAAAATGTCAAAATTTGGAGATTTAATCGATGTCAAAATTCCAGTTTTACTATACTTTTTTACAGAATGGAACGAGCAATCTACAGCAATGCATCCAGTACTTCGTGATGTTGCAGCTGCACTTGGTGATAAGGCAAAAGTGATTAAGATTGACGCCGATAAAAACAAAGAGTTATCTGAAGCGCTTCGCGTTAAAGCATTACCAACTTTAATTATTTATAAAGATGGTGAAATGAAATGGCGACAAAGTGGTGAGCAAGATTCAGGTACTTTAATTGATTTAATTAAAGACTTCGTTTAAGTATTAATAGCTTTAAAAACATACCCTTTTTTGCTAAAATACTCCAACACTTTTGGGAGTGCATACATCATGTTTTTTGAGGCTTTAACACTATCATGAAACACTACAATGTTGTTTTTAGAAGATGCATTACATATTACATTTTTTAAACATTGCTCTTTTGTTATTTCGTGTTCCCAATCGAAGGCTACAACACTCCACATAATTATTTTATAGCCTAATTGTATTATAGCCTTTCCTTGACTTTTTTTTAATTGGCCAAAAGGCGGTCTAAATAATTTGGGTTTTTGTGAGCTATTTTCTAATTTTTTAGTGATAACAGAGTCTGCTTTTACAACATTTTCTAAAAATTTTTTGGTTGAATTTTGCCAACCCTTTAAATGATCTTGCGTGTGGTTTCCAATACTATGTCCTGCACTTAATACAGCCTTAAAAACATCTGGATGTTTTGTAATATTATTACCAATACAAAAATAAGTAGCTTTGGCATTGTATTTTTCAAGAGTGTTTAGCGTCCACTGTGTAATTTCTGGTGTTGGACCATCATCGAAAGTAAGGTATAGAATTTTTTCTTTAGACGAAAAATCCCAAACATAGTTTGGGAAAAATCGTTGTATAAAAGTTGGTATTTTAACAGGAGCAAATTTCATAGTTATTCTTCCACTTTTTCACTTGTAGATTTAATATTTGGTATGCTGCTATCCCTATTTATATCTCGTTCTTCTCTCTGTTGGGTATCTTCACTTGGAAAAATGTTTTCAAATAGCCGTTGGTAATTATCAAACTCCATAAATTCTTTTTCAGCAAATGCCTCATCGTATTCTACTAAAACAATTATTAGCGCTCTATAACGTTCTATATCTGTATAAATCTCTTGCGCGTTTTTTATTTGGTTGTCTTCGCTTAATTCGCTGTAATACATTAAGTTTTCTTGATATTTTATCGACACATCCTTAAACAATTGTCTTGCTTTATCTTTTGCGCCAACTTCGTAATAACCACTAACATATGGTTCTAACAAAGTGTAATACCCAAATTTATCTACAGGCATATTCTTCATGGCTATGTCTGCAATATTTTCAGCTTTATCTAATTTTTCTTCTTGTATAAGTTTTTCCATTAAACGCGCTAGGTTTCCTCTATAAGTAATTGAGTTTTTACGCGTTTCTGGATCATGGTAAATGTCATCACTACCGCTATTTCCCCAATCCCAAGCTTTTACTTTGTTGTACATAAATTCGCTATCTACACGTCCCATATCAAAAGGATTGGCACGATCGGTTGGTGTTTTTATTGGTACGAGTTTGTAAACCATACCATCAAGTTGAAGGTAGTCTTTCATCCAGATGTAATCGTCTTCTCCAAAAGCGCCACCTGTAAAGTAAATAGGGCGTTTCCAATCGTTATTAGCAACAATATCTAGCATTAACAAACGTTGTTTGTAAATCGCGCTTTCTTCAATTTTAATGTCGATATAATCAACCATAGAATCTGCATCCTTTTGTTTTACAATACCATATTTAATGGCATTTTCTTTATTTACTGGAATACGAATATTCTCTACTGGAAAATAATTAGTATTTAAGTATTGAGATGGATATTGTTTTACGTCTTCGTCTTGGAACTGCGCAATCCTTTTCATTTTTGTTTTAGGGTTGTCACTAGACACAAAATCCATAAATTCTTTAATCGTTAAAGTATCACGACTAAAGGTTGGTTTTACCTCATCTGTTTTTGGATCTCTATAATAAATAGCTTTCCTAATATAATCTCTTGTACCATATTTGTATTGGTCGTGCGTTAATTGAGAGGGCACAGGATCACTTTCGTAAGCTTTACGTTTCATTTGGTCTATATACCAATCGGTTTGAAATAAACTTGTGTTAACTACACGAACGTCTGTTCTATAATTTTCAATTTCTTGCGCGTACCAAAGTGCAAAGGTATCGTTATCACCAATGGAAAACAGAATAGCATTTTTACCACAAGAATCTAGATATTTTTTAGCCATAGATAGAGCGGTGTATTTTCCAGATCTATCATGGTCGTCCCAGTTATTAACGGCTAGAATTAATGGTGCAATTAATAGACAAATTCCAGTTATGGCAAATGGTAATGCTGCACTCTTTACCTTGTTTTTAAAAAACTCAAAAATACCGTACACACTAAAGCCAATCCAGATAGCAAATACATAAAACGAACCAACTACAGAGTAATCACGTTCTCGCGGCTCAAAAGGTCTAACGTTTGTATATACTTGTATGGCAATTCCTGTAAAGAGGAAGAACACTAAGAGTACCCAAAATGTTTGTTTGTCCTTATTAAATAAGAAAAACAGTCCAATAATTCCTAAAATTAGAGGAATAAAAAAGTAAGTATTTCTGGCTTTGTTGTTTTTAACATCGCTTGGCAAATTATTTTGAGACTGCCCAAGGTGCCATGCATCAATAGCATTAATACCACTAATCCAATTTCCATGATTATTATATTCGCCTTGAATATCGTCTTGTCGTCCTGTAAAATTCCACATAAAGTATCGCCAATACATATAACCTAATTGGTATTGAAACAAATAAACCGTATTAGTTAAAAAAGAAGGTTTTTCTATATCTAAATATTCTTGACCGTATTGTTTTAAGAATCTGTGGTATCCTTGGTAATCTACATTACCTTTTGCCACTTCACCTTTAAATTGATTGATAAAAGCAACATCTTTCTTTATTCTCGGGCTTAAAGCAATATTTAATTTATTGCCATAAATTGCCATAAATTCATCATATTCACGTTCACTAAGCTGGTTTTGTTGGTATTTCTCAACGAAAGCCATAATTTTTTTTTGTGTGAATGGATCGACATTAAATTTCTCTTTTAGAGTGTAATCTAAAAAGCCAGAAAACAGCATATAATTCTCTGCATTTTCGCCACTCCACATTCTTGGTAAAATCGCTGCATGGTCGTAATTGTAATTCTGTACAGCATCTTTATAGTCATTAACAACAACATATTTTCCTTGATCTAAATCTTTTTCAAATTTAGGTTTATCGTCTATGTAGGCATCTTCTTTATTATCGTTTAATGCCGCATATTGATCTGTAAATAATGGTCCATAAAATAAGTGTGTTTTTGGGTACTGCTCTAAATTATAATAAGCTAAAAGCTCTCTTGCACTCGAAGGATTATTTTCATTAATAACCACATTCGCATTAGCACGAATAGGCAACATAAGCCAAGAAGAAAACCCAACAATTACAAAGGTTAAACAAAGAATTCCAGTGTTAACAGATCTATAACCCTTTTCTCTTGTATATTTTAAACTAAAATATATTAATGCTACTAAAAGTATTCCTGCTATAATAGATCCAGAATTAAATGGCAAGCCAGTAGTATTTATGAAGAAAATTTCTAAAACACTAAAGAATAAAAGAATATTTGGAGCCAACAATTTAAAAATGAATAAAAGAACAGCAACCGAAACTATATTTGCTACAATAAAATTTAAAATAGTAATGGTTTTATAATTTTTAAAATAATAAATTAACCCTATAGCTGGAATGGTTAATAATCCCATAAAGTGAACACCAAAAGAGAGTCCAATAATAAAAGAAATAAGTATTAACCATCTGTTTCCTCTAGGATTATGCATATCGAAATCCCAACGTAAAGCACAATAAAATAAAATAGCCATTAATAATGTTGCCATAGCATATACCTCGGTTTCAACAGCATTAAACCAAAAAGAATCTGTAAAGGCAAAGGTTAAACTTCCAACCAGTGCACTTCCTAAGATGGCATAGTTTTTAGAGGTTGAAAATTCTTCGGAAGCAACTATTTTTTGAAGTAATAATGAAATACTCCAAAACATAAATAAAATAGTAAATGCACTAGAAACAGCACTTAACATGTTAAGCATTAGTCCAATATTCTCTGCTGAAACCGCAAAAGTAGAGAAAAAAGCACCAAGCATTTGAAACAGTGGTGCTCCAGGTGGATGACCAACCTGAAGCTTTGCAGATGTTAAAATATACTCTCCAGCATCCCAATAACTAACCGTTGGCTCGACCGTTAAACTGTAAGTTATTAACGCTATTAAAAAAGCGAACCATCCTAAGATGTTGTTCCATTTTTTAAAGTTTGAAGACCTCATATAAGTGATTTGATTATTACAATGGCGAATTTACTAATAATAATCAAATGGAAATGATAAAATTTTCTTAATTGGTTTTGTTGTAAACAACTTATTTTTATATAACTAACAGTGTTTTTTTTAAAAACGATTAAAAATAAAATTTTTTTATGGTAAAATGTTTGCGCAAATAAAACTTTGTTATAAATTTGCAATCTGTTATAAAATATTGGCCTATGGTGTAACTGGTAACACGTCAGTTTTTGGTACTGAAGAGTCTAGGTTCGAGACCTAGTGGGCCAACAAAATAATTCCTAATGCTTAGTTGTGTTAGGATTTTTTGGTTTTAGATATTTTGGAAATATAAAAGACTCTATCTCTAGGGTCTTTCTAAAAAGTAAATTTTTAAATTAAATTTTAAATGTTATCACTGGTCTTTTAGCATGATTAACAAGGTCTTCGCTTAAACTACCATTTAAAAAATGAGCAATCCCTTGCCTTCCATGAGTACTAATACCAATAAGATCTGCATCGATAATGTGCGAAAAGTTTAAAATGCCTTTTTCTACAGTATCATCATTATAAATAGTTGTGGTGTAATTTTTAAAGTTAGTACCTGCAATGAATTCTTGAATTTTTACTTTAGCACGTGCTGTAGTTTTAAAATTTGAAGCCGTATTTACCATAAGTAAGTGAATTTTAGCATTAAAAATTTCTGCTAGTTTAGTCGCTTGTTTAAAAGTATCTTTATTATCATTTTCAAAATCCGAAGCAAAAACAAATTCTTCAATATCAAAATTTACGTGTTCGTTTTTAATAACTAAAACAGGAACCTCAGACGTGCGTACTATTTTTTCAGCGTTAGAGCCAATAAACATTTCTTTAACACCGCTAGCTCCATGAGATCCCATGACTATTAAATCGATATCTCTAGATTTGCAAGTTTCAAGAATACCTGTAGAAATATCATGAAAATCTACCATTTCGGTAACTGTTATGCCTTTTAAATAATCTTTAGACATAACATTTTCAAATTGTTTGTGAGCTAACTTCATAAAATAAACAGCTTCGGGCAAATCTGCTGGAGCTTGACTTAAATTAGATAAAGGTAAATCGAGCATGTGTACTAAAATTAGCTCGCAATTGTGTTTTCTAGAGAGTTGTGCAGCAACTTTTATTGCGTTTTCTGCTTCAGTTGAAAAATCTGTTGGAACAAGGATTTTTTTCATTTTATTAGCATTTAATTTAAAAACTAAATTTAACAAAAAAAATAGACTTTTAAAAATCAATGTGGTATTACTTTATAAATCTTTAGTCAACCTGTTTCAGGAAATTACACATTCAAAAAAACTACTAAAAGCTAACTCAGTCAGCCTTTTTTTAATAAAAACAAAACTCTACTTAGGTTTGTTATGAAAATAAATAAAAACTATGTATATTTGCATCGTTGTAAGAAAAATGAATGTGAGCGGACGAAAAGTCCGCTCTTTTTATACTTAAAAATGCTTAATACCAAAGTAAAAGATTTATTGCACGAAGCTTTAGAAAAAAGAACCGATTTGTTTTTAATCGATTTTACTATCTCAAGCGATCAATCGATAAACATAATCATAGATGGCGACAACGGTGTAAAAGTGGACGATTGTATATTTATAAGCAGAGCAATCGAGCATAATATTGATAGAGAGGAATACGATTTCTCTTTAGAAGTAGCATCAGCAGGAGCAGCAGCCCCATTAACACTGCCAAGACAATTTAAAAAAAATATTGGTAGAACATTACAAATTAAAACGCAAACTGAAAATATTGAAGCAGAACTAATAAATGCATCACAAGAAAGTATAGATTTAGGTTGGAAAGCCAGAGAGCCAAAACCAATAGGAAAAGGTAAGGTTACGGTAAAAAAAAGTGCAAAAATAGCTTACAAAGATATTGTAGAAGCAAAAGTTATGATAAAATTTTAATTTAATAGAATAATGGAAAATATAGCGTTAATTGAGTCATTTTCAGAATTTAAAGACGATAAGTTAATCGATCGTGTTACGCTAATGGCGATTTTAGAAGATGTATTTAGAAATGCATTAAAAAAGAAGTTTGGAGATGATGATAACTTTGACATTATTATTAATCCAGATAAAGGAGATTTAGAGATATGGAGAAATAGAACAGTTGTAGCAGATGGAGAAGTAGAAGAACCAAATCAAGAAATTTCATTAACTGCAGCCCGTAAAATTGAACCAGATTTTGAAGTTGGAGAAGATGTTTCTCAAGAAGTAAAGCTTATAGATTTAGGTCGTCGTGCTATTTTAGCATTACGCCAAAATTTGATTTCTAAAATTCACGAACACGATAATACTAATATATTTAAGCACTTTAAAGAGCTTGAAGGCGACTTATATACTGCCGAAGTACACCACATTAGACACAGAGCAGTAATTCTATTAGACGATGACGGTAATGAAATTATTTTACCAAAAGACAAGCAAATACCTTCAGATTTCTTTCGTAAAGGAGATAACGTAAGAGGTATTATTGATAATGTTGAGCTTAAAGGAAATAAGCCAGCAATTATTATGTCTAGAACATCACCTAAGTTTTTAGAAAAATTATTTGAGTCTGAAATTCCCGAAGTATTCGATGGCTTAATTACAATTAAAAACGTAGTTAGAATTCCTGGTGAAAAAGCAAAAGTAGCTGTAGATTCTTACGATGATAGAATCGATCCTGTTGGTGCTTGTGTTGGTATGAAAGGTTCAAGAATTCACGGTATAGTCCGCGAGTTAGGAAACGAAAATATAGATGTAATTAATTATACTAATAACTTACAATTATACATTACAAGAGCTTTAAGTCCAGCCCGTGTTACATCAATTAAAATTGATGAAGAAAACAAACGCGCAGAAGCCATTTTAAAACCAGAAGAAGTAAGTAAGGCAATTGGTCGTGGCGGACATAACATTCGTTTAGCTGGTAAACTCACTGGTTACGAGATTGATGTATTTAGAGAAGGAGCGGAAGAAGACGTAGAATTAAGAGAATTCTCAGATGAGATTGAATCTTGGGTAATCAAGGAATTTAGTAAAGCAGGTTTAGATACAGCAAAAAGTGTATTAGAACAAGACGTCGCAGATTTAGTAAAGAGAACAGATTTAGAAGAAGAAACAATATTAGATGTTATAAGAATTCTTAAGGAAGAATTCGAAGATTAACATATATTTGAGTAAAATTAAGGTAAAGGCAATTTATGGCTGAAACGATTAGATTAAATAAAGTACTACGTGAGCTTAACATCTCTCTTGATCGCGCCGTGGAATTTTTAGATTCCAAAGGTGTAGATGTAGAGAAGCGTCCGACTACAAAAATTTCTGAAGCAACTTATAAAATTCTTTCAGATGAATTTGAGACAGATGCCGGAAAGAAAATCAAGTCTCAAGCGGTTAGTGAAGCTAAGCTTAAAGAAAGGGAACACTTACGTGTTAAGCGCGAGAAAGAATTAGAAGCTAAGCAAAAGGAGGACGAAGCTAAAGCAGCTGCAAAAGCCAAAGCGGAAGAAGTTATAAAAGCATCTAAAACACTTTCTGGACCTAAAAAAGTAGGTGAAATAGATCTAGATTCTAAAAAGAAAACTGTTAAGCCTGAGAAACAAGAAGTAAAAACTAAAGTTTCAAAGAAGGGAGAGAAAATAGAAATTAAATCGCCAATCAAAGCTGAGGTTAAAAAAGAATCACCTATTAAAAAAACGGAATCTAAGCTAACAAAATCAGAAATTAGAACAACTAAACTTGAAAGTACAGATGAAGAATCCGGAGAACCTGCAGAAGAAACTTTAACCACACGCTATAAGAAACTCAGTGGTCCTAAAATAGCAGGAGATAAAATCGATTTATCAAAATTTACTAAGCCTAAGAAAAAGAAAGAAGTTGCTAAAAAAGGTGATGATGCCAACAAGAAAAAGCGTCGTCGTATTTCTAAACCAGGAGACAATAAATCTGGATCTGGAACAGCTAGAGGTGGAAATAATCGTGGTGGAAGTGGATATAAAGGAAAATCTGGTAAAGGTCGTCGTAATATTGTAAAAGTAGAACCTAGCGAAGAGGATGTAAAAAAACAAGTAAGAGAAACACTTGAAAAATTACAAGGTAAATCTAACAAAGGTAGAGGAGCCAAAAACAGAAGAGATAAAAGAGAAAAGCATAGAGAACAGACTGAAATCGATGAGCAAATCGAAGCAGCAGAAAGTAAAATACTTAAAGTAACAGAATTTGTTACCTCTAGTGAAGTTGCTACGATGATGAATGTTGGAGTTACCGAAATTATTTCAGCATGTATGTCTCTTGGTATGATGGTAACAATGAATCAACGTTTAGATGCCGAAACTTTAACTATCGTAGCAGAAGAATTTGGCTACAAAGTAGAGTTTGTAACAGCAGATATCGAAGAATCAATTGTAGAGGTTAAAGATAAACCAGAAGATTTAGTAGAACGCGCTCCTATTGTAACAGTAATGGGTCATGTAGATCATGGTAAAACATCACTTTTAGATTACATTCGTAAAGAAAACGTAATTGCTGGAGAATCTGGTGGTATTACGCAACACATTGGTGCTTATGGAGTTCAGTTAGATAACGGACAAAAAATAGCATTCTTAGATACGCCAGGTCACGAGGCCTTTACAGCCATGCGTGCTCGTGGAGCTCAGGTAACAGATATAGCAATTATTGTAGCAGCAGCAGACGATGATATTATGCCGCAAACCAAAGAGGCAATTTCTCACGCGCAGGCAGCAGGAGTACCAATTGTATTTGCTATTAATAAGATAGATAAGCCAGATGCCAATCCAGAAAAAATTAAAGAAGGATTAGCACAAATGAATCTCTTAGTCGAAGATTGGGGAGGTAAAATTCAATCTCACGATATTTCGGCAAAAGTAGGAACTGGTATTAAAGAATTATTAGAAAAAGTTTTGCTTGAAGCAGAATTATTAGAGCTTAAAGCAAATCCAGACAAACCAGCGCAAGGAACAGTTGTTGAAGCATTCTTAGACAAAGGTCGTGGATATGTATCTACAATACTAGTTCAAGCAGGAACGCTTAAAATTGGTGATTATGTATTAGCTGGTAAAAATAGTGGTAAGATTAAAGCAATGCAAGACGAACGTGGAAACGACGTTGAAGCTGCCGGACCTTCTACTCCTGTATCAATTTTAGGATTAGATGGTGCACCACAAGCAGGTGATAAATTTAATGTATTTGCAGACGAGCGCGAAGCAAAACAAATTGCAACCAAACGTATGCAATTACAACGTGAGCAAGACGTTCGTACTACTAAAACATTAACACTTGCAGAAATTGGTCGACGTATTGCTCTTGGAACGTTTAAAGAATTAAATATCATTCTTAAAGGTGATGTGGATGGTTCTGTGGAAGCATTAACAGATTCTTTCCAGAAACTTTCTACCGAAGAAATACAGGTCAATATTTTACATAAAGGTGTAGGTGCAATTACAGAAAGCGATGTTTTATTAGCAACAGCTTCAGATGCTATAATTATTGGCTTTAATGTGCGTCCAGTAGGAAATGCAAGAGTTATTGCAGACCAAGAAGAAGTAGATATTAGAACCTATTCAATTATTTACGATGCTATTAACGATCTTAAAGACGCAATGGAAGGTATGTTGTCTCCAGAGCTTAAAGAAGAAATTAATGGTACAGCAGAAATTAGAGAAATCTTTAAAGTTTCTAAAGTTGGAAATATTGCAGGTTGTATGGTAACTAATGGTAAAATTTTTAGAAATAATAGTGTGAGAATCATTAGAGATGGTGTTGTGGTGCACACAGGCGAGTTAGAAGCACTAAGACGTTTTAAAGACGATGTAAAGGAGGTTGCAAAAGGCTACGATTGTGGTATGCAAGTTAAAGGCTATAACGACATAAAAGAAGGTGATGTTATAGAGTCTTTCCATGAAGTAGAAGTTAAGAAAAAACTTAAATAATTTAAGACTTTTTCACTCAAAGCACAGCTAAGAACCTCCCAATTTTATAAAACTAAAAGACGTTTTCAATTATTTAAAAACGGCTTTTTTTCTAAAGTGTTAAGTGTTTATTACCTAAAATATACTTTTTTGAGGTTACCAAAAGAATAGGGCTATACGTTACAAGTCCTCGCACCTCCATTTGTTGGGTGTGGGATTTTTACTACTATCTCTAACGCGATTATTTATTAAGTTTAATTAGTCTAGTTGCCTATTTTTACAACAACTCAAAGAACAAATACTTAAAGTTACAAGTTTACCAAATAAAGAAATAAAGCCGTTTTTAGATATCTAAAAACGGCTTTATTATAAATCAGTGTAGCAATCCTTTTATAATTTTTTTAATCTTTTTTCTTAGGCTTAAAAATAAAAGCACTTGGAAATTTCTTTTTTACTTTCATTAAAGCCTTATCTGCTTCTAATCGTGTTCTAAAGTTACCAACCCAAATTTTATAGTTAGGTGTTTCATAGACAAGTTTCGAAGACCATGAATTAAAAGAACTATCAAAACTAATTTCCATACTCTCAGCACGCTGTCTAGTACCAGAATAAATCTGAATTTTATAGCGATCACTATCTTCATCTTCGCTATTTATTTGTTTCTTTAACTCTAATAATGCAGCTATTTGTGGATCTTGATTAACAACAACAGAACCTTGCTGTGCAAAAAGGATACCGCTTGTAAACGTTAATATTAAAGAAAAACAAAGCGTTTTTAAAATTTTTATAGTCATATTATAAGAGATTTAATGCAAATATAAAAGTATTACACTTAAGAAAGGAGGTTTTTCTTATTTAGAATTCCTCTAAATTACCAATTAAGACTTCTTTAAGATTTCTAAAATGGAGTTTAAGTATTACTTTTGTAAAAGTTTTTTTAAAATGGTATTTTTAATAGTACAGATGAAAAAATCATACCAAAGTCTAGAAGTAAATTCAATATATAATATGAAAAAGGTGATTCACCGCAAATTAGGCAATAATATTCTTCATTTGAGCTTAATTTTTTTATTAACGTTTTCTATTTCTCTTTCAGCTCAAGATGATGTTGCAGCAGGTAAAGCATTGTTTAATGCAAATTGTGCATCTTGTCATAAATTAAATAAGAAAATGACGGGTCCAGCATTAGCAAACGTTGAAACACGTTTAGCAGAAGAAGAAGGTCTGGATAGAGAGTGGTTGTACAAATGGATTAAAAATAGTGCAGGCATGATTAAATCTGGTGATGCTTACGCTAACAAGATTTACAAAGAGTACAATGGTACAGCAATGACTGCTTTTCCTCAATTATCTAACATAGACATTGATAATATTTTAGCTTATACAGCTGCTGTTCCAAAACCACCAGAAGGTGGGGGTAAGACTGAAGTGGTTGTAAATCCAGCTTCAGATACTAATTCAAATAGTTTAATCTTAGGTGCCTTAGCGTTATTATTTGCATTACTAGCAGCGGCATTATTTTTAGTAAATAAAACATTACGTCGTTTTGCAGACGAAAAAGGAGTTGCTTTAGCAGAGAAGCCAAAGCGAACTCCAATATGGAAAGTGTTTGTAGAAAATCAATTTCTAGTACTAGTTACTGTAATTTTATTCTTATTAGCTTCAGCATATTTTGTTTATGGTTATTTATCTCAAATAGGTGTTAACCAAGGTTACGAGCCTGTGCAAGAAATTCATTATTCGCACAGAATTCACGCAGGAGAAAATGGAATAGATTGTAAGTACTGTCACTCATCAGCAAGAGTGTCTAAACATTCAGGTATTCCATCATTAAATATTTGTATGAATTGTCATAAGTCTATTGCGCAAGTTGCAGACGAGGTTCAAGCAGAAGGTATCGCAGAATATGGTGTTAATTACAACTCAGAAATCGAAAAACTTTACAAAGCAGTTGGTTGGGATGATGCAGAGCAAAAATACACGGGTGTTACAAAACCTGTAAAATGGACAAGAATTCACAACTTACCAGACTTCGCCTATTTTAATCACTCACAGCACGTTTCTGTTGCAGGTGTAGAATGCCAAACTTGTCATGGTCCAGTTGAGGAAATGGAAGTTATGTATCAATATGCGCCATTAACAATGGGTTGGTGTATTAATTGCCATAGAGAAACCAATGTTAAAGTAAAGGACAACGATTACTATACTAAAATTCACGAACAGTTATCTAAAAAATATGGTGTTGATGAATTAACAGCAGCACAGATGGGTGGATTAGAATGTGGTAAGTGTCACTATTAATTTTTTGCAAAAGCAAAAAAATTAAAAAAGTAAATAGTGTGTTTCCGCGAAAGCGAAAAAATAAAAATAAATTAAGAAGTAATTCAATTATATAATATGTCATCAAACAAGAAATACTGGAAAAGTGTTGCCGAGCTAAAAGATAGCTCTATTGTTGAGACGCTAAAACAAAATGAATTTGTAAACGAGATTCCAACCGATGAGTTTCTTGGAGACAAGGAAACGTTAGAATCATCATTAACAACGCGTCGTGATTTCTTAAAGTACGTTGGTTTTAGTACTGCTGCAGCTTCATTGGCTGCTTGTGAAGGGCCGGTTATTAAATCCATACCTTATGTAGTACAGCCAGATTTTATAATTCCTGGCGTAGCAAACTACTATGCAACAACTGTTGCTGATGGTTTTGATTTTGCAAGTGTTTTAGTGAAAACTCGAGAAGGTCGTCCAATTAAAATTGAAAATAATAAGCTTGCAGCTACAGATGGTGGAGCAAATGCAAGAGTTAATGCATCTGTTTTAGGATTATATGATAGTTTAAGGGTTAAAAATCCAATAAAAGGTGAAGCCACTATTTCATGGTCTGCTTTTACTTTAGAAACAACCCAAAAATTAAATGTATTAAAAGATAGTGGAAAGCAAATAGTTTTATTAACACAAACTTATGCTAGTCCATCTACTTCTAAATTAATTTCAGAATTTAAAGCAAAATATGGAAATGTAAATCATGTAGTGTATGATGCTATTTCAGAATCTGCTGCATTAGATGCATTTCAAGCAAAATATAACGAAAGAGGATTAGCTGATTACGATTTTTCTCTAGCAGCAACAATAGTTGCTTTCGGAGCAGATTTTTTAGGAGATTGGCAAGGAGGAGGATTTGACTCTGGGTATTCGCAAGGACGTATTCCTATTAAGGGAAAAATGTCTCGCCACATTCAGTTTGAATCTAACATGTCTCTTTCAGGGGCAAACGCAGATAAGCGAGTACCATTAACACCTAGTCAGCAAAAATTAGCTTTAGCAAAATTACACAGTTTAATTGTTGGTGGTGGTTTTTCGGGAAGCTTATCTCCAAATTTTGAAAAAGCAGTACAAGATGCAGCTTCAGAATTAAGAAAAGCTGGAAGTGCTGGTGTTGTTGTTACAGGTTTACAAGATATAAACGCTCAAACAGTTGTTTTAGACATTAATGAGGCTTTAAATAGTAAAGCATTTAATCCTAGAAAGCCTATTAAAACAAGACAAGGAAATGATAAGGCTGTAATGTCTTTGGTTGCTAATATGAAAGCAGGTAAAGTAGGCGCTATTATTATGAGTGGTGTAAATCCACTATATACGTTACCAAATGCTTCAGCTTTTGCCGAAGGATTAAAAAACACCGAATTATCTGTAGCTTTCTCTATGAAAGCAGATGAAACAGCTTTAGCATCGCAATATATTGCAGCTACACCTCACTATTTAGAAAGTTGGGGAGATGTAGAATTAAAGAAAGGTCACTTCGGATTAATTCAGCCAACTATTCGTCCTTTATTCGATACAAAACAATTTCAAGATGCTTTATTGCTTTGGAATGGTAAAGATGAAAAGTATAGCGATTATATTAAAACACTTTGGAATTCACAGATATTAGGAGGTGATTCATTTAACCAAGCGTTACATGATGGTTCTTATACTTCTAAAGTTTCAGGCGATTTAGTTCAAGAAACTGCTGAAACTTCAGAAGAAAATTTAGTAACACCTTCTGGAAATGCTGCTAGAGCTTTGGCTGCAAGTGCTAGTTCAAAAGGAATGGAACTTACTTTATATACTAAGCTAGGAATGGGAGATGGACAGCAAGCAAATAATCCTTGGTTACAAGAATTTCCAGATCCAATTACAAGAACATCTTGGGATAATTATTTAACAGTTTCTGCAGCAGATGCTAAAGCATTAGAATTAATTAACGAACATGAAGCAACAGGTGCTTTAAATGGTAGTTACGCTGAAATAAATGTTAATGGTACAAAATTAACCGTTCCAGTAATTATTCAACCTGGTCAAGCTAAAGGTTCTGTTGGTTTAGCATTTGGTTATGGAAAAAAAGAAGGTTTAAAAACAGAAATGCAAACTGGTGTAAACGCTTACGCATTATACCATGGTTTTAATAATATACAAGATATAACTGTAACAAAAGCAGCTGGTTTGCACGAGTTTGCTTGTGTACAATTACAAAACACTTTAATGGGTCGTGGAGACATTATTAGAGAAACAACGTTGGAGGTTTTTAATACTAAAGATAAATCACATTGGAACGCCATTCCTATGGTGTCTTTAAACCATGAAGAAACTCCTGTAACTTCTCCAGATGTTGATTTATGGGATGAATTTGATCGTTCTATTGGGCATCATTTTAATTTATCTATAGATTTAAACGCTTGTACAGGTTGTGGAGCATGTGTAATAGCATGTCACGCAGAAAATAACGTGCCTGTTGTAGGTAAAGAAGAAGTGCGAAGAAGTCGCGATATGCACTGGTTGCGTATCGATCGCTATTATTCATCCAAGGAGTCTTTCGCAGCTGATGATGCTAAAAAAGAAGGTTTCGATGGTTTAGGATTATTTAGTGATAATGGTTCTTTAGATGGTTTTGGAGAATTGGAGGTGGCTGCGGATAACCCACAAGTTGCTTTTCAACCAGTAATGTGTCAGCATTGCAATCATGCTCCTTGCGAGACTGTTTGTCCAGTAGCTGCATCTTCTCATGGTCGCCAAGGTCAAAATCACATGGCTTATAACCGTTGTGTTGGTACAAGATATTGTGCAAACAACTGTCCTTATAAAGTACGCCGCTTTAACTGGTTTCTGTATAATGGTAATGATGAGTTCGATTACTTTATGAATGACGATTTAGGACGCATGGTTATTAATCCAGATGTTACAGTACGTTCTCGTGGTGTTATGGAGAAATGTTCTATGTGTATTCAAAAAACGCAAAAAACTATTCTCGATGCCAAACGCGATGGACGTGTTATTAAAGATGGTGAATTCCAAACAGCTTGTTCTTCTGCTTGTAGCAATGGAGCAATGGTATTTGGGGATATTAACGATAAAAATAGTAAAGTTGCAAAACTTTTAGAAGACGATCGTATGTATCACTTATTAGAAAGTGTTGGTACTAAACCTAATGTTCAGTATCATACTAAAGTGAGAAATACAAAAGCATAAAAAAATTAATTAACGAATATTTATAAAAGGATTATGGCGTCTCATTACGAAGCACCTATTAGAAGACCTTTAGTTACAGGCAACAAATCGTATCACGATGTAACCGTAGATATCGCTGCACCTGTTGAGGGAAGAGCAAACAAACACTGGTGGATTGTATTTTCTATAGCATTGGCTGCTTTTCTTTGGGGAGTTGGATGTATGGTTTATACGATTTCTACTGGAATTGGAACTTGGGGATTAAACAAGACCGTAGGTTGGGCTTGGGATATTACTAACTTCGTTTGGTGGGTTGGTATTGGTCACGCAGGAACATTAATTTCGGCGGTACTATTATTATTTCGTCAAAAATGGAGAATGGCAATTAACCGTTCTGCAGAAGCAATGACTATTTTCTCTGTTGTACAAGCAGGTCTGTTTCCAATTATACACATGGGAAGACCATGGTTAGCGTATTGGGTACTACCAATACCAAATCAATTTGGTTCACTTTGGGTAAACTTTAATTCACCTTTACTTTGGGATGTATTTGCAATTTCAACCTATCTATCAGTTTCATTAGTATTTTGGTGGACAGGTTTGTTACCAGATTTTGCCATGTTACGTGATAGAGCAATAAAACCTTTTCAAAAGAAAATTTATAGTTTATTAAGTTTTGGTTGGACAGGTCGTGCTAAAGATTGGCAACGTTTTGAAGAAGTGTCTTTAGTGCTTGCAGGTCTAGCAACACCATTAGTATTGTCTGTGCACACCATAGTATCTTTCGATTTTGCAACCTCAGTTATTCCAGGTTGGCATACAACTATTTTTCCTCCTTATTTTGTTGCTGGAGCAGTATTCTCTGGATTTGCAATGGTAAACACACTACTTATTATTATGAGAAAAGTGTGCAGCCTAGAAGATTATATTACAGTGCAACACATCGAATTAATGAATATTGTGATTATGATTACAGGTTCTATAGTTGGTGTGGCTTATATAACAGAGTTATTTGTAGCTTGGTATTCTGGTGTGGAGTATGAACAATATGCTTTTTTAAATAGAGCAACAGGTCCTTACGCTTGGGCATATTGGTGCATGATGACTTGTAATGTATTTTCTCCTCAGTTTATGTGGTTTAAGAAACTGAGAACTAGTATTATGTTTTCTTTTGGAATTTCAATTGTTGTAAACATAGGAATGTGGTTCGAACGTTTTGTAATTATCGTAACATCTTTACATAGAGATTATTTACCATCTTCATGGACAATGTTCTCACCAACATTTGTGGATATTGGAATATTTATTGGAACTATAGGATTCTTCTTTGTACTATTCTTATTATATTCAAGAACATTCCCAGTAATTGCTCAAGCTGAAGTTAAGACTATTTTAAAATCTTCTGGAGATAAATATAAAAGATTAAGAGAGTCTGGTGAAAGTTTGATGGGAACTGGAGCAGATGCAAGAACTTCGGTCTATAAGTTAAAAGAAGAAACGACACTAACGCCTACTTTTGCAAAAGAAGAAACTAAGGTTAGTAACCTTTTAGAAGGTATTGGTAGTTTTGATGCAGCAACACAAACTGTAGACGATTTAAAAGTAATTAATGGTATTGGCCCAAAAATGGAACAAACATTAAACAGTATTGGTATTTTTACTTTTGCGCAAGTAAGTAAAATGACAAATAGAGAATATACATTGTTAGATGAAATTACAGGTTCTTTCCCAGGAAGAGCAGAACGTGACGATTGGTCTGGGCAAGCTAAAAAATTAATAAACTAAAGTAGCATATGGAAACTTCAAAAGTAATTCACGCTATTTATAACGATGACGATGTTTTAATGGCAGCTGTTAAACAGGTAAAAGCTAAAAGACATCACATTGAAGAAATATATACGCCATTTCCAGTTCACGGATTAGATAAGGCTATGGGATTAGCGCCAACAAAAATAGCAATAGCAGCATTTATGTACGGTTGTGTAGGTTTAATAGTTGCCACAGTAATGATGAATTTTATCATGATTGAAGATTGGCCTCAAAATATTGGTGGAAAGCCAAGTTTTAGTTATTTAGAGAATATGCCTGCATTTGTACCTATAATGTTTGAATTAACAGTATTCTTTGCAGCACACTTAATGGTTATTACATTTTATTTACGAAGTAGGATGTGGCCATTTAAAAAAGCAGAAAATCCAGATCCAAGAACTACAGACGACCATTTTTTAATGGAAATAACAGTACATGGAAACGAAAAAGAATTACACGATTTACTTTCGGAAACTGGAGCAGTTGAAATAAACGTAGTAGATAATACGCATTAATTTTAGACAATGAAGAGCATTTTTAACATAACAATATTAGCGCTGATTTTAGTCTCTATTGTGGCTTGTAAGAAAGATTCGAGACCGAATTACGAATACATGCCTAATATGTACACCTCAGTAGCATACGAAACATACCAAGAGTCTGATGCCTTTGCAAATGGAGTTGAAGCTCAATTACCTGCAGAAGGAGCGATACCTAGAGGTTATACACCTTTCGATATCGAGAATTCTAATGAAGGCTATTTACAAGCTAAAGCCAATTTAAAAAATAAATTAGATTCTACTCAAGTAGATTATGCTAAAGGCGGACCTTTATACGCTGTTTATTGTGCTATTTGCCATGGAAATAAAGGAGATGGTCAAGGTACATTGGTTAAAAGAGAAAAAATTCTTGGTATCCCAAGTTATGATGATGTTGGAAGAGCCATAACCGAAGGTAGCGTATACCATACCATTTATTATGGTAAAAACGCTATGGGTTCCTACGCGAACCAACTTAATGAAGAAGAGCGCTGGCAAGTAGTTGCATATGTGATGCAATTAAAAGCAGATTTAGAAAAATAAGATTTAGTTAAAGATTATATAATGGAATACAAAATTTCAAATAGACTAAGATTAACTGCAATCATTTTAATGATCGTTGGAGCAATAGGTATCGGCTTTAGTTTTTACACTTCACATGTAACTTTTAACCAAGTTGAGAATATGTTAGAAAACGAGCATCATCGTGGCGATGGTCATGGAGAAGTTGCAGAATATTCAAATGAAGCAAATCACGATTCGCACGCAACAAATGAAGCTCATGGAGAAAGCCATTCAGCTACAAATGCACATGGTGAAGGCCATGACCAAGTAGATGAGCATACAAAACACGTAAACCATGTAATGCATGCTATGCACAACAGACCTTGGTCTGCATTTTATGTAGCGGCATTCTTTTTTATGATGATTTCGTTAGGTGTTTTAGCATTCTATGCTATTCAATATGTTTCGCAATCAGGATGGTCTCCATTGGTTTTAAGAGTTATGGAAGGTATAACAGCTTATCTATTACCAGGAGCATTAATTGTATTATTAATAGCTGTAGCTTCAGGTACAGAATGGCTTGGAGGTCATTACAATATTTTTGTTTGGATGGATCCAGATGTAGTGGCTCACGATAAATTAATTCAAGGTAAAACAGGCTGGTTAAACATAGGTGGATTTCTTATTAGAGGTTTAATCTTCATATCTGGATGGTGTTTATATAGATACTTTGCTAGAAAATTCTCTATTGCTCAAGACAAAGCAGAGGATAATAAAAACTTTAAAAAGACATTTCGCATTTCGGCAGCATTTTTAGTGTTCTTTATTTATACAGAATCTATGATGTCTTGGGATTGGATAATGAGTGTAGATCCACACTGGTTTTCAACATTATTTGGCTGGTACGTATTCGCAGGCATGATGGTTTGCGGTGTTACTGTAATCGCATTTATTACAATGTATTTAAAGGGAAAAGGTTTATTAGCACAGGTAAACGATAGCCATTTACACGATTTAGCAAAGTTTATGTTTGCATTCAGTATTTTCTGGACCTATTTATGGTTCTCTCAATTTATGTTAATCTGGTATTCAAACATTCCAGAAGAGGTAACCTATTTTGTAACGAGAATAGAAGACTATAAATTACCATTTTTTGGTATGCTAGCTATGAATTTTATATTCCCATTATTATTATTAATGAATAGTGATTATAAGCGTGTTCCTTGGTTTATTGTAATGGCAGGTGTTGTAATATTAGCAGGTCATTATATTGATGTTTTCAATATGATTATGCCAGCAACAGTTGGAGACCAATGGTCTATAGGGATTCCAGAAATAGCATCTTTACTATTCTTTGCAGGATTATTTATATTTATTGTATTTACAGCGCTTACCAAAGCACCATTAGTACCTACAAGAAATCCATTTATTAAAGAAAGTGAAAATTTTCACTATTAATAACATAATTAAATAAAGAAGAACGACAACAATGACGGCTTTATTATCAATTTTAGTTTTAGTATTTATCCTAGTTGCCATTTGGCAAATGGTCAAGATATTCGATTTAACTCAAGGCAAAAAAACAACCGAAAGTGATAATCAAGTAGCAGACGACAAAGACAATAAAATTAATGGTTACTTAATGTTAGGTTTTTTAATCTTCATTTATATAATAACCATTATGTGTTTTGCCATGTATGGTAATCTACCATTATTATCTAATGCAGCTTCAAAACATGGACCAGGTCTTGATAAATTAATGATTATCTCAATGATAGTTATTTTCATAGTGCAAACAATAACTCAATTCTTACTACATTATTTTGCTTTTAAATATAGAGGAGAAAAAGGAAAAAAAGCGTTGTTCTATGCAGACAATAATAAGTTAGAAGCAATTTGGACTATTATTCCAGTAATTGTTTTAGCAGTATTAATTATTTATGGTTTATTTTCTTGGACTGCTATAATGAATGTTAATGAGGATAACGATCCATTAATAGTTGAGCTATATGCACAACAATTTAACTGGAAAGCACGTTACGGTGGAGAAGATAACACTCTTGGTAAAGCTAACGTTAGATTAATAGATATTGATCGTGCAAATATTTTAGGTGTTGATGAAGCAGATCCAAACGCACAAGACGATGTTATTACAACAGAGTTACATTTACCAGTTGGACGTCCAGTATTATTTAAAATGCGTTCTCAAGACGTTCTGCACTCTGCATACATGCCTCATTTTAGAGCGCAAATGAACTGTGTTCCAGGTATGATTACTCAATTCGGATTCACACCCACAGTAACAACTGTAGACATGCGTGAAACTCCAGAAATGCAAGATAAAGTTGTAAACATTAATAAAATTAGAGTTGAAAAGTCTAAAGCTTTAATTGCTAAAAATGAAGAAGCATTAGAACCTTATACATTCGATTATTTGTTATTATGTAATAAAATTTGTGGTAAGTCTCACTATAATATGCAAATGAAAATTATTGTTGAAACACAAGAAGAATATGATGCTTGGATGACAACGCAAAAAGTATTTAAAGATTCTTTAAATAAAGATGAAGAAGTAATTGAACAAATACCTTCAGCTGAGGATCAATCTATAAAAGCTGAAAACAATCTAGCTAAAGAAGCGGTTGTACCAAATGTTGAAACAACCACTGTTGAGGATACTTTGTCCAATTAGAATATTGTAATTAAAACTATTAATTGCCAAAGAATAATAAAAAGATTTAAAAAGATAGAAAGATTATGTCAGCACACGCAGATACCCACGACGCTCACGACGATCACCATCATAAAGAAACCTTTGTAACTAAATATATATTTAGTCAAGATCACAAAATGATTGCCAAGCAGTACCTTATAACGGGTACTATTATGGGAGTTATAGGAGTTATAATGTCTTTAATGATGCGTATGCAAATTGCATGGCCAGAGGAGCCAAACGTAATTTTTCAAGCATTATTAGGAAAATGGGCACCAGAAGGTGTTATGGATGCAGATATTTATTTAGCATTAGTAACTATTCATGGGACTATAATGGTATTCTTTGTATTAACAGCAGGATTAAGTGGTACCTTTAGTAACTTATTAATTCCGTTGCAAATTGGAGCAAGAGATATGGCTTCTGGATTTTTAAACATGATTTCTTACTGGTTATTCTTTATTTCTAGCGTAATCATGGTATTATCTTTCTTTGTTGAAGCTGGACCAGCAGCAGCAGGATGGACAATTTATCCACCATTAAGTGCATTACCATTAGCTCAATCAGGTTCTGGAGCGGGTATGACTATGTGGTTGGTCTCTATGGCAATATTTATTGCTTCTTCTTTATTAGGATCTTTAAATTACGTTGTAACAGTTATTAACTTGCGTACAAAAGGAATGTCTATGACAAGATTACCTTTAACTATTTGGGCGTTTTTTGTAACTGCAATTATTGGTATTATTTCATTCCCAGTATTATTATCTGCAGCATTACTGTTAATAATGGATAGAAGTTTTGGTACATCCTTCTTCTTATCAGATATATTTATTCAAGGTGAGGTACTCCATTATCAAGGAGGTTCTCCAGTATTATTCGAGCACTTATTCTGGTTCTTAGGACATCCAGAGGTATATATTGTTTTATTACCAGCACTAGGTATCACATCAGAAATTATTGCAACCAATTCACGTAAGCCAATTTTTGGGTATCGTGCGATGATTGCTTCAATTTTAGCCATTGCATTTTTATCTACAATTGTTTGGGGACACCATATGTTTATTTCAGGAATGAACCCATTTTTGGGTTCTGTATTTACATTTACAACATTATTAATTGCAATACCATCAGCAGTAAAAGCTTTTAATTATATTACCACACTTTGGAAAGGAAATTTACAAATGAATCCAGCCATGCTGTTTTCTATTGGATTAGTTTCTACATTTATTACAGGTGGTTTAACAGGGATTATTCTTGGTGATAGTGCATTAGATATTAATGTTCATGATACTTACTTTGTAGTAGCTCACTTCCACTTAGTAATGGGAATATCTGCACTATACGGTATGTTCGCAGGAATTTACCATTGGTTTCCAAAAATGTTTGGTCGTATGCTAAATAAGAATCTAGGATATGTTCACTTTTGGGTAACAGCAGTATGTGCTTACGGTGTGTTTTTTCCAATGCACTTTATAGGAATGGCAGGATTACCAAGACGTTATTATACAAATAGTAACTTCCCATTATTCGACGATTTACAAAATGTAAATGTTGTTATTTCAATATTTGCTATAGTTGGTGGAGTCTTTCAAATAGTATTCTTATACAATTTATTTAACAGTATGTTTTTTGGTAAGAAAGCAACGCAAAACCCTTGGAAATCTAACACAATGGAATGGACAACTCCTGTAGAGCACATTCATGGAAACTGGCCAGGAGAAATCCCTCACGCACACCGTTGGGCTTACGATTATAGTAAACCAGGTTATGAAGAGGATTGGGTATCCCAAATTGTACCACTCAAAGATGGTGAAGAGGAGTTACAACATTAGTAATTTCTTTAAATTGAGAAATATTATAATTGAGAAAACATAAACATATTTAAAAGCCTTTCAATAACTGAAAGGCTTTTTCTTTATATTTGTTTTTACTAAACCGGTTTCAGTATCTTCTTACTATCACCAAGTTTTAAAACCTTGTATTAATTTGAATAATAAACATAAATAAGGCCCTTCCATTCGCAGGAATTAAATATGAACGAAAATCTAGATCCAACAAGCGAGAGTTTTTCTTCGGAAGAGCATGATATCGAAAAAACATTAAGACCATTATCTTTTGAAGATTTTGCAGGTCAAGATCAAGTATTAGGAAATTTAAAAGTATTTGTTCAAGCAGCAAACCAAAGAGATGAAGCTTTAGACCATGCACTATTTCATGGACCTCCAGGATTAGGTAAAACTACTTTAGCCAATATTTTGGCAAACGAGCTTAATGTAGGTATTAAAGTAACCTCTGGACCAGTTTTAGATAAACCTGGTGATTTAGCAGGCTTATTAACAAACCTAGAAGACAGGGATGTTTTATTTATAGATGAAATCCATAGATTAAGTCCAATTGTAGAAGAGTATTTATATTCTGCAATGGAAGATTATAGAATTGATATCATGATTGAATCTGGACCTAATGCCAGAACAGTACAAATAGATTTAAATCCATTTACATTAGTTGGTGCAACTACTCGTTCAGGATTATTAACAGCTCCAATGCGAGCACGTTTTGGAATTCAAAGTAGGTTGCAATATTATTCAACCGAATTATTGAGTACTATTATTCAACGAAGTGCACAAATATTAAACGTACCAATTACTATGGAAGCTGCAATAGAAATAGCAGGAAGAAGTAGAGGTACACCAAGAATTGCAAATGCATTATTACGTCGAGTTCGGGACTTCGCACAAATTAAAGGTAATGGAAGTATAGAAATAAAAATCGCTAAATTTTCGTTGGAAGCCTTAAACGTAGATGCTTATGGATTGGACGAAATGGATAATAAAATCTTATCAACTATAATCGATAAATTTAAAGGAGGACCAGTTGGAGTTTCAACTATAGCGACAGCTGTAAGTGAAAGTTCAGAAACTATTGAAGAAGTTTACGAACCCTTTTTGATACAACAAGGTTTTATTATGCGAACACCTCGTGGTCGTGAAGTTACAGAATTAGCCTATAAACACTTAGGAAAAATAAAAGGACCAACGCAAGGCGGACTTTTCTAACTACTATCCCAATCCTTCTTAAGGGAAACAAGAACTCATAAATTAAAATAATAAATTGGGTGTCCAAAAATAAACAAGAATTATTAGATGTAAGTTTTTCTATAACAGTTTCCTTTCCTTCGAAAAGGATTAAGGATAGGAATTTAAAAAATAAGGCTAGGAGGAATGCTAAATAATAAAACTAAATACACAAACCTAATTAAAAGCGAAGCCAAACGCCTCGGTTTTTTATCTTGTGGCATTAGTAAGGCTGAATTTTTAGAAGTTGAAGCGCCACGTCTTGAAAACTGGCTAAATAAAAACAGGAATGGTGAAATGAGATACATGGAGAACCATTTCGATAAACGCTTAGACCCAACAAAACTAGTAGAAGACTCCAAAAGTGTTATTTCATTATTATTAAATTATTATCCTTTAGAAACACAAAAAGACATTGAAGCACCAAAGCTATCTAAATATGCTTATGGAAATGATTATCATCATGTTATAAAATCGAAACTAAAAGAGCTCATGCATTTTATACAAGATGAAATTGGTGAAGTTTCTGGTCGCGCTTTTGTAGATTCAGCACCAGTTTTAGATAAAGCATGGGCAGCAAAATCTGGTTTAGGCTGGATTGGGAAGCACAGTAACTTACTAACCCAGCAAGTAGGTTCATTCTACTTTATTGCAGAGTTAATTATCGATTTAGATTTAGAATACGACCATGCAACTACAGACCATTGCGGTACATGCACAGCTTGTATAGATTCTTGTCCAACACAAGCCATTGTAAACCCTTATATTGTAGATGGTAGTAAATGTGTTAGTTATTTTACCATAGAACTTAAAGACCAATTACCTAACCAAATGAAAGGAAAGTTTGATAATTGGATGTTTGGTTGTGATATTTGTCAAGATGTTTGTCCATGGAATAAATTTTCCAAACCGCACAGCGAGCCGCTTTTTAATCCACATCCAGAATTGTTAGACATGTCTAAAAAGGATTGGGAGGAAATAACCAAAGATGTGTTTAAAAAGGTGTTTCATAAGTCTGCTGTTAAACGTACAAAGTATTCTGGTTTAAAACGTAATATAAAGTTTTTAAAGTAATAGTTATTTGGTTTAAATTTATTCCTTTCGCATCTTGTATTTTACCTTTTCTATTAATCAAAAACCTTACATTTGTAGTTCACTAATTTAAAGTGAATTTATGAGCAAGCAAAGCAAAAGAAGAGAAGCCTTAGTATACCATGCTAAGCCCACTCCGGGAAAAATAAAGGTAGTTCCAACTAAAAAATATGCGAGCCAACGCGATTTAGCGTTAGCTTATTCTCCAGGCGTTGCAGAGCCTTGTTTAGAGATTGAGAAAGATGTAAATAACGTCTATAAATATACTGCCAAAGGAAACTTGGTTGCCGTTATATCTAATGGAACTGCAGTTTTAGGCTTAGGTAATATTGGACCAGAAGCTTCAAAACCAGTAATGGAAGGCAAAGGTTTATTATTTAAAATTTTTGCAGATATCGATGTTTTCGATATCGAAATTGATACCGAAGATATTGAAGAATTTATTGCCACAGTAAAAAAAATAGCACCAACATTTGGTGGTATTAATCTTGAAGACATTAAAGCACCTGAAGCTTTTGAAATTGAGCGACGTCTCAAGGCAGAACTTGATATTCCTGTAATGCACGACGACCAACATGGAACTGCAATAATTTCGGCTGCCGCTTTACTAAATGCTTTAGAACTTTCAGAAAAAAAGATTGAAAAGGTACAAATAGTAGTTAGTGGTGCAGGAGCTGCGGCAATTTCTTGTACACGATTATATTTAGCCTTTGGCGCAAAGCGTGAAAATGTGGTCATGCTAGATAGTAAAGGCGTTATTAGAGATGATAGAGATAATCTAACATCTCAAAAAGCAGAATTCGCTACACATAGAAAAATAGACACTCTTGATGAAGCCATGAAAGATGCTGATGTTTTTATTGGCCTTTCAACTTCAGATATAGTATCTCCATCAATGCTAAAAGCAATGGCTAAAAACCCAATTGTTTTTGCTATGGCTAATCCAGATCCAGAAATAAAATATCAACTTGCAATAGATACTAGAGACGATATTATTATGGCTACAGGTCGAAGTGATCATCCTAATCAAGTAAATAATGTACTTGGTTTTCCTTTTATTTTTAGAGGTGCTTTAGATGTTCGTGCAACTAAAATTAATGAAGCTATGAAAATGGCAGCAGTTAAAGCTTTAGCTAATTTAGCTAAAGAACCTGTGCCAGAACAAGTAAATATTGCTTACAACGAAACCAAATTAACTTTTGGGAAAGATTATATTATTCCAAAACCATTCGATCCAAGACTAATTGGAGAAGTACCACCCGCAGTAGCTAAAGCAGCCATGGAAAGTGGTGTTGCATTAGAGCCAATTGAGGATTGGCAAAAATATAAGGATATTTTACTAGAACGCTTAGGTAATGATAATAAAATTGTTAGGTTATTATTAAATAGAGCAAAATCTTCTCCAAAAAGAGTAGTTTACGCAGAAGCAGACCACATAGATGTTTTAAAAGCAGCTCAAATTGTTTATGATGAAGGTATAGCAATTCCTATTTTACTAGGAAGAAAAGAAGAAATAGAAAGACTCAAAGAAGAAATAGAATTCGATGCAGATATCCTTATTATAGACCCAAAAACAGATGGGCAAATAGCGCAAAAAAATAAGTACGCACAAGTGTACTGGGAACAAAGAAAACGAAGAGGTGTTACTTTATTAGAAGCCCAAAAATTAATGCGTGAGCGTAATTATTATGCTGCAATGATGGTTAATGAAGGCGATGCAGATGCTCTAATTTCTGGTTATTCACGTAGTTATCCACGGGTAGTAAAGCCAATGTTAGAACTTATTGGTTTAGCACCAGGTTCAACTAGAATCGCAACTACTAATGTAATGATGACAGAGCGTGGACCAATGTTTTTAAGTGATACATCAATAAATATTAATCCTTCTGCAAAAGATTTAATTAAAATAGCACAAATGACCTCTGGTGTTGTAAAAATGTTCGGATTGACTCCAGTAATGGCGATGATAAGTTTTTCAAATTTTGGATCATCAAAATATCAAACAGCTTCTAAAGTTAGAGAAGCAGTTTCTTACCTCCATAGAAGACATCCAGATTTATTAGTCGATGGCGAGTTACAAACAGACTTTGCTTTAAATTCTGAAATGCTAATGGAAAGATTTCCATTTTCAAAATTAGCAGGAAAAAAGGTAAACACACTTATATTTCCAAATTTAGAATCGGCTAACATAACCTATAAATTATTAAAGGAATTAAACAAAGCAGAGTCCATTGGTCCTATTATGATGGGTTTACGTAAACCAGTTCACATTCTTCAATTAGATGCAAGTGTAGACGAAATTGTAAACATGACTGCTATTGCAGTAATAGATGCGCAGCAAAAAGGTAGATTGTAAACAGAACCAACTAATAATGCTCAATAAACCTATTAATACGTATATTATCGTTAAAATTAGTACAAGTATATCCATTTAAGTGCTCACTGTTATAAAATATAATAATTTTATTACATTTGAAAGCTTAATAATAAACCATAAATGATTACACATATTAATGGAAAATTGGTAGAAAAAAACCCAACAGATGTCGTTATAGACTGTAATGGTGTTGGCTATTTATTAAATATATCTTTAAATACATTTTCTCAAATACCTGAACAGGAAAACATTCAATTATTTACACATCTTCAAGTAAAAGAAGATTCTCATAGCCTTTATGGTTTTGTAACCAAAGCAGAACGAGAAGTGTTTAGGTTGCTAATTTCAGTTAGTGGTATAGGTACTAATACAGCGCGAACAATGTTATCGTCTCTTACTCCCAAACAAGTTAGAGAAGGTATTGCCACAGAAGATGTTGCGCTTATCCAATCTGTTAAAGGAATTGGTATTAAAACTGCACAACGAGTTATTATAGATTTAAAAGATAAAATCATTAAAATTTACGATATCAACGAAGTTTCTGTTAATAGAAGCAATACCAACAAAGATGAAGCGTTATCTGCTTTAGAAGTTCTTGGTTTTGCTAAAAAGCAAGCGGAACGCGTGGTAGATAAAATTGTTGTAGTCCAACCAGAAGCGACAGTAGAAGCCCTAATTAAACAAGCTTTAAAAAAATTATAATAGATTTTGAATACACCTAACCTATACTTTTATAAACCGATTAATCATTGTTTACTATTAGTATTTGCATTATTGTTATCTTTCAATGCCTTTGCTCAAGATCCAGATCCTACCGTGGAAAGCGATACCACTAAAACAGGATATAGTTTTGGCAATATTTTAATGCCTAATCCTAATAGTATTACTTCAAAATACACATACGATCCAGAAACAAATCGTTATGTTTACACAGAATCGGTTGGAGATTTCAATATTAATTACCCAATTATATTAACACCAAAAGAATATCAAGATTTAGTGTTTAAAGAAAACTTGAAAGGCTATTATCAAGATAAAATTGATGCAGTAGATGGTAAGAAAGAAACTTCTGAGGAAGCAAAAAAAAATCTACTGCCAGAATTTACTATAGAATCAGGTTTTTTTGAAAGTATTTTTGGTGGTAATACTATAGAAGTTGTACCACAAGGCTCATTAGAAATGGATTTAGGTGTTTTATTTACCAAACAAGATAATCCATCATTTTCACCTAGAAACAGACGTAATTTTACTTTCGATTTCGACCAACGTATTAGTCTAAGTCTATTAGGTAAAGTTGGAGAACGGCTTCAGGTTATAGCAAATTACGATACAGAAGCAAGTTTCGATTTTCAGCAATTAGTAAAATTAGAGTATGATCCAACTTTGGGAGGAGGAGAGGACTCAATTATTCAAAAAATAGAGGTTGGTAACGTAAATATGCCATTAAATAGCTCTCTTATTTCTGGAGCACAAAGCTTATTTGGTGTAAAGACAGAACTGCAATTTGGTAAAACGACAGTAACCGCTGTTTTTTCCGAGCAGAAGTCAGACACGCGTTCTGTAGTCGCACAAGGAGGTGGAACATTAGATGAGTTCGATTTTTTTATTCGCGATTACGACGAGAATCGTCATTTTTTCTTAGCACAATACTTTCGTGAAAACTATGACAAATCCTTAGCCAATTATCCATTTATAAATACTAATGTTCAAATTACAAGAGCAGAAATCTGGGTAACAAATAGAAGCAATAGAACCGAAAATGTAAGGAATATTGTTGCTTTTCAAGATATTGGGGAATCTGGAATTATTGGTAATCCTGGTGTTGTAGTTACTTCGGGTCCAGGTTCGTTTCCAGATAATGGAAATAACCAATTAAACCCAGCAAATATTGGCGGTCCAGGCTCCCAGTTAACAGATGCCGTTCGAGATATTGCAACGGTACAATCTGGAATTTTAATACCTGGATTTAACCAAGGCTTCGACTATGCTAAATTAGAAAACACAAGAAAACTACAAGAAGGTCAAGAGTATACAATAAATACAAAGTTAGGTTATATTTCATTAAATCAACGTTTAAATAATGATGAGGTTTTAGCAGTTGCTTTCCAGTATACAGTTGGCGGCCAAGTATTTCAAGTAGGAGAATTTGCTAACGACGGTATTGGTGCTACTACTGTAGAGACTAATAGTAGTAATGAAGTAACAAATGTAACCAACAATAACTTAATTCTTAAACTATTAAAAAGTAGTATCACATCTGTAACTCTTCCAATTTGGGATTTAATGATGAAGAATGTTTACGATACTGGTGCTTTTCAATTAAGTCAAGAAGATTTTAAATTAAACATTTTCTATAATGAATCTGCACCATTAAATTATATTTCAGCAGTAGATGGCACAACATTTGGAACCAATTTTGAAGGCGAGCCAATAGACCAAACCACATTACTACGTTTATTTAATTTAGATAGGTTAAATTTTAATAACGATCCACAACAGAATGGAGATGGCTTTTTCGATTTTGTTTCAGGCATTACAGTCATTCCTCAAAACGGAAAAATAGTATTTACCAAAGTAGAACCTTTTGGTCGTTATTTGTTCGATGTCTTAGATAATGATAATAATGCTAGCAATAATGCCTTCGATTACGAGGCAGATATATATACAAATGTCAATCAAGAAAAGTACGTATACGACTTACTATACAAAGCTACTAAAACAGCTGCTTTAGATGAGGTGCAAAAAAATAAATTTCAATTGAAAGGGCGTTATAAATCTTCAGGTGGAGATGGTATTGCTATTGGTGGTTTTAATATACCAAGAGGTTCTGTTAAAGTAACGGCTGGTGGACGTGTGCTTGTGGAAGGTGTAGATTATACTGTAAACTATCAATTAGGTCGTGTACAGATTTTAGACGAAGCGCTCAAAGCATCTAACACACCAATACAGGTAACTACAGAAAACAATGCTATTTTTGGTCAGCAAACAAAGCGTTACACTGGTATTAATGTAGAACATCAGTTTAACGAAAATTTTTTAATAGGTGCTACTTATGTTAATTTAAACGAAAGGCCAATAACCCAAAAAGCAAATTATAATAATGAACCTATTAATAATACAATATTAGGATTTAACGGTAATTATTCTACAGAAGTTCCTTTCTTTACAAGACTAGCCAATAAATTACCAAATATAGATACAGATGCACCATCTAATTTATCTGTTAGCGGAGAATTTGCTTATTTATTACCTGGTGCTCCAAAAGGCACAGATTTTAATGGAGAAGCTACAGCATATATAGACGACTTTGAAGGTAGCCAAAATGGTATCGATTTAAAATCTGCCCAATCATGGAGACTCTCAAGTAGGCCTTTAGGAATAAATGGGACTACTGCTAACGATGTAGATGGCTTTGAAAACGGTTATGATAGAGCATTACTAAACTGGTACACAATAGATCCTATTTTTTATGGTGGTCAAAGACCTTCTGGAATAGACGATGACGATATGTCTGGTTTATACACCTCTCGTGTGTTTGTTCAAGAATTATTTCCAGAACAAGACATTGCTCAAGGTCAAACGAGTGTATTAAATACTTTAGATTTAACCTATTACCCAACAAATAGAGGGCCTTATAATTTTAGTGATACCAATTTAACTGCAGATGGCTCGTCTCTTATTCAGCCTAGCGATGGTTGGGCAGGAATAACAAGGCAATTAACGTCTACAGATTTTGAGCAGTCTAATGTAGAATATATTGAATTTTGGATGCAAGATCCGTTTCAGGATAACCCAACAAATCCTGGAGGGAAACTGGTGTTTAATTTAGGGAGTATTTCTGAAGATATTCTTAGAGATGGCAGAAAACAATATGAAAACGGATTACCCGCAGATGGTAATATAAGTTTATTACCAACAACGAGTTATAATACAGTAGTGCCACAGAATCAAGCTTTAGTTTATGCTTTTGATTCTACAGGAGAAGAACGTACAAATCAAGATGTTGGTTACGATGGGTATAATGACGCTGAGGAAAGTGCAAATTTCCCAGCTTTTAATGGAATACCAGATCCATCTGCAGATAATTATCAATATTATTTAAACAGAGAAGGAAACGTTTTAGAACGTTATAAACTTTATAACAACGTTCAAGGAAATTCTCCAGATGCCTTTAGCGATACTAATAGAGGTTCCACAACACAGCCAGATGTTGAGGATATTAATCGTGATAACACGATGAATACAATAGATAGCTATTTTGAATATGAATTAGAAATAACACGTCAAAATTTACCTCTAAATAGCCCAGACGAAATTGTTCCTGGAAACCCTATAGGAGACTTTATTAGAGATGTAAAATTGCGTAACAGAGCATTGCCAAATGGGGATACAGAACAAATACGTTGGTATCAATTTAGAATACCAGTACAAGGTGATCATGTAGAACCTATAAATGGTATCACAGATTTACGTTCTATTCGTTTTGTAAGATTGTATCTAAACGGTTTCTCAGAACAAACAACCTTTCGTTTTGGAACGTTAGATTTAGTACGTAGCGATTGGAGGCGATACCAACTCTCTTTAAATGGAGGACCAACATCACCAAATTTTGGTGATACTGAGTTTACAGTTGGAGTAGTTAGTACACAAGAAAATGATGGAAGTTATGAGTCTCCACCAGGAGTAGTACCAGAGCGTTTAAACAATAACAATACTATTATAGACCAAAACGAGCAATCCCTTGTTGTAAACATTTGCGATCTAAAACCAAAAGACTCTAGAGCGGTTTTTAAAAATATTAGTGTAGATTTGAGGCAATATAAACGCCTTAGAATGTTTATGCACGCAGAGGATGGCGATCTTCCAGGTTTAGCAGATAGTGATTTAGTTGGTTTTATTAGAATGGGTAATGATTTAACGCAAAATTATTATCAAATAGAAGTTCCTTTACAAGTTTCTACAGGCAACTCCAGTGAAGCTTTATGGCCAACTGGAAATGAAATAAATTTACCATTAGAAGTTTTAGAGCAAATAAAATCTCTAGGTATTACAAATGGAACCTTAGCAAACCCTACAGCAACCTTTTACGACGTTATTAATGGTGAACCTGTTGCCATTGTTGGAAATGAGTTTGAAAACTATACGCTTGGACAGCAAAGAGTTGCTATAAAAGGTAATCCAAATTTTGGAGCAGTAAGAACCTTAATGGTAGGTATAAAGAATTCGAATGAAAATCAACTACCAGTATGCGGCGAAGTTTGGTTTAACGAGTTACGATTGTCTGATATAGATAATGAAGGTGGTTGGGCTTCAATAATGAATTTAGATACAAATTTTGCAGATTTCGCAAAAATAAGTGCGACAGGTAGAATGAGTACCGCAGGCTTTGGTTCTGTAGATCAAGGTCCACAAGAGCGAAGTAGAGAAGATGTAAAACAGTACGATGTGGTTACTAATGTAAATATCGGACAATTATTACCAAAAAAATGGGGAATCCAATTACCATTTAACTATGGCCAAGGCGTAGAATTAATTACACCAGAATACGACCAACAGTATAAAGATTTAAAGTTACAAAATAGAATTGATGCTGCTGAAACTGCCGAAGAAAAACAAAACATTAGAGAACAATCTGAAGATTTCACCAAACGAAGAAGTATAAATTTTATTGGTGTTAGAAAAATAAGAACAGGTGATTCTAAGCCACAATTTTACGATGTAGAGAACTTAACATTTAACCACTCTTACAACAAAGTAGAACATCGCGATTTTGAAATAGAACGCTCTATAAATAAACAAGTAAGAACAGGAGCAAGCTATGCTTATAATTTTCAACCAAAAATAGTAGAGCCTTTTAAAAAGAACGATTCACTATTTACCGGTAAGTATTGGAAACTTTTAAAAGATTTTAATCTTAACTTAATGCCTGCTAGCTTTGCGGTTAATTCAGATATAAACAGGCAATTTAATAGTCAGCTTTTTAGAGAAGTAGAATTAGGTGGAAATAATATAGGCTTAGAGGAGTTGTTTAGAAGAAATTATAACTTCGATTTCCAATCTACAGTAAATTGGAATTTATCAAAATCGTTATCTTTCAACTTTTCTGTTGCTAATAATAATATAGTTAGAAATTATTTTAAGGATAATATTATAAATGGAGAGCAAGACCCAAATTTAGATGTTTGGGATGACTATTTTGATATTGGTGATGCTAATAGACGCTCACAAACTTTAGGTGTAAATTACGAATTGCCTTTTAATAAATTCCCAACTTTAAATTTTATTAAGGCAACGTATGCTTATCAAGGCTTATACCAATGGCAAAAAGGATCAGACTTATTTGGAGATCTTGTTGCGGACGATGGTGTAACATACGATTTAGGAAACACAATCTCAAACGGAAATACACACAATATAAACTCTACCTTAGACATGCGTAAGTTTTATAAATACTTAGGTATAAAAAAGAAGCGTGTAGTAAAAAATAATGGCAAGGTTAGCCGAAACACAAAATCACCTAATCCTTCTAAAGCTAAAAAAGAAGATGCAAAACCTAAAGTTGCAACAAAAAAGAAGAGCGGTTTAGGAACAGGCATTGCCAATTTTGGAATAGGTCTTTTAACATCTATTAAGCGTATTCAAGCTAATTATTCTGAAAACAATGGAACATTTTTACCAGGTTTCTTAGATACTCCTGGGTTTATTAGTACCTCTAACCCAAGCTTTGGATATACTTTAGGTAGCCAAAGTGATATTAGGAACTTAGCAGCAAGAAATGGATGGTTAACGGTGTTTCCAGATTTTAACCAACAATATACTAAAAATCAAACAAAACAATTGGATCTTTCGGCAAATTTAGAACCATTTAATGACTTAAAAATAGATTTAGTTGGCTCTAGAACTTATGCCGAAAATTATACCGAAAACTATAGAATAGAAAACAACCAATATAATTCATTATCACCTAATGTATTTGGAAACTTTAATATTTCAGCATTCACGCTACCAACAGCCTTTAGTAAAAGTGATGAAATAAGCTCTGAAGCTTTTGATAATTTTAGAGACAATAGGTTAATAATAGCTAGAAGATTAGCAACCGAAAAAGGCGCAAATATAAACGATGTGGACGATGAAGGTTATCCATTAGGTTTTGGTAAAACAAGTCAAGCTGTTCTATTACCTTCGTTCTTAAGCGCTTACACAGGACAAAATGCCGAGAAATCCAAACTAGGCGCTTTTAGAAATATACCTATTCCAAACTGGGATCTTAAATACACAGGTTTAATGAAGTTTAAATGGTTTAAAAAACGATTTAAACGCCTATCCTTATCCCATGGTTACCGTTCTAGTTACACTATTAATCAATTTAGAACAAATTTAGATTTTAATGGTATAGATTATAGCCAGCCTTATGCTTCCCAGCCAGCAGATGATTTAGATCAAGTAGGTAATTTTAAAAATGCAAAGCTGTATAGTAATATTAACTTAACCGAGTTATTTAGTCCGTTAATTAGAGTTGATATGGAGATGAAAAATTCTATAGTAGTTGGAGTAGAGGTTAGAAAAGATAGATTACTGTCTTTAAGTTTCGATAATAATTTAATGACGGAAATTCAAGGCAATGAATATGCCCTTAAACTGGGATACAGATTTAAAGATGTACGTATTAAAACAAAATTTGCAGGACCTAAAAAATCTATTGTAAGTGATTTAATTATGGAAGCAAATTTATCTGTTAGAGATAACAAAACCATTATCAGATATTTAGATTTAGAAAATAATCAAATTACAAATGGTCAAACTATATACGGCTTAAAGTACAATGCTAATTATGCGTTTAGCAAAAACTTAACAGGTATTTTTTACTTCGATTATACGTTCTCAGAATATGCAATATCTACTGCATTTCCACAAACAACTATACGTTCTGGATTTACTATACGATACAATTTTGGGAACTAACTAAAAGTTATTTTTTCTATTTTAAGCAATTACCTTGAGATTCTTGTTTAAATTGTTATTAATCCAAAAACAATAATTCAAATAAAAAATAGCATTAAATTATTCTATAATAAAATTTCGGTTTGCTCTGTCTTAAATTATGGCTGTTTTTAAAAATTCTTTACTACATTTGTAGAAATTAAAATTAAAACCATGAATATTCCATCAGAATTAAAATATACAAAAGACCACGAGTGGGTTAAAATTGAAGAAGACATAATTACAATAGGCATTACAGATTTTGCGCAAAGCGAATTAGGTGATATAGTTTATGTAGAAGTAGAAACTTTAGACGAAACTTTGGATGCAGAAGAAGTGTTTGGTACAGTTGAAGCAGTGAAAACAGTTTCAGATCTATTTCTTCCTGTTTCAGGAGAAATTATAGAATTTAACGAGTCTCTAGAAGACGAACCAGAAAAAGTAAACTCAGACCCTTATGGCGATGGTTGGATGGTTAAAGTAAAGGTTTTAGATGCTTCTGCATTAGATTTATTATTATCTGCTGAAGATTATAAAGCACTTATTAGTGCTTAAAAAATTCAGTCTATTAATAAGTGTTTTTTACACTCTAATTTTATCTGCTTTAAGCTTATTAAAATTAGAAGGCGTTGTTAAAGAAATGTCTTCTGTTAACGATAAAGTTGGTCATGCATTGGCTCATTTTATTTTTGTAGTGTTGTGGTTTCTTGTTTTTAATTTTAAATTCAACATTAAATTTAATAAAGCCTTAATTTTTTCAGCCTTATTATCATTAGTTTATGGCATCTCCATAGAATTACTTCAAGGATATGTTACCGTAAGCAGACAGAATGAATTTAAGGATGTATTAGCAAATATTTTAGGAACGGTATTTGCTGTAGTATTATTAATACATGTAAAGAAGCGCATGTTAAAAAATATTAATAGCTTGCTTTTTTGATAAATAAATAGTTATTTTAGCAAAGCATAAACAAATTTATTAATGGAAACAAAGAAAAATCCTAAAGCAGATGTAGGAAGAAACAGTAGTCTTTATTTTGCTGTTGGTATGTTGTTAATGTTAGCTTTAACATATACTGCTATCAATTACAAAACTTACGACGATCGTGTTGTAGAAAAGAGATTAATTGATGTTGATGAAGAGTTGGAAGAAGAAATTCCAATAACAAACCAAGCACCACCACCGCCACCGCCGCCACCGCCGCCGCCGCCGCCAGCACCAGAAGTTATTGAGGTTGTTGAAGACGAAGTGGAAATTGAGGAAACAATTATTGAATCTACAGAAACAACCCAAGAGGAAGAAATTATTGAGGTTGAAGAAATTGTTGTAGAAGAGATAGAAGAAGATGTTGAGGTATCTTTTGCAGTTATCGAAAGTGTACCTGTATATCCTGGTTGTGAGAAAGGGAACAACAACGCCAAGAGAAAATGTATGTCTGATGCTATTAACAAATTAGTTGGTAGAAAATTCGATTTAGATTTAGGTCAAGAATTAGGTTTAAGCGGAAAGCAACGTATATATGCACGTTTTACAATCGATAAAGCGGGTAACATTGTTAACGTTAAAACACGTGGGCCACATCCTGGATTAGAAAAAGAAGCTAGAAGAGTTGTAGGTTTAATACCTAAAATGAAGCCTGGCAAGCAAAGAGGAAAGCCTGTTAAGGTAACTTTCGATTTACCAATAACATTTAATGTACAAGACTAATAATTAATTAGTCTTAAATAATATAAAGTAAAAACCCGATACAAGTTTGTATCGGGTTTTTTGGTTTTGGAATGTTTATTATGTTTCCTTCATAAATATTAATATTTTAACTTTAATAATTATAAATAATTCAAAGAAAAGTCATGATAACGTTTTTAAAAATGAGAAAAACGTGCAAAAAAAGCAAAAGCACATTTGAGTTTACAAAAAAACTCAACACTTTACTAGAACTGTGTTTGTAGATGATATCTGTCCAAAGTTGAGGGCAGAAGTGTTTTGAGTTGCAAAATAATTCTAAAAGTAAAGGCTACAATTTAGTTTAGATAAATTTTTTATAAATGCTGCCAAACAAGGACAAGATAGTTTGAAATTTTTTCGGGTTACAATTAGGCAAAAATACTATAATGTTTTAAAGTAAAAGACCTTATACTCCAAGCAGAATACAATGCGTTCGAACACCTTACACCTATTCTCATAACAGTATAATATTAAACCACGCACGCAATAACCAAACAATGGTGCGTTTTTTGAGAGCAAACTTCAAAGAATTGGTTTTAATTGGTAGTTATGGAATAGGCAGATTGTTTGACGAAGCAAAACTAATTACAGGAATTCGTGGTTTCAACTTTAAAATAGAATAAATAACTTTAATTTAAGGAGATGGTATTTTTATAAACAAAAGTAGATAGACCTTTCAATCCTAGAGTAAAAATTTGGCAAGGCATAAAAATTAATACTATTAGTGAAAGTATACAAGGTGCTTGTTTAATTAACCCAGCCTCTAACTTAAAGTTTTTTGTAAATATTAGCTACCGTAGTTTTAATCTAGAAGGAGAAATTATGTTTGTTTTAGATAATATACGGTTGGTTTAATTTTGGCATTAATACCAACTTATTTAATTGGTATTTTGATTTGTAGAATAGACTTTACAACGTATCTTTGCATCAAATTTTTAAGCGCTTATAAAAGTCTTAAAAGCAAAGTAATACATTGAGTAAAACAACTACAATAGCAAAGCCTTCATTGATTTTAGATTTTAAAGAAATCACTAAAATGCGTTTAGCATTAAGTGTAGTGTTTTCTTCTGTTGCTGGATATTTACTTGGTGTAGATACAGTAGATTTTACCACGCTTCTATTGCTTGCTTTAGGTGGCTATTTCATGGTTGGTGCTTCTAACGCTTACAACCAAATTATAGAAAAAGACTTAGATGCTTTAATGGACAGGACAAAAAATCGTCCTATTCCTGCTGGTCGTATGACAGTGCGTACAGCTTTTATTATTGCAACGGTTTTTACCATTTTAGGGATCGCAATTCTGTATTATATAAATCAACAAACAGCACTATTTGGTGCCATTTCTATTTTTTTATATACTTGCGTTTACACACCATTAAAAACAAAAACGCCATTAGCTGTATTTGTTGGTGCTATTCCAGGTGCCATACCTTTTATGTTAGGTTGGGTAGCTGCCACAAACGATTTTGGTAGGGAACCTGGAACCTTATTCGCATTACAATTTTTCTGGCAATTTCCACACTTTTGGGCAATTGGTTGGTTTTTATACAACGACTATAAAAAAGGTGGTTTCTTTATGTTACCAACAGGAAAGCAAGATAAAGGAACAGCAGTACAAACAATTATGTATACGGTGTGGACTATTTTAATTTCTATTATACCCGTTTTTGGGATTACAGGAAAACTAGAATTGTCTTACGTCGCTGGAACAATTGTTTTTGGACTAGGACTATTTATGCTGTATTACGCCATTCAGTTATTTAAAAAAATGACAGAAAAAGTAGCCAAGCAACTCATGCTAGCAAGCGTTTCTTACATAACGTTAGTGCAAATTATTTACGTTGTAGATAAATTTATTAGATAATTATGGATTTAACTCAAGGAACTTTTAAAGAAAAACAAGAACGCTCAAAAAGGATGATGCTTTGGTTTGGTCTTGTAGCATTATTTATGTCGTTTGCAGGTTTAACAAGTGCAGTTATTATTAGCCGTACAAGACCAGATTGGTCTAAAGAATTAGAATTACCACAAGTATTTTTAATCAGCGTATTTGTAATAATAGCAAGTAGTATTACTTATATTTTTGCACAACGTGTTTTAAAAAACAGTAATAGGCAATTAACAACAGTATTATTATTAACTACTTTTGTCTTAGGCACTATGTTTATGTTTCTCCAGTTTCAAGGTTTTAATGAGTTAATAGATTCAGGTTATTATTTTACAGGAGAAACAAGTGATCCTAAGGCATCATTTATATTTTTAATCGCTTTTTTTCACTTACTGCATGTTGCAGTAGGCTTAATTTGCTTGTTAGTTGTAATTTATAATCATTTTAAACAAAAGTATACTCCAAAAAATATGTTAGGTATGGAATTGGCAGGAACATTCTGGCATTTTATCGATATACTGTGGGTGTTCTTGTATTTATTAATGGTTTTTGTAGGCTAGATTTTTAGAATAAAAGTGAAGACAAGAAAAATAATTTACTAATCAGATAAAACAAGGCTCAAAAATTACAGTTTAACATTTCTTTAGAAGTAGAAAATGATTATTTTTGTGCAATATATAAAATTAATGAACTCAACTATATGAATACTACAGTTGCAACTACTGGAACAGAAGGTAAAGCTTGGGGAGGCGGAAATCTACCTCTAAAGTCAAGCTATGGTAAAATGATGATGTGGTTTTTTATCGTTTCAGATGCTTTAACATTTTCAGGATTTTTAGCTGCTTACGGTTTTTCAAGATTCAAATTTATAGATTCTTGGCCAATTGCAGACGAGGTTTTTACTCACGTCCCTTTCTTTCATGGTAACTATCCTATGATTTATGTTGCGTTTATGACGTTTATTCTTATCATGTCTTCAGTAACTATGGTATTAGCTGTAGATGCAGGACACCATATGAATCAGAAAAAAGTAACATGGTACATGTTTTTAACTGTTATTGGTGGTGTAATATTTGTTGGTTCTCAAGCTTGGGAATGGAATACTTTTATCAAAGGCGAATATGGTGCAGTACAAACTAATGGAGGTAATATTTTACAGTTTGGAGAATATGTAGACGTCGAAGGAGAACAAAAATTTAAGCGTGTAGCAATTGCAGATTTTGCAAAAGTAGCACACGGAGATAGAGTACAGCACGAAAATAAAAATGGAATTTGGTATGAAAGTGAAGGCTCACTACCAGAATATTCTGTAGATGAAGTATATAATGGTTTGGCAACAAATAGTAATATATTAATAAGAAATCAAATTATTAATGAAGATGGCGAGAAAACGGTGTTATCTCGTGAAGAGTCTTTAAAACAATTAAAAGCAGACGGAAAACTGGTAGTACATGGTGCAAACCTAAAAGTTAACGAATACGGTTCACCATTATTTGCAGATTTCTTTTTCTTTATTACAGGTTTCCACGGTTTCCACGTATTCTCTGGAGTTATAATAAATATTATTATTTTCTTTAACGTTATTATTGGTACTTACGAGCGTCGTAAAAACTACGAAATGGTAGAGAAAGTAGGCCTGTATTGGCACTTTGTGGATTTAGTTTGGGTATTTGTATTCACATTCTTCTACTTAGTATAATTAATTAAGAATTTATTTTTCATTTCCATAAACAAGGAAATCTAAAAACATATATAATGGCACACGAACATAAACTAGCAATATTTCAAGGATTAATAAAATTCAAATCTAATATAACAAAGATTTGGGGCGTTCTAATATTCTTAACAATAATTACAGCTATTGAAGTAGGTTTAGGTATTTACAAAGCAGAATTACCTCAATTTTTTATGGATTCATTTTTAGGAATGAAAGCATTAAATTGGATCTTTATCATTCTAACCATTGTAAAAGCCTATTACATTACTTGGGATTTTATGCACATGAGAGATGAAACCAAAGCATTAAGGCGCATGGTTGTATGGACAGCAGTATTCCTAATCTGTTATTTAGTATTTATACTTTTACAAGAAGGTGGCTATATCGAAAGTGTTTATACCAACGGATTTATTAAAAAAGATTTTTAGTGAATACCATAAGTTAAAAGATATTAAAAGGTGGTTTTTTAAACCGCCTTTTTTATTTTTGTAACTTAAATTAATTAAAACAAACCATGCGTAAGAAACCCATTAAAAAATACTTGATTTTAGGAGTTTTATTTTTTCTTCCAGTTGTGTTTTTATTAATGTTATATCCTTCTACAAACAACTATAACATACTAGATGTTGTAAAGGAAAACGTGCTAGATATCTCTAATTTGTCTTCAGTTACCAATCCAGATATTTTATTAAAAGACCATATAACCGTTCTAGGATTTTTAGGTAGTGACCCAGAATCGAGAATCCTAGAAGCTTCAAATCTTAAAGAACTAATTTATAATAAATTTAAAGGCTTTAAAAAGTTTCAAATTGTTATGTTAGTAACTATGGACTCGCAAGATAAAACGAGTAGATTAATTCAAGAATTAAATAAATATAGCGAACATAAATACTGGCATTTTGTTTACGCAAGTGATAGCGATATTAATAAATTGTTTAATAGCTTAAGAACAAGTCTACAATTAGATAATACACTGGCAACAAATAGCGTCTTTGTAATCGATAAAGAATTAAACCAGCGTGGACGGTTAGACGATAGGTCTAAAAAAGAACTTGAAAATAAAGCTAAAATTTACCCACTTACAGCCTACGATTGTTCAGAAGTTTCAATAATAAAAAATAAATTGGCTTCCGAAGACATGCGTGTATTATTAGAGGAATATAGAAAATCTGGAAGAAATAAAATTGATTCTTCAAACCGAAGAGCTAAAGATCTAAATCCAGACAAGCAAGGGTAATAAAATAAAGATTAATTAATTTTTTCCATTACAAGGAAAGGTGGATTTTAGTTTTTTACTGAAATACGGAAAGGTTTTAATATGAAAAAAAACAACTACTCATATATAGGTATCGCTTTTATAATTTTATTATTCGGAATTATTTTTATCCCAAAAATTGTAAATAGAATTAAAAATGATGATGTTAGTCGTAATAACAGAATAAGTATTGGCCAAGACAATAACTTTGAAGATAAAGACCAATTAACCTTTATTAATATTAACGGAAAACCCAAAACAGTACCTGCGTTTAGTTTTACAAATCAAGATGGTAAAACTATAACTCAAGTCGACTACAAAGGTAAAGTGTATGTTGTGGAATTCTTTTTTACAACCTGCCCAACTATTTGTCCTAGAATGAATAGAAATTTAGTTGAAGTGCAAGAGGTTTTTAAAAACGAAAACAATTTTGGTATTGCCTCATTCTCTATAACTCCAGAATTAGATACTCCAGAAGTTTTAAAAGCATACGCAGAACGTTACGGTATAACAAATCCTAATTGGAATTTAATGACAGGAGATGAAACAGAAATTTACAAACTAGCTAATGTTGGTTTTAACATTTTTGTTGGAAAAGTAGAAAGTGAGGATGCTGGCTTTGAGCACTCAGGAGATTTTGCATTAATAGATAAAAATGGATTTTTGCGTTCCAGACTAGATGCTTTTGGGAATCCTAAAATTTTCTACAAAGGTATAATAAGCGAGCAAGAAAAAATGGACGAAAACGGTAACGAACAAGAAATTACAATGCTAAAAGAAGACATTAAAAAACTATTAAACGAGTAAAATTAAGGAGTTATTACTTCGAGTGATATCGAATTATAAGAAATTATACAGAGAATAAAACATGGAGAAAAAAGAAAACATTGAAAATGAAAAAAAATACAATAAGTGGATTGTTATTTTATCTGTAGTAATACCTTTAGCTGTGGCAGGTTTATTTGGGATTAAACTAAAAGACTTCGGTTTAAATATAGAACCACTAGCTTTTTTACCACCAATTTATGCTACAATTAATGGTATTACAGCAATAGTATTAGTTGTGGCAGTATCAGCAATAAGAAAAGGTAATAAACTTTTACACGAAAAATTAATGAAGTTTGCCATTACCTTATCAGTTTTATTTCTACTATTATATATAGCCTATCACATGACTAGCGATTCTACATCCTTTGGCGGAGAAGGCGCAATAGCTTACGTTTATTATTTCATTTTATGTACACATATTTTATTATCAATTGTCGTTATTCCATTTGTATTAATAACTTATGTTAGAGCAATTTCTAATAATTTCCAAAGACATAAAAAAATAGCACGTATCACATTTCCATTATGGTTATACGTTGCAGTAACAGGAGTTATTGTATATTTAATGATATCGCCTTATTACCTGTAAAACAAGTAGTCGTCACTTCGAGTAATTTAAAGGCACGAAAAATCGTATCGAGAAGTAATTATTGTAAAAATGAAAGTAAAAGTATCCTTTTCTCTAATCTCATTCTTCGTTTTTATAAAAACAAACGCACAATGCGCTATGTGTAGAGCAGTTTTAGAAAATGAAGAAGGTCAAGGTTTAGCCAAAGGAGTTAACGATGGCATTGTCTATTTAATGGCAATACCATATATATTAGTTTTTGGTGTTGGTTTTACTATTTATTGGAAATATTTTAGAAAGAAAAAAAAACCTAACATTTAGACTTTTAAAAACATTTTACAAAATTCCTGTAACAAAAAATATCTTTTGCAGTCTAACGAATATAATGTAGTAGTACTGAGTGAGTTTTAAATTTATTTGGTATTAATATCAATCAAAAAAAACCAACATTATGCTAAAAATCAATAAGCTACACAAGTCTTATCCTATTGGCGATTCTAGTCTACATGTTTTAAAAGGAATTGATCTTTCTGTAAAAGCTGGAGAAATGGTAGCTATAATGGGTTCTTCGGGATCAGGTAAATCTACTTTGCTTAATATTATTGGCATGCTTGATGAAGCAGATGAAGGCGAATACATTTTAGATAATGTGCCAATTAAAAATCTTACCGAGAAAAAAGCAGCCATTTATAGAAATAAATTTTTAGGTTTTATTTTCCAGTCTTTCAATCTAATAAATTACAAAAATGCACTAGATAATGTCGCTTTGCCACTGTATTATCAAGGTATAAAACGTTCTGAACGTGTTGAGAAAGCTTTATTTCACTTAGAAAAAGTAGGGTTAAAAGATTGGGCAACGCACTTACCAAACGAATTATCTGGAGGACAAAAACAACGTGTGGCAATTGCAAGAGCATTGGCTGCAAATCCTAAATTATTGCTGGCAGATGAGCCAACAGGAGCTTTAGATACAAAAACATCACACGAGATTATGGATTTTATTCAATCGCTAAACGATGAAGGTAAAACCATTTTAATGGTAACACATGAAGAGGATATTGCAAGTATGTGTAAGCGTATTGTACGCTTAAAAGATGGTGTTATTATGGAAGATGTGTTTGTTGAACAGGTTAGAGCCTCACAGTATGTTTGATAGAGATCTCTGGAGAGAAATTTTCCAAAGTATAAATATGAATAGAACCAGATCTCTACTTTCTGGTTTTACAGTTGCATTTGCTATTATGCTATTTGCCATATTATTTGGTCTTGCAAATGGTTTAACAAATACTTTCGATACTGCTTTTGCGGATGATGCAACAAACTCTATTTTTATTAATTCTGGAAAAACGTCTAAAGCTAGCAATGGTTTACAAGCAGGTAGACGTATACAGTTTAAAAACGAAGATCAAGATTGGATAAAAGAAGAATTTGGAGACAAAGTACAATACATTACATCTAGAGTCTATTTAAATGTTACGGCAACGTTTAAAAATGAAAAAAACAACTACACTATTCGTGCAATTAATCCAGACCATCAATATTTAGAAAATACTAAAGTAACTTATGGTCGTTATGTAAACGCATCTGATATTAAAAATAAAACAAAAATAGTCGTTATAGGTCGTTTAGTAGAAGAAGATTTGTTTTTAAAAACAACAGCAATTGGTAAATATATAAGCCTTAATGGTATACCATATAAGGTGGTTGGTGTTTTTAGTGACGATGGAGGAGATAATGAAGAACGTTTAATTTATATGCCAATATCTACAGCACAACAAATTTATGGTAATAACGACTATGTCGATCAAATTAATTTAACTTACAATCCAGATATGAGTTTTGATGCAGCTATAGGTTTTAGTAATATATTAACTAAAAAACTAAAAGATAGATTTCAAGTGTCTCAAAACGACCAAAGAGCCATTCGTGTTCGAAATTTAGCAAACGAATCTAAAGCAATTAACCAATTCACTTTTATATTAGGTTTTCTGGTTTTAGTTATAGGATTTGGCACTTTAATAGCAGGCATTGTTGGTATTAGTAACATGATGATTTTTATAGTAAAAGAACGTACTAAAGAAATTGGTATTCGTAAAGCCTTAGGTGCATCTCCAAAATCTATTGTATCTATTATTCTATTAGAATCTGTATTAGTAACTATTCTAGCTGGTTTTGTTGGTTTATTTATTGGTATGGCAGTGGTTGAATTTTCTGGTCCAATTTTAGAAAAATATTTTATTAAAGATCCATCTGTAAGTTTAAGTACAGTAATTGGAGCAACGATTACACTAATTATAGCAGGTGCAATAGCAGGCTATTTACCAGCTAAAAAAGCATCAAGAATTAAACCTATAGTAGCACTAAGAGACGATTAATTATAAACCGAGCCTAATAAAAAGGTTTCAACTAAAATATAAAAGGTGAGTATATTTTTACTTTAAAATAATAAGAATGACAGAATGAAATTTTTATTCGAAAGAGATACATGGCAAGAAGTCTACGATAGTTTAACTAAAAATAAACTTCGTACTGGTCTAACAATGGTTGGTGTTTGGTGGGGAATTTTACTGCTTATTACATTATTAGGTTCTGCAAGAGGAATAGAAAATTCTTTTAATAGACTCTTTGGTAGTTTTGCTACCAATAGTGTTTTTGTTTGGGCGCAAAGTACAAGTAAGCCATTTAAAGGTTTTCAAGAAGGGAGACAAGTACAACTAAAAATTAGTGATGCTAAAAAAATTGAAGATAACGTAGAAGGTTTAGAATTTGTAGTGCCAAGAAACCGGAGTCAAGCTTTAGTAGTTCATAATTTCCTATCAGGTAATTTTAGTGTTAATGGCGATTATCCATTATTAGACCAAGTGCAGAAAAAGAAAATGATTCAAGGTCGTTTTATCAATCAAACTGATATTGATGAAAATAGAAAAGTGGTTGTTATTTCAGAAGAAATATATAAGCAACTTTTCGAGAAAGATGCTGAAATGATTGGTAAATACATTCAATTAAACGGAATGAATTTCAAAGTTATTGGTATGTTTGAAACAGGGAATGCTAATATGGGACCTTCAAGCGATATTCATATTCCATTTACCACTTTTCAACAAATTTATAATATGGGTGAAAATATTGGTTGGATGATGATTACTGGTAAGGCAGAATACGATATTTCTCAAATTGAAGCAGACGCCAAACTTATTTTAAGAAACTTAAATAAAGTACACCCAGAAGACAATCGAGCTTTTGGAAGTTTTAACTTAGGAAAAGAGTTTGCCAAAATTACCGGATTTTTATCAGGAATGCAGTTTTTAACTTGGTTTGTAGGTATTGCAACCTTAATTGCAGGCGTATTTGCTATTGGTAATATTCTTCTTATTACTGTAAAAGAAAGAACTAAAGAAATTGGTGTTCGTCGTGCTTTAGGTGCTACACCATTCGAAATAAAAAGACAAGTAGTTTTGGAGGCTGTTTTTATTACCTTACTTGCAGGATTGCTAGGTATAATTAATGGCGGATCTATACTTATTCTAGTAGATGCATTTTATGGACAAGGAACAGACGCTGTATTAGTTAACGCATCGGTTTCGATTGCAGTAGTTTTTGTAGCACTAATAATTTTAGTTGTACTAGGAACATTAATAGGTTTAATACCAGCATTTAAAGCAACAAGTATAAAACCTATAGACGCCTTAAGAGAAGAATAACCAAATTAAAATAATTATAAAAAGCCTTAGGCTTAAACCAATGTATGCTGAACTCGATCCAGTACCAAAATTAATAAAAAATGAAAAAAACAGTAAAAATTATCGTAATAGTTACACTAGTTGTTGCATTACTTTGGGTACTTAAGTACTTTAAAGATTCTAATTCAAAATCTGTAGAAGATTTTAAAACAGCACAACCATTCTATACATCTATTAATACCAAAACGGTAGCTACAGGAAAACTTAATCCCGAAGAAGAAATTGAATTAAAGCCTCAAATTGCTGGAATTATTGATAAAATTCTAGTTGAAGAAGGAGATATCGTTAAAAAAGGAGACGTTATTGCTAAAATTAGAGTAGTACCTAACGAGCAAAGTTTGGTTGGAGCAAATGGACAAATATCTACAGCTAAGTTAAGTTATAATAATGCTAAAACTATTTACGATAGAAATAAATCTTTATTCGATAAAGGTGTAATTTCAAGACAGGATTTCGAAAATAGTGAATTAGCTTTAAACCAATCTAAAGAGACGTTAGCCCAAGCACAAAATAATTATCAAATTATTAAAAGAGGTTCATTATCTAGAGGAGGTTCTGCAAACACAAATATTACGGCACTAATTGCAGGAACTATTTTAGAAATTCCAGTACGCGAAGGCGATCAAGTTATTGAGAGCAATAATTTTAACGCAGGAACCACAATTGCTACAATAGCAGATATGAGTAAAATGATATTTGAAGGAAAAGTAGATGAAGCCGAAGTTGGAAAACTTGAAGAAGGAAAAGCAATAAAAGTTATTTTAGGAGCTATAAACGAAAAAGAATTTCCTGCAAAATTAACGTTTGTTGCACCAAAAGGGATGGAAGAAAATGGAGCCGTACAATTTACCATTAAGGCAGACGTAGAAGTAGAACCGTCTACAAAAATTAGAGCTGGTTACAGTGCTAATGCAGAAATGGAATTAGAATCTAAAGATAGCGTATTAGTAATTAAAGAATCTTTACTTCAGTTTAATAGAATTACTGAAAAGCCTTTTGTAGAAATTGAAACAGGAGAAGGTAAATTTAAAAAATCTAATGTAGAATTAGGTCTTTCTGATGGAATTAATGTAGAAATAACAGAAGGTGTTAAAGAAGGAGATAAAATCAAGGTTTGGAACAAAGCCTCTAAAGAAGATAACGATGATGAAGATTAATAATACAATTACCTTTCCACAAGGTTTTAAAACCTTAGCGGGTATTAATACTTTAGTTTTTTTATTTTGTGGATTAATAGTAAACGCGCAAGACAACGTATGGTCACTTCAAGAATGCGTAAACCATGCTTTAGAGAATAATATTTCTATACTTCAAATTAAAAATACATTACTAACTAACGAGCAAGATATTATTGCTGCTAAAGGTCAGTTTTTACCTTCTGCAAACGCAGGAGTTGGAGTTGGATTAGGGCTCGGTTCTGGTTTCGATCCTGTAACAAACCTGCGTATTAATAACGAGGTAACTTACTCTGCAAATTATAATATTGGTGCAAATTACACTATTTTTAATGGGTTTAGAAGAATAAACCTTTACAAACAATCGCAACTTACTTTAGAGGCTAACACGTTAGAATTAGCAAGAATTAAAGACGATATTTCTTTAAATGTTGTAAATTCTTATTTAAATATTCTATTTAATAAAGAAAATTTAGAAACTGCGAATGCACAATACGAATTTTCTAAAAAACAACTAAATCAAGTAGAAGAGTTAGTGAATGCAGGAGTGCAACCACAAGCTAATATTTACGATGCGCAAGCAACCTTAAGTCGCGATTTACAAAGTATAACCGTAGCCGAAAATAATTACGAATTATCTCTGCTTACTTTATCGCAAATATTACAAGTTCCTTTTAAAGGTTTTAGTGTTGAGGTTTTAGACGTAGACAATCCATCTGCAGAATTACTATATAGTAACGTAGATTCAATTTTAGATTATGCACTTGCAAATAGAAATGAAATTAAAGTAGCAGAAAAAAACATCGCAAACTCTAAATTAGGAACAGAAATTTCTAAAAGTGGTTATTATCCCAATATTAGTGCAGGTTATGGTTTAAGTTCTGTTTGGAGTGAGCGCAAAAATGATTTTTTCAAGCAATCTTTTTTAAATGAATTAGATGTAAATAAAGGACACAATTTTAGGTTGAATGTAAACATTCCTATTTTTTCTCAATACCAAAATAAAACAGCGGTTGCAAAATCTCAAATTCAAGAACAAAATGCATTATTAGGTTTAGAACAAGCAAAGTTAACTTTAGAAGCAAACATACAACGTGCGTTTACAGACGCAAAATCTGCATTACGAGCTTACGAGGCAGCAAAACTATCTTTAGAATCTCAAGAACTTGCTTTTAGTAATTCCGAAGAGCGTTATAGTATTGGTGTTATGAATGCTTTCGACCTTGAACAATCCCGTTTAAGGTTAGTAAATGCGGAAGCTTCTTTAATTAATGCTAAATACGATTTTGTTTTTAAAACAAAAGTGTTAGATTTCTATCTTGGAAAACCAATAACAGAATAAAGAAATTTTGGCATTAATACTAAGTATAGAAACCGCAACAACAAATTGTTCTGTATCAGTATCCAACGATGGTGAGACATTACTTTTAAAAGAAGATTACAGTAGTAATTATTCTCATGCAGAGCGCTTACATGTTTTTATAGATCAAACGCTTCGCGAAGCTAAAATAAAGCGCTCACAACTAGATGCAATTGCAGTTAGTAAAGGACCAGGATCTTATACAGGATTACGTATTGGAGTTTCTGCAGCAAAAGGGTTGTGTTATGCTTTAGATATTCCGTTAATTTCTATTTCAACTTTAGAAGCTTTGGCGCATCAGGTTTCTATAGAAAGTGGTGTAATTGTACCTATGCTCGATGCTAGACGTATGGAAGTGTATTCTGCTATATTTTCTTCAGAATTAAAAAAAATAAGAGAGATTGAAGCTCAAATCTTAGATGAATCTTCTTTTTTAGATGAATTAACTAGAGGCGCAGTCTATTTTATTGGTAATGGTGTTGAGAAATCTAAAACTTTAATTGCAAACAAAAATGCTGTTTTTATTGAAGGCAAATTGCCTTCAGCAGATCAGATGAGCGCATTAGCCTATGCGAAGCACAAAAAAAACGACACAGAAGATGTCGCTTATTTTGAACCTTATTATCTTAAAGATTTCGTGGCATTAAAGCCTAAATAATTATCTATGCAAAGAGCGCTAAAATAGTTAGTCTTTTCATGATAATTTTAAGTTTTTTTATAAAAATCAATAATTATAACAAATTTATTTTAACCTTTCTTTTGTATTTCTACACTGTGCGGATATGGTATTTCAATTCCAGCGGTATCTAGAGCAATTTTACAATGTTCTAAAGTACCGAAATAAACATCCCAATAATCTGCAACACTTGAATAAGGTCTTACAGCAAAATCGACAGAACTATCTCCAAGATTAGAAACATTTACGGAAGGTGCTGGATTTTTTAAAACTTTGGGATTGTCTGTTAATACCTGCATTAATACGTCTTTAGTTTGCTTAATATCGGCATCGTAACTAACACCAATCGTTAGGTCCACTCGTAATTTTCCTTCTGTCGTGTAATTAGTAATATTACCATTGGATAATGTACCATTAGGTATAATAACTTCTTTATTTGTAGGCGTTACAATTTTAGTTGTAAAAATTTCAATTTCTTTAACAACACCTAGTTCTCCTTGAGCTTCAATGAGATCACCAATTTTAAAAGGTCTAAAAATTAAAAGTAAAACACCTCCTGCAAAGTTTCCTAAGGACCCTTGTAGCGCTAAACCAATTGCCAAACCAGCGGCAGCAATAATGGCAGCAAATGAAGTGGTTGGAACACCTAAAGTCCCTAATATAGTAATGATTAAAAGTATTTTTAAAGCCCAGCTCATTAAGTTCAGTAAAAACTTTTGGAGGCTTTCGTCATAATTCTTTTTAGCCATTAATTTGCCTATGGTCCTTATTATTTTCTTAATAATCCAAGATCCAATGATCCATATAACAATAGCACCAATAATTTTTAAACCATAGGTAGCTATAAACTCCATGCCTACATCCATCCATTTTTGTACTTCCATAATTTGTATTTTTGTTTGTTAAATAAAAAAACTAAATTAAAAATTTTATTACGTTTCTCCGTTTGTATAAAGTATTTTTTTTTGAGTAATCTATAAAAGTATTATACCATCGTCTAAAAACAATTAGTTCTACACTTGCAAGAATAAAATTATTATAATCTGTGGTTTAATTTCCATATAGCAGTCATTTTAAAACCTTAAAGGTATTTTATATTATTTGTATTTTAAAAAAAGCAGAGCAGAAGTAACTTAGATCTTTACATGCCCTAAAGATTGCGTTTAATAATTTTTTATTTGTTTTAATGCTTTTTCTATAGTGCTTACAGGTAATTTACAGGCATCTTCAATACATATATAAATTAAAGTTTTGTTTTTAACATACTTGTTTTTTAGAAGCGGTAGGTTGTTTTCAGTTTTACTGCTAACAATAATTTTATTAGGATAGTAATACGTATTTAAGACTTGTATTTTAGATTTATAATCAGTGCCAACAATGGCTATATCATAAAAAGGTTTGGTATAATTTAACATCAAGTCTAGCCAATTAGAAAAACCAGCGGCATTAGCCATAATTTCTGGTTTAATATTGTTTAGCATGGTAGTTACAGTTTCTAAATAAAATGGATTATTAAAGTAATGCGATAACTTAAATAGGTTTTTGGCTAACATAGAATTACTTGCAGGAATTACATTATCTCTATACTCTATGGTTCTAGAAACTAATGCTTTATCTTCCTTAGAGGTAAAGTAAAATAGTTTGTTTGTAGCATTAAAAAAAGCGTGAAAACAATATTCTATTAGCACCTTAGCTTTATTTAACCATTTTAAGTCTGAAGTTACTTCATATAAAGCAGTAAATGCATCAATAGTTGTGGCGTAATCTTCTAAAAATCCGTTAATTGAAGCGTTTCCGTCCTTATAACTATGGTATAAACTGTCATCATCTTTCAATTGCTTTTTTAAAATGAAATTTCCATTTCTGATTGCAATAGCCAAATATTTTTCATCCTTAAATACGCGATAAGCATCCACGTATCCTTTAAGCATTATGGCATTCCAAGACGTTAGGATTTTATCGTCCAAACGTGGTCGCTCTCTGTTTGCTCTGTCGGTTAACAAAAGGGTTTGCCATTTGCTTCTTTTCTCTTTTAAAGTGGTATTAGAAATGGCTTCATTTTCAATAAAATTTTCATCTGTAATATTTCTAATCAGCACATAGTTTTCATGTTCCCAAAAGCCATAATTATTAACGTTGTAATACTTAGAAAATAATTCAAAATCTTCTTTTAAAATATGCTTTAATCTCTCTTTTGTCCAAACGTAAAAAGCGCCTTCTTCAAGCCTTCCAGTTTCCGTTAAACTATCTGCATCTAAAGATGAGTAGAATGCACCCTCATTATTAGTGAGTTCTCTTTCTATAAATTCTAGCGTACCAGTAACGACATCTTTATACAAATTATTTTTTGTAATCAAGAATGCATCAGCATAGAGGCTTACCAACTGTCCGTTGTCATAAAGCATTTTCTCAAAATGAGGTATGTGCCATTTAACGTCTACAGAATATCTGGAAAAACCACCTCCAACGTGATCGTAAATACCTCCAAAAGCCATTTTTGTTAAGGTATTATCTACAAAATTGGCAATTTTTTGATTTTTATTTTGATAGGCATAACGCATTAAAAAATGATAGTTATTAGGCATCATAAATTTTGGAGCTCGCTTCATGCCACCATATCTATTGTCAAAATATTTAGACCAGTTTTCTACGGCTTCATCAATATAGGCTGTTTCAAATAATGAAGTATCAGTATTTACCGTAATAATATCGAGCTGTTTTATGCCTTGCTCTAACTTGGTTGCGTAGTCTTCTAGTTGATTTGGTTGTGTTTTATATAATTTAGAAATTTGTTTTAAAGCATTAATCCATTGATTTTTTCTAAAATAAGTACCACCCCAAACCGGTCTTCCATCCGGAAGTGCTATAATATTCAAAGGCCAACCACCTTGATTAGTCATGAGTTGAATGGCAGTCATGTAAACTTGGTCAATATCTGGACGCTCTTCTCGATCTACTTTAATATTAATAAAATTAGCATTCATGACATCGGCAACCGTATCATCTTCAAAACTTTCGTGCTCCATAACATGGCACCAGTGGCAAGCAGAATAGCCTACACTTATAATAATAAGCTTACTAGCTTGTTTAGCATGTTCTAAAGTATTAGAATTCCATGCCTTCCAATCTACTGGATTATGAGCGTGTTGTAGTAAATAAGGGCTAGTTTCGTTAATTAGATCGTTAGTATATTTATGTGTCACAGTATCATTATTTGTGCCTTACGGTTGTTTGGTAAAAAGATAACTATAAATTTAAAAGCATTAATGAAAAGTAATAAACTACAATCTAAAATAATTAAACACTTTTTATTAATAATTAGGAATAAATTGTATGATGGTTTTAGATTCGATTCACCATTTGGATATGAATTTTTTTAAGTGTTAATATTTAAGTGTAAAGGATTAAAAGTAGATTAGGATTATGTTTTCCAAACACAGAAATTACAAAATATCCAAGAACGGAATTTTTTAGGTAGTTAATTGACTATGCGCAATACTTATTTAATTTAAAAAAATAACAAAGTTGTAATTTTAACTCAAAATTGAATATAATAAAATTACATGAGGTATAGATAAAGCTAAAATGTTAGAAAGTAAAAGTGAAAATAGCATGGAATAAAAAAACGCCTGAATTTTCATTCAAGCGTTTTTTACTTATAATTTTAAGCATGAACTATTTAACTTCAAAAGTAATTTTTACATTTACTCTAAAGTCAGATACTTCTCCATCTTTAACACTTGCACTTTGTTCATGAATATATACTGAACGTATGTTTTGTAGGCTCTTTGACGCATGCTTAACTGCTTTTTTAGTTGCGTCTTCCCAACTTTTTTCTGAATTAGATAATACTTCAATAACTTTTAATACTGCCATAATTTTAGTTTTAAATTTATAATTGATATAAAATTACAAATATTTATTAATACTATAAATTTGTAGACGCTAAATGAATGTTAATTTTAAAGCATTTTAACTCTAAAATTTAGTGTTAACCGTTAATAGCTTCAACCGTATTTACTTTCCCTTTTAGCATTTCTCTTAGCATATTTTCAATCCCATTTTTTAAAGTTAATGTAGAAGAGGGACAGCCACTACAAGCGCCTTGAAGAATGACTTTTACCGTTTTTGTGTCTTTATTATAGGAGTCAAACTTAATATTTCCACCATCACTAGCAACAGCAGGTTTTACATATTCTTCTAAAATGTTTATAATTTCTTTAGAAGTATCGTCTAATGTTTCAAAATGTGCTTCAGTTGTTTTAATTGATTTTTTTATTACTTCTGTTGCATTAGCAGAAATAATTTCCTTACCGTTTTCAATATACGTTCTAATAAATTCACGCAACTCATTAGTTATATCATTCCAATCCGCAACATCATATTTAGTAACAGACACATAATTTTCGTCTATAAAAACACCTTTAACAAAAGGAAAGTGGAACAATTCTGTTGCAAGAGGAGACGATTTTGCGTTGTCTATTGAGGTGAAATCGAATGCAGAATTAGCAATTTTTTTATTGGCTACAAACTTAATCACACCAGGATTTGGCGTACTTTCTGCATATATTGTAACTGGAGTTTTTTTAGGGGCAATATCTTGATTTATAACCGTATTGCCTTTGTTTAAATAATGTTCTATTTGTTCGGAAACTTCAGCTTGTACGTCTTGCCATTCTACAATATTAAAACGCTCAATAGCGACAAAGTTGCTAGTGATATAGATTTTTTTAACAAAAGGCAGATAGAATAATTGTTGTGCTAAAGGCGATGCTTTAGCTTCGTCTATATTATTAAATTCGAAACTTTGGTGTTGTGTAATAAATTGATTGACTTCGAATTTTAGTATTGTTGGATTCGAAGTTTCTTGCGTGGTTACTTTAAAAGCATTCATTTTGAAAAAAAATTTTATGCAAAAATACTAAAAGTAAGTTCAGATATCGATATATTTGATATATAAAGGTGGCATCAATATATTTAAATTTTTAGTTTTTTTGCTAAAACCTCTTTATATTAGTACCTTTAAATTTTTAGAGTATAAATATCACAAAGTAAATTTATATATTTGGCATCGGTATAATTTATTCGACAAATAAGAGTTATAATACCATAAGCTATACATTTTAAACAAACACCTACCTTGAAAATAGAGATTATGAGATTACAAAGGTTATTAATATTGGCAGTTACAGTGTTTTTTAGTGCCCAAATCGCTAAAGCTCAAGAGGGACTTCCAATATATTCAGATTATTTAACGGATAATTACTATTTAATTCACCCATCAATGGCAGGAGCTGCTAATTGTTCTAAAATTAGAATTACTGGTCGCCAACAATGGTTTGGAGATGATAATGCTCCAGCATTATTAACTGCAAGTGTAAATGGTAGAGTTGGAGATTCTAAATCTGGAATTGGGGGTATTGCATATGCAGATAAAAATGGTTTTCATTCTCAAACAGGCGCTTATTTAACTTATGCATATCACATTTTATTTTCAAGAAACGAAGTGGATTTGAATATGTTATCCTTTGGTTTAAGTGTTGGTGCTATACAATACAAATTAGACGAGACTTCATTTTTGCTTGATGGTCCAGATCCTATTATTGCTGGAATAGAACAATCTGCTACTAATTTTAATGTTGATTTTGGATTCTCATATAATTTATACAATTTTTATGCCCACGCAACTGTAAAAAATGTTTTAGAGAATGATGGAGTTAACTTTAATGAACAAGGTTTAAGTTATGAAAATTTAAGAACTTATTTAGTCTCCATTGGTAACGTTTTTAGTAGCTATAACAACGATTGGAGTTTTGAACCATCAGTTATGTTTATGTATAGAGATGCAACAGAAGAAGCTTCTTTTGATGTAAATTTAAAGGCTTATAAAACGATGGACTTTGGGAGAATTTGGGGAGGAATCTCTTATAGAAGAAGTTTAGATGGAGCTGAGTTTATTGATGGTTCTGGAGTAAGTAGCCAAAAATTACAATATATAACACCACTTTTAGGTGTTAATTTAAACGACTTTATGTTTGCTTATACTTACAGTTATCAAACAAATTCTGTGGTGTTTAGTAATGGTGGTTTTCACCAATTAACATTAGGATATAACTTTGGTTGTTCTAAAAAGCGTTATAGCTGTAATTGTCCTGCAGTTAACTAATTTTAATAGGATTTAAGACTGTTTTACTTCTAGATTTAGGATTAAGCGAGATTTAAAATTTTAAATAATTAACATCAAGCCTCTCGCCTAAAAGTGTCTGTATCACTTTGGTGTTTTTCAAATTAATATAAAATTCTTTCTTAGGTTTTTGTGTTTTAGCATTCAACAAATCAAATTTTTTTAAAACAGATTTTGTTTGCTTTGCAACAGCTAAACCAGAATCTATAATCTTAACATGTTTTGGTAACAATTTTAAAAGCATAGGAATAAGATATGGATAGTGAGTACAACCTAAAACTAGATAATCTATATTGGCCTCAAGCATTGGTTTTAAATAGCTTTTAAGTAATTTCACCATTTCTTCTGATTCTAGATTGCCATTTTCAATAAGTTGCACAATGCCTTCACCATTTTGCTCTACAATGTTTATTTCATTTGCGTATAGATTAGACGTAATATGAAACAGTGCACTAGATAGTGTGCCTTTAGTAGCCAAAATACCAATAGCTTCTGTTTCTGTGTTTAAAGCAGCAGGTTTTATTGCCGGCTCAATGCCAATAAAAGGAACTTTGTATTTTTCTCTTAAAACGCTTATAGCATTCGTAGTGGCTGTATTACATGCTACAACTATGAGTTTACATTTTTTTTCTAAAAGATACTCTGTGTTTTTTATGCTAAGCTCAATAATCTTATCTTTTCCTTTAAGTCCATAAGGTGCATTAATACTATCTGCCAAATAGATTGTGTTTTCCTTTGGCAATATTGCGTGAATTTCCTTCCAAATAGAAGTCCCACCAACACCAGAATCGAATATACCAATAGGTCGTTTACTCATAAAATAGTTATGCTATAATTACTGAGTTTATAAAAATACAAAAGCCGACTTAATAAGTCGGCTTCTAGTAGTATTTTGTTTAGCTTTTTCTTAGAATCCTAATTCTTTCTTTACATCTGTAAGTAAATTTTTACCTTCAGCCATAATTACGCCTCCGCCTTGTGCAGAATCTAATACATAGTTAAAACCTTGAGCTTTTGCTACTTTTAAAATAGCGGCTTTAGCTTTTTCAGTAATAGGTTTTAAAAGCTCCATTTCTTTTTTTTGTAATTTTTTTTGTGCACTTGCAGCATATTGTTGCATATCTTGATTATCTGTTTGTACTTCAACATAACGCTTTTCGTTCTCTTCTTGAGTTTTTGTAGCTGCTTCAGCTTCATAACGTTCAGTTTTAGATTTCAATTCACTTTTCATTGCCTCAATGTCAGACTGGTATGTTTTACCAATATTTTCCATTTCTTTTTGAGCAACTTTCATATCAGGCATTGCTTGAATTAATTCTGTTGTATTAATGTGAGCAATTTTTGTTTGAGCATCTGTAAAACTTGAAGCTCCAATAAATAATGCTGTTGCAATTAGTAATGTTTTAATTTGTTTCATTTTTAAAAAATTATTTGTGTGTTATAAATTATTAATTTTAATCGTCTTGATTTTCGTTGTCTGGAGCACTTTCTTTTTCTTCTTTTGCTTTCTTACGATCCTCTAAGATTTTTTTTCTTTTATCCTCTAAGATTTTTTTTCTAGCAGCTCTCTCAGCTAGTTTCTTTTGTTTACGGGCTTCTAGAATAGCCTCTCTAGTTTTGGTTGAGTTTACTGTTTTTTCCTTATCCTCTTCATTGCTTTTGTCTTGATCTGTTTTTTTATTAGTGTTATTATTTCTTTCGTCTATTTTATCTTGCTTAGCTTTTTCTCTAGCTTTTATTGCTGCTGCTCTTTTGTCTGCAACTACTTTTTTTCTCGCAGCTACTAAAGCTGCTCTTTCTGCTTTCTTTTTATCTAGAGCTGCTTGTCTAGCGTCTTTACTTTCATCAATTTCCACAACAACATCTTCTTCTTTAGCTTCTCTTTTGTCCTTTTTAGATTTTAATTGTTTTCTTTTAGACGAGCGTGTAATGGTTCTTAAAACTTGCTCGCTAATATCAAAACGTTCTGCTGAATAAAGCATTACAACGTCTGCAGATTTATCGAAAACAAAATCATACTTTTTATTTTTAGCAATATCTTGAACCGCTTGAAAAATTTGATCTTGAATAGGTTGCATTAATTGTCTCTTTTGAATCATTAAATCACCATTAGGTCCAAATCGCTTTTGTTGGTAGTCTAGTATCTCTTTTTCTTCGAAAGTGATATCTTCTTCACGTTCGTAAATTAATTCTTTGGTTAAAAGCGCTTTCTCGTTGTTTAAGTCGGTACGATTTTGTGCTACAGCTTTTAATTTTCCGTCAATTTCAGTTTTCCATTTTTGAACTTTAGAATCTAACTGTGTTGTTGCTTCAGAATATTCAGGAACGTTTTGTAAAATATATTCGGTATCTATATATCCTATTCTTACTCCACGCTGTGCGTTTACTTGAAAAAATGATATTAATACTATGGTTAATAAAAAAAGAATTTTAATTTTCATCAGGTTATATTTTAATATTTAATAACATAAATTCAAAAAAACCAACAGTTTAGTTTTAATTCTGTCTTATTTCCGAACTATTTAGTTTTCAAAATAACGAATTTTAATTGTAAAAATTTTATTTCTTGAATTAAAAACCTCAAAGGTAATGTTGAAAATATCGTGCCAAAAATAATAAATTATTAAAATTATGGACTATATGTATATATATTTATGTATTAATTGCTCTAAATTATATGTTAAAATTGTTGCCCAATAATAAAGTGGGTTTCCCAACCGTGCTTTACGGTATTTCCAGGAATTGGATCGAAACCATGTCCAAAATCAATACCTAATAACCCAAAGGCTGGCATAAAAATTCTAACACCTAAACCTGCGGAACGTCGTACGTTAAATGGATTATAATCTTTAAAATTATTATAAGATGATCCTGCATCTAAAAAGCCTAATGCATATATTTTTGCCGACTGTTTTAAAGTAATAGGGTACCTTAACTCTAAAGAAAATTTGTTAAAAATTGTTCCACCATTACTGTCTGATAATGATCCGTCTGGATAACCTCTTAAAGCAACTACTTCTCTACCATCGAGACTAAATGCTCCTAATCCACTTCCTCCTACAAAAAAACGCTCGAAAGGTATTATACCTCTATCTTGATTATATGCGCCAAGAAAACCAAATTCTATTGACGATTTAAATACAAACTTATCTACTAATTTAGTGTACCAATCGCCTTTAAATTTAAGTTTGTAAAACTCAAGCCAATTAAAACGCTCTTGGTCAATTTGAGATATTCTAGTTGAGGCTGTAGTTCTTTCATCTACACTTGCGGTTGGATCTGTTATTATGTCTTGACTAGCTTCTCTTTCTAATCTTAATGCTTCATAATCTTTATTATTAAATAAAGAATAAGGCAATGAAAACTTAGCAGTAGCAGAAAAATTTGAACCTCCTGTAGGAAATATAGGATCGTTAAAAGTATTGTTTCTACTTAACCCCAAAGTGTAAGATAAATTGTTAGAAAAACCATCACCGAATGTAAATAGGCGGAAGTTATAATTTTTTAAATCGTAATGCTGAAAACTTAAGGCTTGAGATAGTGTAAAATAATCGTCTGGTATGGATAGCCGTTTTGCTAAACCAAAAGTAATACCTGTAATATTAAATCGTCTGTCCTTATCTGCTTCTCTAGTTCTTGGATTAAATAAAAATTGCTGCGTGTAAGATAAAGATGTCGAGAATTGTACTGGCTTTTTGCCACCCAACCAAGGTTCTGAAAATTGAAAACTGTAGGTTCTAAAAAAACGACTAGCTTGTAAACGTAAAGCTAGTTTTTGTCCGTCTCCAGAAGGAATAGGCTTATAAGCCTCTTTTTTAAATATGTCTTTTAAAGAAAAGTTGTTAAAAGCTAGTCCCAAAGTACCAATAAAACCACCACCACCGTAACCACCTTGTAGTTCTATTTGGCTACCTCCAGCTTCTACAACACCATATTCTATATCTATAGTTCCATCATCTGGATTTGCATTTTTAAACTCTGGTTTAGTTTGTTCTGCATCGAAGAAGCCTAATTGGCTTAATTCACGCACTGAACGTACAACATTAGCCTTACTGTATAGATCGCCAGGACGTGTTCTTATTTCTCTGTAAATAACATGGTCATTAGTTTTTTCGTTTCCTACAACAGTAATTTTGTTAAAATAGGTTGGTTTACCTTCAGAAATTCTAATCTCCATGTCTATTACATTACCATCTGCACTTACCTCTACAGGATTTATACTAGAAAATAAATAGCCATAATCTTGGTAAAGGTTTGTAATATCGTCTCCATCTGGTCTTGACTCATCAGCTATACGTTTTTCTAGTAAAACACCGTTATAGGTATCTCCTTTTTCAATTCGCAATACACGTTTTAAAACCTCATCTGTATAAACTGTATTACCAATAAATGTAATGTCTCCAAATGTGTATTTTTCACCTTCTTCAACTTTAATATTTAAACTTATTGTTTTGGCATTATTTACAATTAAGGTATCAGAAATAATACGAGCATCTCTGTATCCATTTTCCTTATACTTATCAATTACAGTATTTAGATCTTCTTTAAAATCGGCCGCAACATATTTAGAACGTTTTAAAATACGAATAGGATTTTTTTGTTTAGTATTTTTCATCGCTTTTCTAAGCTTTTTATCACTTAAAACAGCGTTACCTTCAAAGTTAATTTCATCAATTTTAACTTTCTCACCTCTGTCTACAGTTAATACCATATTTACTCTAGCATTATCAAGAGAATCGACAACAGGAATTGTGTTTATATTTACCTTAGTATTTAAAAAGCCTGCTTTTTTATTTTTATTTTGAATATAGTTTTTTGTAGTGGTAATAAGGTTTTCTGTAATTTTCTCGCCTGTTTGAAGTTTATTTTCTTTAATTAAAAGTTCTTTCTTGCTTTTTTTTACACCAACAATTTTTAATTCGTTTAAGGCAGGTAAATCTAATAATCTTATTTCTAAATACGCTGCACTGCCTTCAACTTTAGCAAGATATACTTCAATATCGCTAAATAAATTTGTTTTCCATAATTTTTTAATAGCAGTGCTTATTTCTTCACCAGGAATTAGTATTTCGTCTCCTTTTTTGAGTTTGGAAAAGGTGATGATAGTTTGCTCACTAAAACTTGTGTTACCTACAACTTTTATCTCGGCAATTGTATATTTTTTGCTGTCCTCAAAAGAGAGGTCTTGTGCTTGAATTAAGAAGCTAGATATTGAAAATAGTATTGCTAATGTGTATTGTAAAAATGTTTTCAATTGTATGTTTTTAACTAATTTGTTCACTTGTTTTTCCAAAGCGTCTTTCTCTATTTTGGTATTCTACAATGGCATCACAAAAGTGTTGCTTTGTAAAATCTGGCCATAATACTTTTGTAAAGTATAATTCTGCGTATGCTATTTGCCAGAGTAAAAAATTACTAATACGCTGTTCTCCACTTGTTCTTATAAGAAGATCTACGTTTGGTAAATTTTGCGTGTAAAGATGCTCATTAATAATCGATTCGTCAATATTTTCCTTAGAAATTATATTATTTTTAACTTTATCGCTTATTTCCTTGACGGCATTCACCAACTCATCACGAGAACCATAGCTTAAAGCTATGGTTAATGTCATGTGTGTATTGTTTTTTGTGTTTTCAATAACTTCTTTAAGTTCTTTATAAACTTTTTTAGGTAAGTTAAAGAGTTTGCCAATAGCTTTAAGTTTTATGTTATTTTTTTGAAGTGTTTCAATTTCCTTTTTTAAAGAAGAAACGAGTAAACGCATTAAAGTATCGACTTCTAGTTTTGGTCTGTTCCAATTTTCTGTAGAGAAAGCATATAAAGTTAGGTTTTCGATACCTAACTGTGCACTTGCTTCAATTGTTAGGCGAACAGCTTTTGTTCCATTTTCATGACCAATAGCACGAATAAAACCTTTTTGTTTAGCCCAACGACCATTGCCATCCATAATAATGGCAACATGTTTAGGTAGTTTATCTTTATTTATTTTACTTGTCTCCAAATTATCCTCCTGGGCAAAAACAAGGGTTTCTACCAAATGTATAGGTTAGTGTAAAGCCTGTAAAGGTGTACCAATCATTATTATTTACATTCCCAAAACTAAAAGAAGAGTCTGCTCCACCAGAATTTGGAACACTACCATCTAATTCATCACTAAAGGTATAACGTGCGCCAATTTCGAAAGCTAAAATAAAATCTGTTGATACCGTTACTTTATAACCTAAAACCATAGGGATTCCAAAGGCGTAACTCGAGGCGTCTTCATTTACTACAGTGCCATTTGGCTTGTAAAAGAAATTATCGTGTTTTGCAACACTAATTCCAGAGTATAGGTATGGGGTAGATACGGTACCACCATTGTGTAAATCGAAATCAAAAAAAGTGAATTCCATTCCGGTAGATAGCTCTAAAATATTATTGTTAAACTCAAACCCTCTTACTTGTCTGCTTGGATCGTTAGAATCTTTATCAATGCCTTCTAATTCTGTAAATGTTAGGGAAACTCTGTAAGAATGTCTTTTACTTCTGTTCCATTTATATAGTGCTCCAAAAGCTAGTTGCTTTGGTGCTATATAATTTGTAGCTCCAACATCTCCAATAAAGTTACTGCCACCAACGAAAATTCCAAATTCGTTAATTTGAGCACTACTTATTTGTATGCTAAAAAATGCTATTAGTAAAAGCGTTAAATACTTCATAAATATTTAAATTTTGCAAATATAATAAATAAGATTTGCCCATAACAATCTGAGCTAAATAGTTATAGTTTAAAACAGTATTTATATAAAATTATTGTAAAAACGTATGTTTTATACGCTAGTGTATTAAAATTAAAAACGTAAATTTCTATTGTCTTCTCCCCAAAGTAGTTTTTTTCTTAGTGTGGTAAGAAAGCTTTCAGAATTTAATTCTATCATATTAATAGCAAAAGGTGCTTTCTTAATGGTAATAATAGTATTGTTAGATAAGGTTGCAATTCTAGAGTCTAGAGATACCAAATAATTATCTTCTCGACCACTTACTTTAAGTTCTATTGTTGTAGAATCTTCAATAACTAAAGGTCTAGCGCTTAAATTGTGAGGAGCAATAGGTGTTATAGCAAAACTTGTAGTATCTGGTGTAATTACTGGACCAGCACAGCTTAATGAATAACCTGTAGAGCCAGTTGGTGTTGCAATTATTAATCCATCGCTCCAATAGGAGGTTAAAAATTCGCCATTTAATTTGGTTTCAACAGTTATCATAGATGTCGTATTTTTTCTACTAACTGCAATTTCGTTTAAAGCAAAATTTAAATTTTTTATATCACTATTTTTTGGGGAAGTTTCTATAGATAATAATGTGCGTTTGCTTATTGTATATTCTTTATTGTAGATATTTTTAATTGCTTGCTTTATGTCTTCAGGCTGTATAGTTGCTAAAAAACCAAGGCGCCCAGTGTTTATTCCAATTATTGGTATATTTAAATCTTTTACAAAAGTTATAGCTCTTAAAATAGTACCATCACCGCCAATACTTACCAATAAATCGAAACTCTTATCTAATGTTTTAAATATTTTATATACTGATGAATTAACTAGTTCTTTCTTTATGTCTTTAAAAAATTCCGCTTCAAGAAAAAGTGAAGCACCTTGTTCTAAAAGTTCTTTTGTGAGTGCTTTTAGAGAGTCTTTAGACTGTTTTTTTGGGTACTGGCTGTAAATAGCGACCTTCATAAATTACATATTTAGGTATCTATTTAAATAATCTGAACGTTCTTTCAAGCCTATTATATAACTATCGTCTTCGTGGCCCGACAAGACATTATAACTATAACGCCTAAAGGTTTGCATAATTTCATTTAAATTAGCATTGCCTATTTTTAGAGTAATTTGTGCTACATCATTTTCGATTTTAGAAATAAAAGAACCTAGAATTTTACCATTGTTAGATTCTACTATTTGGCTAATTTCACTAAAAGAATAGTCTGCCATCCCTTTTTCGATTATTATTATCGCTCCAGCTTCAGAAAAAAATGGTGTTTTGTTAAATAGAGTAATAATATCATTTAATTCATAATATCCCAAATACACGTTTTTATTGCTTAAAACAGGCATAATATTAGAATCGTTTTGAGCAAAAGCTTCTAAGATATCTAACCAATTTGTATCCTCTCTTACAAAAAAACCTTCACCAGAGTAACGGTAATCTTCAATAAGTTTGTTGTTGTCAAAACAATGTGCATCGTTCTCAGAAATACATCCCAGATAAACACCTTCAGCATTTTTAATAGGAATGTGCGAATACGTTAATTGATTAAATAGTAGTTGTATCTCTTTTACTTTATCAGTATTTAATAATGGTTTTATATCGTTAATTATATAATCTAGCAGATTCATTGTGCGTCTTTCAATTTTATGCAAATTAATTAAAAATAAGAACAATCTCGTGCTTCTACTTTGTATTTTTGTATGAAATTATTTTTTTTAAAAATGAAAAAACTTAGCGTTAACATAAATAAAATAGCAACTTTAAGAAATTCTAGAGGCGCAGATACCCCAAATGTAATTCAGTTTGCAAAAGACGTACAGCGTTTTGGAGCTCAAGGTGTAACTATACATCCAAGGCCAGACGAAAGACATATTCGTTACCAAGATGCTTACGGTTTAAAACCAGTCGTGCATACAGAATATAATATTGAAGGTAATCCAATTCCAAAATTTATAGATATGGTTCTGGAAATAAAGCCAACGCAAGTAACTTTAGTGCCAGATAGTATCGACGCTTTAACAAGTAATGCAGGTTGGGATACTATAAAACACAAAGGTTTTTTAACTGAAGTGATTACCGAATTTAAACGCAATAACATTAGAACTTCTATTTTTGTAGATCCTGATAGTAAGCAAATTGAAGGTGCAAAAATAACTGAAGCAGATAGAATAGAATTATATACAGAGGGTTTTGCACACCAATATAATTTAGGAAACCAAGAGGCTATAAGACCATATACTAAATGTGCAGAGTTAGCAAATAAAATAGGATTAGGCGTTAATGCTGGTCATGATTTATCTTTAGATAACATTCAGTTTTTTAGTCAAAATATTCCAGAATTATTAGAGGTTTCAATTGGTCATGCACTTATTTCTGAAAGTTTATATTTAGGTATCGAAAATGTAGTGAATATGTATTTGAATAAATTAAAATAATGCAATTACATTCAAAAATAATAGGAGAAGGTAAGCCATTTTTAATTCTTCATGGCTTTTTAGGCATGAGTGATAATTGGAAAACCTTGAGTAAACAATTTGCAAAAGTAGGGTTTCAAGTGCATTTAATAGATCAGAGAAATCATGGGAGAAGCTTCCATAGTAACGAGTTTAATTACAATGCTCTTTCTCAAGATTTAAAACAATATTGTGATGCTTACCACTTAAAAAATATTGTTTTACTTGGTCATTCTATGGGTGGAAAAACGGCTATGCTTTTTTCGTCTCAAAATCCTGATTATGTAAAACAATTAATAATAGCAGATATCTCACCACGGTTTTACCCAATTCATCACGACGCTATTTTAGAAGGATTAAAAAGTTTAGATTTTAAAGTATTAAAAAGTAGAGGCGAAGCAGAAGAAGATTTATCTAATTATGTTAGTGATTATGGCACAAGACTATTTTTATTAAAAAACTTATATTGGGTAGAAAAAGGCACATTAGGATTAAGAATAAACCTTGAAGTGTTAACCAACAATGTAAGCGAAGTTGGAGAAGCGTTACCACTACATTCTAAATTTAACGGCGCCACTCTATTTTTAAAAGGAGATAAAAGTGAATACATTGCTGCGCAAGACGAAACAATAATAAAATCGCATTTTCCAAAGGCCAAAATTGAAACCATTGCAAATGCAGGACATTGGTTACACGCCGAAAACCCTAAAGATTTTTATAACGCTGTTATAAATTTTTTAAATTAAAACAATAACTAAAACTAAAAATAATGAACTTAATAATTAAACTTCTTTTAAACGCAATCGCAGTATTTGCACTGTCTTATATATTAAGTGGTGTACAAGTAGATGGTTATATTTCTGCAATAATTGTTGCCATTGTATTGTCAATTTTAAATCTTTTAATAAAACCCTTACTAGTAATACTAACTTTACCAATAACGATAGTTACTTTAGGTTTGTTTCTAATTGTAATAAATGCATTAATTATTTTGTTGGCAGATTATTTAATCTCAGGTTTTTCTGTAGATAATATTTGGTGGGCCATTTTATTTAGTGTGCTGCTATCTATATTACAGTCATTGCTTCATTCTTTTATAAAAAAAGATAAATAGTAAGCTTAAAATAATCTAAATTTCAATACATTAAAAACTTTGATGGAGTGTAAAAAAAGTAGTATTTTTGCACTCCGTTTTTGGTTAATATAACTACAATAAATAGAGTGTTAAAATGAATATTACAAGAGAAAATAAAGATGCATTAAACGCTGTAGTAACAGTTGCAATCGAGAAAGATGATTATGCTACTAAAGTTGAAAAAATCTTAACAGATTATAGAAAAACAGCAAATATTCCTGGCTTTAGAAAAGGCCACGTACCAATGGGAATGGTAAAAAAACAATACGGCAAAGCTGTACTAATCGATGAGGTTAATAAACTAATTCAAGAAGGATTAAATAAATATTTAACTGAAGAAAAGCTAGATGTTTTAGGGCAACCATTACCAAAACCTCAAGATGATATAAATTGGGATTCAGATACTTTTTCTTTTGATTTTGAATTAGGGCTGGCTCCAAAATTTGAAGTAGATTTAGAAGGAAAAAAGAAAATTACACATTACAATATTGTTGCAGACGATAAAATGATTGATGATCAAGTTGAAAACATCCAGAAACAATACGGAAAATTAGTCGCTATAGAAGAAGCCGCTAAAGACAGTGAGATTACTGGAATTTATAAAAATGAAGCTGAAGAAATAGAAAATACAGTAACATTAACTTTAGATAAATTTAAAGGAAAGTCCACTAGAAAGCAATTTATTGGCGCTAAAGTTGGAGACGTTATAACACTAAAAACAAAAGGGCTTTACAAAGACGATCACGAATTAATGCACGCATTAAAAGTGGAGCAAGACATAGCAAAGGGTTTAGACATCGATATTACTTTTAAAATTACCGAAATAAACAAACGCGAACTTGCAGATTTAGATCAAGAGTTGTTTAATAAGTTATTTGGAAAAGATAGTGTAAAAACAGTTTCAGAATTAAAAGAAAAGATTAAAGAAGATGCCGAAAAGCAATTTCTTCAGCAATCAGATCAAAAGTTTTTAAATGATGTTACAGAACACTTAGTAGAAAATACCAAATTCGATTTACCAGCAGAATTTTTAACAAAATGGATGCAAACAGCAGGCGAAAACCCTATGGATAATGCTACTGCAAAAGAAGAATACGAAAAATCTGAAAAGAGCCTGCGTTACCAACTTATTGAAGGTAAGTTAATGGAAGCTTATGGCATTAAAGTAGATTTTGAAGATGTTAAAAAAAGTGCTAAGGCTATGATAAAAGTACAAATGTCACAATTTGGTCAAACAAATCCAAGCGATAAAGAATTAGAAGATATTGCCGCTAGAGTATTATCTAATCAAGAAGAAGTAAAGCGTTTAAGCGAACAAGTAGTAAGCCAAAAACTACTGAGACTTTATAAAGAAAAAGCAAACGTAAAAACTAAAGAATTAACTTACGATAAGTTTGTTAAGGAAGTTTACGGAGATAAGTAAATTAATTAAAATGTCACACTAAATTATTATTTAGATTCACAATATTTTTTTTGAATCTAAAATAGCAAGTCTAGCTTGACTAGTTCTAGTGATATTTAATTTTATAATCATTATATTTAGGCATTAAACTATTAATGATTTAATGCTTATTTTATTAGCGTTAATTTCAACTTAAAATATTTTAAAATAGCTCATTTTACTATATCTTGAAAATCTTTCTAAAGCATTTCAAAAATTAAATTAAAATATCAAATTCAAGAAACACACATGGATTACGGAAAAGAATTCGAAAAATTTGCCATAAAAGATCAAGGAATTAGTAGTACTTACTACAACAAAATAGTAAGTAGTATGTTGCCTCAAAGCATGACGCCTTACATTATAGAAGAGCGTCAATTAAACATCTCTCAACTAGATGTTTTTTCAAGATTAATGATGGATCGCATCCTGTTTTTAGGAACAGGAATTAACGATAATATTGCAAATATTATACAAGCACAGCTTTTGTTTCTAGAAAGTGTAGATGCTAGTAAAGATATTCAAATGTATATTAACTCACCAGGAGGAAGTGTATATGCAGGATTAGGTATTTACGATACCATGCAATTTATAAAACCAGACGTTGCAACTATTTGTACAGGAATGGCTGCATCCATGGGTGCAGTATTATTATGTGCAGGAGAAAAAGGTAAGCGTAGTGGTTTAACACATTCTCGTGTCATGATTCATCAACCTTTAGGAGGTGCGCAAGGTCAAGCGAGTGATATAGAAATTACAGCTCGTGAAATTTTAATTTTAAAAGAAGAACTTTATAAAATTATAAGTAAACATTCTGGTCAAGATTACGACAAAGTTTACCAAGATAGTGATCGTGATTATTGGATGAAAGCAGATAAAGCTAAAGACTATGGAATGATTGACGAGATTTTAGCTCGTAATTAATATAAAACTGAGAATTAAAGTTAAGAGAAAGACGTAAGAGTGGAAACTTTTAAACTTTACAACTTTTAAACTTTATAACTTAAAGAAGATGGCAAAAGAAGAATTAGAATGTTCGTTTTGTGGCAGAAAAAAGCCAGAAACAAGTTTATTAATTGCTGGTTTAGATGCGCATATTTGTGATCGTTGCATAGAGCAAGCTCATGGTATTGTAGTTGAAGAATCCAAGCAAAGTGACAATATAGAATTGTCTGCGGAGCTCGTGTTACGCAAACCGCAACAAATAAAAGCATTTTTAGACGAGTACATTATTGGGCAAGAGTTTACTAAAAAAGTAATGTCTGTAGCTGTTTATAATCACTATAAACGCTTGCTACAACCTCTAACAAACGACGATATCGAGATTCAAAAATCTAATATTATTATGGTTGGAGAAACAGGAACTGGTAAAACCTTAATGGCAAAAACAGTAGCAAAAATGCTTAATGTACCTCTAGCTATAGTAGATGCAACTGTTTTAACCGAGGCTGGTTATGTTGGCGAAGATGTAGAAAGTATTTTAACACGTTTGTTACAACAAGCAGATTATAATTTAGATAAAGCCGAAAAAGGTATCGTTTTTATAGATGAAATAGACAAAATTGCACGTAAGAGTGATAATCCTTCAATAACTAGAGATGTTTCTGGTGAAGGCGTGCAACAGGCTTTATTAAAATTATTAGAAGGAACAGTTGTAAATGTCCCACCAAAAGGAGGAAGAAAGCATCCAGATCAAAAGTTTATAGAAGTTAACACAGAAAATATTTTATTTATCGCTGGTGGTGCTTTTGATGGTATTAATCGTGTAATCTCTAAGCGATTAAATATGCAAGCCGTAGGTTACAGTGCTTCAATAAGTGATAATGTTGTGAATAATAATAATTTACTGCAATATATAATCCCTAAAGATTTAAAAGATTTTGGATTAATACCAGAAATTATTGGTCGACTACCAGTATTAACACACATGGATCCTCTAGATGCCAATACACTTAGAGCTATTTTAACAGAACCTAAAAATGCTATAATTAAGCAATACAAAAAACTATTTATTATGGACGAAATAGAGTTTAGTATTACAGATGGTGCGTTAGAATATATAGTTGGTAAAGCGATTGAGTATAAATTAGGAGCAAGAGGATTACGTTCTTTATGCGAAGAAATTTTAACAGATGCTATGTTCGAGTTACCAGGGAGCGACATTAAAAAATTAAGTGTTACCAAAACTTATGCAGAACAAAAATTATCTAAAACAAAATTGAAGCAGTTAAAAGCTGTTTCTTAAAACTAAGCTATTTCGTTCAGAGCGATAGCGAAGACTTTAAATAGTATAAATAAAAGCCTATTTTTATATAAAGTAGGCTTTTTTATTTTTTAAAATGAATTTATCAAACTTTAAAAACCTTAAAACTAAAAGACTTGTATTTATTAATACAAGCATAGAAGATGTTGACCTCATTTATGCACTGCGATCAAGTACAATTGTTAGAAAACACATTATGCAGCCTTTATTTACTAAGCAAGAAGAAGCAATCGCTCATGTAAACAAACTAGAACAATATTTAAATGAAAACAAATCTATAAGTTGGACTTTAATTAACAAAATTTCAAATAAAAAACTAGGCACTATTTGTTTATGGAATTTTTCGGAAGACAGAAAGACAGCGGAGGTTGGTTACGATTTGTTACCTCAGTATTTTAGGAAAGGTTACATGTCTGAAGCATTACAAGCAGTAATTAAATTAGGTTTTAAAGAACTCAACTTAAATACAATTGAAGCTTTTACACATCTAGAAAATGAAAGCTCGAAGAAGTTATTAGTTTCTAACAAATTTACTTTACAAGTTGAAAGAAAAGATCCTGGCTTTCCAATGAATAGCATTTATAGTTTAGACAAATTAAAAACCACTCATAAAAAGTAGGATTAATTTTTCTTGAACAGGGATTAACTAATTAATTAACAGTAATTTAATTATAAAATTAGATGCAGGTAAAATTTTGTTTTCTACTTATTTTATTAATCATTTAACCTTAACAATTCGTCCATATAATCTCTAGTATTCGATAATCGAGGCACTTTATGTTGTCCGCCAAGTTTATTATTTATTTTTAACCAGTCGTAAAACAGCTTTTCTCTAGCAATATTAATTTTTGGTTTGTTTAATGTTATATTATTATAGCGTTTAGCTTCATAATCAGAATTAAGAGATTTTAGCGCATTATCAAACAATTCGTTAAAATAATCGATGTCTTTTGGTGGTGTTTTAAATTCTATTAACCACTCGTGAGCCCCTTTTTCTTTACCGACCATAAAAATTGGAGCCGCAGTATAATCTACAATCTCACTTTTTGTCTTTTTGCATACTTTTCTCAAAGCATCTTCTGCATTTTCAATAATAAGTTCTTCGCCAAAGGCATTAATATGGTGTTTTGTTCTTCCAGATACTCTTATTCTATAAGGAGAAATAGAGGTAAATCGAACGGTATCACCAATTTTATAACGCCATAAACCAGCATTGGTAGTTATTATTACTGCGTAATTTTTACCTTTTTCAACCTCACTTAGAGGAATAACTTGTTGGTTTGGAGTGCCATGTGTTTCCATTGGAATAAACTCATAGTAAATACCATAGTCAAGCATTAATAATAACTCGCTAGAATAATTTTTATCCTGAATGGCGAAAAAGCCTTCTGATGCATTATATATTTCATAATACTTAAAGTCTTTTTTAGGTAAAATTTTCTTGTATTGTTGTTTATAAGGATTGAAACTTACGCCGCCATGAAAGTAAACTTCTAAATTTGGCCAAATATCAAAAAGTGAAGATTTTACAGTTTTGTCTAAAACGTTGTTTAATAAAACTAGCATCCATGAGGGCACACCTGCCAAACTGGTAACGTTTTCATTTATAGTCTCGTTAACAATAGCAGACATTTTATTTTCCCAATCGCTCATTAACGACACTTTATTACTTGGTGTGCTGCTAAACTCGGCCCAAAATGGCATGTTATCTATTAAAATAGCACTTAAATCGCCATATACTGTACCATTTTCCTTATACAATTCTTTGCTACCTCCAAGTCTTAAACCTTTTCCTGTAAAAAGCTGAGAATTTTCGTTGTTGTTTAAATACATACACAGTAAATCTTTACTTGCTGCATAATGGCAGTCTTCTAAAGACTCTTGACTTACAGGAATAAACTTGCTTTTTGCGCTTGTCGTTCCGCTAGATTTTGCAAACCATTTTATTGGCGTGGGCCAAAAAATATTGTGCTCGCCTAATCTAGAACGTTCAAATAAATCCTGATAACCCTCATAGTTTTTTATTGGAATTCTGTTTGCAAATTCTTTGTAGTTTTTAACCGAAGAAAAATCATATTTTTTGCCAATTTCGGTATTTTTAGCGCTATCAATTAAGCTAAAAAGTAGTTCTTCTTGTACCTCGTTAGGGTATTTTAAAAATAAATCGATTTGGTGAAATCGTTTTTTTAAAAACCAGGAAGCAATAGAATTGACTAAGGGAATTGGCATATATTTTTGGTATATTTAGAGACTAAAAATAAGACTTTTTTTTATGATTTACCAAGGCGTGCTAACAAAAATGACAGCAGAGTTTTCTAGTCCAATTCAATATTATCTTATTTTTGAAAACGATTTTATTAATATGAATCAGTTACTAGATAAAACTTTAAAATTTCAATTTCTTAAGCACCAATGTTTAAACTGCGCTATTAATAAACCTATTTTTAGACAAGGTTTTTGTAAAAATTGTTTCTTCGATATTCCACAAGCAGCAGATTGGATCATGCGTCCTGAATTAAGTACGGCGCATTTAGGTAAAGAAGATCGCGATTTGGACTACGAAAAAAAAGTACAACTAAAACCACATATTGTTTATCTGGCCAATTCAAGTAACGTAAAAGTTGGTGTCACCCGCAAAACACAAGTACCAACACGATGGATAGATCAAGGTGCACACGAAGCCATAGAAATTGTTGAGGTACCAAACCGTTATCTTGCTGGAATTACCGAAGTGGCATTAAAGCAGCATGTAGCAGAAAAAACCAATTGGCGTACCATGCTTAAAAATGAAATTACCGATGAAAATTTGGTGGCATGGAGAGATAAACTTAAGCAGTACATTCCAGCTGAAGCATTAGAGTATTATATTGAGAGTAATACCGAAACAACAATAGACTTTCCAGTGCTTCAATATCCTATAAAACCTAAAAGTCTGAATATTGAAAAAGCGGGAACATTTACAGGTGTTTTAAAGGGTATAAAAGGTCAATATCTTATTTTTAAGGATGATACGGTTTGTAATGTTCGAGGTAATGAAGGTAAGGTTGTTAGTATTGAGATTTTATAGAATCGCTTTTTTTTACTATCGTAGGTGTGTTTTTCTAACAATGTTAATGGTTACTTATTTATTGGTCTTAAATACTAGCAAAGGCCATAAGATTAATAACTCTGTACTAAATTTGTATATGCTATTAACTAAAAAAACCTCGCATTAAGAGAATGCAAGGTCTAAATTATATTGTAAGAAAGCGTAAGTACTATACGTTTTCTGCGTCTCTTAATCCTTGGATATAAGAAGCTTTTTGAATTTGACGACGACGTGTTACAGAAGGTTTAGTGAAAAATTGGTTCTCTCTTAAGTTCTGCATTACTTTAATGTTACGGTGTTTTCTTTTGTAACGCTTTAAAGCTCTTTCTATGTTTTCTCCGTCTTTAATTTCTATTCTTAACATATGTATGTATTGTGTGTATTCTTAAATTTCAGGTTGCAAATATAAGTTTAAGTTTTAATTTAAACAATAGACTTATACAATTTTTGCAATTTTATTTTAGTAATTTTTTATTTAAATCAATTATTTAATAGAAATGGCAAATAACATTAACTTTCTAGACATTTTATTTAATAATTTACCTTTTGTTAATTAGTAAAAAAGCAAGTCTTAATTCTTTGTTCTAAAAGTCCCGAATTATCGTAATGCTCATTTATCTTTAATCTAATTAATAGTATCTTTTTTCTTCTTCTTTTTTCCAAACAAGCCTCCTAAAACATCTTTTACTACATTTACAGGTTGTTTGGTAGAATCTTTTGGTGTATTTGGGCTTGTACTAGGTGTGTTATTGCCAGAAAAAATATCTTTTATTACATCTTTAACTGGAGAATTTGTTTTCGTTTTCGTGCTGTCTCCAGTGGTTTGTTTACCTCCATTAACACCTAATAAATCTTTAATTTTATCTTTTCCTTTGTTAAGCAGTTTTTGCTTTTGTATGTCAATTAGTTGCGTGGTTAAATTCTGTACTCCGCTTGTTAAATCTGTTTTTACATTTGGATTGGTAAAAGAACCTGTTAAGCTAGCTGTAATAGGGATCTTGATGTTATTAACTTCGTTATCGTTTATTTTGCCAATAAGTCTATTAACCTCTCCTCCTAAATATTTTGCAGGCACGTTAAAAACTACATTATAGTCCATAGATTTATCAAACCCATGATTTCCACCAACTGTAATACCAATATCCTTATAATTTAAATCAAAAGGCGCAACATTAACTCTACCGTTCTCAAATTTTAAAGCTGTTTTAAGATCTTTTAAATTTAACTTATCGAAATCTATAAAATTTAGTTTATTGGTTAAAGCGCTAAATAATTCGACATTTTTAGATTCAATATTTGTGGTTAATAATTCGGCTAAAGCACCACCAGAAATAGAATTCATAATAGGTGTAAAATCGTCGCCTAAAGTTCCGCTTAGAGTAATAGCACTATTTAGTTTCCCTTGTAACGCTTTTGCGATTGGAGCTAAATTTTGAAGCATATCTAAGTCTCTAAAAGATTGAGAAATATCAAAATTACTCATGCCTAAATCCATGCTAAAGGTTGGTGTTTTACTTTTGGTATTTACTAATCCAGACATGCTAAGGTTGCCACCCAGTAAATCTGAATTTACATTTTGTAAATTAGCAGTCTCATCTTTAATTAATAATTTTCCTTTTACGTTTGTAAGTGTTAAATTATCGTAAACAACTTTTTTAGCATCTGCTGTAATAGTGCAATCTAAAAAAGCTGGAATTTTAAGTGCATCGTTTGGCTCTGCACTTTGGTTTAAAGGTCTATCACTTCCACCTTCCACCATAAAATCGCTAACCATAAAATTATTTGAAGCTACGCTAAAATCACCTTTTAATTTCTTGTCACTCAACAAAAAACCTAATAAGTTGTTAATAGTTCCTGTCGCATTTATATCGGTTTTACCTGTTTTGGCTTTAAAGTTTTCTAAAGTTACAGTACCTGGTTTAAAGTTAACATTCGCTTGAGAAATGTTTAATGGATTAATAATATCTGCCGAAGAAAATAAGAAATCGCTAACACTAACATTACCATTGTTTTTAATACGATTGTAAGCATTAGTTTCGATGGCATTCATGTCGAAACTAGTATTTAGCTTCGCTTTAATAATACCACTTAATTTATTCTCTAATTTTATAGGATAGGCCTTTGTAAGGTTTGCTAAGTTTAAAACACCATCTAAATTAGCATTTATAATCATGTTTTTAGTAAGATTTTTTATAACTGCTGAAGATTTGAATTCGTCTTCATCAATTTTAAAGTTTAGAGTTTTTAAGTCCAAATATGTATCGTCTATGTTTGTAGTAGTATTTTTAATAGCTGCATTAATACTAATATTTTTAACAGTTTTTGGTAAATCTGGATATTTAAACGAAGCATTATTAGAAATAATATTAAAATCTATAGTAGGTATGGTTTTCTCTGTAATCAAACCCTTTATTTTACCATTAATTTTAAAATTACCACTAGTTTCTACATCACTTATATTTTTAGAATACGTTTTTGGAATTACGGCTAGAAAATCTTTAAAATCGGATCCAGGATTTTCAAAAGAAATGTCAATATCTTGTCCGTTTTCTAATAGCTGTACAAAGCCTGAGAATTCCAAAGGTAAGTTATTAACAAGTCCTTTGTTCTTTTTAAAAGTATATTTACTATTCTCTAAATCAAGATAAATTAAAGCATCTAGCTTTATTTGATTATTACTTAAATACTCTGTGCTATCAAGGCTTAATGTTACGTTAGCTTCACTTTTGGTGTTTAATTCTGAAGTGCTTTTTGTTAAAATTACGTTACCAGAATGGTCTAATTCTGTAACGTGAAGTTTGGTGTTCGATCCTTCGTCTAAATAGGTTAACGCGCTTTTTGTTATAGAATAATCTTCAATATTTAGGGAGAAGCCTTCTCCTTTTTCAGTATTAGAAGTAGTGTTTTGTTTTGCTTTAGCAATATCGTAGTTAGCGTCTCCAAACTTGTTAATTTTTAAATTAACAAGCGCTTCATTTATGTAAATTGAATTAATTATAATTGGATCTTGATCTGCTTTTTTAAAGAGTTCTTTAACAGACATATCGAAAGATATCGATTTTACATTGGCAAGTATTTCATTTTTAAAAGGTTCAAAATTTGTAATCTTTAGGTCGTCTACACTAACATTTGCTTGTGGAAAACTGCTTAAAAAATTTAGGCTAACATCTGCAAATTCAATATTAGCATTTACATTATTATTAATAAAATTGCGAACCATATCTTTTATCTGAGACTGAAAAATAAATGGTGCAACTAGTAAAAGTATAACGATGATTAATAGTGTAATACCTGTAATTTTTAATACTTTTTTCATCTTTAATTTTCTGTATTTCGACTGCTTTTAATATAAATTCTAGCAGTAATCTTTTATATGTAATTTCCTAATCCAGTATAGATACGCAATATTGCTTCAAAAAGTTGAAATTTATTAATAATTTAAGACAAATTTATAATAATTCGATTTCTTAATTGATTTTTAAGTTAAAATGCTTTTTAAAAACAAAGAATTATAATAGATTATGTAATAAAAATTAAACAGAATTATTTTTTTAGAAAACACCAAATTAGTTAATAAGTTCTTTGGGTAAACATAGAAGGAAAACGTTTACTTTTAGTTATTTTGCTTTCTCGTTTAAAATGCAATCACAAAAAATTTACATATCTATAGGCAGTAATAAAGGCGACAAATTTAAAAATTTGCAAGCTGCTGTAGATGCTATTCATTTAAAAATAGGAACTATTAAAATAATCTCTAAAGTATTTAATACACCAGCTTTAGGTTTTGAAGGTGACAATTTTTTTAATGCATGTTTATTGGTAGAAAGCAATCTAAAACCTAATAAGGTTCTCAAATATTTATTAGAAATAGAAACGAGTTTGGGAAGAGTTAGAACCAAAAAAGAAAGTTACCAATCAAGAACTATAGATTTAGATATTTTATTTGTAGATAAAAAACTAATCGATACTAAAACGCTCAAAGTACCACATCCAGAGTTGCACAAGCGCAAGTTTGTTTTAGAGCCTTTGCACCACATTGCTTCTAAATTTAAGCATCCAATTCTAGATAAAGAAATTTCTATTTTATTAAATGCCTGTGAAGATAAAAGTGTTTTAGAACCTATAAATATCTGGTTAAAAAACCCAAGCAAACAGTACGATTTTTCTAATTATAATTACATAGCTATAGAAGGTAATATTGGTGCAGGAAAAACAAGTTTAGCAACAAAAATAGCTCAAGATTATAATGCCAAACTTATTTCAGAGCGTTTTGCAGACAACCCATTTCTTCCAAAATTTTACGAAGATGCACAACGTTATGCCTTTACTTTAGAAATGTCTTTTCTTGTAGATCGTTACCAACAAATAAGCGATGATTTATCGCAACTCGATTTGTTTAAAGATTTTATAGTGAGCGATTACGATATTTTTAAGTCTTTAATATTCTCTAAAATTACACTACATCAAGACGAATTTAAATTGTATAGAAAGTTGTTTTACCTAATGTATAAAGACATTAGAAAACCAGAATTGTATGTTTATCTATATCAAAACACCGATCGATTAAAAGAAAACATTAAAAAGCGTGGTAGAAAATACGAGCAAAATATAGATAGCGAATATCTTGATAAAATAAACGCTGGGTATTTAGATTTTTTAAAAAAGCAAAAAAGTTTTAACGTTAAAATAATAGATATTTCGAAACTCAATTTTGTAAAAAACCGTGAAGATTATTTATTTATTTTAAATACTATTTTTGGGGCTTAAACTTAAAACATTACATATAATGTGGTTGCAATTTTACCTTTATTATTATCTAAAACATATTCTCCAAGCTTTTTCTCTTCTTTAATTTTTAAATTAAAAGGCGATTTTAATAAGTTAACTCCACTGTTTTTTTTCAATCTAATGCCTTGACCAGAGATAATGTCTATATTAGGAATAAAGTTTCCTGGTGGTATATGTTCAGTTAAAATTATGTACTTATAAGTAACGATTTTTTTTAATATTTTTTGTATTTCAGTATTAGATAAGTGTTGTAATACTTGTCTAATTATTATACAGTCTCCATCTGGTAGTTTGTCTTCAGCAATGTTTAGACAATAAAATTCTAAGTTATTTTCTTTAAATAAGTTTTTATTTCTATCTATAATGTTTTCAACAATATCAACAGCAATATATTTTTTTACATACTTTACTAAATGCTTTCCAATATTAAAATCGCCACAACCTAAATCGCAAACAATTAAAGATTTATTATTAGTGTCTAAAAAATCTCTTAATGTTTTTATGTACGGATTTATAATTTTTGGATCGTGAGAACCAGCTCCAGAAAAAAAGTCTTGTGTTTCTCCTCCCCAAAATTTCATATCATAAATTTGATGCATCACATCTTTAACTGGCCAAGGTTTTTTTTGTTTTTTAGCCACTTATTTTAACGCTAATGATAGTTTGCTAAATATATCCCATACAACAACACCACAACTAACCGAAATATTAAGAGAATGTTTGGTCCCAAACTGAGGAATTTCAATAACAGCATCACTAGCATTAACAACCTCTTGAGCAACACCTTTAACCTCATTACCAAAAACTAAAGCATATTTTTTATTGCTTTTAACTTTAAAATTATTAAGCATAATCGCATTTTCAGTTTGCTCTATACTAGCAACTACATAACCTTCAATTTTTAAACGTTCTACTAAATATAAAGTGTTTTCTACATATTCCCAATCTACAGTTTCAGTGCTCCCTAAAGCCGTTTTATGTATGTCCTTGTGCGGTGGTTTTGCTGTAATACCACAGAGGTAAATTTTTTCAATTAAAAAAGCATCACTTGTTCTAAAAACAGAGCCAATATTATTTAAACTCCTAATATTATCTAAAATTATAATAATAGGTGTTTTGTTAGCTTGTTTAAAGCCATCAACAGTTAATCTATCGAGTTCATTATTTTTTAACTTTCGCATATAAAATGTTTTGTCATTTCGAGAAGTTTACGACGTGGCAATCTTTTAAATTGAAACTCTAATCGTTTTGTGAATAATTATAAATAACTAAAGTATAATTGACTTCTAAAAAAATCAATATTTAGTTACATTGCAAACTTACTTAAAAACAAAATTCCATTGGCAACAAAATCGAAAAAAGTAACACCTTTAATGAAGCAATATAATGCCATCAAGGCAAAATATCCTGATGCTTTATTGTTATTTCGTGTTGGCGATTTTTACGAAACTTTTGGTAGTGATGCTATAAAAGCAGCTGGAATATTAGGAATAACTTTAACCAAAAGAGGCGCAGGAAGTGCAAGTGAAATCGAGCTTGCTGGTTTTCCTCATCATTCTTTAAACACTTATTTGCCTAAGCTTGTAAAAGCTGGAGAACGTGTTGCAATTTGCGATCAATTAGAAGACCCAAAACTAACAAAAAACATTGTAAAACGTGGTGTCACTGAGTTGGTTACTCCTGGAGTTGCACTTAACGATGAAGTGCTGCAATCTAAAACAAACAACTTTTTATGCTCTGTTTACTTTGCAAAAACCAATATTGGGATCTCATTTTTAGATATTTCTACAGGAGAATTTTTAACAAGCCAAGGCAACCAAGAATATATAGACAAATTACTTCAAAATTTTAATCCAAGCGAAGTACTTGTATCTAAACAAAAACGATTGCAATTTAGCGATAGTTTTGGTAGTGATTTTCATACTTTTAATTTGGAAGATTGGGTGTACCAAAGCGATTATACAAATGAAACTTTGCTTAAGCATTTTAACACTAAATCTTTAAAAGGTTTTGGTATCGAAGATTTAAATGAAGGTATAATTGCTTGTGGTTCAATACTGCATTATTTAGCCGAAACACAACACAACAAACTACAGCATATTACATCGGTTTCAAGAATTGCCGAAGACGAATATGTGTGGATGGACCGTTTTACCATTAGAAATTTAGAACTCTACAATTCTACAAATAATAACGCAGTAACTTTATTAAATGTAATCGATAAAACAAGTTCTCCAATGGGAGGACGCTTACTAAAACGATGGTTAGCATTACCATTAAAAAATATCGAAAAAATAAAGCAGCGACACGAAGTTGTTTCATTTTTAAAAACAAATGCTAAAGTTCATTTAAATATTCAAAATCAAATAAAAAGTATTGGCGATATCGAGCGATTAATTTCTAAAGTGGCAACAGGTAAGGTGAGTCCGCGAGAAGTTGTTCAACTTAAAAATTCTTTAGAAGCAATTATACCAATTAAAGATTTATCGACTAATTGCGATAACGAATCTTTAAAAATTATTGGCGATACTCTACAAAGTTGCAATGTACTTAGAGATAAAATTAAGCAAACCTTAAATGAAGAGGCTCCGGTAAATGTTTTAAAAGGAAATACGATTGCTAAAGAATTTTCGCTGGAGTTAGATGAGCTTCGTGGTCTTTCAACTTCAGGTAAAAATTATCTGGATCAAATGCTAAAACGCGAAACTGAGCGCACAGGAATTACATCGCTTAAAATAGCATCAAACAACGTATTTGGTTATTATATTGAAGTGCGAAATACGCACAAAGATAAGGTGCCAGAACAGTGGATTAGAAAGCAAACCTTAGTGAGTGCGGAACGTTACATTACCGAAGAATTAAAAGAGTACGAAGCAAAAATTTTAGGAGCAGAAGAACGTATTTTAGCTTTAGAACAGCAAATGTTTGGAGATTTAGTAACTTGGATGAATCAATACATAAAACCAGTCCAACAAAACGCTTTTTTAATTGGTAAATTAGATTGTTTATGTGGTTTTGCACAATTGGCTAAGGATAATAAATATGTCTGTCCGATAATAGATAATTCTCACGATCTAGAAATTAAAGATGGTCGCCATCCAGTTATAGAAAAACAATTACCAATAAGCGAAGTTTATATTGCAAACAATGTATTTTTAGATAGGGAAACACAACAAATAATAATGATTACTGGACCAAACATGTCTGGTAAATCTGCAATACTAAGGCAAACAGCACTTATTGTTTTATTAGCACAAATAGGAAGTTTTGTGCCTGCAAAAAGTGCACGAATAGGTTTAATAGATAAAATATTTACAAGAGTAGGAGCGAGTGATAATATCTCGATGGGAGAATCTACTTTTATGGTAGAGATGAATGAAACAGCATCAATACTTAATAATATTTCAGAAAGAAGTTTAGTATTGTTAGACGAAATTGGAAGAGGAACAAGTACCTACGATGGTATTTCAATAGCTTGGGCAATTAGCGAGTATCTTCATGAACATCCAGTAAAAGCTAAAACTTTATTTGCTACACATTATCACGAACTTAACGAAATGACAGAAACATTTAGTCGTATTAAAAACTTTAATGTATCTGTAAAAGAATTAAAAGACAACGTTTTGTTTTTAAGAAAACTCGTAGAAGGCGGTAGTGAGCATAGTTTTGGAATTCATGTAGCAAAATTGGCAGGAATGCCAAAGCAAGTGTTGCACCGTGCAAATAAAATTTTAAAGAAGTTAGAAAAATCACACTCAAGCGAAGAACTTACCGACAAGGTAAAATCTATAAAAGATGAAATGCAATTAAGTTTTTTTAATTTAGACGATCCATTATTAGTTCAAATTAAAGAGGAGATATTATTAACTGATATTGATACACTTACACCAGTAGAAGCACTCATGAAATTAAACGAAATTAAACGCATGTTGGTGAAGACACAAAAAGCATAAAAATTTATTTAATAATTTTTATAAAAACACTTTGGTATTTGTAAAAAAGACTTAAATTTGCATCCGCAATACTAATATTGCACGTTCATTTAAAAGACTGCGAAAGTAGCTCAGGGGTAGAGCATCACCTTGCCAAGGTGGAGGTCGTGGGTTCAAATCCCATCTTTCGCTCTGAGTTTTTCTCAAAATAAATTCCAACTTTGTGCTGTGCGCAGCCTAAGTATGCTGAAGTGGTGGAATTGGTAGACACGTTGGACTTAAAATCCAATGTCCATTAGGACGTACGGGTTCAAGTCCCGTCTTCAGTACAGATGAAAAGTCGAAACGAAAGTTTCGACTTTTTTGGATTAAAATATAAGGAAAGCCAGTTTTAAAGTGTTTTTTTTAAAATCAAAAAAAGATTCAATTTTTATAAATTAACTTTTCTAAATATATTTATAAGCAATTTATTACTTAAATCTAACATGTTATAGTCATGCAAAATTTTATATAGATATATTCGATAAAAATTTATTGCAAACGCAATATCTAGAAACTATGTTATTGTAAAAAAACTTTTAAAGTTTGCTTAGTATTTATCGGGATTTTTAATACAGTTCCAAGACATTTTAATAGCATCTTCTATTTGTTTTTTATCCATTTCTAACTCACCCTTAAATTTTAATCTCGTAACAGAAATAACGTTTCCAAAACTCATTTGCATCATTAAGCGTAAATTTACATCTCTAAGGTCTTTACTTAAGATAGCTGTTAAAAAGAAGTCTTTAATATTATTATAATGAGAAATATTTTTTAATCTAATTTCAGAACTAATAATGGGTGGAACACCAACAAATTCTATAAACTTAAACGCTAATGGATTGCCAACAAAATAATTATACAGATTAAGCCACATAACTTCAAACTGTTTTTTAATATTATTTTCTGGAATATTTGCCATCAATACAACACCAAAATCTTGGCAGATTATAGAATATATTTCTTCTATAATTTGTTCTTTACTTTTAAAATAATGATAAATTGTTCCTACTGCAACACTAGCTTCTTTAGCGACTTGAGACATAGGAGTTGCGTTAACACCTTGTTCAACTACAAGTTCAAGCATAGTAAAAATAATTCTTTGTTTTTTATCCATGACACAAATTGTTTTATATTTAAAGCATTTTAAAAGGTTCAATTTGAGGGAGTTTGAGGGAGTTTGAGGGAGATCTCTAAAAGCTTTCGTTAATTAATATTTACAAAGTACATTTTAAAAAAAAAATAATTTTGTAAATTTTATCGATAAAAACCATTATACCGAATGAAAGTATTTATATTAACAAAAATAGAATTTTTTAATAGAATTAAAAACTATATTTGTAAAAATTTATTTTTTAATGTCAATAAATCAGTTTATTCCTACATATTCGCCTAAAAAACTATCTAATGGTTTAACTTCTTGGTCCTCACCAAGCAACATTGCATTGGTAAAGTATTGGGGAAAAAAAGAGCAACAAATACCAGAAAATCAATCTATAAGTTTCACTCTTAATCAATGTAAAACAATTACTAAATTAACCTATTCTAGAAAAAAAAAAACAGATAATTACTTTTCTTTCCAAGTATTTTTAGATGCAGAGCTCAAGCCAGATTTTGAACCTAAAATTGAAATTTTTTTTAAACGTATTGAGAGCTATTTACCTTTCTTAAAAGAATATAATTTTAAAATTGAAACAAAAAATACATTTCCGCATAGTTCTGGAATAGCTTCTTCTGCATCAGGAATGAGTGCATTAGCGCTCTGCTTAATGAGTATTGAAAAAGAATTAAATCCTAAAATAACGGATAAAGAATTCATGCAAAAAGCATCTTTTTTAGCAAGATTAGGTTCTGGAAGTGCTTGTAGAAGTATCGAAGGAGAGCTAGTTGTTTGGGGAAAACACAATGAAATTAAAGGCAGTAGTGATTTATTTGGTGTAAAATACCCTTATGCCATTCACGATAATTTTAAAAACTATCAAGATACAATTCTATTAGTAGACAAAGGTAAAAAACAAGTAAGCAGTACGATTGGGCACAATTTAATGCATGGTCACCCGTTTGCTCACGAGCGTTTTAAACAAGCAGAAAAAAATATTTCAAAAATCAAAACTATTTTAGAATCTGGAAATTTAGACGCTTTTATTGCATTGGTTGAAAGTGAAGCATTAACGCTACATGCTATGATGATGACAAGTATGCCTTATTTTATTTTAATGAAACCCAATACACTTGAAATAATTAATAAAATTTGGAGTTTTAGAAAAGACACAGGTTTACATATTTGTTTTACATTAGATGCAGGCGCAAATGTTCATATTTTGTATCCTAAAAATGAAACTGAAGCTATTCTTGAATTTATTAAAAATAAGTTAGTTGCATATTGCCAAAATGGTCACTATATTTGTGATAAAATTGGATTTGGTGCAAAAAAACTTTAATTTTTTAAATTACTGTAATTTGTATCTAAAAACTGAATACCCTATAAATGAAAGGTCCACTCTTCTATTCTAAAATTTTGCTTTTCGGAGAATACGGAATCATTAAAGACTCCAAAGGCCTATCGATACCTTATAATTTTTATAATGGTGCTTTAAAGACAGATAAAAATCCGACTGAAGAGTCCATTAAATCTAACCTAAGTTTATTAAAATTTACTTCATATTTAAAAAATATAAGTCAAGATTTAGTGGTTTTTGAAATTGATAAACTAATATTAGATGTAGAAGCTGGAATGTATTTTGACTCCTCAATACCTCAAGGTTATGGTGTAGGAAGTAGTGGTGCATTAGTTGCTGCGATTTACTATAAGTATGCGGTTAATAAAATTACAGTTCTCGAAAACTTAACTCGAGGAAAATTACTTCAATTAAAAGCTATTTTCTCTGAAATGGAATCTTTTTTCCATAGTAAATCCTCTGGATTAGATCCGCTTAATAGCTATTTAAGTTTACCAATACTTATTAATTCTAAAGATAATATTGAAGCTACTGGTATTCCAACTCAAAGTTCTTCTGGAAAAGGTGCAGTATTTTTATTAGACAGCGGCATTATTGGAGAAACCGCACCAATGATTAGTATTTTTATGGAAAATATGAAACAAGAAGGGTTTCGTAATATGCTTAAAACACAATTTACAAAGCATACGGATGCATGTGTAGAAGATTTTTTAAAAGGCGATATAAAGTCTTTATTTAGTAACACAAAAAAATTATCTAAAATCGTACTTAATAACTTTAAACCAATGATACCTAGCCAATTCCATGAACTTTGGAAAAAGGGTATAGAAACTAACGAGTATTATTTAAAGCTTTGTGGTTCTGGAGGAGGAGGTTACATTTTAGGCTTTACAAAAGACATAAAAAAGGCACAACAATCCCTAAAAAATTATAAGCTAGAAGTGGTTTACAATTTTTAGACAAAACAGTTAATTCTAAACTAGATTTAGAACTAAATATATTAGCTCTTTATTTCATGTTTACAAGAAAGCAAAAACACATCCTATTAAAGTTTTTTAGCCTATTTTCGGTTGTTCGTGGTTATAACATTCTTGTAATTGTAATTGCTCAATATTTAACTTCAATCTATATATTTGCTCACGACAAATCAGCAAAAAAAGTACTATTAGATACTAATCTTTTAATGCTTGTTTTAGCTTCAGCAGCAGTAATTGCTTCTGGTTATATTATAAATAATTTTTACGATTCAGAGAAAGACTTAATCAATAGACCCAACAAATCTATGTTAGATAAATTGGTAAGCCAGAACACAAAACTATCATTTTATTTTGTGCTTAATTTTTCGGCAATTGTAATGGCAAGCTATGTGTCTTTTAATGCCGTATTATTTTTTTCTGCTTATATTTTTGCTATCTGGTTTTATTCTCATAAATTAAAAAAAAGACCCATTATTGGTAATATTGTGTCTGCGCTATTAACAATAGCGCCTTTTTTTGCTATTTTTATCTACTATAAAAATTTTGATACTGTAATATTTGTCCACGCATCATTCTTGTTTTTAATAATTTCTATAAGAGAACTCACTAAAGATTTAGAGAATGTTAAAGGTGATTTAGCATTAAATTACAGAACTATTCCTGTTGTCTATGGTGATAAAGTAAGTAAAAGCATGATTACTATATTAATAGCATTTACATTAATTCCGTTATATTTATTAATCAACGTTTTCGAAGTAGGTAATATGAATTATTATTTTTATAGTGCAGTATTACTGCTTACAATTTTTCTTTTTTTGCTCTGGAAATCATCTACAAAAACACACTACGTTATTTTACATAATATTCTCAAAGTAATTGTTGTAGCAGGTGTTTTTAGTATTTTATTAATTGATGTAGATTTAGTTTTAAAACGAATTTTATAATGGAAAACACTCTAAAAATAGCATTGGCACAAATTTCTCCTGTGTTGTTAAATAAAATTGAAACACTAAAAAAAGTAGAGTAATTTAATATAGAAGCTAATAAAGAAAGTAACAAACTTATTGTTTTTGGTGAAGCTTTAATGCTAGGTTATCCATTTTGGTTAGCATTAACTGGTGTTACAGGATGAAATACAAAAATAAATAAAGAGTTGCATGCAGAATATTTTAATTACGCTATGCATATGGAAACAGGAGTGTTAGATTCTATTTGCGAATTAGCTAAAAAGCATAAAATTGCTGTGTATTTAGGTATTATTTAACGTACTAAAAATCTAGGAGAACATTCAATTTATGTGGCTTTAGTTTACATAAATGAAGTTGGAAAAATAAAATCTTTACATCGAAAATTACAACCAACTTACCACGAAAGTTTAATCTGGTTTCTAGGAGATGGAAATGGATTACAAGTGTATAACTAAACAATTTACATTTGGTGGTTTTAATTGCTGTAAAAACTGGATACCATTGCCAAGAACAGCATTACATAGCTTAGTCGAAAACCTATACATTGCAGTTTGGTCAAGAGGCGACTAAAATAAAAAAGATATTACACGTTTTATAGCAAGAGAATCCCGCTCTTTCGTAGTTTCTGTTTCAAGTTTAATTATTAGAGAATTATTTTATAAACAAATGCTCCACATAGATAAAATATTAAAAACTGACCCAAACGTGCTAGCAAATAAAGGAAATTGTATTGCTGGAGCAGATGGAGAATGGATTGCAGAAGCTGTTTTAGATAAAAAAGGATTAATAGTCCAAGAAATAGATTTTAATCATGTTTACAAAGAACGACAGAATTTTGATTCCATTGGTCATTATTCAAGTCCAGAAGTTACAAAACTAATAGTTAATAAAGAAAGACAATTTATAGTAGAAAACAAGAAATAATTTTTGTTTGGTCGAGCGCGGTCGAAACCTATTATAAAGGAAGTTATTTTAATTAAGTACAATCTCAAATTATAAACTATCTTTGTATCCTCAAAAATAGTTGAGTTTTAAATTATTGTACCATGAGTAAACAAGGCGGCAAACGACAAGGTAAATCTGCTCCAAGCGGAGGTAGAAAATCTTACAAAAACAATTTTGTAAAAGGTGATTCTGGAATTAAAAATAGAAGTTCTAACAACAAAAAAGGAGCACAACCTAAAAACGCATCAAACTCAAAAGAAATACGTTTAAATAAATATATTGCTAATTCTGGTGTTTGTTCTCGTCGTGATGCAGATGTACATATTGCCACAGGCTTGGTAAGCGTTAATGGAAAAATAGTTACAGAAATGGGCTATAAAGTAAAGTTGGAGGACGAGGTACGTTACGATGGATCAAGAATAAATCCTGAGAAAAAAGCCTACGTTTTATTAAATAAGCCTAAAGGTTTTGCAACAACTACAAGTGAATATAAAGGTAAAACAGTTATGGATTTAGTGGCTAACGCAACTCCTTCTCGTATAAAGCCAATAGGTCGTTTAGGCAGAAACTCTACAGGTTTATTATTATTTACTAACGACGAAAAAGTAGTCTCTCGTTTTACAAGTTCTAACAAAGGAGTAGAGCGTCTATTTCATTTGGAATTAGCTTCAAATCTAAAGTTAGACGATTTAAAGAAAATTCGAGAAGGTATTCGTATTGAAGGTAAATTGATTACAGTCGAAGAAGTAGATTACGTAAACGATAAAAAAAATGAAATAGGTATTAAAATTAAAAATACTGGAAACACAATCTTACATACTATTTTCGATTATCTTAAACATGAATTAGTAAGAATCGACTGCGTACAAATAGCACACTTAACTAAAAAAGATATACCTAGAGGTAATTGGAAAATACTAACACAACAAGAAATACAAACATTAATGATGATGTAATTATTAAAAGTTATTTGTAACGTGACACAGCATTAAACGAATACGCTTTGTTAGTGTAATAAACTCTTAATCAAAACATATTCAGCCAAATTATCAATTAAAGTTCGAGATTAATAAACTTCCTCATTTTGAATACAAACTTCCAATTCAATTTTGTATTTTTAATTTACAAAAATAAAGATTTTCCGCTTGACGGGATTAATAATATTAAGCAATGAAAAATAGGCACGAACATTTAAAACGAGTAATTGTAGATTTTAAAAAATTAACACCAGAGATTCTGGCAATGTTAGTTAAAAAATTCCCTGATGGTTATGATGATAAAGATATAGTAACATTTAGGAATTCAAAAAATATATTAATTGAAGCTGTAGAACTAATTACAGATGATACAAAATATTTAGTAAAAGTGAGTGAAAAGCTAGAAGTAACTATGGATAATTATGATGTGGATGATTATGACGATTTTGATGATGACGATCCTGAGGCAGTACAAGACCCAGAAATTGAAAATAGCGATGATAATTTTTAACTAAATAGTCAAGTCTATAAACATACAATAGTATGTTAAATACTGGTAAAAAAAATTAGCAGCATTCGATTTAAAATTTAAAACTTAGTAGGTAAAACAATAAAAGTAACTTATAATAATTATAAAAACCTGAAAAATAAAAATGGAGATGATGATGAAATTTAGGTACACACAATTAAAAACTATAAAACATTAAAAAGCTATCAATCCGTAGTTTTTTTTATTAAAACTTCATAAATAAATACACTAAAAACTGCTAAATACTCCAAGCCTATAATCCAGAGGTTTTCGGTATTATCTACATTGGCATAAGCGAGATAGCTAATAATAACTACAAAACTCCAAATCAATGGAAACTTGTAATTTGTAAATACACTTAGAATAAGTATTGTAGCTATATACCAAGGATGCACAGTTGTACTTAAAAAAAGATAAATAGTAAAACTAAAAAGCATGGCTGCAATTAGTTTTTTAACATCTATGTTTTTTTTAAAAAAGGATAAATATAGAATAAATATAATGGTAATAATAGGTAACATTTTACCAATAATTGCTATTTCATTCCAGCCTCTAAATAAATAACCTATTTCACGGGCAATGTAATAAATACTTCCATTAAACTCAAAATTACCAAACCATAAACCTACAGTTTTTGAATAGTTATCTATAAATTGGCTTGAGAAAAATGGAGAGAAAAGAAGAAGAGTTGTAACGATTATTATTATGTAAAAAGTAACTAATGTAGTCATTCCATTCCAAACCTCTTTGCTAGGAGTTTGCGACGCGGAAATATCGTTGTTTTTAACAGGTTGATTTGTTTCTTTTGCAACAACAATACGCTTACAAAACCACCAGAAATACAAAGGTAAAAGCATAAGTGGTACCAATTTAGTAGCAATAGACAATGCAAAAACAACTGCAGCTAATTTCCATTTATTGCAACGCAATAAGTAGAGACTCCATACTAAAAAGAAAATCATTACACCTTCAAAATGAAGGTTACCAGTAAGTTCTATTATAATAAACGGATTTAGTATAAACCAGAAAATATTGTGTTTTGGTAGTTTTAGTCTTTTTAAAAGCTTTTTACCAAAATAGAGCGTCCCAAAATCGGCAGTTATAATTAGTAACCGTAAAACCATAGCCGATCCAACAATACTGTTTCCAGCAAATAAGCCAGCAATAACAAAACATAATTGATTTATGGGTGGATAATTTGTAAAGTGACTTGCGTTAAGCTCACCCATGCCAAAATATAATTCTTGCGATTGTGCAACTGGATAGTGTCCTTTGGAGATAAACGATTCTACAGTGTATAAATAGGGATTTATGCCTTCTAAAATAAGGCGCCCATCCCAAATAAAACGATAAAAATCTTGAGATAAATTTGGAATGGCTAAAATGAAAATAGCCCGAAATATAAAAGCTATTGCAGTAAGAAATTTAATATTTTCTTTGTTGTGTTTTAGCAAAAAGTAAAACAAAACAAATAGTATTGTGTAAATTAAAACGAGTGAGAAATGTTGTATTCGTTCTAAATTATAGGCAAAAACAAAATAAAGTACAGCACTTATTAAAGTGAGTAATAGAGGTATTTTTTTAGTTTTTAATAGTGTTGAATTGAACACGTTTTAATTTTATTTTTCGAGACCTCACAGGTTTTTTAAAACCTATAAGGTCTTTTAAAGATTTAAGATAAAAATAACCATAATTTTAAGAACCTAATTTTGGTAAGCCTTGCGTTAGCGATTACTCATTCATTCTTATTAGATAAATAAGAACTCGTGATTGCTTTGCAGTTGAGGCTTTGTTGAAGCTCATCGCAGAGAGCGACTGTCGAAAAGCGCGACTTTTGCTATCCTGCAAGGTTTCTAAAACCTTGTAGGTATAAGTAAAAGTAACGCCCAAAAAAAATTAAGCCTTCGAAGTTAAGGATTTAAAGAACACAAAACCAAAGCCTAAAAATAACATTAAGTGAAACGGAAACAGCCCAAAATCGCCGCCATGATCACCAACAACGAATGCGCTATACATACCAAAAGCGAAATAGAGCATTAAAAGGCCTTCGAAAATAACGTTTTTTGAGATATTTTCCTTTATGTATTTTTTGCCTTTCCAACTGTCTTTTATACTATTTATATTAAATTTTGGTGTGCGCACAAAATCGCTTCGTTTTCCAAAATGGCCTTCTAAAACCGCAATAGAGTTGTGAAAACTAAATCCCATTGCTATTGAGAAAAAGGTAAAAAACATGCCAATATATTTTAAAAAGTTTTTAAAGCCACCTCCATGAGTGTGTTTGTACATAAACCAGTAGCAAATAAAGAAAATAATGGTACTTATTACAAAGAAGCTCATTACATAAAAGTAAGGTTTTAAATGTGTATATTCATTTTTAATATACAACATTGGAATGCTTAAAACACCAACAATAAGTACATTTAAAAACATTGTACTGTTAAGCAGGTGAAGTAATCCATGAAGTTTTGTTTTCTTAGAAATATTATCGCTTTTCAAGACTTTCCACATCATTTTTCTAAAGTTTTCTGCACCTCCTTTATTCCAACGAAATTGTTGCGAGCGTGCTGCGCTAATAACGACTGGTAATTCTGCAGGAGTTACAACATCTTCAAGATATTTAAATTCCCAATTTTTTAGTTGCGCTCTGTAACTAAGGTCTAAATCTTCGGTTAAAGTATCGCCTTCCCAATTACCAGCTTCTATAATACACTGTTTACGCCAAACGCCTGCTGTACCATTAAAATTTATAAAATGACCTTTACTATTTCTGCCAACTTGTTCTAATGTAAAATGGGCATCAAGCGCAAAAGCTTGAATTTTTGTGAGTATAGAATAGTTTCTGTTTATATGTCCCCAACGCGTTTGTACTACACCTAAATTACAATCTATAAAATACGGAATTGTTTTTTTAAGCCAGTTTTTTTTAGGAAGAAAATCGGCATCAAAAATTGCAATAAATTCACCCTTTGCACTTTCTAAACCTTCTTTTAAAGCACCTGCTTTAAAACCCTCACGATTGGTTCTACAGATATGTACAATATCTAATCCTTGTTTTTTTAACTCTTCGATTTGGGTAAAAGTGGTTTTTAAAGTATTATCTGTAGAATCGTCTAATACTTGTATTTCCAATTTCTCTTTTGGATAGTTTATAAGCGCAATGTTTTTAAGCAAACGCTCTATAACATATTCCTCATTAAAAACGGGTAATTGTATTGTTACAAAAGGTACTTCTTTTGGGTTATTAAAATCTAAATGTGGTGTTTTAGTTTCCTTTTTTTGTGCAGATCGATAGTTAAAGAGTAGATTTAATTGCGCTAATGCATACATAAATATAAGCACCAATGCTACCGAATAAATTATTATAATAACTACGTTTAAGTATATCACTTTTTAATACTGTATTTAAATATCCAACTTAATATCTTAAAACCAGCAAATATAGTACCTTTTACCGTTCCAGACACTTTACTTTTACCAATTCTTTGTTTATATCGAACAGGTATTTCTATGTATAAAAGTTTCTGTTTCAAAGCTTTTAGTTGCATTTCTACCGTCCAACCGTAGGTTTTGTCTTCCATATTAAGCGCTAATAATTTGTTGTACTTTATTGCTCTAAAAGGTCCTAAGTCTGTAAATTTTGATCCAAAAAATAATGACATTAAAAATGTAGCCAGCCAATTACCAAAAACCTGTTGCGGTGTCATCGAGCCACTTTCTCTAAGTTGTTTAAGTCGTGATCCAATTACAAAATCTACATCTTGATTTATAATTGGGGCTATAAGTTTAGTTAATTCTTCTGGATAATCGCTGTAATCACCATCGAGAAAAACAATAATATCTGGTTTGTCTTCAAGATTAGCAATATAATCCATACCTTTTAAACAGGCATAACCGTAACCTTTATTGTTTTCTGTAAGCACTGTTGCTCCTGCATTTTTGGCGTATGCAACTGTATTATCTGTAGAATTGTTATTAACTACAATAACTTCTTCTACAATTTCTGGAATATCGTTTATAACATTTGCTATAGAATCTTGCTCGTTATAAGCAGGAATGATAACTTTTATTTTGGTCATTTAAAATCGCTAAGTTTATTTTCTTTTTTAAAAGTGGCTAAATTTGTTCAGGTTTTATTTTTTTTGCTTCTGAAAACTTACTGGCAGAAACTAGCTTTTCGTTTTCACATAGTAAATAATAGCCATCTTTTTTATCCTCTTTAAGTTGGCATTTATGGTTTACTTTCTCGTAAGAATCGTAAAATAACTACCAATCTGCTTTTTTACCATTAACAAAATAACCTTCTTTGTCTTTATTTCCATTATTGCGGTAAAACTTCCAGTATTTAGTTTCTTTATCTTGTATAAAAACACCCGATTTTGCAAGTTTACTGTTGGCATGGTAAAATTTCCAATATTCGACTTTGTTTCCATTTTTATAATTGCCTTCGGTCTTTAAATTTCCGTTTTCAAAAAAGTTTTTCCAAAAACCAAACAGCCTATTGTTTTTAAAATAGCCTTCAGCTTTTAAATTATTATTAGTGTGGTATAATTTCCAAAAACCACTTCGTAAATCTTTTTTAAATTCTCCTTCTTTTTCTAAATTCCCGTTTTGGTAGTAGAATTTCCAATATTGAATTTTCAGGTTGTTTTCTGTCCAACCTTCAGATTTTATATTACCATCTTCATAGTAGTTTTTCTTGTAGAGTTTTTCCGCGGAAGCGAAAAAAGAAATTATAAACACTAATATAAAGAGTACGTTTTTCATTTAAATTTTAAGGAAACTTATTTCTTGTTTAATAAATCCATTAAGTCAACATCGTTACCTAGTAACACTTCAGTCGGATTAATTCTCCCATCCGTACTACCGTTCTCTAATTTTAATACACCACGTGGACAAACAGCACTACAAACACCACAGCCAACGCAACTTGCTCTAACAATATTTTCTCCTTTTTGTGCGTAAGCACGAACATCGATTCCCATTTCGCAATAGGTAGAACAATTTCCACAAGAAATACATTGTCCACCATTGGTTGTAATTCTAAAACGCGATTTAAAACGCTGTACCAATCCTAAATAAGCAGCTAAAGGACAACCAAAACGGCACCACACGCGATTACCAAAAATAGGATAGAAGCCAGTACCAATAACGCCTGCAAACCATGCGCCAATTAAAAAACTATATATATCTTTAATCCATTGTGAATTGATGCCTAAAAGTGATTCTGCTCCAGAAAAATAGCAATACAAAGTAACCACCGTCATAAGCACAGAAATAACTAAAACCGAATGCACTACCCAACGTTCCAGTTTCCAAGATTTTAAACTTTTATCAGACAAGTGTCTGTATGGATCGCCTAAAGTTTCGGCCAAACCACCACAACCACAAACCCAAGAACAGTACCAACGCTTGCCAAAGAAATAAACCATTAATGGTACTATTATTAACGTTAAAATAGTTCCCCAAACAAGAATAAATAAGCCAACAGCTCCACTATCTCTTAAAGCATCAATGTTCCACTCGAAAAAGAAATCGTAATCTAATGGGAAGGCATTTTTAAAATCGTAACCAGGCATATTTAAGCTGGTCATGATTTCTGGAATTAAAAAAGCAAACACAATTTGAAAAAATAAAACGGAAGCAGTACGTAGTATTTGGTATTTATTGTGACGGTATTTTATAAACATACGCACAGCCATTGTCATCATAACCGTACAATACAGGAAACCATAAACAAACCACTGGCTTGCTTCACCACCATTTAAAAATTTGCTAATTGGGTCGAGTATAAAAGTCCAGTTTACTACAAAATCTGCTCTAAAATAGAGTAGTAAATAAAACGACACTAAATAGATTAAAACCAACCATGCAATCCAGCCACGATTTGTAGCTGCCTTGTGATAAATACCATCGTTTTTAATACCTGGAGCTCCTAATAAAATAAAATTAGGCAAGATAAATAGTAATGCACCAATTATACCTAAACCAAAAGTAAGCCACCACATGAGTCCTGCATTTTCTTTAACAAAACCAGACCCAGCTTTTTTTGCTAAATTGTAGCTTAGAGTATGTGGTTTTCCATATATTTTATATTTAAATTGTTCTCCTTTTTTATCCCAATTTTTTGCTGCATCATATTCTGCAATTAAATCTTCGTAATGGGTGTTAGACGCTTTATAAGCACCGCGAACACGACTTGAAAATTCAAAAATATTTAAAGCTTTATTTGTAACAACAGCCTTTTCAAGTTCGTCTTGTATTACTTTGCTTTTATACTCTTGTTCTTTTACAAACGTCGTTATTTCAGTTTTAGTCATGCTAAAACCTCCAGTAAATAACGTACCTGTAAAAATGGTTAAACCAATAATAAAAATGGCTAAACCTATATATTTAATTGCCCTCATATTTACATTTTAATATTGATTATGCGAAAATTTTTCTCCAACCTTTTTTACTGAGTGTAACGTTGCTTCCTGTTTCTGCGTTGTATTGTGAAACAATTTCTTTTTCATGAAGTTTGTAAAATTCAGGATCAAAATTAGCAGCTGCAAGGTGCTCTATTACTTTATCTACAGTCCATTTTTGCGTTAAAACAGTGTCGAAAAATTCATGACGCATTCTTATTCCAAAAGTATTAATGCCTAAAAACACCTTTGTTTCTTTATGGTAAGCTATGGTAATACACTTGTCGTCGTCTTTATGCATCCAATGGAAATGTTTTTCGTATTCTGGTCTTCCTTTTCTACCAAAAACCCAACCGTAGGTTTGGTATTCTATATCCATAAACTTAGCCGAATTAAACCAATGTCCTGGATTATATTCCATAGTATTACCACAAATGGTTTGTGCTAAAGCTTCTCCCATCATTCGTCCTGTGTACCAAACAGCCTCAATTGGTCTGCGGTTTCCAATGGCTTCATGTTGTTGAGCACAATCGCCAATGGCGTAAACATCTGGAATATTAGTTTCTAATGTTCTATTGACTAAAACACCTTTATCTGTTTTAATATCCGAATCTTTTAAAAAGTCGATATTAGGCGAAACACCAGCAGTTAGGCCAACAACGTTACACGTTATTTCTTCGCCTGTTTCTTCTATTATTATAGATTTTACACGACCGTTTTCGTCTGCTTTTATTTCTTTTAAATTAGTAGCTAAACGCAAATCTATGTGGTGTGTTTTAATATGTCTGCTAATCATTTCGCTTTCACCTTTTGGTAAAACACCATCCCAGAAACTACTTTCTCTTACTAAAAAAGTGACTGGAATTTTACGGCTAATTAGCATTTCGGCAAATTCGATACCTATTAAACCACCACCAACAATTACTGCACGATTACACGCTTTATTATCTGGTGCATTACGTTCTAAGCTTTCTAAATCTTGTTTACTGTATAAACCTTGCACACCATCTAAATCTTGTCCTGGCCAACCAAACTTGTTTGGCTTACTTCCTGTTGCGATTACTAATTTATCGTATTTTAAAGTCTCGCCATTAGAAAAATGAAGCGTTTTAGATTGTGTCTCAATTGTTTTTACAAAGCCTTTTTTAAGTTCGATTCTATTTTTTTTCCAAAACCAATTCTCGTATGGTTTTATGTGTTCGAACTTCATGTGTCCCATGTATATGTACATTAGTGCAGTGCGAGAGAAAAAATAATCGGTTTCGGCAGAGACTATGGTAATTTTCTTATCAGAATTTTTTCTAATATGTCTGGCAACAGTTACACCCGAAATTCCGTTTCCTATAATAACTACATGCTCCATAATTTTGGTTTTTAAATGCTACTGTGTTTAGGTCGTGATACAAGATAGAAACTTAATTTGTAAGTAGATATTTAGAATTGATTTAAATTACAAGTATTTGTAAGGGTTGAAAATGAAAGAGACTAGAAATACTTTATTTTTTTTGAAAGTTTGTAGAAATCTTTAAGACTGAAGTTAAAATTATATTGAAGAGATATTATTAACAAATTTCAGTTTTTAGGTAAATGAAAATGAATTTTAAAAAAACAGCATTAATAATTATACTAATATTAGGAGGTTTTTTCGCGAAAGCGCAAAACGTTGAGACCTTTTTAAACAAGTAGATGCTTTTTTTGTTGCAAATGTAGCTAACGTAAAAGTGAGTTACGATGCTATTAAAAAAGACACTAAAAGTTTAGAAGTAGTATTAAAAGCTCCCGCAGGTATTCAAGTTTTAAAAAGTGATTGTATATCCATAAGTATCAATAATTGAATAATTATTTGCTTAAACAAAAACAGGTTTTAAAAAATATAAAGAGCCTATTGTGGTGGTTTTTTGAGATTCCATTTCGATCTCAAGTTTTTGTTTAAATTCTTAAAGTATTTTAATCCAATTTTGCATTATTATTCTAATAAGAATTTAAATGTAATATTTAATATCACTCTAATAAATTAAAGATTTATTTATAAAAAAAAGTTTTTTAGGCTGTAAAATCTAAAATTTATGTTAACGTACATTAAAAATAAATTTTGTTTAACTATATTTATAAAAAGTTAAACAAAATGTTATGGATTTATTATTAGAACAAGCTTTAGAATTTGAAAACATGAAAATGAGCCACATGTCAACAAGTGATAGAGTAGAAGCTTCAAGAAAAGCAAAATTTTTAATCTTAGGTATAAACGGATTTTACAAAAAAAATAAAGACGAAAAGCTTATGGATATTATGAAAAGAATCACTGAGAAAAAGAGAAAAATTGAAAAGCGTCTTAAAGGAAGGCTTACAGTATAAAAATAAAAACTTAGAAGATAGTATTAATAATTACCAAATACTGCTCTAAACTATTAATTGATTAGGACTCTCAATAGTTCTATAAAAAAACTTTATGTATTAATTATTTGAAAATCAATTTCATTTAGTTACTTTGTCATTAATAAAAAGAATTATATGGAAACTCTATTAATCGAAGCGCAGGAATTCGAGAATATGAAAATGAGCAACATGTCGACTAGTGATCGTGTAAAAGCGTCTAGGAAAGCTAAGGCTATAATATTAGGTATTAACGAATTTTACAAAGAAACAAAAGATGAAAAGCTTATGGATGTTATGAAAAGAGTAACAGAAAAAAAGCAAAAAATTGAAAAGCGTCTTAAAGGAAGACCTTCTTCTTAAAAAACTATTAGATTTAAAAAAATGGATTTAACTTTTATTTAAAGTTAAATCCATTTTTTGTTAGCAATTAAACTTAAACTCGACAATCACACATAGATTAATATCTTAGCACAAATTAATATTTAAATGAGCAAAACATATTACGACCCAGCAGACCTTAGAAAATTTGGAAAAATTAGCGAATGGAACCAAGAATTAGGCGATAAGTTTTTCGATTATTATGGTAAAGTGTTCGAAGAAGGCTCTCTTACTGCTCGTGAAAAATCTTTAATAGCATTAGCTGTAGCACATACAGAGCAATGCCCTTACTGCATAGACGCTTACACTAAAGATGGATTACAACGTGGTATAACAAAAGAAGAAATGATGGAAGCCTTACACGTTGGCGCTGCTATTAAAAGTGGTGCTACATTAGTTCATGGTGTCCAAATGATGAATAAAGTAAATAAATTA